>Ga0116231_10000087_pt1 | contig 106450 bp, 79 predicted proteins | sample S1TSphgellanicum_2_FD_89695 | JGI IMG/M metagenome (GOLD analysis project Ga0116231, IMG submission 89695) | Host-associated microbial communities from peat moss isolated from Minnesota, USA - S1T2_Fd - Sphagnum magellanicum MG | ecosystem: Host-associated > Plants > Peat moss > Unclassified...
AGAGAGAGAGAAGGGGGGGGGGGGATATAAACAAAACAAAATGCAAAAAAATATTGAAAAAGAAATTGCTCCATAAAATACAAAATTAAAGGAAAAAAAGAATTTTAAAAGAAAAAAATCGGTAAGCACATCCCGAATTGATTGGAGAATGCAACCAATGGTGAGCCAGATGACGTGGCATATTCCTACGGGCCGAAACATACTTTAAGCTTATCGGTTCTTTTCACGAGTAACCCGAGTAAGTATCGAGTTAACAACCCAACCACAGTCAGATGGTCCGGTTACCAACGGTGCCGGGTCGCGAGGGAAGGAAGGAAGGGAGAAGACGAAGAAGAGGACGGCAATCGCGAGCGTCTTTGCACGGAACCGTCTCGTCCCTCCCTGCAATTCGTAGACGCCAATTGCACGCGCGTCGTGACTCAAACGGCCAGCCACCTGAGGATTGAAATCTGAGGGACAAGGTAATTTTTTTTCTTTCAAAGACTCCGTTTTTTATTTTTTTTTAAAAATTGGTCGCTGTTTGTAAATTATTGTTGTTTTGTTGCTTTCCTTACACTTTTGAATGTTGTTGTTTTGCTTCTTAGATGGAAAGAATCGAGGGATTTTTTTCTATAGGATTGATTTTTTTTTTCCCTTGAGGATTTGTTTCTCCTGCATCACTCCAATTGATGGAAGTTTTTTTTTTTTTTTTTTTTTTTTTTTCTTGGGGTTTTTTTTTTGTTTTTTTTTTTTTTTTGCTTGTGGTTTTTTTTTTCTTTGATTATTTCTATTTTTGGAATTTTTTTTTTTTTTTTTTTTTTGGTTTTCCCGGGAGTTCTGCATCGGTTTTTGATTTGCGTATGAACTTTGAGGTGACGCAGTTTCTCATTTTGCGTCCGTCTTTCAACATTTGTGTGCAGATTCTGTGCTAGCGTCTTTTTTCCCCTTTTCGAAGAAGGAGTGGATATTCGATTAAGTGCTAGCAGAAATTAGCATTAGCTTTGAAGTTTTCGTCTTTTAAGAGGAGGACATTTTTTGAGGAGATCTGGACAGTAATGCCGTTTGCTGGTGGAGGAGTTTGAGAGACAAACAGACTTTCTTCTGATTCTTCTACGAGAAGGTCCAAAAAAATCTCTCTGAAATTTTCTTGTGTTCCAACAATGGAGGAATCAAGAAAAGTCTCGGAGGAATGGTTAATGCAATCCAACTTGTGGGAGCCTTCGGGAGATCAGATGATGGAAGAAGAAGAAGCGGCGGCAGCAGCAAAAGAAGAAGAAGAAGGGGAAGAGTTGGAGGAGGAAGATTTGGATGAGTATGAAGGCGTGGTGCAAGCTTTATCAAATCTCGAATCGACAACAAGAGGGCGAGCATTCCAATCGTCACTGAACCCCAAGCACCTGCAGAGCCGGAGATTTCAAGCCGAGTCAAAAAAGAATACCACTAGAGCATTAAGCGATGTGGATGCGGCCGCAGGCTTGTTTGTTTCATCTGCATCATCATCCTCCTCGTCATGGGAGGAGGAGGAGGAGGAGGAAGAGGAATCGTCAACAACTCCTGCTACTCGTCGTCGACACAGTAGAAAAGTTCTAGATACTATGAGGAATCGTGATAAACAACAACAAAAACTGCTGGAGAAGAATCGAAGGAGCACTAGCTGTAGTGCTTATGCAACAGCAGCAGTAGCAGCAGCAGAACAAGAAGAACAAGAACAAGAACAAGGTGATCGTCTGCGGCAGAGGATAGAGGATTTGGAGAAGAAGGTAAACATGCTGATTACAGAAGAATACTACTTCCACAGGATCAGTGTGCCGAGAGGATGCTTTGCTGTTGTCCTACCAGGACCAAGCTATGCCCATAGGTTTACTGAAGATGTCATAGAATCACTACAGATGCGCATTGAAAGCATTTGGCCTCTTTGTTACCTTACACCTGTTGTTGCCCAACTTGTGGGTTTTGCATCTGCCATGTTCAGAAGATGGTTACCATTATTACCATGTTCTTCTCCTGTTGTGTATAATACATGCTGCTGCAGCAACTTCACATCATCAGCAGCAGCATCAGAAGACCTAGTAGTGCACCACCACCATGCAGCTGTTGCTGATTGTCATCAAACTTCTACTTCCACAGCAGCCTATGTTACAAAGAGACTGGGGATGATCTGATGAGATCTCTATATATATCAAATTCCTCTTGTGAATTTTTCCTCTTGGAGAATTCAGGAATAAAGAACTTGGTGGGTGACTGGTTTTGCAGGTCTAGCTAGCTGTTTGATCAAAATTCATGTGTATTTTCAGTGCATCATTTGAGCATCTTGTGCTTGCAATTTCAGTGCATCTCTTGTTGAGTCTTCAAATGTGATACCATTGTGAACTTTGGGTTATTGTTGGCCGTCGATGTCAAGTGTAACCTTTACTTGGGATGTAGTTGCTCTCAGCATGTAAAGAAGACTGATGATACAGGGACCCCCTGTCTGAGGTGCAGTGCTCATGCGGCTCCATCTAACAAATGATGCTAACAGGTACTGCATTTTGTTTCAGGATCTTGTGCATGCTTTTTTTACCTCTCCTGTTCTTTTCAGCATTGTCAGAGGATTTCATTGGCAGATGGTTTTTTTAAAATTTCAGAGCTTAGAGTAATTTAGATGTTAAGCAAGATTGTGGATGAATCTCTGAGGATCTGGATGTGGCAGGGGATGAGCAGAAAAGGCAGCAAGTTACTGTTGGTGATCTGTACTTCTTCAACAATTTCTTAAGGGATTGACACTGCATTGATGCAGCCAGCCAAAATTTCTCCAGAGTTCTGCAGTCAGCTGCTGGACATGCTCATTCTTCATGTCAAAGGTATCATGACCATATCATGCTCCAGCTAGCTGTTGAAGGAAGCCTTATTTCTTGACTCTCTCCAGTGAATCCTGTTCCTTAATCAGAAGGTATCTCTTGCAGTTGGTTATGTTCTTCCCCTAAGGATTCAAGTGCCACTAAGATTCTTTCCCTGTTAGATCAGAAAAGCGGTGGGTGTTGTCTTGCCACTTGCTACTGTTGATGTGTGTGTTTACACCAAGGGCATACCTAGTTGTCCAAACCCTGTCTTCCTTACGTAATCAAGATGACAATGTATTATGGCTGCAGCCCCAAAGGACTGAGGACAAGTTCAGATCTCAGCTGCGGACAAAGTGTGTTTTTCATCCTAGAGCTATCTATGCCTTCCTCATCCGGGGGGGACTCAAGCGCAAATACATTTGAGGTAACCCTACCTATTTCAGCTTCTAGACGAATAACATCTTGCTGTGAAGTTATCCATTGGTGCTGTGTATGTTGGGTGTTAAAGCCAGTAGTCTAGTGCATCAGGCCTTCAGTTTTATCAAGACTCTTTATGGGTTGTTGTCCTTTTCTACTTGTTGCCTCCATCCAAAATGAATCATCACCCCCCACTTTGAGCAGATTATCTGGATGTATCATGTTCCAATCAACTTGTCAGGTCTTGTTTCTCCAAGACTGTCAGCTCCAATTTCTGGGCACTTATGCTCTCTCAAAATACTTGTGCTATTTCGGGGACAAATGAATCTTTGCTCTGGATGTAAATATTTTCCTCGTCAACGAAGGATTTCCAACATGAATACCAAATGGTTGTTTTCTGTTTACCATTTCTTTTTCCTTGTTAGGCTTTCTTCCTTTTTTTGCCTGCTGCAGTTTGCTGTCATGAGTTACCTCAATAGCAGACTAGAAATTTTGCTAATTATGTTATCAGGTCATCTTGCAATTTCTATTCAGGTGGAGTTCAACCATAAGTTTATGAGAAGGTCTTAGGTCTTATAGAGATTTTTTCAGTGTACATAACACTGCAGACAAGGTTACACCCAGAAAAACCACAAGGCAATTATGCCAAATTCTGGCGATTTCCTTATTGCAAAGCTCATTCTGCAACACTCTGAGCAAATTTGGGATTCAAGGTATGGGGCAGATAACTTTGAAGATGCTCACAAATAATGTCATTTGTAGGCTGAATTTATGCAACTTGGCATGGATTATTAGGCAGAATCACAGTATGATTCCTAGGAAAGCTTCTCTTCTCTTTCCACACTACCGGATTGAAAATACTGCAGGTTGCTGGGTCTTGAAATCCAAAGCGGGTGGAATTCCAAGACCTTGCTATAGAAGCTACAGCAATAGTGGCTGTGCAGTTCCAAGCAATTGATACAAAGTTGTTTGGTACCAAATTTTGATGTGGCTAACTCAAGCATGATGGTGACTTGGTGAGGATATCTTCGTGTGTTACTTCAATGTCAATCAAACCCTAAACCCGGCTCTTCTAAAATTGTGGGATCTAGAGGTGTGTGATGAGAGAGAGAGAGAGAGAGCAGTTGTTGATGTGGGTGTCTTGCACTCTCTCCATACAAATGCAGGTGCACATCTCATCTGTGTCAATTTGATTTTTTGTAACATCCAGCACCGCTTTTGTGGTGTTCTTTCTTCTTCTTCCTGCAAACCATGCTTGCTGAGATGAACTGATGACAATATTTTGACACCAGTTAAAACCTCTCTTTTTATTTCTCTTTGTATTTTGAGAGATCTCCCCCAGCAGAAGATCCCTAGGGAGTTATGCGGTGGGGGAGATCCTGCTAGATTTCTACATTCTCATGTTTCCCATGGAAAGATTTTTTGATTGGATTGATCAGGAAAATTCAAAAACACAAGGAGGAAAGGGATAGATCGGGAAAATTCAGAAAAACAAGAAGGAAAGAATGTAGGAAAGAAAAAGAAGAGATTTTTACATACGTGGAGGTTCCCATACTTGTGTGTTCTCCATCCATCAGTCGGGAACACCTTCTGGCTATCGCCCTCATGTGAACCTCCTTCAGGAGAACCCACTCGTATGGGAACCTCCCCTACAACATTACTGATGATTGTAATGTCAATAATCATGGTTATCGAAAAATCAAATACCCGATTAACTATATGTAATGTTTAGTGTAGGTTTAGGAAGGTAGTGAAAATAGCAATTGAACTAACCCCATAATTAGCCAGGGAACTCAAACCCCAATGGATAGAGTGTTTTGTCTCCACCCACCATCCATCCATCCATCTCCTCCATGGTGCCCGGGTGGTGATTGTAGGTTCAATGATTGACCTAACCCCATAGTTAGCTAGGGAACTCAAACCCAAATTTTCTAAGCTTGATTTGTGATTATTTTCTTGTACCCAACTTGTTTTCAAAAATTAGTTTACCTTGTAAATATAGGATTATAACCGAGGCAAGGTTTGGACTTATAAGGGTTATCATTTTAATAAGTCCTTTCTAGTACAAAGGTAGACATGCACACTAAATTCTCTCACATAACACATACACCATCCACATAGTTCACAGGCCACAAAGAAAAATTTGGTTCTTCTTGGGATGGGATCACTTACATGTTTAAAGCTTAGTTTTCATATGAGTACATCCAAAGGGGGAGTTCATCACATGTGCTTAAAGGCCTAACCTTATGGGGTTCATTCACCAAACTTGGATAAGTTTTTCTTGTGAATGCCTTCAAAATCACAATAATACATAGGTTATTACCTCATAAGTACATTACACCTAAAGTCTTATTATTATGTTTGTGATAAACTAACAACCTGAAACCATAAATGAACCCAATGTTCCACCCTTAAATACATGAAGAAAAGAATGGATAGATTGTCAACCTCGCTCATCCACATTTATTAAACTTTATCATTCATCAACTTCAAATGAGTAGTATTATGTCACATGTTAACCTTTTAGAGTTATCATCCTTTCTATGGATGAATCATTAAATTATTAAGAATTCATTTTTTGGGGATCAAGTCAAGTCTAAATAATTCACTTTTATTTATGTCTAACCCAAAATCATTGATGAGTCCAAATAAATTCAAGTAATCAAAATATTTTCAAGTGTAAAGCCTATATGGACAATTGTTTATTTCCCATATCCATCCATCTTTCTACTGATAGGTCACAATTAACATAATTTACATTTCTACTTCTAATAGAACCAACTTTTGATGTTACATGATCATATATGTGAACAAATAAACCCATCTCAAAATTGTTAGCTTTAAACCTTGTGTAACACAACTTATTTCCTATCACAACTTGCATTAGTTTTAAGTAACTAAAGGTCAATTCAGATGTACACCATCTAATCATTCTACACAAATAAGGTAGTTATGGAATTAATGAAAAAATAGTGACGAAATGTTCCCATGTCATCATAACTCTCCAATTCACAATGGAAGGCACTACCATCTATTGCAAGTGATCCAAAAGGTCACCTTCTTGCATTGACACCTTCAAACACCATGACAATTGCATATTAGTGAAACATTAAAAAAAAAATTCCTAAAGCATTTGGAGGATATTTTATTTCCTTCCAAGAAAACATGAAACACGTATTAAATTGAATCCTTAAGAGTGGGAGCAATCTTATGCCTAATGTATAAATAGGGGTAGAATATTAATAGTGTAAGATCCTTGCCGTTTTTAAGGATTAGGCATAACCTCCCCCTCTTATGCCTTATGATCGACACATGTTTAGGTTTATGATAACTTTTACCTCATGTTTTGTAATGGGTAAAGCCCACATGTAAGGGACATTCTTAAGATGTGGAATTGAGCTCAACTATTGTCTTATCCTAGGCCCTTTATTTTGAGAATCAATATTTACCCTACACATATATAAAGAATTAATGATTGAACTAATTGGCAACTACTAATTGAGATACCAAAATCACTAGTGCAACTCAAATTTTAGTGAGTACTTTTAGAAGGTCATAATGCACCAATTTGGATGGCTGGTGTTTAAATCAAGATTTTTTTCATTGTGTTCCTATCTTTAACCAACCACCCCTAATTATCACAATTAGTCTATTTAATCTTCTACTTATTATTATTATTTTTCCAAATCCTATTCCTCACCCCCCTCCTTATTAACCTCCTTCCTCTTTTACCTAATAGTTAAAAGGCCAACCACCTAATGTTTGTAGTGATAGGCCTACCTCCCTACCTAAAGTGACCTACTTGCACCTATTTTCCTACTCACCAAATAGGTAATGTCATTATCAAAAGATGACGATATTGCATGGAGAACAAATAAGTGTTAATTTTTGTTGTGTACTTATCTACCTACTAGGTACCCATCGATGTATCCATACTTATAATAGATTGTACCAATAAAGCCTATATAGGCATACTGCCCAAGTAATCACAACCTAGGTACATTAGGCATAACAATTTTCACCAAAGAGGTTCTTCTTGCATTGGTGAATAGGACATTGACCAAATTCGTGTTAACTTGCCCTTGTAAAATGCTTGACAACTATCTACACTTTTGATTTGTGGATGTCCAAAGGGGCCCACAATGTCTTTGTGTTGGTTGTTAATTCTTTGTTCATCACTTGGGAACCCAAACACATCACAATTGGGTTGTTTGAAGTGAGTGATACAAGTGGTGCTGCCATGGTTGTGAAGCTCAAACAAATCCTCAACAAATTTGGGCTCACCCAAAAGATTTTTGCTTACCTCAAGGACAAAAGCTCCAACCTATAAACTTGTGTCCATGCTCTTAGGGTAGTTGTGTCTTGTTGTGATTTTGACAAAGTTAAGCCATTTGATGAATATTGTTTTGGCCATGTACTATCGAATTATGTTAATATGCCACTTTCAATCACAAGGTGGCTTGTGGGTTACATTACGCTTCAATCAAAGCTACCAAAGTGGACATGTAGAATGTATCACATGGCCAAAGAAATATGGCAAGGGGACGTAAGTGTGGGAAAAGGTGTGCGTGGATTTTGGTCTTAACCCCACAAATTGAACACCCATGTGAAAACAAAATACATAAAAATTATGCATCCTTCTATTTTTTTTCACATTCTGGATTTATTTTATTTTTTGGTTTTCTTCCCATGGCTCATTCATTACATGTTCAAGTGGATTTTTGCATTCATGGCAATTTTTTTCCTAGGTTGATTGGAGATTAATCAAAAGCCAAATAGTGGCTAATTATTGGGATTTGAGTTATGAGGTGATTTTTTCCATTGCTGATTCCCTTCATATTTGTTTCCCCACATCTGATTTCTAATTACATGGGTTCCACAATGGCCTCTTTTTATTTGAACTTGTTAGTGGTTAATGTGAATTTTATGGAACTTGTTAGTAGTTGATGTTGATCAATTTGGGGCTTTCCTTGCATTGGTTTTATTTTTTGTGTTTTATTGCATCCCCTTGATTTTTTTTTCAGCATGTTAAAAGGCCAATTTGATTTATTTGGAGCATATTAGTGGCTAATTTGATTTTTAAAAACTTGTTTATGGCTTATTTGACTTAATTTGAACTTGTTTATGGTTTATTTGATTTTTTTTGAGCTTGTTAATGTTTGATTTGATTTTTTAAAGCTTGTTTGTGAAAGATTTGATTTTTTAAACTTGTTAGTGCCTGATTTGATGTTCTTTGAGCTTCTTTCTGGCTGATTTGATGTTTTTTTAACTTGTTTGTAAAGGATTTGATTTTTTTAAGCTTCTTTGTGGCTGATTTGATATTCTTTTAACTTTTTAGTGGCTGATATTGATTTATTTTGAGCTTTCTATGGGTTGATTTTTGTTTTCTTTAGCTTTATTATGCCCTCCTGATTTAATTTCAGCCCTTTCGTAGTCAATTTGACTTATTTTAAGATTATTAGGCCTTCTTTGATTTTTATTTCGAACTTTTTTGGATTTGTCAATTTTTCTCCTTCTCAACTTTATTGATGCCCCCATAATTTAATTTCATCTCTTTTAATTAATGTGATGTACACGTTTGCAACTTGTGTTTTGTTGTTTTAAGATGCAATGAATTATTGGAATGTGATTGCGTTGTGTTGTAGTTGATAAATGGTGGCACTTCAAGAACTTCTGTCTCCAAGAACTTGGGCAGTTTGTGAAATGGTGGTGAATTTATTGTCAGCAATCATGATTGGTTTAGTTCTAAATCAAAGCCATAGACATTGGTTGCTTGGAGATGTGCTACAATTTGTGATTAGCAAGACTTGTGAGGTCTGTGATGAACTTGCTAATGTGGTTGTCCCTAACAATTGGGTGATCTAAAGGTAAATGCTTTTGATGCAACACTAACAAAATTGGTGATTCACATGAAGCATCAAATCTTGGAAGTTCTTCAACCTTTCCTTTCCTTTATGCATGGCTTTGATAAGAAAAGGGGGCAAATATGTTGGCATTGATGTTAGATCCGGGGTTTAAATGTATATGGTTGGTGGCCAATTACTATGGTCGTGAACCTACATTTGTGTTGGTAAAAGAATATGATGTTGGTTTGCTTCTACCCTTGTTAATGTAATGTTATAAGATGATGATGTAGTTATATAGCAAGTTGAGGTTCATGTGGAGGGCTCTAAAGTTTACAATGAAAAAAACTTGTTTCAGACCTCAAAGATTAATCTAAAAGCAATGTTCCAAATTGTGTCATGGGAGCTTGATGCATTTTACCACCACCATGTCAATGTGGAGAAGTGCAAATGTTCATTATCTTGGTGGTGCATCCATGAGAAAAGGTGGCCAATGGTGGGGTCATTGGCTTGACAAATCCTTGGGATTCCAGCAAGCTAAATCGAAACAAAGCAAATTTTCTCAAGTGCTGGAATTTTCATAACACTAAGGAGGTGTCAATTGCAAATTGGCCATCTCAACTAGATGATTTTTATCAACAAAAATTGGCTTGTGGATCCAAGGGTTGGGCATTTTCAACCTTTTAATTTTGTGGATGCATGTAAGGTAGAATTTGAATTGTCAAAAGAACTTGATGTAGAGTTTTAGGAGGAGGTTGCATGGGAAGAATTCGCAAATCTTGTGATTTTTGAGCTTGATTTCCAATTTGTTACTTTCAAATGTTCCTTGATGCCCAAAATGGGTGTGCACATATGGATTTTTTTATCATTTTTTGTTTTGAGGTTTCTGAGCTTTTGAATGGATCCTAGAACTTCACATATGCTAAATTATGGCTGCCATGTTAATTTGTCATTTGTTATTTCCCATCGCTAATTTCTTCATTTCTTCTTTAGCTCATTTATTTTTTGAGTTTTTCCATGGAAAATTTCATAAGCTCCATATTCCATATTTGTAAATTGTAAATGAGTTTGGAAAAAAAAAAAATCTTTGAATCTTGAAAGGGATTGACGCGCGCCTAAGTCCCTTGTTGAACCCACTTGAGGGTTCAACTATGTAAAATTGTGGAAAGTTGGGACTTAGGGCCCACTCCCGACTTCCAGCACTAAAAGGGGGTAGAGGGGCGTGCTAGAAGTCCTGAAATTAGACTAGGAAAAGGGACTAGATTATCAAGCTTGAATCTGCATCCAAAACCAACCACAAGAGGGTTAGTTAGCCTTCGGGAACACCCTTGGGTGCTGGGACAAGCCACAGGCACTTTCACACACAAGACTCACCACGGCCCGGACTCGGGGGAAACCACCACCTTCCCCCGTATAGTATTTTCTGTGTCTCACCACAGAGGCTACATCCGAATGGCTCTTTTTCCCGGGACTCCCAAGTTGGAGTCCCGAAACTATCCCGGGTTGGAGTCATGGGACTTTGGACGCTCATAGCTCCTCGCCCCGAACTCGGATCGGGACGAGGTCTCAACCAAAGTTGTAGTTCTCGTCAAGAGTTTTCCAACGCTGTGTTGCACTCCTTGAGGCAACGTCGGGAAGAGGTCGATTCCCAACTTTTAGTGGTTGGGAATCAAACTGGCATTTTGACTCCCGACCCTTCTTTTGCCCATAACTTGGGCTGCAAATGTCCAAATGGCCCATACAAGGCCATTTTGGGCATTTACGCTTCAAGACCTTTCCATTGATATAAAGAACGCACCAATGCAAAGATATTTGACCCCTCAAATTGTCTTCTAAATTTTTGGGAGTCCCGGAGGATTCCAAGTTTCCCACTTTTAGGAGTGTGAATTGCATTTTCACACTTAGCCCCAAAGTGGGGTTGCGACAGGGACACTTAATGTAAAATTTGGGATTTACATGCATCAAATGATCATTTTTAGGGGGGGTTATTACATAAATGTCCAACTTATTTTTTATCACCTTATTATTATCTATTTTAAAAATATATACATAGTAAAGCCACCCTACATTAATTATAATCCATTATTTCATATTATTACACACCTTATATTAAAATTAAATTGATTATTTGAAATAAATGTACCCTATTTTAAAAACTATTTAACTTATAATTTTTACCCAACAACCAAAATATTTCACACTATACTTTTACTCATGTATTTTTTTTATTATTATTAATGTTCCCCATGGGTTTTAAATTGCATTGAAATTGGGAATTTGTAGTTTGTAATTTTTTTGTTCAAACTTTCCACTTTCCACATAATTAAAGTTGATGTCTTCAAAAAACTAACTTCAGAATTAACCTCATATTCAAGTAAATGTAAGGGGTTTAATTTGACCACCAACTCCAAACTAGACTAAAAATTAGACTAATAACCAAATTACCAAAACTAGATGGGTGTCTTACCTGAAACCCAAATCAAAACCACCTGGTTTTCTATTAAAAAACCAACCCCAAATAACTAATTTTTCCCAATCAAACCCTTAGAACCATCTAGTTCTTTCAATTTCTAATTTTTTTTAAAAACCAAAATTAGAAGTTTTCATAGAAAACAAAAAACCACACAACGTTGTTTCAAACCTTTAAAAATTCAACAAAATACCAAAAATTTGTTTGCAAACATAAATGTTGTGTGACAGGAGTTTTATAGGTTTCATGGGCCACATTTTTTTTTGCATTTGTTGGTTGTTTAGGAGTAGTTAAAATTGATATAAATGGGTGGATGAGAAAGAAGGTGACAATGAATATGACATTTGTGTTGTGACAAAAAAGGAAACCATACAAAGCCTTTACAAATCCATACAAATAATAGTCGATGTCCATGGTAAATCTATAGTTGCTATCAATAATTTTGTTTTCTAAACTCAACCAACAATCCTTATTGGATAAACCAGTTAAACCTTATTTCCTATGAATGAATAAGTACTGATTAATTTATGATTCCAAACTACCTATCTAAACCAAACTGCTAAACATTAATGGATCACAAAGATGTTGGATCAAATCTCTTTGAACTAGTTTTTATAGGTTATATTGGTCTTACATAACACTAATTTTAATGTGTCAACCCCACCAACAACAATTTCCACATATCCATTCAAGCATTTAACATGGATGAGATAGATGTCCACATCAACACAAATTTCACATTTTCCTTTCTTAGAATACTACAGACACCTTATCCCCAAAGTTCCCAAACCAATGAATCTCGGTTTCTTGAATGTAACTTGCCCACAAATTCCTCACAACCTGCAAACTTATGCTTTCTTCAGACTAACCATAATTGTCCCCTATGGAACTTCATCACTTCCATCATTTCTATGTAATTTATTCATGCCTTTTATCTTGAACAATTCTTAATTTTTAAGTCCAATACACAATTGGAAATAGTTGGAGTCAAAAGCTACAAAGATTATGGCTATGAGCATTCTTCCCATGAGTCATTTACTTCACAAAAACATTTAGAGAATTAGATGTTCAACATCCTACACCATTTAATCCCCAGAAAAGAAAAATTAAAAATAGAAAAACACTTAATTTGCACATAACCCGCCTCCTTATGCATTTGCGTCCACCACTTCCCCAGACTTTCACCAAGCCCACCATTGCCAAAAATAATCAAGGGTACCAAATTGATTCTAACTACTCCACTATCTTGACTTATGTAATGCAAGTGCACACCACAAACCTTCTAAGACAATTAACTTGTAATAGACAACTCAAAACACCCACATCCATAAAACAAGAAACAAAAATTATCAACTAACACCTCTTTTGTTGTTTTCTGCATTCGACAACTTGATCTCCTTTTTAGTAGGTCTTCATCCTAGTGATGTTCATTTTACTCCCTTTCATCCCACAATGCATTCTTTCTTTAGAAATTGATGCTACCAACTTTGTGTTTTCAACATGAAAACTCAAGTGAAACATAAAATATTATATTCTCCCCATCAAACCTCATTAGGCAAACCATTTTGTGCCTTGCATATTTTGTGTAAAATTGTGCAATTGATGTTCCAATGTTTGACACATAACAAAAAATTTAATATGTTCTATAACTCCTAACAAGATTTGAACCCACCACTACATGGAACTAGGATCTAATAACTATCATTAGTCTATTTCCTATTTTTTGAAACAAATGTATCTAACTTTGTATTTGTTTTTCATTTTTAAAACTATTATTCAAACCTCACAACATAACCACACAAAATGTTGTAGTTTTTTTTATAAACCCTCTCAAAGTTCAATGGAAGGAGGTGTTTAACATTTTCATTGATCCCATGATTTTTCCCAATTTTCATTGCAAAAGAGAATCCATTTTTCAATGAATTTACAACATCCTCAAACAACATTAAATGCAAAAGAGAGTCCATTTTCCAATGAATTTACAATATCCTTTACCAACACCTAATATACCAACATAATGGTTTGTACAGAACATCTCGTTAACATGGAATCACACTTTTGATGAGTTATGTTGTCTTTTAACAATTGTATATTTCCTTTTACCTTTTTCATGTTCCAAATCATTGGTTAGCTAAACCTCATAACTCACCTTCTCATGTGTCCCATAACCCAAAAGCTCAATGCTTTAGAACAGTTAGTTATGTCTAATAACCTATTGAGAACATGTTAGTCACTATGAATTAGTCTTGTGCTTAGACTATTCATGGTGACCAATGCATTTTTGTTGATTACCTAGTCCAAAACTTTTATACCATTTTAACATGAATATCAAATCTTTTGTTCGTGAATTTTGTGGTCCTTTGGACCTTTGCTTACAACTGTCTACTTGTGAATGTTCAAGACTCATTTCATTGCAAGCAAATTAGTAATCCCACTTTTATGTTTCTTGTGCTTGTCCAAGTTTTATCATGGATTTTTATTTTTTCTTGTAAAGGCCTTGCATTTTTTTCTTAGTGTTATGTTATAGGATGAATAAAACCTTTGACAAAAAAATTTAGTGTAAATGGAAGGTACCTTACTTAACATAATGAACTGCCAATCTATTTATTAAGGAAGGTAGTTTGTTTGTTTTGTTTTGTTTTTACCGATGAGATCCACTGAACCGGGATGCTTCAGATTGTGTTCTTGATATCTCTCGAAAGCTCTTGAAGAGGAGGGTGCATCGGCTTGGTTTCATGGTGTTTGAACTTGTGGTGTAGAAGTTCTTGAATATTGAATGATTTCTTCAATGAATTTTTTATCAAATTGTAGCTGAAAATTTCGGAGGAATTGGAATGTACCTTTGGTGTTGTTGGAAAGATCTTGATGAGCAGGATTTAATGGAATTTATTTGGTAAGATTTGGATATCGATTTTTAAGTGATTTCTACTGCTCAAAATTCAAATAAAATTTTAAAAACCAGGTTTTGGAAGGAAAAATCAGTTGAAAACGTGGTAACACTTGGGCCAACGGCACAGGCCACACTAGTAGTGAGTGACATTTCGGAAAGGTGTTAATAAAAGAGGCAAGCATTTTCGGTTTCAACATGCTTATTATATTACTTCTTTTTTTTACCATGATACCCAGCGGGCACCCAAATGATACCCACCAAGTATCGCAGCTTTAAAGGAGTAAAAGTAAAACTTCAGTCCATTTTTACCAGCCCTAGGGAGTTTACCCAACACAAAATAAATTCATCCATTCTTGCAGAAGCTTTACAATTTTCATAAACCCTAAACCTACTTCCTCTGCAAGCTTTACAAAAAATGCTTCCCATCTTCTTGTCACTGTCACACCGCCTTGCACTTGTGGTACCTCTTGGCAAGCTTTACAAAAATGCTTTCCCATCTTGTCACTAAGACACCGCCTTAAGCAAGGTATAATATTCCTGGGGCCTTAAACCCACCACTAAAAATCCTCAAATATGCTGGTATTTATCATAATTTCATGTAGATTACTAGTTCAAAATACCTTTTGTTTTAGCTATCATTGGAATCTGGATGTGTATTTTCATTATTTAAAATGTTAGATTTTTATTTTTATTTTGAAATTTCAAGTTAATTTGAGGTCAGGAGATCCAATCAAAAAAATTTAATTAAAAAAAAAACCCCATAAGTGTCCCTCTCTCTCAACTCATAGAGGTTGGGACCCATGGGCTTCTTTAGTAAAATTTTATCTTTAACTGAGCTGGATGGATGATTTGGTTGCAAATAATCTTGTATTGCATTGATCCACTTTTGTAATTGGAAACTCAATAGAATACAAATGGTTTCAAGTTGTTGAATTTAAAATAAAATACACGAAACTCTTATTAGGAAAAAATAAAACTTTAATTATCGAAACTTTTTATGAATTGTTTCATGGATGGATGTTCAACTAGGTTGATTCTTGAGTCATCCATGAAGGTTGCATTTTTATTTAATTTAATTTAATTAATTAATTAATTTATAGTTTTGGGAATTTGTCTCCTCAGTAAATAGGTAGACCTAAAAGTAGAAGGTTGTTTTGGGGACTTTAAATAAGCATTGTTTCATTTATAAAAAAAATTCAATAGTCATTTACTTTCCTTCCTCTTAGGTCTTTGAAAAATAATTTAGCCAATTTTTATTCCTTTTTGGGGAAAGGAAGGTAACTTCTGTAGTGGCTAATTAACTTCAGGGGTGACTAGTGTACCCCATGCCATTGGCCCAAGTGTGAACAGGTTACCCAACTAATTTTTCCTTCCAAAACCATTTAAAAAATATATATATTAGATTATTTTAAATGGTATTGGAATGAATTTCAATAATGGCAATCAGAATTTTTTCCAAAAAATCGGAACCAGTGATTTTTTGGTCTAAATGTTTTTAAAGAAAATATCTGATCAGGATTTTTTTTATTATTATTTATTTTCCCACCCCCAATTTTGTGATGTAACCACATCCCCAAGAGGAATTAGCCAAATTTGGCTATAAGGAAGCAAAGAAAGTAGAAAAATCAAAGAATCCTGCCATATTTTGGTGACCTCCTGGAAACTATTATCTAGATATGGCAATTTCATAATTTTTGCGGGAAAAAAAAAAGTACAATCAAATTTTTGGTTAGTAAAAAAAAATTCAAATAGCTTGCCCGACAAATGGTCTAATTATTTATTTATTGGCAATTACTTGATTTTGGGAATCATCAATTTCGCCCTAAAGATGCTTAATGATGAATTGAACTCACAACCACTTGCAAAGGCGGTTCCGTGAATCTTTGGAACCACTTGGGCTATTCAATTGATTCCAGAACCAGCAAAACCACATTCGATTCGAGGGTGCGACTTTGCGACCCATAACCATGCAAAATTATAAACAGAATTTTGACCATTACTAAATATCAAAATAAAAATAGAAAAATATTTGACACCCAAAAGAGTAACCAGAAAAAATGTGAAATTTATCCATAATAAATTATAAAATCAATTTGTTTAGTATATACTAATTTTTTAAAAATACCCTCCCAAGCCACCAAAATACAAGGGTACCTAGAAAAAAACAGGGTTTTGGGCGAGCTTTAAAACTGTAATGCCACCTTCCTTTCTTTTTTAAAAAAAACTTGTAAAAACCATTTTAAAGCAATTTATTGTCACTCTAAAAATGTTAATATTTATATTAAATAATTATTTTTAAAATGAATTTTCACATATCATATAAATGTTTGAAGTATTTTTAAATACTGCAAAATGTTCACGTTTACCCGAATTGCAATGGTAATATGCTAAATTGCAAAAAAAAATAGATAGCCAAAAGAAATTATTGTAAAAACCAAAGTTGAAATTGTGAAAAAGAAAATACTGTTGATTTTCGGCACACGGGTGGCAGAAAAGTGGCGAAACTCCGGTGGGCACCGTTCTCTGCAATGGCTATGCTCCTCTCCTCTCTTGCTCTCTCTCTCTCTCTCTCTCTCTCTCTCTCTCTTTGCGTGCGCGCTCGTCTGCGTCTGTTCTCTCTCTCTCTCGTACTCGTTGCTGCTTTCGTTCTTAGGCAAACACACGGAGCGCGACTTCCTCGGTACTGACTACTGACCAGCTTTGCGTAAGTGTTTGCACTTTTCTTTTTTTCTATAAATTTTTAAAGAAATTTTTTATGTAATTTTTTCTTCCTCTTTCTCTGCTTTCGTTTTCGTCCTGTCCTGTGTGTCTGTGGCCTGTGTTCTTGCGGCATACGTGGCCTCGGCGCTCTCCTTTGCATGCTCGAGTTGTAGTCTCACGCGTAGTTTGTGGGAGTAGAAAGATTCGTGTAACAGGCTCTAGTGGTGGGCGTAGTAGCTCTCATTTCCTTATTTTCTTTGTGTGTGGGGTTGCGAGGGCTGTCTGTTTTTGGTCGTCGCTGCGGTAAGGAGTTGTGCCAGAATATGGAGACGCCAGGCGTTAACGCGTGTACACCTGTTTGTTTCTGACTTTTCCTGCAGCTTTGTAGTTGGAGATCTCGAGCTCGCTGCAACTTTCTGAGTTCAGGCTTTGGTTTGCCAAGTCTTTGCGGCTTGTCTGATCTATACCGACTAGCGGTGCGTGAGTTTGTACCGTAAGGTAGAGTCCTAGCGTTTTGCGATCAGTGATTTCCATACCACCTTTGGAACAATGAATCCTACTCGTATTGTAGGGATTCCATTCTGGTGTGTGTGGTTACGTGCATCGCCATTCTCTGCAGGAATTGGAAGATACTGGAACGAAGACCATATCCATCAGCCAGTGTACGGTTGAATCTTGTACGAGAAGGATCAGCACCAGAAGCAAATTGACAATAGTAAGTGGAGAACAAAATGTTCGTTTTGGAACTACCTTCAAAGAAGAAAGGGCCTGGGGCATGTATATGGTACTTTATTAGACTCTAATGTGATTGTAGAGTATATAAAAGCACCTATGGCATAAATGTGGAGCTCTTTGCTGGAAGAAGCAATAGCATGCAGATCATGATCAATTGGTGACAAGAAGAGCTTGATGTTAACTTCACCTGATAGCAAGAAACACATGTTCTTCTCTGTGCAATAGGGGACCTTAAAGCAGTTTGATTGCTAATGTTGCAACTACTTTTAAGATTGCAATCCTTGTCACGTTAGGATTGTCATTCTCATTTTGCTGGCATCCCCTTTGACCAATTGTTGTAGATGGGAGGTTTTACAAAGCTCTTAACATCAGCTTGTTTACAGATTTACAGGTGCTGGCACATGCAGTGAAGTTTGCAAAGCTCACAGTTCCAGAATGCAAGGAGATTTTGACAGAGGTACAGCAAAAGGCAGTGCTATGAACTTTTGATCTCCTTCATAGCTGGACATGTTGAATGAGTTGATTGAGCTACTATGCGCTTAAAGTGGAATTAAAAGAGGCAACCCAGTTGTTTCAAAGGTGAAGCAAATTGACCATTTTTCCCTGAGGAGTTTAGCTGTTCAAGAAATATACAAAATTCAGCCATGCCGCAGCCTGTAACCCAGAATCCACAACGTTGGCAGCAGAAGGGAGAGCACTCATCCCAAGTCCTCACCTCAACTCAGTGTCCTGCACCCTCTAATCTTGTGGATAACAGGTAATTATGATGGTCTTTGTTTTCTCACCAGTTGAATTTCTTCAGTTTGACATTTTGGTTCCTCCATATCAATGATTGTTCATGGATAAAATCTCCACTGGCTCCCCCCTAATTGTGAGAGCTGGCACTTGTGTTTATTTGGTACCTCATGCTTTTGCTGAACGCATTTACTTCAGGAGAAGCTGCACACATCTGAGATGTAATTGGTCACCAGATTCTCTAATCGTGTAAACAGAGCTTTTGAAAAGGTAGTGGAAAGGTCTATTAAGACTTATTCTCTCAAGGAAAATACTTGGAGACAGGCAATGGCTGACTGCAACTAGATTCACATAGACTACCATCTTACATGATGGGATAAGTCTGCTCTTGAGGTCAGTTGAGCTTGCTAAGGGGCTTTCAACTAGGATTGACCTCTTGTTCAACTATGCTTGCTACTTCAGGTACCAGCAGATATGTGAGAATTCAGCCTGCAGAGCAGTTATCAAGGCAGGGGACACCTTTTGCAAGCGCTGCTCCTGCTGCCTTTGCCACCAATTTGATGACAACAAGGATCCCAGTTTATGGATTGCTTGCTCTGATGAATCACACAATGGACAAATCCCTTGTGGATTTTCATGCCACCTGGAGTGTGCTTTGAGACGTGGGATTGCAGGTGTGGTGAACATTGCTGGGGAGATCTGGCTGGATGCAAGCTACTGTTGCTCATCATGTAGAAAAATGACTAGTCTTCTTGGGTCAGTTTTCAAACTACCTCTTATGTAGTAGTCTTTCCAAGCTCTAGTACAGCTGGTAAAAGGGCTGTGTACAATCATCCAGTTGACCTCTTGTTCCCACCTCTCCTTGTATGCTTACCTCCACTTTTGTGCTCTTTGTCAAGTCCATGATAGCCAATTGGAGATGACTGGCAATCACAGCTCCAATGGCTGGATATCACAACTGGTGCTCTTCTTACTTCTCCTCAAGGTACTGTGCCAGTTAGGTAGCAACCTGTTTATATCATTTTGGGTCCATCTGGCAGGTCTTGGAGAAAACAGTTACTGGTTGCCAAAGATGCACGGAGAGTTGATGTCCTATGCCAACGACTCTCCCTTGCACAGCGCCTCTTGGATGGGACAAGTCGCTATAGAGAACAACATAAAATTGTTGACCGAGCTGCAAAAAAGTTGGAAGGGGAGATAGGGCGTCTTGCTGAAGCTGCATCTAAGTGTGTAAGAGGAATTGTTAGCCGTCTCTCTTGTGGCCTGGATGTCCAGCAGCTTGTAAGGGAAGCTCTTGAAGCTGCAGATCTCCTGCAGGCTCCAAGTGAGAACTCAGATGTTATATCTCAAGGTATGGGTTCTCATCCATCTTTCTCTATGTTTCAGGTCCAAGTTGGGGATGAGAAGCCCTCAGGAGAATCATGGTCATGGGAAGGAGCTTATGTGATGACTTCCACATTGCAATAGTATGTCATGTAATCTGTCAAATTAGCACCCTGGTTTAACAACACCAGAGAACGTCTGGTTCTTGGATTTTATGTTTCAGTTTGAGAAGGTAGTGTCTCCTTTTACAATCTATATATATTGAAGTTGGGTGCTTTGTCAGATGCACCAATGGTATCAGCGGGAGTTCATTTCAAGGATGTATTGGCCACCTCAGTTGTTGTGTGTTGGAAAGGTTGTGATGTCCAATCAACACCATACATCCAGGGCTATCAGCTATGGCATCACAAGGTATCTGAGTTGGGGTACCTTGAAAGACCAACCTGCACCCTTCCAAGGACACAAAGGAGAGCCCTGGTGTCGAACCTGGAGCCTAGCACTGACTATATTTTCAAGGTGAGCTTGACTTATCATGTCTGCAATACCAGTTGTCACCTTGTGTTGCAATGCATGGATGTCAATTACATCAAATGAAGATGTTAAAAGTTTCATGGATAGCTCTTCAACTGTATGAGCACAGTGCCTTGCAGAATATGCAATTATTCTTTTGAGACTTTGCATATGTGTGTGCCATCCAAAAGATGAATAATTGTCTGCTAGAATCCACTTCATAGTCCCAAAAAAATTTCACCAGTGTACATGATCTAATACCTATCACCATGATGGTATTTATGGCTCACAGCGTTAACTACTCTATGTTTTTTAAAAGCAGTGAAGTGTAGTGAATTCATTGTTCACTATTTACTGAAGAAAGCAAAGATTGGATGACTCACACCATGAACCTTTTACCTATACAGGCCTGGGCAAATCAATATGTGTGTTAGCCCTCGTGAATGTCATTTGGGGTTCATGGTCTCCTTTAGCTTTTCAAGCATCATATACCTTTGTTAACAATGGGCAGATCAAATTGCATTCTTTCATTCCATAATGTGATCTTGTAGCAGTTGTGATCTTGAATCAATGACAGGTGATTGCATTTGATGTCAATGGTGAAATTGAGCGTTTTGAGGCTCGTTGTTTGACAAGACCACTTGAAATCCCTTTTGAAACTCACTTGGAAGTTGAGCGGGAGGCGAGATTTTTGGGCACACCTGAAAATGTAGCTGGAGGACAGCATGGGAATCTTCCAAGGCTACTGACTGGAAATGTATGTGTGAAGCAAGAAGTCAGTGACTCAACACACAAGTCATTCAAGGTACAGTTGTTATCTACCTCAGAAACACAGACTGCTATTTGCAAATTGCCCTTGCTATCAGAGTGTCTTTCAGAGTTTTCAGAATTTCTATGGTATGGTACCTGTGTCATCACCTTTGTAAATGAAGTTTTGCAGAGGTTTTCATCTTCATAGGTTTCCAAGCAGATAGAATGCAGTTTGATCTGCATATGAACTTGAAGATTCTGTGTGTCAGTTCTAACCTATCCAAGGTTACCTTGCAATGGAGGATTGGGTCAGAATCAAGAGCTCCGTTGCCAGTTTTGCCAGAGTATTTTGAATCAAGATGGCTGATTTAGATCTGAGTGGTGTTTTAGGTACATGATTTAGGCAAAGGTGTATGTGGGGCTTGGGCAAGGAAAGGAGACTCAATTTCGCAGGAAAACAAGGGTTCTGCTTCAAGAACATTGGTCCGACCAGAGGTGAGGCCAGACTCCAGGGCTAGCCAAGCAGATGCAGGTTTTTCTCAGGAAAATGGAAACAGAGCAGGAACCAAGACACCAGTAGAAGCTTCTACTAAAGACTTGAATCAAAGGCATGGTAATGGGGCTGCTGATGGGGCATCTGACTTAAGCCTATGTTCTCACTTCCACGGAAATCAAAGGTTAGAACAGAACAAGCACCTCATCAGTTTGGTCAAGGAGGACAGAGCAGAATTACAAGCAGGGGCACAGCCTTCCTTGCTGGCTGAAGTAGCTCCAATACCTGTGATGGAGTGGGGCAGCAGCTCTTATGTTGTAGGGGCTCAACCAGTTGAGGTAGCAAGTACAGAAGGAAGCAGGTTTCCTTGCAAAAAAATGGCACCTATCCAAGGGATGAAGAGACTTGGTGTGGAGGTGGCACTCAGGAATGTTTGCCAGCAGGATAGCCAGAGGACAGGACAACCAACTACTGCAGAGAATGTAGATAGTGGCCAAGGTTCCAAAAGTGCTGATGGCAACCCTCATATAGGACTGAAAGGTGGCATTCAGGATTTTGAGAAGTTATTGCCAGCAGGGAGGGTGAACAATTGTGGAGATTCCTCAGGATCAACATGTGTATTAGGTAAGAAAATAGTGCCATTTGGATGTTTTGGTGCAGATTCTGAGATTACTACAGGACTACAATTGTTGCATAACAAAGTTGAGATTTGCAGCAGTAAGGCAGCCTTAGGGGAAAATGGCTATGTATGCACAGCAGCAGACTGTATCCATGTGAGAAGGGAAGTCCAAATGGCGGTTGCAAAGCAGGATGAGTCAGATGGTCAAGTAGAAGCATCATTCTTGCATAGTACACTGATGGAAACAAAAGAAGAAAAATCTGGGGAGTTGGAGATTGCTGTTCCAGAGGGCCAGCTGCTGAGAGGGCCTCTCAATGGATCAGAGAGGGTGTTTAAGCAATGTGTTCAGACAATAAGGTGGCTGGAGCGAGAGGGTCATGCAAAAGAAGAGTTTCGAAGGAATTTCTTCACTTGGCTGAGCTTGCATGCAACAGAGGCTGAACAAAAACTAGTTTATATTGTTATGCAAAACATGCTTGATGACCCAGTTGCTCTTGCAGGCCAGCTGCTGGACATTTTTGAAGAGATTAATGTTCCAAAACGGTTGAAGGTACAGCATTGAGGCCTCCTTAGAGAGGGGTCTATTTTTTATTTGGAGAGGGAAGCTTTTGCTGTTGGTGGCAGTAATGTAAGGAAGCATTGTCTGAACAAAGGATATCATCAATCAGATGCCAACATTTGATGGTTTTGTGATGATATGACCCCACTGGTCCTGCAAATTGACAAACTGGGGATTGGCAGAAAGCCTGCAGTGGCGATCAAGAAAGGGGGGAACAAGATCAAAGGCCTCACTCAACAGTAGTTTCATCCGGAGCTCCACTTTGAAACAGCAATGTAAGACTTGAAGGACCGCTTAAGTGTTGCAGATATTTCTTCTCACAAACACCAAGTGGAACAAGTCAAGATTTGGGGTCCATGACAACGAGCGCTGGTGAACCCATCCCCCCATCCTCCCACCCTCCCCAATCTCTATTTCATTAGTCCTCTAGCAATGTATGAATTGCCCACACAGGCCATGGCTTTCCGGGAACTGAAGCTTGAACCAGTTAGAAAGCACTGAACTGTAGAACCATGTTCAATTTACAAAATCTGGGGAGTAGTTTTCTCAAAATAATGAAGGCATAAGAAAATGATATTGTTATTTTCTAGAACTTTGTTCAGACCGTATTTGGAGCCCATTCAAATTGTTTGAAAGTATTTCTGTTGAAAGGATGGGAAATGACTAAGGCTTAAAATACTGTACAAAATGCTTTAAATAATGTCCTTCTTCGTCTGTTGGTTCTTTAATTTGTGTTGGTTTTCCAAGAGAAATTCATCTGTATAATAATCAAGAGGTCTATTGAAAGCCTGGGGCATTCCTGTTTCCTTTTTCTTTTTTGAATTTCAAAGTATAATTTTTACTGGATGTATTGTTCATGTTGTAGAATGAATATTTGTCAGTTGGTTTGGTTTCATTGGTAGTCCCTTATCCGTGGTGTGTGAGTTTCAAATGTCAAATGACTTTTAAATTGAGAAAATAGTCTAGCAAATATATGTATGTGTGTGTACATATACCTATCTAGCTTGGTTTACATTTATATATATGTTTTAATTTTGGGCCTTATAATCAAAACACACCAAATTTGATCAAATAATAAAACTTAGCATGAGATTGTTGAATTTTGTTATAATTTGAATTTAATGGAAGTTTGTTCGTAGCCATCCTTTGGTTACTTATTTCAAAATTTGCTTGGAGAATCACATCCAAGATCAACCTTCTTTTAGCATTATGGTGGTGCGAAAAACACTTTGATCTTAACTATGGCACTCAATGCAAATTAATTAGACAATTTAATGTTCACCTAACCATTTTGACTTATTTTGAACCTCTAACAAACAATTTTATCCCTTATACTATATTTTACAAATAACTTTAATATCTAATAATGTTTGAGATCTTACACTTATTTAGCAATGGGAACAAACTTATGCTTACTTATGGTTCAATCTCCTTTAAATATTAAAGGTAAGATAGCTCCTAGTCCCATTGCCACATGATCTATGTATGTTAAGGCTTATGAATACAAGGTTCAACTTAAGTTTTATGCTTTGAAGGTCCATGGGTAGGGGCACAAATAATTATTTTGGATGAAAGGGTATTATAACCCACTCATCCTTCCATTTATGAGTGGTTCATGTACAATTATTAAACTACCCCTTCTCTAATTTAATTATAATTTAATATGTTTTTAATGTTAATACCTTGCATTGACATATAATCCCACATAGGAAGGGAAATTTGGTTTATCTTATCTTAAGGCTGGTTTCATTGTTACATAATTTTTTAAAATTTTGTTTTGAATTTTCATGAAAATATGAAGTTGAAGTGTTGAATAACCTCACTATTCATATGACAATATCATAGTAGAAATCATGAAAAATTAATAATTTGAATACATATAATTGAACTGAGTTTTTGAAAATAAAATAAAATTGTTAATGTGGAAATTGACCTTAGGCTACAAGAATAAAATAACCATATTAAGCCAAAAAGGTTATGGCTTTAACTATCATTGGTATTATGATTGAAAAATGCATTACAACGAAACTATTGTGAATCTAATGGACAAGGATGAAGTTTCTTGTTTCAAACTATGGTCAAATTGTGACCGGACAAAAAATCATTCTAATAGTGTGAACACAATGGGTTTTAGGGTTTCATTTTTTTGTTTGATTGTTGTCAATAGTCGTCAACTTTTTGCTTGCTTGTGTTGGAAATTATTTCATTCCTGCTACAAAAAATGCATGGGTAGGCAACCTTGTGGATGGTGGAGGGAGTGACTACATTGAATAAAAGTTTGTGTAATTGACGGTGTAAGGTAAGATAAGAGGTAGAATGAAAGAGCAAAGTAGGAAGTTCTTTTTGGTATGAATTTTTTTTCTTGTTGTAGTTTAGACTACTAGGCTAGTCGTTGATGAATTCTGTTGTGCGAATGATTTAATAGAATAGTTGTGTAGATTTAAAGATAAATGATATGAGGGGTTGATGCTTAGGGATGATGAAGACAAAAGAGGTCTGAGCTATATAACTAAAGGGCATATAGAAGTCAAGATGCATTTGGGAAGGGGAACTTTTTGTTATAATACCTTGAATCCATGTTATAGATAGTTGTCAGAGTGAGTACCAAAAACCTCAAAGGGGTGTCCTTAGGTTGGGCAAAATGAAACAACAAGGTCAAAAATGGGGGAAACTTGAAGTGATGAAATCTATAATACATTATTGCATAAGAATTTGTCCTCTTGAGTGAATCTAAGTGAACCTGGTATCTATTGCTCAAAGTCACGTTCAAAACATTTGAATCCAAAGGTCTACAAGATTTAGGTTTTTAGATGAAAGATTTGATGTTAAACTGCATTGTTACATTCTGTGGGAAAATGGTTAGCAATTCATATGGACTAAGTGAACCTTGAAAGTTCTAACCTCAAAGCCATACCTCAATAGATTATGGATTTTTAGTGATATGAATTGGTGTTTGGTAACCAGTAGTACATGGCCATTAAGGAAATGTGTGATGAAGATTCATACAACTGTAACAAACATGCAAATTTGCATGTATAGAAGTTGGTTTTATTAAAATAAGTAAACGTCAACAAAATCTTTCCTTGACAATGGTATCACAAATCAAATGATGTAATTAATTGTAAGGTTCCAGAAATTCTGACTCTATTTAGATTTTTTCATGTGCAATTAAGCTTATTCTTTTAATCTTCCCCTTTCTTTTCGGTTACAAAACTATCTAAACATAGAACTCAAAATAAAAATAATTCAAAAAAATAAGAATGAAAGTTGAAGCTAATTAACCATCATGTTGGGAAATTATTCCCACTTACTACCATCCATGGTGGATGAAAGCAAATGGATGGAATTCCCACTCACTTTAGAATAATGGGGAAGGTCATCATGCATTATTTATTTTCAACAACCACTATTTATTTTAAATTGTCTCTTTATAAAACATGTTTCAAATATTTGCCCTCTCTTTTAAATTTTCCTTTCTAGTGCCAAACATAATGGGACCCACCATTAACATTCTTCTTTTTTTCTTAATGAGTTTTTTCTTTTTTCATTTTTCTATACTTTGTTGCTTGATGTTGTCATTATCAAAATTTGGTTTTCACCTCTTCAATGTCTTCATCTTCAAAATATTTACCATTTCCAAAGCAAGTTATTTTACAAGTTGTAGCAAGTATTTACTTGCCCCATCTTACTCTTTTGTAGGAAAAATAAAAGGGGCCATATTTTGCTTGTGTTTCTTTAAATGTTTTTTTTATAAAGGAATTGAACCACCTTAGTCATGGATGTCATCACAATTATAACAAAAGGGGACTACTCCCCCCCCCCCCTTCTTTTTTAACACTTAATCAAAGTGGAATGCAAAGTTTGCCCCCTAATCATGGTCACCATTACAATTGCAGAAATGGGTCCATCACCTCATTTTTTATTTTTTAAAAATAATTATCATAAGACTATTTTAGGTTCGACAAAAATATATTATTTCTTAAAATGCTGAAATTTTTAAAAATTAAAATCCCCTCTTCTTGAAAATTTTAAAAACTATTGTTTATTGATGTTAAAACTTCGTAGGATTCCTAAATTTTTTAAATTTTTTTTCCCTTTCCACACTTTTGTAATATGCTTTTAGGTATTACATTAATGTTCTGATGCAAATCGTTGTAGCTTCAATATGTCCGTATGGGATATTAATGACAAGGAACCAATGATGAAAAGGAGGCTGAAATCTTACTACCCAAAACCTACAGTATCATTGTAATGTCACCTTATATAGTTGTAGATTAGGCTAGTAGAATTGTCATCTTTTCCATCTTGCTAAGTGTTATATTTCTTCATAATTTTTTCCCATGTCTTCCTTGAAAGTTTTATGTTGTTGTTGCTATGTGTTTTGTTGCTTTTGTGAAGATTAAAAAAGTGCCACATGAAAAGCCAAATCAATATGGAGAGATTTAATCATTAAAAAAAAAAAAAATTGGGAAGTTTCAGAGGTGTTTATGGTTATTTTTGTCAAGTAGATTATTCAATTGTCCAATCTCCTCAAAATGTTTCTCAATCAAAGTGTCTAATCTTGGTGGTGATAATGTAAATTTGAAGTTTGAAACTACGTTTTTTTAAATGAACTTTGTTTCCACATATCTTTTGCAATTTTGTTTAAATAGACCGATAAATAAGGTTTGTTATAACTTTTCTTTACCCATTTCCATTCCCATGCACAAAACAAAACTATATTTTGGTATAAATTTTATGAGATCTAAACTTTTTTGCCTTGCAAGCATCTTTCTTCACAAATACTACAAACGTAACTTCATAAATGTTGCAAACATCGCTTCATAAAGCATGGACCAAACTTCAAGAATTCAAGAAATCAAAAAATTGTTAGAAGTTAGTTTTAAGGTTTTAAGATGTATATTATTACATGTATTTAAATGATTATAGGCCATTGTCAATATTTTTCAATTAAATTTTTCTATCCCAAAAATTCAAAAATAAATAAAATTTTGCACCAAAATCAAAATTTCAAATATATCAATGAATTTGCAAATATACTATTGGATTTATAGTCATAATTATTACGTGCGGGTTATTATAGTGCCTAGTCACCTTGGACAAGTCTCATAAACTTCTAGTCACAAAAGATAATATGTGGCACCAAGTCGCAAAGGTAATCACATAAAGATGCAACTTACATGAACTTTTCATCCATGCAAATTAACTTACGTGACATTGTCATTTTGCAATTAATTCTATTACCAAAAAATGTAGTCACATTATTTATATTTGTTTAAATATCTATTATTTAAATGATAAAACATATTATATTATTGTTAATTTCATTAAATTCAACTTGTGTCATGTTGACATGTGACATTACATAGGCTAGGCTTTAAAAATTAATTATAGGTTGTTAGGTAGGCCACCTATTGTACCTACTTAAAGTCATTTAGTAGGCAGTTATCCTATGTTGGTTATGTAGGTAGAGAATATTCAATCAACATTCCAACATTGACCACAACCCATTCCATTCATGACGATTAATCCTTGAAGACGAAAGACAAAGATCAACTCCTTTACCATCAAGCCACACCACTTGTTGTGAAAAATAAATATGTGCATTTTATTTAACCTATTTGATTTCAAACATTACACAAAACATCATCTTTGAACTTCAAAATATTATTATGATTTTCTCCAAATGACAAGATTAAAGTTTTAACTTAAATTTTTTTCAATAATGTACACAAACATTTTGTTTTCTTTTTAAAAATATGAATTAATTTAAATAAAAAAATTTGAATTTTTTTATTTAATACAATTTCAAAGACCATTCTATGGAAAAAAATTAGTACAATCACATAATTTATAAATGGATAATTAATTTTTAAAAAATAAATTATCTTAAACCTTCATTTGATTCTAAAAATTATATTATACAATTTTTCTTTTGATATATCATAATTTTACCAATAAAATTTAATTAAAATGTGTGATATATAATTTATCCACATATAATATTTATAAATAAATCATAAATAAATTATAATAAAATTATAATAAAATTTATTTTATTAACTATATTCTTGATCTAAAAGATTAATCTAGATAATCAACTTTAATTTTTAAATATCAATTAATGACATATAATTAATTGATTTTATGGACCCATAAAACTTATTATGTTTACACATATAATATCTTAATCTTTACTAAAATTATGATAAAAAATTTATGCAAAATTAAATTATATTTTTTCACATCTGAAAGGTATATTTGATTTAAGAAATTATATTATACAATTTTACTTATAATAGATCATAATTGTACCCAAAAAATGTAATTTAAATGCATGATATGAAATGGGTCATAATTTATTCCTACTACCTAACATATTCAATAAATAAATTGGATTGTCTATTTAATATAATAATTAATTCAAAAAAATCACATATATCAACATGATAAAATACTTATTATTTAACCCACATACATATGATTTACTTTTTATTTGCTACTTATCCTACTTATTATTAATTTAATACATTAATTGCATAGCCTACTTAAATATTTAATTACACTTACTACCTAAAGCCTAACCTATTTAATAAATAAATTACATGGCCTAATTAATTAAATAATTAATACCAAAAAAATCACATATCAACAATATGATAAAATGCTTACTACTTAACCCTATTTCTACCATTAATTGCCATGGTCCTTTGAAAATTTCAAAAACCCACCAAACCTTATTACACATTTAATGGCTAATTCATTGAAAAAAGTTAAGGGAAAATAATTAGACAACTAAACCCAACAATTTCGTTGGCTATTTTTTTTTTTTAACATTTGATTACATGTGCATTTGCGACTAAAATTTATAGTCACAAATCAAGTTGAAAAGATGCCATGTGGTATCCAATGGCCCTTGAACCACCTTCCATGTTGTAAAAACAATTACATTTTCATCTATTTTGGGATGCCACTAAAAATGCATTATATAAATGTATTTTTCATTTTCACTTTCATCCAAATCGACATTAGTCACAAATTTAAGTTACATATGCAACTGCAAACCACTTTGTAGTCGGTTATGCAACTATCAATCATTTTTACCAAATGCCACAATGGATAGTCGTATCTAAAGTCACAAAAATGGTCGATTTGGACAAAAGTCACAAACACATGGGTTGGAATGGACAGGATTCCTTGTAATGAAAATAAAATAAGTATTTAATAGGGAGATGTACCTAAAAAGATATTATAATAATCAAAGGGAAGTGTAAAGTTCATCCACTAATCATCATCATTATTTTAGGTTACAACAAAAAGGTTACCTCCCTTTATTATTATTTTCTTTTAGTTATTGATCAAAGAAAAACACAAATTATATTGTTTAATATTATGTGCATATACAAAACAACATATTAAAAAATAATTGATTTTATTTTTTGTTTTTTTATTGAAAGTTTAATATTTTATCAAATTTTGTGTAAGCAAAAGTGTAAGATTTTATCAAAAAAAATTGTTATTTTTTCTCGCAAGATTAAAAAAAGGATGAACACACCATGTTATCATTTTATTGACATGACATTTTTTCTATTGTAAATTATTCTTTGGGATGGGGCATAATATGTTATTTTGGGTCCAACAAATATTTTATAGATCCAATGGATGACATTGCAATAAAATATTATGTTAATCATCATAGTGAAACTATGGAAAAGCAAAAGCAACAACAAACACAACCTTTGGTTCCTAAACAAAAATAAGAGCATGGCAAAATGAACCAATAAATTCAAAGTCATGATCATCTTTGAACAAGGAAGAATGTGAAGAAAATGGAAATTGAATGGAAGAAAACAATAAAAAAAATGTACTTTTTTATTGAAATGGAATAAGAAGATCCACCAATGTTAGACCATCTCACTTCGCATCAATAATGGAGGATGATTTGAAGGAGCTCTTGGACATAAACACATGTGGTCAAGAAGAGGTCTCACAAAAAGACATCCTCAAATTGGAAAACAATGACAAGGTCAATGACTTTATCTCACTAGTAAAATTTATTTTTTTGTAATTTTCATTTGTAATTAATTTACAATTGCACACAATACACGCAACTAATTTTTTCCTTAATCGCATATGACAAGTTACATTTGACATTTCGTTACATGCAACATATTATACATATGATGTACATATAGTATATATATGGTATGTTTGTATTTTTAATCCATTCATATTCATATAACAAATTGTGTACACAACTACATGTGTAACTAAATGAAAATATTTTTAATGATATGTGTCCATTTTCAAGTCAATCATTTAATGACATGTGGGACCTAGGTAAATAGGTAGTTAAATAAATAGGCCTAGGTAGGTGGGTAGGTAGGTAAGTAAATGAGTGGGCCTAAATAGATATGTAAATCTTATTTCAAAAAGTAAGTTTACAAAAAAATAAAAATAAAAATAGGTTTAGCCTTTACCTTGAATACATATTTTGGTTCAACCCAATTACTACTTATTCAATGAATTAATGCACCCATAAATAAATAGTTTACAAACTTCAAAACTATGACAAGCAATGTGGGATAAATATTATAATTGCATCATAGTTACAACTTGGGATGCAATGAAAGTAGAAAAGGTAAATAAAGAGTTATAAATCTTTGGACATTACTCCATTGTTTCTAACACTCAAAAATATTTTGTGATCCTTCCCCAAATGCATTTAAAGCCATAAAAATTGATCAAATTAGTTTTGAAATGAACAAAATATGCCCTTTGGATTTGAAGGGTCATTTTTTGGTAATTTGGGCTAATAAACCAATTTTGATTTGGAGCTCAAAATTTTTGGTCAATTTTTTGCTGTTTTTGAGCCTCAAAAATATTTTGTACTTTTACACCTAGCGCATCCAAAACCACAAAAATTGTTTAAATTGGTTTTGAAATGAGCAAGATTTGCCCTTTGGAATTGAAGGGGTCATTTTTTAGTAATTTGGGCTAATAAACCAGTTCATGATTTGGAACTCAAGATTTTTTATCATTTTTTAAAAAAAAACTTCAAATTGATTTTTTAATTTACACCTAGCACATCTAAAGTTTCGAAATTGCTCGAATTGATTTTCAAATGAACAAGATATGTTTTTTTGAAATGAAGGGTGTTATTATTTGGTTTAGGCAAATATAACCAATTTGAGTTTTGGAACTCAAGTTCTTTGGTAGCATATTTGTATAAAACCAAATGTATATATGCTAGGCTTTTGTTTTCTACAACCACCTTGTTCTAAAAGGGATCTATTTTATACACAAAACTTCCCCCATTGAAATAACATATTTGCACAAAACCATATATATATATATATAATTGTATGTACACAATAACATGTTCACTAGTAGAAATTTTGTCCTCTCCAACAAGGAAATAATGATTAGCTATCTTGAACCATTTTAACAACGACCACAATCATATATTACAACTTCATTATTTATGTGGAATAAATATGAATAATTTTATATGACTAATAGATGAAAACTTACAAAATAAACATATTTCATCCATTTTCCATAAAAAATATTTCACTTGTTATGGTTTTTAAGTGTGTGTTAGAAAATAAGACATCAATGTGAATTATCAAACTGTCATTTTTTCAAGTAATGAAATACCTAGGTCTAGTTTATGACTAAATTTCGACTATTTCAAATGACATGGAAAATATTGTCATGATGTCATGCCATTTATATAATTAATTAAATAAATAATATCTTGTGTCATTGGAAAATGGGTTCCACTTATGTTTAAAACTTTGGAGACTTGTAAAATGATTTATATATCATACTTTTACCATTAAAATTAATTTCAATGTATAATATTTAATTTAGTCACATTGAATATTTAAAATGCATAATATATCATACTTATAAAAGTGTAAGATGTGGGAAATATATAATTTATTTGTACATTAAAAATTTATCATAAATTTAAATGAAAATTTATATAATGTATGTATATAAATAAATAAATATATTGTAGATGTGTAAAAAATATTATTACATAGTTATATTGGATTATATGCATAGAAATGACTAAACTTTATATTTTCAAAAAAATATTTTCAAATATTAATTTATATTATTCAAATTAAATTAAATTATTAGATTAAAATATACTTCACATTTAATATGATTAATATATATTTTTAAATACATATTGATTTATGATCCATCAATAAATATTTTATGGGATAAATTACATGGATTCATATTTGTAAATTAAAAGTTATTAGTAAAATTATGATATATTAGAAAAACAATTGTAATATAAAATCTTAAACCAAATGAAAGTTTAAGATATGAAAGTTTTATTTTATTTATTCATGTGTTAATCATAAAGGTTTTTTCATTTACAAAACATGTGTTTGAATTTAATTTTTCCAAAATATAGTCATTGAAATGTTATTCAATAACAAAATTCAAATAATTTTCTCTTGAACCAAATTACATGTAAAATAAATAAATAATATAGTTGAAGGAAATTTATGAATAAGGTTTCAATTTTTTCATTTGGACAATTTATCAATAAGATATGACTTAATATATTTGGAATTTTGTGTAATATTTAAATGAAGTATGGTCTAAATAAAATAAACATTAAATTATTTACACAACATGTGAGGTGGCTTATTGGTAAAGGAGTTGAACTCCATCCTTGGGGTCCAAGAATCAAACTTCACAAATGACATGTGTCGTGGTCAACATTGGAATATTGATTAAATATTCTATACCTACTTAAATTACCTAGATGATTACTTAAGCGAGCCTAACTAGGTAGATTGAGTGGTTTATTTACCCATTTAAATTAGGTTTTAAACCTAATTTAGGTGGTGACACATGTTAATAATTGATAAGATGGAAAATAATGAGATTAAAAATAATTGAAATAAAAATACATCTTATTGTTTATATCATATATAATAAATCTATAATAATAAATATTATAAATTTAAAAAATTAATTAAACAATGATTAAACTATCATTAATGACTTCACATATGTCTTAAATGATTAATGGATGATATTTGCCACATCATTATGTCACATCATTTTTTAAATGACTATTGTCTTAAACAACTCGCCCGTACTGACTTTAAGGCTATTACTCATTTTTGTTCTTCATGATTAAAATACTAGTCATAAATTTAGTCATATATTTGAAGATTTTCTACTAGTGATTTGCACAAATCAAATGTAAAAGTCATCCATTTTGAATAATGAAGAAACGAGTTACACCATAATTGCAAAGGTGATTAAAAATCATTTAAAATTCAAATGTAATTGCACACACAACTTGTTGGAATTGCATCTGATTACAAGTGGGTTGGTTGTTAACAACACAATTTCTTCTTATGTATGTGATTTTAAACACTCTCAACTATACATAAAAGAAATTTGGGCATATGTTGTTTTAAGCACTTGAGATTTGCCCAAAAAATAAATAAAATCTTGGAATTGGAAAAATACCATATTAATCAAATGATACGGTTTTTGTGAACATTTTTGTTTTCACCTTAATTATTTGTTGCTTAACTTCTTTTCATCAATTTTAATTTTAACATATGTTCATTGCAGGACTACATGATGGTTTCTAAAGGAGGAATGTAGAAATACTTACATTGATATATTCATTCGGATTGAAAAAAAAAACCAACATATGAATGCATGGAGGCATTATTTTAGTGCATTAGAAGGCACACATTGTTATGCAGAGATGTGGTTGGACATAATTTTTGAGAATGAAGCTCAGGATGGTGAAAATTATGAAGGTAGTGGTGGAAGAATTGGTTGTACGACACAACAAAAAAGTGAAGCCTTTTCGCTTTTCACAATCCACACCAATAATTTCACTTTAAAAGGTGAATAAGGCCAAAGAAAAGGCCAAAGAGGTGGTCAATGGAAATGATAAAAAAAAACCAAAGAAAAAAGAAGGGACATTACAATAAGGAAAAAAACCAGACGAAAGGAAGTAAGGAAAAAAACAGATGAAAGAAAGTTACAAGGGAGGTGCAAAAAAAACAAAAGTTTATAATAAATAAATTATTCAATTCAATGTGATATACTTCTATATCTTTCATACTCAACAATCTTTTGTCCATTAAATTTGTTCATGTGTGTTTTGTTTTTCCTAGGTTTTCAAATCTTGTTTATGAACCTAATATAACTTGACATCTCTTGCAATTATATACCCAAGACAATTTTCTTTTTCGGTATTAGCAAATAGATACAAGCGCATGATTGATGCATGAAGCAATGAACAATGTAATACACAATGTGAATTTGGATCAATTCCACATTAAGGCATCATCCTTGGTCACATTGTCATGCTTCATTATAAAATAAAGTTAATCAAACATTGCTTAAACATGAATTTTGACACCTTGCCTCATATAATTTGTGTCTTTATTTTGTTGCACAACCAAGTTAGGTTTGATCTTTAACCCTAATTTCGAAATTTGCCATAAACCTTTTCATAACCTCTTAATTTGACCTTAACCCTAACCAAGCCCCAAAAACCTATACAAACCTTAAATTTTTCCCAAACCCTAACCCTAACCCATAAAATAATATCATAATAATCTTAAAACCTAACTCTAAATTCAAAACTTGAAATAGGTCTTTAATTCTAAACTTTAACCTTACAAAATTAGACTTTAAATTCAAGCCTTAACACAAGAGGTAAAACTTAAAAATATTCAACTATAACCATACAAATCAAACCAACCTTGTAAAAGGCAACAAAAATGTAATAATATGTTCATTTGTGGATTTAACATGGGTCTTGATTCTAAGGACCACAAGAGTTGTCAACTTGTCAAATTCCACCAAAGTGAAATTCGTCAAACTTTTGAACAATGCCAACATATCTTGAACATTAATAACCAAGTTGACGCATTGAAAATTTCCCCAAATTGGAAATAACAACTGCAACTTGAAAAAACATAATAGCCTTTTCATCCACACATTCAAACAATTTTTCATCATATAAAGATGAACTAAAATCAGAACTTTTAAAAAAACACCCATGACCAAAATTTGAAGAAAACATCTCAGGTATTTAAATGAAAAGAAAAAAATCTTTGGGAGGGTTTAGGGTTTAGAGTTCCTTATATAATCCACATGAAAATCTTTGTTTACAATTTTAATAGTTAGTTTCTACTTACATTGTACCTAAATCCACCCCTTTGGGGTTAATTTTTAACTTAATCATTCTACATACAAACAAAGCCTAACCTTAACATATGGTTTTGAAAAAGTTTCATACTAAACCGTGGTCCTTAACCTTAATCCTAACGTAAAACTTGACTTATAATTTAAACATTATACATAGGCACAAACCATATTCTTAAACCTTAATATCTAAACCTTAAAAATCACCAAAAAAATCCTAACTCTAAAACCCAAGCCTAGAACCTTAAAATTTAACCCTCAAAAGCTGGAAACATAAATTCTAAACCTAAACCCTAAAAAATATACTTTACAACCGTAAGCTTATAACCTTACAACCTTGTGACTTAAAAAAAAACCTCATGTAGTATATAACTTAAGTTGGGCAATTCATAGTTGAAAAAAAACTTGTGCTTGTTCCCTCTTTGAAAATCCCAATCAAAAGTAATGGTGTGATTCATATTAGTTAGTTTAGGGGGGGGGAACAACTTTGATATTTTTTGTCTTTTGGTGATAGAGCTCTTTGATTGGTTCATCACCCAAAACAAAAAAAAAACCCATTTTTGATACACTTTGAACATAGAAATTGTGTACATAGTCCACTTGGCACTGAAACTTTTTGAAAATCACCATGCATGAGACTCTCTTGTATCTCCAAAAAGACAAGTTTTATTTACATTAAGCATGAAACTCTTTTGTATCTCCAAAGCACAATGACCTCATGAAAAATGTTAATAAAATTAGAAAACAAAAAAAAACCCTCTTGTTTTCTGTATATGTGGTGCACCTATACAACACGAACGGGTTTAGGATCGAAACTATGTATGATTACTACATAGCTATGAAATCTATGTTCTTTGGTTGCAAAATTATTCTCTCACCCTTCTATTGGCTATGCAAGCCTCACCATTCTCTTACCATGAACTACACACAAACAACACCAAAACTATTCAAAACCAAAAGCCTTTCAAAATCAAAACTTCAATTCTCATAAACTTTGTATTCATACCATAACTTTGTACAAAATGAAGGTGTTTCTTAAAGTCACAAACACTTCTTTATATACTAACCAAAAGGAAACTAATCAAGAAACTTCTTAAAACTTATCCACCACATGGTTCCCCAAATAATCAAAAGGAAACAAAATCACATGGTTCCCCATGCGATTTCACAATTAATCACAAGGAAATAATATCACATGGTTCCCGATGTGATTTCACAATTAATCATAATAAAACAACATCATATCATGACATAAGTCAATGCACCATGATCAAATTATGAAATCCTACATTCAACTTACCCCATTAAACAATTACTTAAGTAATTGTGTAATCAAGTTACACATCAAATTACACACCCATGTAAATGAAAAAAATAAAATACCTTGCAAACTAAACCAAAACAAAAGTTTATTCTTGAATGTTCTGTACATGAGGCCAACCTATGCAACTGAAAAAAATAAAACTTTTTTTGAACCTCTGCAACTGAGTTACAAACTAAATCAAAACAAAAACAAAAGTTTGCCTCTAGTGTTTTTGTCCATGTCACTCAGGCATGTAAGTGAAAAATAATAGAATTACTTTTGGACCTTCACATCCACCTTCCAAACTAAACCAAAACAAAAGGTGTGTGTCATGACCCAAAATAAAAAAATTAAAACACTCACAACTCTCCCCCCCCCTTCCAAAAGAAAAATAATCCCGTTGCTTATGGGGTGCATGGTTCATCTCCTCATTGGCTGATCAGGATTTAAAAATTCTTGAATTTGTTGGCCACCATTGTTGCCATCACACTAATTGCCTGGGGCACTAACTAGGTAGGGTGTTCTTAGGAAAAGGTATTACCCCAAGCCAAAAATGGTGACTAACTTTTTTGGGAAGAGAAATTTCATGCAGCCAATGGGAAGCCCCAAGCATGCACTCAAGGTACCTTGCTTTTTGTTTCCTTTCAAGTTTGGGGTGGGAAGGATTTTTTTTCATTTTTTTTCTGGTTCCCAATGTGTTCCCCACATGTTCCGTTTCAGTTCCCAACAGGTTCCCAATATGTTCCCCAACATGTTCTCCATAGCACCTCACTTTTATCCCATATGCTTTGGCAAATGTTGTCCTCCTTTCACCTATGTAGCTAGGCCAAATGGGAGGAACTCAATACTTCGAAATAAAGCCTTCTATTTTGTGGAGCCTTCATAGTTTTGTATTTTAAACACTCCAAACACTATTTTCTCATAAATTTGGGCCAGCTTCTCTAATTCTCCTTTAGGGTTTTTTTTTCTCTAATTCTCCTATAGGGTTTTTTTCTCTATCTTTTTTTGTTTTGTTTCTTCAGAAATGAGTCCTTTTGGAATGGATTTATGGGTGCATTAAAGAATCCTTTTCAAGGAGTCTAACTATTCTTAAATTCACCCAAAACAAAGGCAAACCTAAGAATTAGGGGGGGAAATTATTGGGTGTATGTATTTTTATAAGTTGTTTATTATTGGATATGGCATTGAACTTAAATTTTTTAAAAATGAATTCAAGATTAATAGGCGTAGACTCTTGAGTTGATTATTACTAGAGCTGAGAAATTAATGGGGTTATTTGTTGGTTTTCCAAAACTATTGTGGGGGGAATGGGTTGGACCCTAGAGGAGGCATAAAACTCCTAAATTCACCCCATGTCACAAAACTTAAATAATCTTGGACGTACTCCACAATATAATATATCCATAATGCAACTAGAGAATTTAGAAATTAGATTATAAACTATATATCAAAGATGGGTTTGGTGTAGTGTTAATACTAGGGCCCCATCCATGGTGGGGCGATTTCTCAAAGTAAAGGGACCTAGCACACTACGATTACCAAGTCCGACCTTGCAAGGTACCCCACCCATGTACTTTACTCATCACAAAGCACAAGGTGAATGGTATCATAAATGTAAAGAATCCTTGGTATGAAGTCTTACTTAAAATACATCCAATAAATATAAGCAACCTGAAAAATGGGTCTTCTTATATATATATGTATAAAATATTGAATTAATTTGAAATAAAATATTTAAATATCTTAAATGCAGGGCAAGAAAATATATTGAGGCAAGTAAGAAAATTCATCCATAACTTGAATAATAGAGTAAATTATTGAAAATGAGATAGGTAGGATATACTCTCTATTTATTACTTGCCAAAAAAAAAACTTATACCCATAGAGAGTTCTAACTTCTAAGGTAGGACCTACAAAAGGGAGTGGGGGGGGGGAGGGACACAATAATTGTGCAAGTTATTGAATGGTTTGCACATGCAAGTGGATTTTTGTATGTTTGTTTGTTTGTTTGTCTTCCTTCCTTTTGGGCTTTTACAAAACCTCCTGGGGCGTGTTTTGTGTAGTGCTTTTTTCTCCTTTCCCGTCAATAATGACAATTTAAGCTTTTCTGAATCAATGTCACGTGGCATACCTAAATAGTGGGGGCCCTTGTGCTTGTTGTTGGCCCAAGTATATATTAAAAACCTCACGTCCTAGGATCATCATCCATCCCAATATTATTATTCAAGTTAGGCTTAACTTCAGAGTTCTTGTGAATTTTTATCTTATTTTTTTCATTTCAAAAAATTTAGTTTCGAGAGATGAAAATTGCTTAACTTTTGCTCTCTTGATTCAAAAAATTACAAAACAATAACTCCACACACCATCTTAATTGTCAAGGGTTTTTTCCAATATATCAATCAAAAGCGTTCTAAGGAGTCTCACTATTTAGAAGGGTTAAAGACTAGTCGCAAACCAAATGGAACAATGGGTGTGTGTCACACCATGGCCTTGCCATTTACATTAAATTGTATGTTAAGGCAAAAGAGGAATTATGGAAATTCAAATATTTCACCATGCAAAAGTATAATCTTCAAAAATACCCTCTACAAGAAACCAAAATTCTTCAAGATATTGTAACTCTATAACTAATCTTAAGTTCAACACAAGCCAAAATATCAGCTTTCAAAAATCCTCAAATAAAAATAGACCTACTATTTATTACCTAGGGGCCAAAATCCCTTAGGCTACTATACTCTATAATGAATCTAAACACAATATCCAAGGCCAACAAACACCTATCTTAAAATATAAATCATCACAAACAAAATCAATAAAGCTTCTATACCTTGCCCAGCCAACCCCTTCCAAAAATTAATGAATTGAGAATAATAATTCCTTAGCTTAAGTTGAAAAAAAAAAGAGTAAATAATTAACTTAAGCATCCAACCAAAAAACAAATCAAGTCAAATCACAAGCCAAAAATAATAATAAATAATAATCTAAACAAGTGCTAAAAATTTAGTAACCCTACCCAACTTGGTATAGAATACAATGGAAGAAGTGCAAAATCCGAGGCCAAAAAGTAATTCTCATTTTCCAAAACTGCATAAAATACACAATTCCATTTATGAGGAGAAAGAAGCTCATAAAATTGCTCAAAAGTGGACTTCTTCACATTAGACAATTTGTTTTTTTGAAACTAAAGGGGTAGACTATGTCAAAAACCCACTTCAAAAATTAGAATTCCCAACAACCTCCGGCAAGCACACACATCATGTACTAATACTTACCCGTACTACCTTGGTGGGTTTGGCAACAAGGTGCCTAATAATAATAATATATTTTTGCCATTTACTTTGGGCATTAAAAATAATATAATATTTTACAATTAGGCACTATATTAAATAATGAAGCTAATGTGCTTGAGAGTTTGTTTCAGATTTTTGACATTGTCAAGTAAAATATTTTTCAGAATAATTTCAAAAGATAATTAATTAGTAACCTAATTTTTAATAATAATAATTAGGCCTCCTAACTGATTAATTAGTTAATTAATAATTAATTAGTGCCTAACCCCATCTAGGTAAGAGGGAAGCACAAATATCTTCTTCACATAAAGTGAAAAAAGGACTGTCGGCTACAGTATATTAAAAAAAAATTCCCGATAACCCCGTCCCTCCCAAAAAAGGCCAAAAATTTGGACTTTCAAACACCCAAAAAGCCTCCGCTTGCTAACAAACAAAAAATTGGACTTCCAAACATCCAGAAAAGTCCGTTTGCACTAACAAACAAAAATTGGGGAGTTCAAAATGCCCGGATGGAAGCCTGCATGTGCCTAACAAACCTTGAAAAAACAATATTTGCCGTACGGTACTTCTATTCACAAGACGAGTGGGGTTGGGTGGTGTTGGTGTGTGTGTGTCCAAAACCTCCTCCGCACAAATAAATCAACCATGCACAAAAAACAATTATCTATCAAACGAAACATCCGCAAGTGGGGTTGAGTAGGGGGGTCGAGTATGCAAAATACAAGAAATTTTAACAATTAACGTAAGGGGGGGAGGGGGGGGGGTGTTGTATATACATTCGATAAAGCCTGAGGTCGTGGGAAAGTTGAAAAAAAAAAGGAGGGCTTGTGTGAGGTGGAGCCGAGGTGGGCCTGTTGAGGCCTTTGTTTGGCTTTACCGAGAGCGTGAAACCTGGTCCGGTTTTTATTCAAAACTGTTTTTTTTCTCATGACACCCAGCTGTATTGCCAGAAAAATTGTTAAAATATTTTTTTTGGCCAATGAAATTGTTGGATTTGGTGGTCTGAATTCATTTATTTATTTTTAACCATGTGGAGTAACAATTCAATGCGTACCTAATAGGGGTTGTGCATAAACCTGTTTTTTTTTTTTTTCAGCCAATGAGATTATTGGATTTAGTGGTTTGAATTTGTTGTTCTTAATAACAACTCAATGTCTAGGTAAGACCATGTCACCTTGGCAGCTTGGACACATAACAATATAATATAATATAATATAATATAATAAAAATATTATAATAATAATTTGAAAGCTATATTATTTTCAGAAAAAATATTAAAATTTAAAAAAAAATTCAAAGGAAAAAAATTCTTGTGGCAAGGAAAATGAAGAATATTTTTTTATTATTTTCTCTTTTCTATACAGAATCTTCAAAACAAATTTTTTATTTAATTTTTAATTTTTTTGTAATTATTGAACACTGAAATGTTGAACTTGCCATGGTAGGTACCTATTTACAGGCAGGGTTGTAGCACATTAGGTACTTGTGCACTTTGTTCCCTTTGGTAAGTATTCCCAGTTCCGTTCCCTAATCTGTTCTCACACGTTGTTCCCAGACGTTCCCTGGAACGCGCTTCCCAGTCCCTCTCTCTCCTCTCTGCTCTCGTGTTCGTTGGTTGTTGCGATTTGCTCGCTCGCTCGCTCGCTCGACGAACTTGTTGCTTGCGCAAGCTTTGATTCTCACCATTGCAATAATTTCTTCTACAAGAATGGGGTGAAAGAGGAGAGAACGAACAAGGCAAGGAATAAGAAAATCTGGAAAAAAAATTTCTTCAAAAATTTCATTCAATTGGAAGCAGTTTTTTTCTCCCCTTTGGGCTTGATCGCAGAGCGCGAGAGAGAGACTCTGTCTTCTCAATGAATTGGTGTTTTGTTGTTGGGACAGAGACAGAGGAAGAGCGAGAGAGTGAGAGACAGGAGAAGAGAGAGAAAATGAAACAGACAGGCGCGGAAAGTAGCAGTGGGTATGTGGGATATGATGCAAAATGATGATGGGTTTGAGGAGTGCTGTGTGTTGGGTGTTGCAGCTATGAGAAGAGATGGTTGCAGCTGCAGCAGCAGCAGCATCTCCAGAATCTGTGCTGAAGAGCGTGCAGATCTGGAGCTGGTGAAGAGGAGAACGTGGTGGTGGCAGTAGCAGTAGCAGAGTTACAAGGAGAGGAGGAAGAGGAGAACGGCAACAATAAGCGGTGTTGCTGCTGCTGCTTTCCGCTGGCATGAAGGTGACTGCAGCGGGAGCTACACCAGCAGCAGCAACAGCAGCAGCTTCTTCTTCTTCCCAGGGTGGTGATGGCGGTTTGGAGCTTCTTCTTCTTCATCATGCCAGTTCTTCTTCCTTAGTTTCTACTGCTGGGAGCGAAGGGGAGGAAATAAGTGTCGCAGATGAACATGATACTGCATACAGAAGACGCAGAGTATTAGAATCGCAAGCAGACGAGAGGGAAAAGAAGGAAGAACAGGTAGAGGGGGAGGACGAGGAAGAGCAGAAGAAAATGCTCAAGGCATTGCAGGTTTATCCAGCAACTGAGAAGGATGACAACCTGCTGCACGCAGCGAGTGCCTCAAGGAGTCCAGTGCCGCGATGGAGTCGAGCTTCTGCGAGGTCCAGTGACGACGAAGGTAGAAGCGAGCTGTTCTCTTCTCAAGCTTTCAGGCTTTTTAGGGTTTAGGCTTCCCTGCTGCGACAAAGGACTGTTTCTAGATGTATTCTCATTTTCTTATTGGCATGAATGATTGCTTGTTTGCCCAGGTTCTCAGTGCGGTCTCTCAAGCATACCCAATCCTCCTCCTCCTCCTCCTCCTCCTCCTCCTCTTTCTACAGATGATTTTCTTTCAGGAGTGGCCTGTTTCCAGCAACCCTCAAACCCTATGCCAGAAACACCTTCTGTGCAAGGATTCACTTCTCAAGCGCTTTCCTGCTCAGAGTACTCACACAAAAGCTCCCTGGGGTGGCGGCAGCAGCAGCAGCTCCTTGGGGACTCTTATGAGTTTGCTGAACCTGAACCCTCAGCTGTAGCAGACAAGTTGAAGAAGGCAGCTCTTGTTGCAGGTCAACAGGAGGAACAGACACTGGAAGAATTGCTGAGTTCCATTGGTGTTTCACTTACACTCAATCAAGAGAGCCTTGATTTCTCATATGCTTTGGAATATCATGCACCGCCACCAACTATCATGCATCATGATGATGGTGGAACTGGTTTTGGTACTATGACTATGGCAGACAATGATGCAGTGATTCATTCTCTTCCTGTGCCAAAACCACTCGGGAAGACAGCTTCATGTATGGGGTTCAAAGTGCATAAGCCACCCCTGGACATTGAGATGCAAAGAAGTAGCAAAGCTTCTTCATCATCCATAGACTCAAGGTTGCTGCTACAGGATGAAAGGAAAGCTAGCTTATCAGGCATGGGGATGGTGTTTTTGTCAGAGCACACAGATACAATGGCGGTTGCTGAATCTGTGAGATCTCAGGAGGCTGCTTCATTGACATCACCAGTTGCCTCTATTCCAGCTTCTGAGAATTCTCAAGAATCCAGCATCTCTTTGCCAGTTTCCAATATTCCTGCTGCTGCTGCTGCTGAGAGTTCACAAGACCTTGCAACAACTCCACAACACAATGAACCTCAAAGAGAGTTGTCATCTTTTACCCTATTGCAACAGGGTCAAGACACTGAGAACCGCTCTGTTCTTCTTCCTCCTGACAATTCTTTGGAAGTAGAAGAAGAGGTAAGAGTGGATCAGAGCTATGTGAGCTCATCAGGAGTGGTGCCACGCTTATTGATGAAGCCTGAAGAAACTACTATCATGCATTATTGCTCACCTTCTCAACCATCAGAGGAGAGCATGGACATTGGTGAAAAGAGGGCGCTGTCTTTGTCTGTTGCAGACATCCCAGACTCTCCTGCATCAACAAGCTCATCAGCTGCCTCTGTTGCTATCATAGATGCCAGCGAACATTCTCAGAAATCCTCATCCTCTGACATTGGAGAGATTCCTGCATCCACTTCCTTCTCAGCTTCGCCATCCATAGCATCTTCACTTTCAGGTTCCCTAGCTGCACTGTCCTATTATGTCAAAGGCAAAGGCGCAGCACCAATGACAGAGAACTCAAGTGACTTGTCAAACTTTCTACCTGAAATGCTTGATTCTCTTGTTTGCTCAAGGAAGCCATATCATTCAGCATTGTCATTGATGGGTCAACCAGCATACGATCCTCCCCATGATTTGGTAACCACATGTGGTTGGGTCTCAGAACCTGCCAGTGGAGGGGGGTCAGGCAACATACCAGCACTTTTTCCAACACAGGACAGGAAGAAGGGGGGATGCTATGGCTGTGGAAAAAGCCGCCACTTACAGGACAAAGAAGTGTGCATGGTTTGTAGCTCTAAGTTTTGCAGCAGTTGTATGGTAAAGCATATGGGTTCAATGCCTGAGGGTCGCAAGTGTGTTGGCTGCATTGGGCAACCAATACATGAGACAAGGAGGCCTTGTGTTGGAAAACCTTCAAGGCTTCTGAAACATATGCTAGGTCCTCTGGAGGTGCAGCAAATCATGAAGGCAGAGAGGGAGTGTCCTGCCAATCAGCTTCGTCCTGAGCAGGTGTGGGTCAACGGCAGTAAGCTTTCGAAGGAAGAGATGGCACTGCTATTGGGTTGTGAGAAATCCCCACAAAAACTGAAGCCAGGAAGGTTTTGGTATGACAGTCAGACGGGCCTTTGGGGTAAGGAAGGGCACAGGCCAGATAACATCATCAGTCCCTTACTCAAGGTTGGTGGTAACCTCCAAACGAATGCCAGCAATGGGACTACAAAGATATTCATGAATGGCCGGGAGCTCGGCAAGCTGGAACTGAAGATGCTTAAGGTACACATCACTGTAACCAAAGCAGTCTTTTTTTTTTTTGCAGTTATGAAGTTCTGTATCATCATGAGTGCATTGGCATCTTGTCTGGGTTTCGTCTGACTGGGTGCTTTAGCTTACTACCCCAGGCACGAAAAACAAATGATTCCTTGTTGTGCATGGGATGACTGTTTGTGCAGTTAGCAGGTGTCCATTGTCCTCCTAACACCCATTTGTGGGTGGAAAACAATGGAAACTACTCAGAAGAGGGCTTCAACAACATCAAGGGAAACATCTGGGGAAAGGAAGGCAACATCTGGGAAAAGGTAAATTGGAATGATGGGCAACTTTTTTCCCCCTGGAAATCGGGCTATTGTTTTCTTTTTCTCTTGATCCACAAGCATGCCATCTGCCTTACTTTCTCATTCATGCTTTTGTCTTTTAGTCTTTATTGGCTCCTTCCTTGTTAAAGGTCTCTGGTAGAACACAGAAAATGTTGCAATATTCTGGGACCATGGTTCTTGAACCCCAGCAGACTCACAAGACAATGAGTCCAGGAAAAAGTGGCTCAGCTTAGACAAGCTTGTCACTGAGAGAAACATGCAATTCAAGGCATAAACAAATGATTTTGGGTTTGCTTATGGATAGAAGAGAGGTTTGCTCATGGTTGCAGGCCTCAATCAAGCTCCTTTATCCATTCTTTTCATTGCCAACACCAGGATCAAGCTCAAGAGGAAATAGCGAGAAGGTGAATGGGGCGGTGTCCAATCGATTTTCAAACTATTTAGATCAGAGCAAGGTGCACAAGCTTCTGTTGCTTGGACATGAGGGCTCTGGAAGGAGCACTATTTTCAAGCAGGTACAGTGAGCAGAACCCATCACTTTACTGTAACAAAGCTCATTTGCTGTCTCTTCTCTCTCTCTCTGTCTCTCTCTTGCTAGGGTGGATGGTACACATGGGCAATAATTTAATGCTACAGTGGCATGCTCCTGTCTGCCCTCTACTTAGCAGGCCAAGATTTTGTACAACAATGGGTTTACAAAGGAAGAGAAAGCCGACTTCAAGTCTCTCATACAAGCAAATATTTACAAATACATGAGCATCTTACTGGAAGCTCGTGAGCGATTTGAGGAGGAGGAGGATGATTTGGCAGAGATTCGTGCACAATCATCCCAGCTGAGTGCATCATCAACATCTTCTTCTAGTATCATTGACAACTTAGATCTTCCTTCCCCATCAGCAGGTCTGCACTGATCTCTCTTCTCCTGGATGTTGGGTGGCAAACATTATAGCAACTGACTGGTGTCTAGTAGGAAGCTGAAGAGATCACTGTAGTTGAGCATAAAATGAGGGTGCACTTGTTGATATCCCATACAGAACTTGCTGACTGAATTTTGTATAACACATGGGTGTGGTTTTTTTGTTAATGTTTTTTTTGCTGGCAGGTGTATTTGCTTGGAATGAAAAGAAGGAGCGAAAGTCCATGTCCTCCCGCAAGGGGAAAAGTGTTTTTGCCATTGAGCCACGGTTGAAGCAAGCAAGTGACAGGTTTTTGGAAAAGATGGCTGCTGACAGTTTGGAGTCTAGATTTCCATCTTCCTTGTACACACAAGAGTTTGCACAAATTGTGGAGGAGTTGTGGAATAATCCAGCAATCAAGGCAGTGTATGAGCGCAGAGCTGAGCTGTACTCTCTACCTACTGTTGCAAACTATTATCTGGATAGGGTATATATAAACTCGTGCCCTCCTCTATCCAGGCCACCTTTCAACTTCCCAATGGATTTGTCTCCACCCTGCCACCAATGTTTCGGGCCTTCCCATGTTCTTAAACTGTTATTTTCTTTTGTTCCTGTGATACCATGGCATCTTGTCCTAGTGTTTCTATGCTTGTGATGTTGATGTGCACTGGACTGTGTACAGGTGGTGGAGGTGTCAAAGACTGAGTATGAACCCACCGAGAATGACATATTGCAGGCAGAAGGGCTGAGCCAAGGTTCTGGGCTAGTGCAGATCGAGTTTGATTTGGATGACAAGGTCTCTAACTCTGGGCCCTGGCAGGACTGTGAATCTCCTTCTGCCTTTGGGAGGTGATGCTCACAGCTATGCACATTGCTTTTGATGAAGGGTTACCCTTGCTTGTTTTGCTTTTGTCTGATTCTGCTGAAGTTTATATTCGTGGACTGACAGTGCTGCAATGAAGAGAGGAAAGCTGATCATGCCACATTTTCACTCTCGTAGACTGGGAATTCTTGCCAAAGCAAGTCTGATGAGATACGTCTTTTAAACACGATTCTGGTCACTGCAGGTACCAACTCATACGAGTGGGTGGAAAGAGCAGTGACCGACAAAAGTGGCTGGAGATGTTTGAGGACATAGGTGTTATTATCTTTTGTGTTGCCCTCAGTGACTATGATGGGTTGTGGCCTGACAGCTCGGGCACTCTTTGCAACAAGATGATGCAGACTCGAGATCTGTTTGAGAGCATTCTTAAGTACCCCTGCTTCCGAGACACGCCTTTTGTGTTGCTGCTGAACAAGAATGATGTCTTCGAGGACAAGATTTTTAGGGGCATTCCACTTACAGCTTGTGAGTGGTTCTCTGATTTCAGCCCTATTTACACAGGAAACCAGGCACAGCAAGCCTACCAGTACATAGTTCGTAGGTATAAGGAACTGTTCAGCAGTAGAGGCCACAAGCTCTTCACATTCCAGCTGAACGCGCTTGAAAAGACAGCTGTCTCTCTTGCCTTCCAGTATGTACAGGAGACTCTCAAGTTTGAGGAACACCGAGCTACTGGCTTTGGCATGTTGCCTGAGGACTCCTGCTACAGCACAGATGTCAGCTCCTTCTCACAGCATTCTTTAGCATGTCAGCCTGAAACCGACAGAAGGTAAAAATCCCAAGATCTGCCCAGATCTCATTTTTGCCATTTAAGTTTGTCGGTTCTCCTTCCTCAACTCCTCTACACTAATAGAATGCATGCAGTTTCATCTGACTTCCTTTGGGTTGTGGGTTTTTGTGCATCAACAGGGACAGAAAACAGTATTAACTTTTCCCCCTGTAGACGATGGGGTTGAAATTGTGAAGGACTTTGTAGAGATGAGATGTTTCATAAAAGGGAAGGCACATAGTGAGGCAAAATTGATCTGACCACTAAATCAATGTGAACTATGAGATTCAAAAGCTTGCAGAATGTGAGGCAAGCTTGTGTGTAGATTATCGTAAGCACTTCAGAGCTTTCCCCTTATCTTTTCTAATTGGGGACTCTGGTCACCATTAGATTTCTCAGATCTGAGAACATAGCCATCTTAGATATTCAAGGATCATTTATCATCACTCCCTATACCTTGTTGTCATTGAAATTGATGCGGTAATTGAAAGAGAACCCAAACCTCCTCAAAAATGGTTGCTGCTGTTCAATGAAGAGAAACTGGGAGCATAATTCCTCCTCTTGTGGGTTCTCTGTGGTGGTGGCTCTTGTCTGCCTTGTGGGTTTTAAGTCTCTCTTCAACTCTAAACGTAAAATGGTGGCCTGAGTTTTACATCGTGCCTATGGACTTGTTGCCGGCTGCGGGGAAGCAAAAGAGGCAGTGGACTTGATGTCGCTGCTGCTGCTTTGCCAACTAGGTATGGGTGAATTCCTTCCTTGGATGTCACTTTCCTTCCCACTTCCTCTTCCTGCTGCTTCCTCTCATCCTTCTTATTCCTTCTTTCTTTTTTTTCAGTGTGAGATAGTTCTTCCCTGTTGTCTTGCAGTCTTTCTCTTTTCTAATGTACCATGGTTGCAGCAGGAAGACAAAAGTGAACATGTCTTCTGGGTGACTGCATAGGAACACCTGAAACATCTCTTGCTCACTGTCCAGGGTGAACAATCAGAGACTCCTTCACATCACCTGTGCCACTGCATCAAGTTTCAGAGCTGATGATTTCACACTGAGCGAAGCATCATCTACATTGGGCTGATGCTCCAGCTTCCTGGGAGAGCGTCTGAGACTTTCTCAGCTGCTCAGAAGTGAGGCTTGTGAGGCAGCCACCACAGAAGGAGGATTCATCTCCCCATCATCTGAAATTGCAATGTAATGTGCTCCCAGAAATCTGAAAAGATTGCAATTTTTCATCACATGAGAGATGATTATTGGGTTTGGTCAAGAAGCCTCACGAGTATGAATGGCATGGTGGAGAAACGCTAACAACATAAAGGAATGAGTTTGAAGGACAGCAAATGGGAAATGAATCCAAAAGAGAACAGGTACGCACTCGAGCTCAAAAACCTCAAATATATGTGTCATTGCTATCTATCACTGATTTATTGGTAACAACAGAAAGAGATCATCAACTACGCAAACATCGGTTATTCATGTCATGAACACTGCACTCTTTTGTAGTTCTAGCTCAGTGAACTAACATGTAGGTGGCTGCTAGTTCACTAGCTCCCCCTCTTGCACCCAACAAACAACACCCCACCCTCCCCCAAAGGGGAAAGAATTGGACCTCTCAATTTGGATGCTGCGTAAATTCTTTGGTTGTTAGGAATTTTTTTTCCTAACTGTGTTCATTTCCCTTTTTCACCTACCCAAAATACCCGACTCCATGATAATGGGTACCTAACTATGGATAACATATCATGTACATCCTACCATAGTACTTTAACAAATTGGGCACCTTAGTTTTGAACAATTGATTAATTTATGAGAATGTATTTTGACATATAATGTAATAATTTCCAAAGTTTTCAGCTTGTATTTTTGGAATGAATGAAGATGTCAATCAATTTTGATACATTTTGATACATAATATTCATCGTGTTATGTTGCTTGATTCTTATTTGTATTTGTTTTTATGTTTTTTTAAATTCTTGTTTCGGCCCTCTAGTTCATCTCTACAAATTTCAAACTACAATGGATTACACTAGCATGTGTGAAGAATTTGTGTTATTGACAATGAGTGAGATTTATACTTGTACTGAATTTTAGGGAAATATGTCTTTGAAACAATCTTGTGTCAAATTTTGACATGTTTGCACTCACATTATCTCAATCTCCACCAAATCTCAAGGTCGTTGTTACATTGTTAGGAATGTTAGTTTAGTTGCCTAGGTAAATCCTAAGCTAGATTAATACAATTAAGTGTGTTTTAGCTTAGAACTAATTTAAGTGTGAATTGGTGAATAAATGCAAGTGGATGCTACAATAGTTGATTCACTTGCCCTTTGATTTTGATGGATGTGGAGTAACCTAACAACACCAAAAGTGATTCAATAAACATATCGATTCATCTTAAAGTCACTCACATGCCTAGTGGATGACATATTAAATCCAAGAAATTAGTCATGTGCATTTCGTCATGATGACTAACCACCTTGGCAATGGTCAATAGGGTTGGACTTCCACGAACAACCTTATTGACATTTTAGAAATTTTTGCACTTTCATATGCATTTCAAGATGGAGGCCCAAGGATGGTTTGGGACTCTAATTCATTTAGTATGGAAAAGCCCAATGTGGATGAAAGGGAGTGGACCATGCACTTTTGCATTGGCACCACATGTTGCCTCTCACCTAAGTAGATTTTGGGGTAGGTCATGGACCTTAGTTGCCTCACATGGATTTCCTATTTGGCATTGGTGGAACAAAGATGTTTTGCTTAGTCACACCCACTTTTTCCACCCCATCTTTCACATGAACTACACTTTCAATTGAGGTAGCCATGTTGATATAAAAATGGATGATGTTATGGCATGTCGAGTTGTACATCCTTTGCAACCGTGTGATCTGAAATCAAGAAGGATTTTGGAGTGTTGGATTGGAGGTTTGTGATGTGGGCACACCAAGTCAATTAATAGCCTCCCCACATTTTACATAGCAATCACAATCAACACCTTTAACCTTGAAAAAGGGGGATATTTTGTCACCCCAACTCAAAGTACTAATGACCACAAAAATATGGGAACTAGATATTGGTCCAACAATTACATGAAGTGAAATGTGAAAAGTACAACAATTATTGCACAGTTAAATTGGATGTTTTGTATTCAATTTGAAAGGAATTAAGCCAATTGATAGGACAAAAGGTTTATATCATACTTAAGGATGATAATTTGATTTTTTAGTATCCTTACAGTCTTAATGAGGTGGAAATGGTTTTGGTTCAAGCTCAAATAACAAAAAATTTGGAGGCTAGTTTTGTAGAATTGTCCAGAGGTGAATATTCTTTAACAATAATGATGTTAATGGAAAAAACATTATTTGGCAATTGAACTAAATGTTGCATATGTGGGGATCACCATCTTGTGAACAAATGGACACACTCGGACAAATATGTGATGCCCTTACCAAAGGAGATTTTTGATGCCCTTGGGCATGCCAAGGTTTTTAGTACCTTGGGCTTGCAATTTGGCTACCATTAATTACCATTAAAAGGCGACAAGGTCAAAATGGCATTTTGGGGGGATAGATGATTTGTACCAATGGTGATCTTACCCTTGGGTTTGAAGAACACCTTGTAGAATTCTAGAGAATCATGGACCAAATGTTGACAGGTCTTGATTTTGCCAAATGCTACATAAACAACATCATCATCTTTAACCTAATTTCAAAGGATTGGACCTTACATCCACATGAAATGTTAAATCAATTTAAAAATCACAACCTTAAATTACATCATGAAAAATGTCAATTTTTCCAATCTTAGGTGGAATACCTAGGGCACATGATTTATCTTGGTGAATTAAGAGTTAAAAACTTGGCCAAGGTTGGGGTCATTTCACCAATGTCCCAACCATTGAATGTTAATGAGATTTTATAAGCTTATGTAACTATTATTGGAGGTTTGGTAAAAGATTTAACAACATTGTTAAACCTTTACCCCAATAAATGAAAATTGATGAAGAATACATTTGCGATGAGGCAAAAGCATGCATTTTAGGAGTTCAAGGCTAGGTTCATTCAACTCCCATATTTGCAACTACACATTGACTAAAGTAAGTTAATGTTGGGGGCCATGCTTACCCAACTTGATGATGATGGTTGAAAGTCCATTGTGACATATGCCAATCAGTCCAACAATATGACATAGGCAAAATATAAGTTGTACAAATGGGAATATTTTGATGTTGTTTGGGTTTTTTCATCATTATGGTGTTATCTATATGGTAGTTCATTCACTTTGGTTACAAATCACTAGTCATTTAAGTTTTTTATGGAATCAAATCATTTCATAAAAAAATGGCAAAATGGAAGTTTATCTTGTAAGAGTATGATTTTAACATTGTCCCCAAGGTTGGTAAGGTCAATAGGGATGCCAATGGATTAAATTGGAACCCAAGTTCCAAGGATGAAAATACCATTGTTGTTCACTTGCATGGTGATACAAATTTGGAAGCAGTACCAAGATGGCACATCTTGGCATACCTATGTACTTTGTTAAATGTTGGGGTGTTTTAACAATATATTTCAAATTAACAAGGGCAAGGAGATTCTCATGATGTAGACATTGAACTGGAAGGCAATGGTGCCCTATACATACACGAGGATGCACATGTTATTACATATTTGCAAGCAAGTGAAGTCTCAATTGGATGGACACCAAAGGAATGTGATTAGATCATGCATAGGGCTAAATAATTCAAGTGAGAAGGTAATTCCCTTTTAAATGTGTGGACAAATGGATGAATGTAGGTGGTTTTTCACCCATAATAGTGTGATGGCCTTGTATGACATGTTCATGAAAAGTTGGGCTATTTTGGGGTCCAACAAACTTATAGTTTACTCCAAGCAAAATATTAATGGTGAGGGATGCATCTACAATTTCAACAAAAAAAATTTCAATTTGTGGTGTGATTAAGTGTGAGCATCATTCAACACACCTACACCTTTTTATAGCCATTGCGCATGATGGGTCTTGGTTATCAGCAAAATTTGAATTTTGTTGACCTAAAATATCAAATAATGCAACATAACAAATATGTTTTGGTTGTGATCAAACATTTTTTGAAGTGGCTAGAGTTGGTGTCATCATTAATTCATAGTAATGAAACAACTATTTATGCATTTTTTGACAAAGTGTTCAACAAGTTTGGTGCTCTAGCCAAAATATTTATTGAACAAGGTATGATATTTTATGGGGAGTTCCAATAGTTATGTGAAAAATCATTGATCAATTACCATACAATTTCATGAGACCATCTTAAAGTATATGAATTAGTTGATTGGATGGTGCAAATGGTGAAATGGGGTTTGTGAAAGCATAGGCTTAAAAAAAACCATGCTAAAAAATGAAATTTATAGCTACCATGGTTAATTATGAGCTATAGGTTCAATCAACAAGTTTTTCTTGCATTATTCTCATCATGAATTTTAATGTTTGACCATGAGTTCAAGCTATTAACTTCAATCTAATGAAATGCAATGACAATTATCAATTTGGATGATGTAAGCGTGTGGTTTTAGGCATGTGAACAACAAATAATTCTATTTCGATGTGTGATGCCAATGGTTATGGATAAATTAATAATTTCTCAACATTGGGATATGTTGTGTTATGTCATTATTCAAAAATGTGGTTATCAATTTCAAGTTCATATATTTGAGTTGAGAGATTATGTGTACTTGTAATAAACAACATCGATTGCCCTAGATGTGACTACATGGCATATCATTTTGCAAGTACATGAGGTGTTACCTTTGTTAGTGTTAAAGCACCAAATGGTTAAACATGAAAACACCAAGCACATAAGTGCATGCCATGTTATCTTCTTAATGTGAATTGCTAAATTAGCTCATTTTTTTGTTGTTGACCTTGTCAACTTACAATGTATGTTGTGCAAGCAAACTTCAAAGGCAATTGTTATGTTGATTTGTGATCAATGTTCCTAAGGTTGGCATATGGGATGTCTTACACACCCTTGGAAAAAATATTGGTTAAAAAATGGTTTTGCCTTTGGTGCATTAAATAGGCCTAGGTACTTATTCACGTATTTAGATAATAGGAATATCTTAAGGTTTTCCCCCGTGATGATTCACCTTAGGTTAAAAGATTTGGGGGGATCATAATTAAGTGATTAACAATAGGGTTCATATTTACACTTGGCCTATTAAAATGTTCATTCTAGGTGGATTTATAGAAACCATGTCTTATGTTGTTATTTAACCTAAGGGGGCCTTAACCCCATATAAGGGGGCGGCTTAAAAGTGATGCATCATTTAAAGTGATTTACGTTATTTGATTTATATGTAAGTGGACAATGACAATTGTAAATGTTAATATGGTAACGCATGAAAATTGTTAAAAATATTAGTTTAGTTTCCTAGTTATATCCTTAATTGGATTAGTGCAACTAAATGTGTTTTTAGTTCATAACTAGTTCAAGTATCATAGGGAAAAATTGAAAAAGAATAATTTTCTACCATGGTGTTTTGCATTAGACAATGCTTTCAAAATAAGGTGTTGCCTTACATGAATCCCAATCCTATCATGGCTTTTCCATCATAGAATTTTGAATATTGTTCTACCTTATTAGATTTGACACTTTTGTGCCGAATAATAATTAATTAATTATGAAAAATAGAATTTTTAAATTAAAATATTTGGAAAAACTATTATTTGGTAACTGAATTGATTGTCAAGGTATAGTATTTCCAATTAAAGTATTAAAAAGCATCTTCAAGATTTGAGCACAATTAATTTTTTAAATATTTGAAAGTTGCTATTTTTTTTTAATAATTAATTATGTCAAATCTATCAAGCTAGTATGGTAATTCTACCATAATATAAAAACAATAAATTTCTCATGAAAAGAACCCAATGACAATCATATGAACATTCAACTAAAGGCTTGAAACTATATATAATTTCCATTGGATTTCTTGGCCCAACTTGTTAATTGTTACCTTTGTGAAAGGTAATGACCAATGTTATGTGGGTATGTTTTTTACTCAAATATACCCATCAAGTACATATACAATATATTATTTATTTTAACTTTTTTTTTTTCCAAATCAATGTATCTTAATGAATTTCATATTCAAGGGCATGTAATTTTTAAAAATATACTTTATTCATAACCTTGAATATATGTAAAAAATACTTGTGCCCATAGCCATATATGTTTTGGCATCCAAGTTTTAAAAATTACTGTAAATATGTCTCAAACCCTAAAGCTTGTTAGTTATATTAACGAAGAAAGGTCTCCCAAATCCTTTTTTTGTGTTTTTTGTTTGACAATTAGCCAATTTGATTGGCCCATCACAAAAAAAATCAAAAAAGAAATTGAAAGGTAGGAAGTTTTCAAAACAAAAGTTCTTTTAGAAGGATGAAAAGCCTTTTTTGTGGCCCAAGTATATAGCTAAGAAGGTGAGAACTTTGGGCAAACCATATGAGATAAAATTGAGGGTTGTTAACATGTGGTAGAAGTCCACATGTCAAAAGTGGTAAGGGTGTGTGGTAAAGATATATTTCAAATGGAAGACCCCCTTGTTTTGGAGAGCCATAATTTTCATGTTCCCTAACAAAATTTGATTATTCAAATGGTTATTAGTCCACTTATAGACGAGCTACAACTTACTTTTAGACTTCATCACCAATTGAGTGTCAACCATGACACCATTTTCTTATGATACATTAAGTGTTCACTCATAAGCCTGTTTATCCTAGTCAAAAGATGAATCAAACATTTTGATTCTTGCAGTTTTGACGCTATATTTGATCTTTATTTTATTTTTCCTTAATTCAAAATGTGGACACTTTCCTTCATTTTAAAATAAATAAATAAGTACATATGTACCCATCTTCACCCATAAAAGGGGTATATGATAAGAAGGTATACTGACCCTATCCATTTATCAAATATTTTTTTATACTTGGACCTTAACCTAATGAATTTTTTAAAATGCCGGTTGGTGTAACCTAGTCTGAAATTAACGCTTAATTACTACACCATTTTTTCCTTCCAAAAAATTTGGTTCCAGAATTGGATTCTAACTCCCATTCCAAAAATCAGACCCAGTTCTGATTCAATTCTGGGTAACCAGAACTAGAACCCATGGTTCTAACCAGCCAAACTAGGTAACCAAACAACACTAGTCCTTACCTAGTGTAAAGAAATGGGAGAATTTCTTTTTAATAACCAAGAGTACTATGAATCATTTGAGTGCCATAGGATTATCCCTTGTGCAATATTATATAAGTCTCGAAATTCATTGGAAAGATAACTATAACATACAAAGACAAAATTGAGTAGGATAGGAAACAAGAAAGCTTATTTCCTCATTTAGGGAAGCTTGTGGGGCGTAAGATGCCCTCCAATTGTGCTAGAAAAACTCTACAGTTTTCAAACTTAGAATCATTTCAATTTTCTATTAATGAAGTTGTTTCATCAAAATTTATTTATAAAACACACTACATATTTAGAAAATGTACAAATGTATTAAAAACAAGGGATAATTTAAAGGAGGTGAAGTTTGTACAAATTAGATGTCAAAAATTCTTCATTTCAATAACCAATCGCTTGTAATAGGTCAATTTTGGCGATGGGAGGTGTGTTCTAAAGGGGTGGAAGTTGAAAAGTAGCTAGGTTTATTGCTACTACCTAACTTAAGATGGAGGATGCTTGCATCCTTTGTAATGTAATTGAAATTTTTTGACAAAGAAAAGTAACTAAAATAGAAAGAGGAGGGCCTTTTGGCCCTATTATGTTCAAAATAGTATTGGCACAATCATGTAAGAACATATTGGCCTATTTGTTTAAACATCCAAATACTTCAATTGTTAAAGGGACAAATTGGTCGATGGGGTGTCGATCAGGGTAGCTCCTTTCTTTGGCTTGAACTGCATCAAAGGTAACAATTCTTTGAGTTATGTAAGATCAAAGAAGTAGATCTACATAGGTTGGGTCAACTATGACAACATCAACTAAAGTGTGAATTCCATCTTATTGAGCACAATGCCGATTCATCGATGGGAAAAATTGAATGTGGTTGAAAGAAGCACATGTAGTTATTTTCATCCCACATGGAAATTGACATCTCACATAATGGCGACAAAAGTGTCACGAATTGCATCATGGGGCCTTGTGTGCTTATTACCATGGGTGCAACATAAGAGGTGGATACCCATAGCGTCAATGGGATGTGTGCACACACATTGGGGAGTCTTGTAATTGAAGGATGTGGTAATCTAAGCCACGTTTGAAGTGTTGTGGAAAAAATTGGGGAAGATACTTGAAAGGTTGGGAAGATTGGTCGAACTATTAACCAAACGCCCACCCTAGGGCCAGAACATGATAAAATTTAGGCACAATGGGCTTTAAGTATCCTATCAGAGAGCATGTTAAAGAGGGTATGATGGTGCAAACACTTTGAGATGGAACCTTGAAGATGAATTTGTTGTTTAATGAATTGTTCAAAATGGAGGAGACATGTCTATGTTGGGGGTAGTAGAAGATCGCATGATGCCTTGAAATGTTGTTGGAAGGGGAAGGGGTTGTCGTCAACTTGTGCTATAGCTTCAAGAAGGAAGGGATGTTGGTCGACCATGAACTTAATAGTTATAATTGAAGCTACAAAGGCCCAGTTCCCTAAATAAGTTATTGGGGGTGATGGTGGATGTTAGTATGAATCTAATGCCACCAAAAGTTATTGGGAGAAAGGTTTGTTTACGTGTTAGAGGTCCTTTGGGGCTATTAAAGGACCATGGACCCAAAAGGCATCCAAACACTAGAAGGAGGTAAAAGTCAAAGGAAACACTTGGGAATTTATGAAAGTGGGAGAGGGAAGTGTGCAACATAATAAATATGATGGTCGTTGTACATAGCAATGAATTAAAATTCCAAAAACCACCTAAACATTGCCACATCTAAAGAGGAGGTTAACATGTTGAACATATTTTAACAATGTATTTTTTATGAAGAATGATTTGAATGATGAGGTGCCTAACAAAACCCCTGAGACTTTAATTTTTGTTTATGGTGTGTTGAATTGGGATGGGGTGTTGAAATTAAGTGATAGGTTAGAGGGGACCATCCTACACATTTCTAAGGTTGGATAAAAAGACATATCGCATGAAGTTTAATCTGAAAATGTTCATATGTAAAGGATACAATGGAAAGAGAACTAATAATGTGAGTGTCGTTTGCGATAATCAATGAATGGAAATAAACAAAAAAGGAAATGGATATCTATAGAACATAATGCCTTAAGGTGAATTAAAGCAAATGATGCATTTCCCAAAGAATCATCTTAACGAGTTCCCATGGTAAATGAAATAATTGTGACATCACGGTTACGATGATTATAAAACAAGGGAGATTCAAAGGGGATAAGTTATATGATGTCCCCACTTGTTGCATGAATTTTTTGAAATATGACCCCTTTAAAACATTCGCCATGTTCAGCTGGAGAACAACCCAATTGGGGTGAAGGTCCAAGGCGCACTCGATGCCATGGATTATTGTTTCATATCCACCTTTGGTTGTTACTTCAAATTGGTGTAGGGATAAATGAGTTGCAAAGACATTACAAAATTAAAGGGATATAGTGTGGCTTGTGCATCGATATATATAACATTACCCTTACAACAACCAAGGTCAAACTCCACCTAAGGGCTTGGTCATGGCTAAGAGGTGGGCTACCCCACAAATATGTGTAATTCGACATGGAATGTGACCTTGGGTGATATGAGAGCAAAGTTGAAATGATTGTGGGAATCTCCAGTCATGGAATGTCTTAAGTGAAGCAATTTCATAGGTGTTCAAAGATCATCCCAAAAATACCACTTGTAGATAAATTTGGCATGCATGGAATGTTAACTTGAAGGAGTTAGATGAAAATTCAAAGTTTTGATATAATTCATAGTATTCCAAAAATAAGAAAAACCATTTGAGGATATAGAGCAGTGAGAGTTAAGGTGGTTTTGGAATATGTGGGTGCAAACGAAAATGATGCCAGAATGCATGTTGCTTGAAAATATTCTCCTGCATGTTTAAAGACTTAATTGCAAAAAAATGTTTATGAGTTGGAAAATCATGTTGGGTAGGAAACATTGAGTTCAAACTTGTTGCTAAAGCTTAGGCTTGTAAAAAAAATTCCTCATGTAAGTTTTCTTCATCATCTACTAAAAATCATTTGAATCAAATCATCATTTCCTTATGCCTAATGGCCCCCCCTTGAATGGGCAAAACAAGACACCATTGGGGTAATAAGAGGAACAAATGCCAAGCTACCACATCATAGGGGTACTATGCCAACTTATCCAATGGAAAAAAAATAATCATTTGTATATCATGTCGTAAAGGGTAGTTGTAAATTAAAATGTTCATAAAACCATGTAACAGGCCAATTTTTCTACACCTCTATGGGTTCAAATGTATGGTGCAAGTATTTGTTATAATTATTATTTTAAAGGGCCTAAAATTTAATGATTCTCATTACATTTATTTGTGAAAATAAAATATAAACATTTCAAACAAATGACTTTTAAATTTGACCCCTTGAGATGTAACAATATATAAAGGGTGTGCATATGGATTCACAATTTCCAAAATTTGCATTGCTGGAATCATTTATTAGTCTCTGCACTTCATAAATGCCATGGGAAATTCAAAATAAAGGTTTTCAAATCATTTTCAAGATGACATGAAAATATAAGGATTTTGTACAAGAACTTTATGAAATAATTTTATGAAGTCCTTTTGGACATGATTTTTGTGGAATTTATATATATTTTCACAAATCTTAAATTTAAAGATGTTTAAGCAGTGTCCATGTAATTATTTTAGGATAAAATGATTATAAAATGGTGTCATATTTTGGACACAATCAAAATACATTACAAAAATGTACTATTAAAAACTCCACATGTGCCCTTTTTGGTCCACCCTAAAGCTTTTTTACTTTAAAGCAGTAGGGATGTGGTTATATATTTGAGGACAACGAAAGTCAAGATGGAAGGACCCAAAGACATCTAATGCCAAAACCCAAGCTGTGGTTAATGTAGGCAAGTTGGGAGTAAGGGAAGGTATTGAACCGGGATGGTCATGTAGGTTTGGATTAGATGTATTGGATGCTTGATAGGAATGCTAATGACATGTTAACCTTCAAAAGGTAAATTGATGCCCATAGGTGGGGCAAGAGGCTCTAGGTAGAAGTTATAGGTGTGTTGGGAGGATGGGGATAGGTTGTGGGGTCTAATCATGGGCAATTATATGGATTGATAGAGTGGAAGGGGAAAAAGGTTTTAAATGTGCATTATTTAGGGGGATTGAGAAAATGTTGGGTTGGGGTTCCACATTCATACGAAGGGTTTGGGGTCGATAGGAGGAATAAGTGGGTGGTGTGTGGTTCGTTATTTAATAATATGGGGAATTGGTGGGTGGTGCATGGTTTGCATAGGAAAGAAAGTGGAGAATGGGGTTGTGGTAGTGTGTGAACAAATAAATGAGCAATGTGAATTTACGAGGTTTAAGGAAACATGATGAACTAGGAGACCCTATGCCCATGAGGAAAGAAGGTTTTTTGGGGTGCAATTGCAACCCCACTTTTTAAAAACTACATATTCAACATTACAATTTTAAACCTATAAAACCAACCACACAAAACTAAGTAGATCAAAAGAAAAATATAAAAAATTGTCACAAACAAACAAGTTTTATTTCAAAAGATAGCCAAACCCTAACTTTGCCATAACCTTGAACACCATCATCTTTATGTTACTAGGTTTAACACAACCTATACACTTTTGAAAACTATTGTGCAAGGATTAGTGGCTTAGAAACTTCTAATCTTTTAGTTTTTGGACAATTAAAGTAATGCTCAACTTCAATAACAGAAAAACACCCTAGACTCAATCCTTTGCTAAAAAAAAAACCTTGGAAAACATATGATTGGTCAATAATTGGCCATTATGTATTCACATGTTCACACTTGCAACACATTTTTTGATTTTGATTTTTTCTTCTTTGCTATTTTTTCAAGATTGTGACAAAAATTAAGAAAAATAAAGACCATGGCAAAATCTTTCTTTGTGGTACAAACTCTCTTATTGTGCTTAATTTATAAATAATACCTAGATTCTTGGTGATAAAAAAATTTATGGGCTTGACAAAAATGTAAAAAAATGACCCACCACAAAACAAAACCCAAGGAAAAACACAAAACCCTCCTTTCCACGGCCTCTTCACCTTAGTTGTTTTGTTGCCTATTGATACTAATGTTGATGTCATCGTCAGCCTCCTCCTTTGCTCCAAAAATTGGTTGCTCTCATATGCCCTATTGTGCCCCAAAAATCTAAACTTGCAACTAATCCTCCTAATGGAATCAGGTCTGGTCGTTTGGGTTGTCCAAAAGCTTGGCATATACATTGACCGAGCACAATGAGAGTTATTGACAAGGCTAACCTTTTCAGATTCAATCTCTCCGGATATCTTTTATAGCCCAACTCTACACAACAAAAGAGTGGTCCATTGTGGAGAGGGACTTGATCATCTTCTAAAAGACAAATAATTCACTCAAGCATAATTTGCAAACATTGTGATCATTTTTCATCTTTGAAATGTTCAGACTAAACAAAAACATATATTTTTCTCTTTTTTCCCTCCCAAATCCATCTATCCTAATTTCATTCTTCCCATCCTTAAATCCAAAATATAAAATTGATTTTGTTCTAGTGTAAATTCTACTAATTTTGGCAACATTTTGGAAAAAAAATCGCCAAATTTTCAATATCACAAAATTGAGGAGGAAAAATAACCTTGCCAACAACCAGTTGAATTCTGGATCTCTTTTCTTTTGCACAAACTCCAAGAACACATTTGCAAGCTCTAGAACATGAACTAAACTTGTGAACTTGATATTGGTAGTTTGGGGGGGGGGGGGGGGGGAATCAAATCCTATAGCCTACACCAACAACTGATGCTGAGGTTCCCATCAAATGCATGCTGGGTCAGTCTGCACGCCACAAACACTTAAGAAAAATGGAACCCAACTGAGTTTTCTATACTTTTTATTGCAATAGGAAAAGTCAAGGAACATTAACACAAATTTTTCCTACCCTGAAGCAAAAAGGGATATGTCACACTGTGGCCTTGCCATTTACTTTTAAAAGTATCTTATGGCAAATGAAGAATTATGGAAACTCAAATATTTCACCATGCAAAAATATAATCTTCAAAAATATTCTCTACGAGAAACCAAAATCCTTCAGATATTAGAACTCTATAACGAATCTCAAGTTTCAACAGAAGCCAAAATATCATCTTTAAAAAATCCTCATATAAAAATAGACCTATTATTATTACCTAGGGTCCCCCCTCCCCAAAATCCCTTAAGCTACTATACTCTATAATGAATCTAAACACAAGATCCTTGCCTTCTTGGTAGGCAAGGCCAAAAAGGTTTCATAGAGATGGGCAAAACATATTTAGTGATCATTTTGTGATACAATTATCTAATGAGAAAGTTGGGAGTATGTATGGTGGTTGCATCTGACATTTTTTGGTTTGCAGTGATTTCCAAAGGAGTGTATAGTTTGCAATTCATGTGGTTTTTAGCCATGTCTGTATACAATAAAAGAAAAACCTTGTACATAAAAAAGGGAGGGATGGGGAACCCATCCACAAGAAGTACAAGGCAAATAAAAGCTCGATAACACAAGTCACTAAACAACATAACAAGCACGACATCACTAATACATTAATAAAAGAAAAGATTGTATAAAGGGTTATAATATTAGTTCATTATTATTATATAGAGGATGTTGAATAGGCTTGTGTTTAAGTGTGCAGAAAAAAATGTTATATAGTCAATGAAATTGCTCAATTTGGTGACCTGAATTTATTTATTTATTGATTTATCTATCTTGAGTGAGTTAACACTTAAATGTGTAATAAGATTTGGTAGGTTTGTGAGAATTTTAAAGAACCAATGGAAATGCTAGAATGGGACCAATTTTTTTTCAATGTTCATCAGAATAGGGTTGTGTGTAGGCTTGAAGATTTATTTTTTCAGGCCAATGAGATTGCTGGGATTTAGTGGTTTGAATTATTCTTTTATATAATTTGCTTGAGTGAAGTAACATTGAACGTTTGGTGACATGCTGGAACTTATTGTCTAAACATGGTGATTTCAGTTTTTCCCCCTTAAAAATATGGCAACTTTTGGCCTTTTTTTTCCTCATGAAAAATCCTTTGTAGGATTCATATTTTTTTTTTTTTTTTTGTCATCATCAAAATTTGCCCAAAAACAAAATGCTGATACATACAAAGGTTAGGGTATTAATGTAAAAAATACACACAAATATACAGGGTCAGTGGGATAGGCTCATGCCTAGGTACGAGCAAATAAAAAAGCAGCTTATGCTACCAATGAGATTGTTCAAATCGACGCCTTAAATTATTTTTAAAAGACTTGCCTTACTAAACTAGAACTTCATTGTTGCACATCTTTTGCATGTGACCCATGAAAAAGAAATGAAAATTGCAAAGAGCTTTTAACAAGGCATTCAGAGCTTCTCTTATTTCACCTAGAGGTGCACAAACCCTAACAAGGGCAGGGTTGTGGCACATTACTTGTGCTGTTTTTGCTTTTTTCTTTTTGGAAAATCGCTGAAACTTAGGCTAGTTACAGTTTGGTTGAACTTTCTACTTATATTATTGCCCCAAGTTAATGGATGGGCATGTGTAGATTTTGGGTGCACCCATCTGATTGATGGGTTGTTTTGAAGTCTACCCATCTACTTGTTGGGTTTCTTCTCAAAATAGGAATGTTGGATAACTGATTTAATCATGCCTCTTTATCATTTTGCTTTTGTTGGGTTGTCACTTGCCTTTTTGTATCACAAGGTTTCATGTCATTATGAAATCTAAAAAAAAATCATATGATTAATTTTAAAATGAAATTTGTTTGATAAACTTACAAATAATTAGTTTCAATTCCTTTAAATTTTATTAAAATGAGATTCTTAAAAAATTGTTTTGAAAAATTATGCAAGAATTGATTAAAATAAAACACATCAATTTAAAAATAAATTAAAATTTTAATATAAAATTATTTTTGAGATATAAATTTTATTAATTAATTTCATGTTAATTTAAAAATTCAATAAGGCTTTGATAAATATTTAATAACGAAAATAATAATGAAATTAATATTTAATATATATTTTTATGTTATAAAAATTTATTATTGCCCTAAGATAGTAGACATGCATGTATGATTTTAGGTTTTACCATGCATGTATGGGGCAAACAAAACTAGTTTAACAGTGGGGGATTTGATTTTGTTGGCATTGCCGACCAAGGCAAGGATATTGTGTTTAGATTCATTATAGAGTATAGTAGTTTAAGGGATTTTGGCCCCTAGGTAATAATAGGTCGACTCTTATATGAGGACTTTTGAAAGATGATATTTTGGCTTGTGTTGAAACTTGAGATTAGTTACAGAGTTATGATAATTTGAAGGATTTTGGTTTCTTTTAGAGGATATTTTTGAAGATTATATTTTTGCACGGTGCAAAATTTCAGTTTCCATAATTCTTCATTTGCATTAATATACTTTTTCATGTAAATGGCAAGTCCATAGTGTGACACACCCCTTGTTTTATTGGTAGGTTGATTAAGATGCTGTGCTGCATAAAAAGTCCTTTTTGGGTTTTGGGTTAGCAAGACTGAAACTTACAGGAGACAAACAGCTGATTCTGGGAGGTTGCTTTTTTTGGGGGAGATGAAAGAGTGGGGCCCAGGGGGCTGAAAGGTGGCAGAGGTTTGAGGACACCATGTAGCCAGACAGAAAAGAAAGAAAGAAAGAAATAAAGAACACCCAACAACTCAAATAGAAACTTTCTCATTCAACTCAGATTTTACTGCCACTTGCCTACACAATCTGCATAATCTCAAAATACTGCTTTTGGAACTCAAGTACACACACAAAAATCACACACACATTGCCTTTTGTTTTTGTGTTCTCAATAAAAGCTCAAGAGTGATGGAACTTGGAGCTTCTTTTGTTGTTCCAAAGTCAAGAGACAGATGAGGAGGTTTGAAGTTCTGTGTTTTTTGTTTTTTTGGTGGAAGCTAATTTTGGTTGGATCATGCGTGCATGCCATTGAATGGAGCTCCAATGGCTTGGTGCGATTTGGTGGATGTTGCTGATGTTGTTGTTGCTTCATTTTGGGTCTGAAACTTTTGCTCTTCAATCAGTAACAAGAAGAAAAGAATGATGGGTAGTGGGTGGGTGTTTTTGGCTCCTTGATACAGAATGGTTGTGTGTGGCTTTGATTCTGTAGTCATGTGCCTCCAGTTGGATATCCCAGGTCTTTTTTCACATTCCTTCACAGGAATGATGATGATGATGATGGTGATGAGGAGGAGGAAGAGGAAAATAGTTCCAGAATTTTCTAGGTTGATGTTCTCCAGTTTTTTGCTTGATCTGAGAATATGTTCGTCCCAGATTAGGGCTTGATGACATACACATATGGGAAGAAGCTTTGATCACCTCTGTTGTTAGGCATAAAATCAATTTTCTTTTGTGGTCATCATCATGTGTTGAAGATCTTGAATTAGGCTGAGGCTCTCTCTCTCTCTCTCACACACACACAGACTTCTGGTTGCATTACTCCAGTTTTCATGATTCTTTGTTTTTGTGAATGATGATGGGGGCAGCAGATGATCCAAGTGTAAAAGAGAGGTGGAGGGAATCAATGAGGTTGTGGATCTGTTAGGGGAGGCAGATCTTGTAAGAATGAGGGCATGATGGGGAGGGAGAAGAAGCAAGGAGGCTCTCCAGGGGGAAGTGCATATCAAGCTCTATTAGGAAATCAAGATTATGAGTCAGATGCTGCTGCTGTCCCTTATATTGGAATCTATGACCATCGACTACCCTGCTGTGGATGTGGCTTTGGCTGGTGCTCGTAAGCATCTGAATTCCTTTTTCCCTCACCCTCCTCTCAAAATCTTCTGGTTTTTCATTTAGGGTTTGCGTACTTTGTAAGTGTGCTCAATCTTGTTTTCCATTGCTGGATAAATTGAATGCATTTCATGCACTTGAGAATTTTGCTCAGCAGATTTCACATAATTCATGTGGTGTCTGGTCTAAATTTTGGGATCTAAAATTTGATGAAATGTGCAGACAACTATCCAAGAGAGATGTGGTGGTATGAAACTGGAGTCTGATCACTCTTTTTTGTGCTGTGGATGCCAGATTTTTGATTGGGTTTGTGGTTCCATTGTTTTGGTACTATGGCACTTACCTCTTCTATACAGAGCGGTATCATGACCCACGGGAACGGCCTGGCCTGGCAGCCTGTGCTATTGCGGTATGTGCTCATTCTGTCTCCTGTTACATCCTCAATCCCATCATTTGTTTGCAAATTAGAACACAGTGCATGGCATGGCTTCAATCCTCTCCTGATGTCATGTCAGAAATCTATAGCTACTCTATCTTAGATATTGTGTTCAGAGGGTTACCAATACAGAATATATGAAAAGGTTGTGTCAAAACCAGTGTTAGGCAGTTCTCTCTTTTTGGAACCTGGAACTGGCGGGTATGGGTTTAGGGTATATGTATATTATTAACTGGAGGTTCTCAAAAATTAAAGAACCAATTCTGACCTTTGACCAGCAGTTCTCAAAAAAACAGAGGACCAGTGTCAACCCTTAACCAGCCTTATGTTTTAAAAAATCAAAGAACCAGGTCAATGAACCTACCCCAAACCACCAGTTCTTTGTCAGTTCTTTCATGCAAACTGCCAGTTCTTTGATGCAAACTGCCAGTTCTTTGAAGATTTTACTGGAGTGTATGTTGCTACAGGATTGGATTTGTGTCGAATTCTCTTTCACACTTCATACTAATCACTTAGCAACCAAGCTGGAATGGGAAACACAAGGATTATGGTCAGTGTTGAACTGGTGTCAACTTTTCAACACACAAGAGTCTCGACTTTGTATTGGGTGCTTTTTGAAAATTTCACAATCCTGGTTATTGAGTCTTTTTTGGAGCTTTCATACCAGTCTGGTCCTGATATCGGGTCCAAGATTGATTTTTGCCTAGTGGTATGAGGCAGGTATTAACTTGGTGTTGGAATTGGTATGAGACCTCTGGTATTATTACCTCAGGTCCCTACCTGGCTGGTATCAGTATATGGCTGGTATTGCCTCAGTGATAGGCTTCTTGATACCCGTGTTGATACCATGTGCAGGCTTGTGTAACTGACTGGTCCAACACTTGTTATGACTGCACTCCATTGTCATGTTGCCTTCAAGATGTTGTGGATATTTCTCTACAACAATCTCATAGATACTTAAGAGCTTAGCTTCTCCTGAGACTTGATTAACACTCTCTTTTTCTCTCTCTCTGTCTCTCTCTGCTTCATGTCTGGATTTTGTGGCTAACTACTTGGAGTTCACTCATGGGTGATTTGGGGGGTGTTGGACGGGTGGGAGCACAGGCACTGGTACTCACAGTAGCACTGGTAATAACACTAATTGTTTTATTAGCACAGCGGAAGCTCTTGTTTTTCCTCTAGGATTTAGGCATCCTGAGATTAGTAAGAATCAAATGTGCATGAAATTAGTAGATGGTGTTAATGTAATTATTGAGTACTACTCTTATGATTAGCATTGCAGTAAGAATTTTGGGCCAACAGCCTTGATTTACAGAGAGCAGCAAAATGAGCACAGCAAAAGGATGAAGGAACATAGTACTGCTATCATGAGCCAAAGGTGAAGATGCTTTTTCATGCACATGAGATTTCAGGGAAAATGTTGCAATTGTTGTCAGTATCAGTTGGGACATGAAGCAACAATCAGACTCTACAACTTGACCGCATTAGACATTTGTTGTGGAATTTTTGTTCAAATCCTCCTGAAGATCTAACTTCTACATGTGTCACGATATCTGAGTGTTATCTTAGTGTTATTTGAACAAAAAGTGTGGATTATTTGTAGCAATGAATAATTAAATCATGAAACACTCAGGAGCTTAAGTAAGAGCCTGGTCAGATCAGCTTTCTCAGAATGCTCATGAGCCTAAGAACATGGTCAGAGCACCTTCCCTCAGAACACCTGAGCAGGAACTCTTTCTGCACGCTCAGGAACATCAGGAACCGGTCAGATCACCTCTTCCAGAACCCCTGATCATACTGTCATTAGCCAAAAGTATCACCAAAATGTTCATACAAGAACAAAAGAGAGCATATGCATTGGTTAAAGAGCAGATAATACATAATGTTTTTGCATGGTGCACTTCACACTTTCAATAGTGCAAAGTGACAGGGTAATCCAATACGATATGGTGGAAGCATCCTTCTATTATCTCAACTACATTCAGACAGGAGCATAGCTGCCACTATTTCATAGTCCTATTATTGTACAGATGGCCCTCCCACCGAACACAGAAATGCTCACACAGTCCGATTGTACATTAGGCAAAATTCACCTAACAAAATTCTGTAACTCTGAATGTACAAAATAGCTAATCACATGTCAAACACAAAAACATCACTTTAAAGGTTTTTTCCTGCAGTACTGCTGTCATATGCCAACATTGATCCATGGGTACTATAGCTTGGCTTCTCCTTGTATGCTGCTTTTAAAGCCTCAAAGCTAAGCTTAGAACTTCTGGTACTGACATTTGGTTCTGGGGTAACCCTTCCACTTGGAGGCAGTGAGCTTGGGCTTAATGTTCTCGGACTTGTTTGCAATGAGCTAATAAGAAGATGGCCATTGGGTGATGAGTAATTTGATGATCCATTTGATTGATGGTCACTAGAGGGCTTTGCGATGTTTGTCCATACCTTTGGATTTTGGGAAATCCCTGGATGTTCATATATGAGTCTGTTGCTTCCATACATGGACAGTGGAGAGCCAGCATGAGCATCAATAATCATCTCACCCTCGAGCATCCTCAGTACCTGAGATTTACAAACATAACTATGTTTAAATTGTTCAGTCAACAATTGGACACAACATGGTATCTGACAATACCAAAACATAGGATGAAGCTTTCTCATCACAAAAACTGACCTGTGACATGCGTGGTCGGTGGTGAGGATCACGTCGGATACAACAAGCTGCAGTATGGAGCATGGCGTGAACTTCAAACCCTGCATATTTATTCTCTAGCCGTGGATCTACTGGTAGGGTTCCCTTTTCTTCCAGCAAAGGTCGTGCCTGTGGAACCAATGTCATCAGTGACATTGTTGGCAACAGTATTCAGCTGAATGTGAGAAGTTTGGAGACACAAGGAGAGAAGGATCAAATTTTCCATTAGATAAGTGATGAGGAGAGAAGGACTTACCCACTCAGTGAGACATTGCTCCCCCTTAGGACGGTTAATGTCAACTGCCTTGCGCCCTGTGACCAGCTCCAAGAGAACCACCCCAAATGAATAAACATCTGCCTTTTCTGTAATTTGGCCACTCTGAGTGTACTCTGGAGCCAAGTACCTGCTCACATTGAACCACAATCAAACAACCAGCTCCCACTTAAGTGCTTGCCATGGAATACAATCAATTGACAAAGGCAACCTGGTACTTCTACACAAATGTCAGGAGCATGGTTAAGCATACTGCTCCCAAACATAGCACATTTGAGTACTACTGGGGTGATGCTACCATTCCAGGAACATTGATTCTGGCTCTAAATTCCCAATTTGTCACTATCCTTACAGAGAACCCAATTCAGAAAGGGAGAAAAATCACCCGAAGGTGCCAATTACTCGGGTATCCACACCACAGTCCCCATCAGGCTGCCACCGGGCAAGCCCAAAATCCCCAACCTGAATCACAAACACCAAGACATGATGAGAGTATGCTCAAAACTGTCACCTGCACCTTGCTGGTTGACTGTGTTGATGGCATGATAGTACATTGAAGTTCAGTTATAACAAGAGGATGGGAATTGTTTCTGGGACCACCTGGTAATGATTTCAATACATTTGTGCTATGACTTAAGACATTCATACAATAATTTGGTGCTTATTGAGGGGTTGCAGGAATCAGGCTGGAAAAGCACTGTACCAAGGGTTCAAAGTCATGGGTTAAAAGAATGTTGTTGGGGCGTAAGTCACGGTGCACAATGCAACCAACCCTACATTCCTCGTGGAGATAACGCAAACCTCGTGCAGCACCAACTGCTATCTTCTGTCGTGATTGCCATTCCAATGGTGCCCTATTTTGATCTGCAACCAAAAAATAGTAGAAAACATCAGAAATTCTTCTTGTCACCAAGAAACAGCAAACAAAAGATCAGATCTCACATGAAAATGACCTTGATCTCGTCTCTGAATCCTGAGTGGCGAGCTGCAAGATTTTACCATATAGATGAGAATCCAGGGAGCCATTGCAGATGAACTCATATACAAGTAGCCGCCTTGCATTTCCCTCCACACAGTAGCCATTAAGCATGACCACATTCCTATGCTGTGCACAGCTCAGCACTTCAACTTCAGAGCAGAACTCTTTATCTCCCTGTGTGCTAGCAAGCTTATGCTGCTTCACAGCCACAGCCTGACCATCTGGTAATATCCCACGGTGAACAGACCCATAGCCTCCCTCTGCAAGAAAATTAGCTGGTGAAAATCCTGCTGTTGCAAGCTCCAGCTCAGCATAACTAAACCTCCGAGGAGGTTTTCCAAACACAGGCGCCTTATGCTGGCAAATGGAGCATAAGGGTGGGGGACCTGGCATGACATTCTGTGATAGCAATATTGCTTTCCTCACATTTGATGATCGCTCTAGGTCAGCTCTCTTCATCCTAAGCAATTCAGGATCTTGATCTCCTTGGTCTCCTTCACCATAAATGTACCGACCATCCTTTGCGAATCCCACGCTTGGATCAGAGTCTGGACAGATCAGAAAGCATTTGAGAAGAAAATTAACTTCACTACAGGAGAACTGGGCTCACTTCAATTACTCCAGTTGTTCCACTCACACATAATAAGGATAAGAGGCATTTGGTGGTTCTTGGTCATTTCCAGTGCTTCATGAGACAAAAGGGGGCAAAATGAAAGGAAAAAAAGTGTCAACTAGCTTTTGGCCCGCAACAAAAACACAGACAGGAGTAAAAGCATGGAAGTGAACACCTTTGTTTGAGAGCAAGGGCAAACAGATGAAGGGAACCAGATGGATACATGCCAAGGGTCAGTAATTGTAGGGTACTGAAGGGGGATTGACAGCTTAGCTGGAAGCAGAGATGGACAGCTAAGTGGTAATAATGGACAGGACTGGACATGAACAGAAGGAAAGAAAGATGGAATGGCTGCAATAAAACACCCCTGTACTGTATGTATGATAGGTTACCCATATGAATGTGTAAGTATGTGCATGACGATGTTTGACGGAGGATTGAAAAGACTGTACCTCGTCCAGGTTTAAGAAGCTCTGACAGAGATCCTCGTTCTGGTGGTGGGGTAGAGGGCTCCACATTGGATTGCAGCATTGCTCCAAGACTCTGGCTGAAGCTCACCTCCCTTTGACTGAGAGAAGGGCGCCCATCAGATGACCAACACTGGCTGCCAGTCAGTGGCTGTTCTGGAGAAGCTTTGTGAGAACTTTTTGCAGGTGAATCGCGTCTGGAGACTGTTCTTGACGCTGATCTGGATGTAGGCCTTGACAGTGCCATCTCATATCTGTTCCCTGTTCCATTCTCCAATGCTGTTGCTTAAGGTATAGACCTTCCTACAAATGGAACTAGTTTACACAAAAAGCATACAGACATACCTATTGTATCATGCTTTGTAAGAGCAATTATCTGGAGGGAGAGGTTCAATGACAAACCTGGATTTGGTCTCATATTTTCTGAACAGAACATCATTCTCCCATCAAAATAAGGCTTGCCGAGCTTGAGATCACACCTTGCAGGATCAGGGCTCGCACCAGGCAGTGGACTTACATCATCACTGTCTGAATCAGAAGGTGTGTAGGTACCACCCTTCTCAATAAGCTCTGCTGCTGCAGCTTCCAAGATGGCACCTCGGACAGTCATCTCTGAGCTAACATGGGCTAAGTGTTTGTACAAATGTGGATCTACAGAGGCATATGGTGAGTTGCTTGTCTCAGAACTGCTATTGGAAGATATTCCCTGATCAGAGGGTGTAAAAGGTGCTCCAATCTCATCAGGACTACTTGAAGGAGTGGTGCAGTCAGATTGCAAGTAAACTACATTCCTGGTCATCTTTGGTAAGTCTGAGAAACTCAACCCATCTTGTGCTTCTCCAGAGGATGCTGGAGTGGCTAGCCCCTGAGCTGGAAGCTCATAAGAGCCTCTGTGCCTGAGATTCAGCCGCAGTATCTTGGGTTCTGATTGCTTCACGAGTACAATGTTGCAATCCAAATGCTCTTTGCAGTTCTTTGCCTCTCTCTTCAAATGCCTGCAGTCAAATCATATCATTTTCTTCTCATAGTTTTAGCAGGTTGTCTATGCACACACTCTAGGAGGTTCCATGACAGAACAAATAAGTCTTGCCAGCTGAAACAAAATTTATGCCATGAAACCAAAAAATACATGAGAGCAAAGATATTGCCTGTCAAGAACAACCCAAGTTGCTCCAAGTTTCTTTGCCTCTGAGGCTGTTACTTCTCTCCCTGCTGCTTGCACCACCTTCAACCGGATGTCAATCTAACCCCAAAGACAAACCCAATCCACTTTCAGCTAACAAAAAAAATCACTAAACCTTTTCTTTGATATACGGAACACAAAAAAACACAGTACAGATTACAAAAACTGCAGACCTTCTTTTCAGCACAGAGGTTGTGCAAGTCCTGCATCATGGTGGAGCAAGCTCTCTGGATCTTGCCTTCAATCTCAGATTGTGTTGCCCTAGAACCCATGCTACCAACTCTTCCAATCCGAGATCCACAATCACCACCCAGCAGTGGCCACAGAGCTGAAAACCCCCATACTTTCCGAACTGCCATTCCAAAACATACAAAACCTGAATAAATAGGGAAATAGAAGGCATTGGACTGCCCAAAAAATGAAAATTTTTCAGATATATGGTGTTGTTCAAGGCCAAGAAACTTACCAGAGGTTCCAGATGGAAAGAGGGCCAAGAGAGTGATGCAATGCCCTTCTTGGACGGCAACATTTGTGAGAGCCCATTCGAGAGCATTTTTGGTAATCTCCTTGCTGGCATCTATTGCAACAACAATCCTCTCTGCCATATCAAATCGAGGAACCCCTCTTCCCTTTCTTGGCTTCAGAAAAACCTGTGAAGCACCTGAGGTTGACTCTATGACATTACTACTGTTGACCATAGAATCCAGGCCCCCACCCTGCATCCTTGAGTGTCCTGGCATTGAGGAACTCATCAAAGGGATGCTATTCAGCCTCTTTGGAGATGGAAAGCTCGAGGGGTACAAATCTAACTCTGCCTTCTCTACGGTCACCTCCTCCTAACTTCTGCTGCTTCTTCTTCCTCCTTGAGCCACTGGCGTCAGCCTCCATTGCCTTATCTCCAAAAAACCATAACTAGACACCCGAGACCCGAGCTTCGAAGCAGAAGAAATCACACCAGAATCCTTCTTCTTCTTCTCTTTTCTTCTGCTGCCTCCTCCACCTTTTCCTTCTTGTTTTTTCTTCTGCTGCTGGTCCTAGTTCTTCCTCTCTGTTGCTCCGGCTACGAGTCCTGACTTTTCCAAAATGCTCAAGCTCAAGAAGATCACGGAACCAAAAAAGATACACAGCAACAACAGCACTTCCGGGAGGTCACCAGAACAATAGCCGCGAGCTAACAAACCTCATGGAAGATTCCATCCCGAAATCAATCCCAGAGACAAGACGGAGAGTGCTGCTATTACAACCAAAGAACAATCTGCTTCTCCTTGTGTACAGCGTCGTCATCATTTGCTGCTATTTTTCGCTTAGGATCCTGACTCTCACATCTCACTCGATACTAGGCCCCCGGTAGCACGATGACAGCGAGATTACAACGATGCAGAAACCGAAGGAAAACGGAACCAAAAAAATCACATCCGTCGCAAAAGAGCAGCAGCAGCAGCAACAACACTAGAGCTCCTGCTTGAACGTTTCAACAAGCACAAGATCTGATACGATCCACTGACAAAACAAAAGAAGCTGCATCAGTGTTTCCCTTACCATCAGCAACATCCACGTCCAAAGTGAATCTGCAAGTTCTCCTCGTCCTGGTCCTCTTCTTCCTTATTGTTGTTGGTCTTCTTGTGAAAACTTATACTAGCAAATCCGCAGCAATAATACAAAAAGAGAAAACAAGAAAAAACGAAGAAGTTGTTCTCCTCCTCCTCCTCCTCCTCCTCCTCCTGGTTATTCTTCTTCGGGTAAAACAATAGCAAATCCGCAACAATCCAAGAGAAAAACAACAACAACAACTTCTTCAACAACAACAACAACTTAGACAAGCAAATAATAATCCGCAGCAATGATGAAAGAGGAAAAAGGCGTAATGAAGGGCTCACTTCATGATCATGCGAAAAGAGTCCGTCAGTATTGTCCAACGGGAGAGAAAGCAGTGCTGGTGCGTTGATGAACAGATCTTGACCCCGCAGCAGCAGGCGGCCAGACAGCAGCAAAAGGCGAGGCAAGCGGCAATGGAGACCACGACGCTTTGTGTAATAATTCGGACCACTTTTCCGCAAGCGCTCGTTAGATGTTCTCTCTCTCTCTCTCTCTCTCTCTCTTGGGGGGAGGGGAACGGAAGGTAGCAAAACAGAACGAAAGGGAGCGGACGAAAGTGAGCAGAAGAGAACGAAAGTGAGCCCAAGAGAACGAAAGGGCACAAATTTGGGCTTTTTCCATTTTTTGGGTTTTTTTCCTTCATTTCAAATAAATTAGGTACGATTCATTTGGCAAGGAAAAGGAAAAATAAAACCCAGAAAAGAAAAACTAAGGGAATAATAATAGGTAACTTAGTTAACACACTTTCAGCTCTCATTTCCTCTTATTATTATTACTTATAGAAAATGTAGGGTTTCCTCATTGGATGAACAATAGGTAGTGGCAAATGGGTGGTAATTTTAGGGTGGCCTCCGTTGGATGAAAAAATGTTTGTGGCAAAAGGGTGTTGTACATTGACCTTGATTGGATGAACAAATGGTTTTGGCAAAAGGGTGGCAATTGTAGTAGGTTGGCCGCATTGGATGAACAATAAAGGTTTCAGCAAACGGGTGGTGGTAGTAGCTTAGGGATAGTATGTGTGTGTTGTTTTTTTCCGTCCATCCATTCATTCATTCATTCATTCTTTCTTTCTTACTTATGTGGGGTTGTCATGTAATCCGAGATATTAAGGACATGCCTAAAATACTTGGGGAGAGAATTGCGTTCTTTCTACGCACCCCAAATTTGATTTATTGTTTTGGGGGTGGGGAAGGATGTGTGGGATATGAGTATAATATAGCCTAACTCTCTCTTTTGAACGGAAGTTAGATTTAAATACTTAAAGTGGGAAAGTTGAAAGAATTGGCGAAACAAAACAAAAGACATGTTTTGTTCTATGAAAACATTATTGTTATTTGTCATTATTATTATTGTTATTATTATTATTATTCCAATGCACTCAGGTAATGAAATTGTAGAGGCGGCAACAAGGACTACTAATAACTTAGTCACTACTTACATTGCACGGAAGTTGTCAGGCTTCTTTCCCTTACCCGTCTTCTCCCCAACTGTGCACATCATACACCTTACATAAGCTGCAGAAATCATCAGCTGCGCACTCACCAACGCCACAGAAACATCAGTGCAGGCACCGCGGAAGCACAAACCGTACATACATACATCAACCATGAATGATCACCTAAGCAACCAGTAAGAATTTGACACGAAATTGACGATTGTGTTGAAAAATCATACACAAAGTCTGTTGAAGGTTTCTTTTTCTTTTTCAAAATTTGAAAATTATTACTACTATTATTTTAATATAATATTTTATTTTACAAAAGGAACTATTTTGATTTTCTCATCACAAAAGAAATTGTTGAAAGATTAGACATGCACCCATTGAAGGGTGGGGTTTTTTTTTTTTTTTTTAAATAATTTTTTGGTTGTAAGCTTGACACAATTATGCCTACCATGGAGAAGTCCCAATAGTGATTATATGGAGTTAATGAGATTAAAACAAGCGGGGTCTCATTACACCACCTACGGGCTCACTCCCTTTTTGTTTGTAAGTTCAAACCACACAACAGTTAAGATAGGAAATGTTTTCATGAAGTTCTCGAAAAAATGAACACAGTTCACAATAACACCTGATGAACATTCCTCAAAAAATGTGGGACCAAATGAGAACAACAACATCATTGCATTGCTATTCTCTCTCTCTCTCTCCCTCCCTCCCTCCCTCAAAGACAGAGCCCACACAACACAACACGAGTGTCGTGTCCAGATCTGATTGTGTGTGCACATTGCACAATTCCTTTTTGTGTGTGCACATTGCACGATTCCTTTTTGTGTGTGCAAGCATAAATATATTCAGCATGGATGTCATGGCTATGGTGGGAAAAAGAACATTATTTGTTCAAATTATTAGTCCCAGCAATTATGACGAAGAGAAGCAAACTTTAATTGTGTCACATTTTAACTGAATTGAACTGAACTTCAATCAAAGAGAATTTTCAAACTTTTGTACATATATGAAATTTGAATGAATGTAATGGAAATGGTGGTGGGTGGGTAAGGCCCTCCTCAAGTGGTTTTGAGCCATTTATGCCTATGCCTACTCCACATGGGAGTGTTACCCTACTACACCTAATCTTTGTGCTCTTTTCTAATATGGAATTTTCATTTGGGAGACATTTTGTTCCTTCGGGTCATTTGCTCTTTCAAGAACATGTGACCAATCGGTACATACCGAAACATCATGGCAAGTTCAACATTTCAATGTCAAAATAACTATTTTTATTATGAAGATTTAATGTCAAAAAAACAAACTATTCCAAAAGACTTTCTGCTTTCCTTACCAACATTTTATTCTTTGAAATTTATTTTTTTTGAAAATTTCATCATTTCTGACAATAATATAACTAGTGTCAAAGTTGGCAAGGTACCACATTAGAATAATCATGCCTTCTAGCCAATAGTCTACAAAGTTTCGAAATGCTATAGCAGAATTTCTCCCAAGCATCCCATTACATCACATAATGGCCATTGGCCAGACTCAACTGATCCCCGATCTGCTCTCTCCTCCCAATTGCAATTACCTAATACATATATACCTCCACACACACGATGATGCTCTATGGCTTGGAAAAAACAAGCTAAGCTTGTTGGTGCACAACTTTTGATGAAAGATGGATCATGGTCCAAAACAAATCATGCAAGCACACATCCTAAAATACTCCGAGAATTTCTTAGTGTCTTTAGAGGGCACCTTACATCCACGAAGATTAAGGGTGGATTATTGGCATAAGAAGAGTGGGTTATGGGGATAAAATGTACCCTTAAAGAGTAGGTGCAAGGATCCCAAGAAGAGTAGGTTATGGGCATAAAATCTACCCTTAAAGAGTAGGTGTAAAGACCCCCTCTTCCCCCCTACACCTCATGATCTTTATAGGTTTAGGTTTGTGTTTTTATGATGGACGAGAAGCCCTGGAGTGGTGGACATTCCCAAAATGCATTTTTATTGTGTTCTCAGATTGATAAATTTGATTGATTGATTGATTGATTAGATTGCAATAGGTATTGAATTTGACGAAGGAGTTGAGTTCTTCTTTGTGTGTTTGTGTGTGAAATTTTGTGTTTTTTTGCCAGAAACTCGAAACTAATGCCCAAATTTTGAGTTGCAATCAGGTGAGAATCATTCATTTTGGGCTGAGGTTGTTGGCAAGCACATGGCAACTGACACTGCTGCACACCTACCACCAACAGACTTAACAACACTCACATGGGGTGGGGTTGGGTTGGGTTGGGTTGGGTTGAGTTGAGTTGAGTTGAGGGGGTGTGGGGTTCTCTAAGCCTTTTTGGAATATTTCACAAAATCAACCCTTGTTTTTATTTATTTTATTTTATTTTATTTTTTCTTTAAAACATTGTCTCCCCAAACATTTTATTCAAAATCAAGCTTATTCGTCAATGATATCAATTTTATATCTCTAGAATGGAAGCTCAAATTTCATCCACAAACCAAAGAAGCACGTCTCTTTTTCATCCTTTTCTTCATCCTTTTCTTTTATCTTGTTTAGGGTTAGTGCCCACTTTTCTCAGAGGGGAATCTTTTTTGTGCCAGTTTACTGAAGAGTACTCAAAACTTACAACCTCTTTGTACTAACAGATACAGTTCTGGCACAATACTTGTGTCCTTCATTTGAATACCCTTCGTACCTTGGCCATTTCAACACATGTGTGTGTCGAGTAATTCATTAATTTTGAAATTCAATTCTTACTTGAAGGACCCTTAGTTCTAGCAAGAACTTAACCCCCTTCTAGGGTTGCCACAAATTTTGGATGGCAAGTTTACCCAGTGACCACTATGGCTGTCAATCCATCACCTTCACCAGACTCAGACATCGAGGGCTAGTTTACCAACTTATGTGACTCAGCACCCACCAACACATCATCCATTGAAAACCCATTTATATACCTCAATTGTGGATGAACCACAACTGAGTTACCAAGGTTTCAATTTAGCTTGGTAACTTATCTCCATAAACCCTCCTATTTTTCGCTCACGTAACTTAAGTTACTAGATTTGCAAGTGGATAAGTATCATTGGTAAGTAGGTGGGGAATGTAAATGGTTGTTACATAAGTAGGTAAGGCACTTGGTTGCTATTTGGTAGGTTGGATGCATGTGGATAGTTATTCGTTATTACATAGCTAACTAACCATCATGGTTAGCTAATGGGATAAGAATACAATGAAAATTTGTTTTCTTGTTCACACACCATCCATCCAGCATTGTACGTTCATGGGTGCTAGTTTGTTCTTGTTGGGCATACCTAGGAGAGTAGGGTGTCCACGGCCTATTATTCTCTAGCTCACACAAAGAAAATTGACCGGAACCCATAGTTTAATTTAATGCACGAAGTATTTTTTCTCTTTCTTTTGGTGCATGGTCAAATTATTATATTGTTTTCATTACCTATGCAATATGTGGGACATGGTGGGAGCATTTGTCTCACTTTGAGGGATTTTGTCTTGATTATTTTATTTTATTTTTAATATTTATTTATTTATTTATTGGACACAAATAGAAAAGAAAATCCATTGCAGAACCAAGATAAGCGACCGAGTCAACAACTCAACCCAGAGATTTTGTCTTGTTTTTTGCAAGTGAGAAAAAGGTATTGCATGTATTTCCCGAATATTCAAGTGGGTAGATGTTGGAAGATTTTTGGCATGTTGCAGAGGTTTGAACTTTGAACTTTGGCAGAAGAAGTCAGATACATTTTAAGCAATTGCCATACTCCATCCTAATGCATATAATGTACACCTTAAACACACACTCTTGTTTAAGTTTTGGATGAATGTTTGTTTTAATCACTGATTTTGAGTACTTAAGTCATAGGGCTCCCCCGACCAACTATGATTTTTTTTTTTAAATTTTGAATATTTTTTCTATAATTTTTTTAAAAATATATTTCCAATGGATTGGACAATGCATGTCCCCAAAGATGTCATAAAATGTAAGGTAAGAATTCATTTTTTTGATGTTTTATTGTTTTATCTTGAAAAAGGAAGGTTGATTGTATTGCACCTTATGTGGCCATATCATTGAGATCAAAACAAGTACACGATCTTTATCACTTTGTCTTGTTCTTTTTCTCTTTTCCCTTTGCCTAGCCCAATTTTGGCCACATTATTGGGAGAGAGCTATTGGAACTTGAGTTGGGGAATGTCAATAAATAAAATTCAAAAAATAAAATTATACATATATATATATGGAAATTTTGCATCAAATTTTATTGGACCTTAATATGCAACAAAACAAAAATTCACAAGTACCAAAATTGTAACTTTAAATTTATTGGGTAGAAGAAATGCATTCATTACAAGCAAAATGAAACAAGCCCAAAAAATCCTCGTGAATATATTTAGGAATTCAAGCTTGGTTTTAAATGTGTATTCCTTGGGAAGGGTCCCCACAACATTAAACATTTTTCATTTTTGGGTCACACAAATGAAACTAGGTTGTATGAAGTTATAGCCAGTAGGCAACCTGTGCAGCTTAGGCACTTGTTTGCCAAATAATTTATTTATTTTGAATCTTGAAGTTTGAATTTTGGCGCATGAGTTGATCATTTTTCAATAATTCGACAAAATGAAAAATAATTTAATTTATGCCAAAGTTGCCCATGTTTTATGATTATTTCATGCAACCCTTTCCATCCCCTTTGGAGTTTAACCCATCTCGACAACATTTTGGATGTGGATGGATGTTAAGTAGTGTAATGGAGGGAAGTGATCATTCCATCCATGAGGGAAACATTTAGGATTTTCTTTTTCTTTTTTTCTGGAGGAAAATTTTATTTTCTCTCATCTATTTATTTTGAAAACATGATTGAGGGAATAATATCTTAAAATTTCGTGAAAGAAAAAGTCCATTCCACTCTTCAAAATTCTTTTAGTTGCATTTAATTTTATTCCCTTTGCAATATATCATCCAAATATATCAAGTATCTAAATAATTTGAAGAAGCATCTTGCTCTCTCTCTCTTTCTCTCTCTTCAAAGGGGTTAAAAAAGGGCACTTTTTACACTTTGCCCATGTTCATAATCATGGGGAGAAGTTATTTGAAAATGGGCAATTTTCAAATTTTGTCATTATTTTATATTATTCTTGTTATATGGTGGCTAAAAGCCAATGTGTCCCCCGGTCCTCTCTCCTTATTATTATTGTTATTATTATTATTATTTGGCTTACCATCATCATTCATGAAACCATTGAGTTTTCCACCTCTTTTGGGCCCATCTTTTGAACCATGTGTTGGTCAAACTTACTTGAGGTGGTATATGTTTGGCTTGTTTTTTTTTCTTCCAAACCATGGTTTCACTTTGAGTTTATGTTACATGATGTTGTGACCAAAATGAGTGCATGGTCTATGGTCACAATTAAAGAAAATAGAAAAAATATATATATGTAACCAACCCATGCCTTGGCTTCACTCTTCTTCTTGCACACATATTTCCCCTTTCATTCCATATTGGCAATGGAATTCTACTTCACAAATGATTTGGTCATTAAGGTCGTGTTTACTTATAAGCCTTTGGATTAAGTTCTACGAGGTTTTATTACAATTGGTGGTGTTTGGTAAGGGTGGTCCAAGTGAAATTGATATAATGGGGTTGATAACATAACACTCGTTAAAACTATTTTCAAATACTTCTTTTTACATATGTATCATCAATTCATGACCTATGTGACTACCACCCCTCCATCCCACCACTATTTTCAAATTCCCAATGTTTATTTAAAAATTCACGGAACATGCAGTATTCCATACTCTTGAGTATTCCACCTTTCCAAAAGTCCACAATTGTTGTCGTCCAAGTTTGAAAGGATTTAAACATATGTACATGCTGAAAACAATTGGAATTATGAAACCTTTTTTCATAACAATTTTCATGCAGAATATATTTAATCTAGCTCCAATTCTTTATATGTTAGTCTGATTTATTTATAGTTTTTCTATTTAGAAATATTATATTATATGTATGTTAAGGCATATTTCATATCTTGTATATTTTTTAGGTCATATTTGAAAATGAAATTTGAGCACATATTTTTGCCAAACGTATATACATACATAATTTTTGTTCAACTATTTATAACAATTGTTGTTGTCTACTTAAGTAGTTGCAACTAGCATAATTGAACCCCATAATTAGCAAACCTATCAATAATGAACAACTACATGTGATCAATGTCATACCTATTTTTTAAATGACCTAAAAAATGTTTTAATCAAATTGGATATATGTGACAGAGTAGTTGTTGTGTTCCACTCACAGGTGATTACTCTTTTGTGATAAGGGTTTAGGGTTTTGCACCCAAGTATTTTTTGCATATTTGTTTGGTCTTCAATAACCATTAACCAAGGTTTAGTATAGGGTAAATAAGGCCTAAGGAGCAGGGCACTCCTCTAACAAGGGACCAATTGTGTGAAGAGAGAGAGCTGAACATGGAGCCCAAATTTTGAGAAACACCCCCCTTTCAAAACTCTTTATCACATGCAATGATTTGATGACAGAATGATTTGGGCAGGTGCAGGTTGTCAGGATTTCTTCAGGTTGCCAAGATTTCATTGTTCCCATTGTGTACCTCTCCAATTTTCTCCTAAACTAATACCTCACTTCCATAACCTATTTAACCCAAGTCTTTTTTCTTTTTTTCATTTTTTTTTTCCCTTTTTTGGCCACAAAGGAAGACAAGCCTCATTGCAAAAAGGAGAACACAACCCAAGGGAACCAAACCCAATGGTGGAAGGAATTAACCACCTAATGACACCCAACCTAGGCAACCAGTTGCACCATCTAATTCTAACTCCATCATGGAGCAAAAAGCAAAATAAGCCCCGCACTAGGAATCAAACTCAACAAGAAACTCGTCCTTAGCCTCTTTGGTAGCTTTGTTAATCAATTTGATGTTCGACTCTACTCAATCCTAGCATAATTAATCATGTGTTGTCAGGCCAAATATCGAATGTGATGGTCTCCAAGCGCTTGATGATTGAAAACTTTGTTGTTATGACCTATCCAAATAGTCCAAAGCACAAGACCCTTAAAACATCATCGAACATTTTTTAACTATTTCAAAAATTTAGCAAGCCCTCTTCAAAAAGGCATTGACCTATAGACAATCCCATCCAAGGATTGAAAGAAATGTTGCATCTAAGCCTATTCAAGATTGTTACAACCCAAGATCACACCTTCTTACTTGACTACGCTCCAAGTTGTGATGATCTCCAAGTCCTTAATGTTTGAAAACTTTATTGTTGTGATCCAACTACATAGTCCAAAGTGCAAGACCCTTAAAACATCATCAAACATTTTTAAACTATTTTAAAATTTTAGGCAAGCTTTCATCAAAAAGGCATTGACCTAAATAGATAATCCCATCCAAGAATCGGAAGAAGGGTTACATCTAAGCCAATTCAAGATGGTTACAACCCAAGATCACACATGTCTTACTTGACTACACTCCCAAATAAAATAAAATTGTGCGAAAAAGTATTCTTATCACATAAGCCATAGTAAAGACAAGCAATACCAATGAATTGGTTAACCTTAACACTCCATGTGTTACCAACATGAGTTAACAACAATGGCCTTGTGATATAAGGACCATATGAACCAACTTTCTTCCTAAAACTTTCTTGATGTTCAAACTTCATTTTAATTACCTTGCCAATTTCTTTGCAATAGAACTTGACAAGTTGTATTGTGCGTTGACCAATTTCCTCCCCATCTATATTGTATATTCAAAAAAAGCTCCTTTGTATCATCCCAAGACCAACAATTAATGTCAAATTTGATATGATCAAGCCACAATACATCTCAAAGCATCATTGTTGACCCCCTTTGATGACTTTCATAACTTGGATTGATCACCTATGTCTTATGAAAAGTATGGTTTGAAGGTCCATGGATTGGTCACCTATGCCCTATGAAAGTTATGGTTTGCATGTCCATGTTAATCACCTTAGTAAGTGTCCTTAAATGGCTTACAATTATGAAAAGTGGGATATTTTGTGGAATTGCTACATTTGCAATCTCCATGGTGTATTGTGGGCAAAACTTGGTAGATGCTATGAAGACAAAAAAAGGTTTTCACCTTGTTCATCAAACAACCCAACCCAATCTTGGACTATGTGCACATTTTTGTTTCAACAATTTTTTTCCCATTTGACTTCCAAACTTGCCATCAACTTGGAATAGTTCGTAATTTTTACAAGTTTTAACTTTTATCTCTACACAACCACATTCCAAGGCAAAAACGCATTCATCTCAAAATTCTAAACATCCTTAACTTTCTAACTCCCAACTTTGAAAAGACATGCACATCTTTCAATTGACCAACCAAACCTTGAGGTGTGAAATGTCAAGGACCACCATAAATTACAATGGAGAATATTAAAAAATTATAGGATTTGGATAATTTAACTTTGTCAACATGTGTTTCCAAGATTTAGTAATTTTATTTCGAAACCATGGATCTTGGCAATTGTTTGTGTCCTAACAAAAAGCTCCATTGCATATCTAACAATCACCTTTTGTGTTTCAAGTTAGACACCCCTAGTTGGAAGGCAAGAAATATCCACTTCCTTAAAAATGGAATTGAATCCTCCTTTTTTGCCCTCAAGACAATAGTTTGCCTATTTGATTTAAGCTCAAGTCCAAAATTCACTCACTAACCATAGATAATTCTTGATCATAATCATGGCCTTTTTTATTGCCATCTTAAACCTTGCACAAATTGATAGGACATATCACAAGGTCATTAATTGAACACATTGACAATGAATGCCCTTCTTGTTAACAAATGAAAGTCTAGTGGTTGACCAATATTTTAATATCTTTTCTTTCTTATCTAAAAGGAACTTATCAATGTTTGGTGTATCAAGACATAGATCAGAAGGGGTTCCTATGAGCTTGGACAAATCTTTGTTTCATGCCCAAACTAAAGCAAAATGTCAAGTCCATTTTCATCTAGCTCCTTCAAGGCTTTGTCAATATACTAGATTTTTTTATCATTGATCTCAAGCCCTTATGCTACCTTGGGGAGGTCACTTCCATTTTATTCCAAATGGTGTGCCAAAAAAAAAAGGTGCAACTTATTGAAAAAACATATAATTTATAATTTATTTCAATGTAAATAAGGTGTTTATAATTCATTATGAAAATATATTCAAACTATAATATTCTAAAATATGCTTAAAATATGTCATTATTTCATAGCAAACTAAAAATACCCTTTTATTTCATGTGCTTCCTCAAATATACAAAGAATGACATTGTGGGGATGCTACTTTGAACCTTTGGAGTAAGTGGATCATATTATTGACGATCATCTCTTCCCTTCTAATGGTGAACACAGTGTCATCCGCATGTTGGGAGATCACATGTTGGTTAGCCTAATCAAATAACATATATGACCCCTTAATGTTTTTTTATTATCCACAACTTTTTAAACTAGTACACATTGAGAGCTTCTCCAACCAAAATGAAGAGATATGGAACAATATGTCGTCCATGTCAAAACAACGGAATGCCATAAAAATCCCCAATTACTTCCGCTTCCAAAAATATGTGAACTATGTGTATAAACTCCTTTGCCATCCCAAAAGCTTTCATCACTCCAAACAAAAAATGCCAAAAGACCTTGTCATGTGCTCTTGCAGAATCAAATTTAAGTAACATAACATGTCATTTCATTCCTAATGTAGAAGGATAACATTTTCCAAGATATAGCAAAAAAAATAAAATGGCAATTTGATTAAGATGAATGATTTCCATCAAAATTAGTAAGTTTGTGTTGTAAGGTTTTTGCATATATTTTGTGCATCACATTAAGCAAGGTTACAAGTTTCTAATTAAATAGATCTTTCACCTTTATTGCCTTATGGATGAAGGCAATAATACCTTTTGTGATGCCCTTGGGAAGTAACCTTCTATATATTGGTGTTTGGATCATTTTGAATAATCATCTTTTATTACTTCCCAAAACATTGTGAAGAACTTTACTATAATCTAATCAAGACCTAGTGTTTTATTTCATGCCATCCTCTTGGCCACCAAGATCAATTCATCCTTCATGATTAGGGTTGCCAATTTGTTATTCATAAGAGCAAAAAACTTTGAAGATAGATAATCCAAATTTTCCCTCTTCAATGTTTTGTTCCCTTCAAATTCCCCCTTCGAGTCATATAATTCCTAATAGAAATCATAGTAGACTTGACCTAATTTTTCAATGTATGTAGATGAAAAACCATTTCACTTCTTGAATTAGGTAATAACTAAGTTTTGGTCTTCACATGGGCAAAAAAAAATTACACATTATATCATTTGTTTTGCAAGATTGGGTATGTAATTGGACTTGTTGCTGTTCTAGGATACTAAGCATGAGCTTGAAGTCTATTGCATACGAGGGTCATTTTCTTTTGGAAGATTGAATTACTAAGGTGAAAGTGAACAAGAATTTAAACCTCTTCAAAACCCTACAATGGGTTTTTCTTGTTCTTCTTTCATCACTGCAACTTTCTTGTCCAAATGAAAATGTTTGATTTCCCAACATTAACCCAAATCATGGTGATGTCATTATGAGAAATTGCATTTATTGAAATCACATTACCTTACAACTAAAATTCAAAAAAAAACTCATATACAATTGTTATGCAACTATCACTTGGATATTATAACTATTGTGCAAACTATCCCCTTAGAAATACAATGTATCAATAAATAAATTGCCACATCAAAAAATCAGTTAGTTGTATTATAGTTGCAAGTGAGTTGAAAATGGGTCTTCTATACAATAATTTATAGACATTGTACATACATATGTAATCAACCATGTTTGATTTTTTTAGGAGTTGCATTGTAGTTACATGTGGCAACTACTTTGGAACTATTAAAAATGTGTCACCAAAACAATAACTATGTTGTAACTAACATACAATGTACATACATGCAATCATGCCACATGTTCACATCTCCACCACCCATTATGGGATACATTTGTAACTAATTTTCAATTATGATTCCCATTGATATGATCAATATGGTCATTAGTGCGCCACTATTAAAGTATTATTGTTTAATTATGTTATGACTATAATACAATTACTTATAATTAATAATGATGCATATTCATCAATTATTTATATTTTTATCATATGTGTTTCATTTTGAATGATTTAAAATGTTATGGGAACATTACCTCAAGTTCTAGAATTCATATTTGAAATGCAAAGGAAAATGAATAATGAAAAAATAACAAGAAAAGAAATTAGCTTTCCAACTTACAAAACAAACCTTTTTTTCTTTTTTTGTTCCTTTGCACCCCTCCTATTTTTAAGCCTTGTAACTTTTATATTTCTTCTTCATTTTAAACAATTTAAAATGTTATAGGAATGCCACCTAAAATTAACATATAGTGGTTTTTTTTTGTTTAGAGTTCTTGGCCACCTATAGTTTGAGGGCCATAACTTTTTCAATTTTATTTCATTTTTGATGATTTTTAATACACTGGATGTGTTAATAGGAGGGGTTCAAGTTTTGTTTAGACACCAAAAGCAATGGAGCCCTCCCCTTGGATTTGGCATGTTTTGAACACTCAAGTGTTATAGTTGCAACTCAATTACAACTAATGAAAAATTAAAAGATTTAACCCATATGTTTTATCTTCAAATCCCATGTTACAAATTATATAAAAAAAAATTTATTCTCTTATGTTCTTACATTAAAATACATGTGCCATCTTGAAACAAGTTGAAAAAAATTTAACCCAAAGGCAAAACATAAAATAAAAATAATAAATTTCATAGTTATTATTTAGTGCACTTAATTTTATGTTTTCTTATTTACCTAAGTAAATAAATAGGTCCTACTTTTGTACCTACCTATGTAGGTAGGTAGGTAGGTCTTAAGTAAATATATAAGTATGTAGGTTTTAAGACCTACCTACCTATGGTTATGTATGACCTACCTAGCTACTAAAATTTATTTTTTTATTTTTTATTTTTTCCAAAATACAATTAATATGCCATGTGGTTTTTTTTTATGTGCCATGTGTCACAATCCTGAGTATCATTAACGATCACAATGGATGATGGAGATCAATATTTCAAATTTTTATATGTTAAAAAATCTTCATAATGCCACGTGTTAGATTTTAATAGATGGGACAATTAATGATGTCAACATGACATCATGGGTGTAATTATAATGGAATTGAATAGTAGTTGCAAATGAGTTGTTTTGATTAAGTTGCAATTGAATTGCAATGAGTTGCATTGTATATACAGCGAGTTACAATTTTGCAACTCATGCAACTTGTCTGTTAGCACCCATGGCATATAAATATAATGAGTTGCAAGGCCAGTTGTAAAACACCCATTTTTTTCATAATGTGTTATCTAATGTTCACCTTTCCTACATAACTACAGTTCATTTTCCAAATTACCCCTTTTTTTTATATGCCACCCCAATTTCAACAATACATGTAATTAAGTGGTGATCCGATCATATGCCTTTTTCTTTTTATTTTGTAATTGGAAGTTTGCACTTCACCCACAAACCTTCCTTTCAAAGTATAAACTATGTTAAGCATGGCTAAGTTTTTTTCTCAAAGTATAGACTTTGTTAAACATGGTTAAGCATGTAGACAACTCCTTTTCCAATTCCATTACCATTTGCCTCATGGTTGCATTTGTCTTTAGTCTCTTTAATCCACCCTTCGGTTCCTAGCCACAACTTAAACATTAACATTGAAGCCTTATTTCCTATTAATCTATGTCTTAAATCATCGAAATGTCTATTATGATTTTGCATTGCATAACATAATTCCTTGCATAATAACATAAAAATCATTGAATGTTTTTACATTATATGTCATTAGGTTAAGATTCATGGCAAAGGAGATGGGTTAGATGTCTGGCCATTCACATTTTTTTCCATGGTTGTTCATGGTAAGGGACTCGTTGTGCCCCTTCACATGTTGTAATAACCGGAGCTACAATTTGGAACATTTATTTTGATACTCCAATACCCACCACACTTGCAATCCCCTTCATTTCACACATTAAATTATTGTCTCCAACACATTTCTAGATTCCTAATTCTTGGGTATGATTCATGTTGATTTACAATTGCAATTGTCTTAAAGAATTTATATCCCTTATTTCATTAAATGTTATTCAACATTGTTAGACTTCCTTTGAGTGTGGCAATGCCTGGACTAGGGGCTAGTTCATGTAAGTTTCGATTATTAGTATCCTTAAAAACCTCCTTCTCCACATGTGTAAATTGTTCCACCCAATATCTTGCAAGATTTGCCCATGCATTATAGATTGTGAAGAGAATTTTTGAAAATTTAACAGATTATGATTACAAGGTCAGTTTTGAACCCAATTGAAATAATGAAATTGAAATCATGTTATGAAGTCCACACCAAATTACACTATTCATGAATAGATCTTCCCATTGCCCAATTGATTAAATGGGACTAATCGAATTGGAAAATTAAATTGGGTAATTAGTGATTATGGCATTAATTGAATTTGCCTTTGCTGATCATGAATATCCATAGTTGGATGAGAAGGTTGAGTCTCAAGGATGTTGTCTCCATCTTCACTCACATGTGTTGGTTGAAAGGTCATATTTGTTGATTAAAAACCTTGTCCTTTATGTGTAACCCATCCAACTCATCTTCTTTCTCATATATTGTGGATTCTTCCTCTTCTTTCCCTTTTTTCTTAAAAAGCTTAAGAGGTGACCATATCATACCCTTAGGCTACATATTTTGAAGGCGAACCTCGTCATCTTTGAAAATTTCATGATCATTCATATGATTAGTTTCATCCATCACATACTCATCTAAAATATCACCATTGTCCACTTATAAGATGGGTGCATGGTATCTTGGAACTCTAACCCTTCATTCCAAAGACCCATCATTTCATTATCAACCACATTGTGTACCATTATAATTACCCTTTCCCTCTTAAAAAAATGATTTTCACTTCACGCAAGTGAATCCATCCTCATTTGTTGCCTTTGATGAAACCTTTTCAACCTTAGGCATGCCTTTTTCTTTTTCAACCACCTCACCATCTTTGACTTCTGACCATTAATTCTCCACATTTTTAACCTCCATGGTACTCATATTTATTAATGTGAAAAACCTTTAAGGTTTTTTTGTCAATAACAAGGAAGGCACAATCTTTGACAAGATGAGTAAGGAGTAACACCTAATAAAGTTGAAGTCATAGTCAATAGTGAAAATATGGCACTTCAACAATTGCATGTAATAGCATTTCCTATATCCACTTAAGGTCTAATTGGCCATATACACCTTCAACTAGTTAAAGTAAATAATCATTTATAGTTTCAATTTGAAAAGTTGCCACCCACCCATTGTCCACATCCAAAGAAACATAGTATTATTGGGTTTGAAACAAATCATTACATTAGTCAAACTTAAAGATGTGTCCAAACTCACTCACAAGCAATTCTCCAATTAATTTATATTGAAAAAACACCTTCTTAAATGAAACCAAGTAAAATGCACATTCCAACTAAGTTATATGGATTGAATCATGGAATCCATTTGTGGAATATAGATGTGCTCTATTCATTTTTAAATGGTGCAAACTCACCACGTTCTTGGTAATGCTACAACTATTTGTATGAAGGAAGTAAAATCCATGACCCATGTCCATTTTGAACTTGCCCACCTTGGATTCACCTTAGCCCCACCCAATTTTTAATTAATTAGTTCCACCCATGACATCTTTAGTTACTTCAGACATGTTTCAGTTGCATTGGACAAGTTGCAATGGACATGATTTTCTCATGATGCCATGAATTTAATATTATGAGGTACATTTAAAACCAATGAATTTGGCTATGACTAAATGGTGTTTGCACTAGGTTGCCTTTGTTAAAATAATTAATATATTTGTCTTTAACCTATCTATTTCCATAATGAGCAAATCATGGTAGTTATGAAAAAATTCAAGTGGGCAAATATGTCCAATTGTAGGTTTGAATGGATTGAGTTTTGAGCTTTGTGCATCCATCATGAATCCAAGAAGTTTAACATCCAACATTTGAACTTTTAGATTATCTACACCTCCATGAATAACTCTTGCATTTTACTATCTACAAGAAGTATAACCATCTTAATGCAACCACATAAAATATAGTTAAAGCCATGAGAAGAAAATTGTATATGATAGCTAACTTCCACCTTAGTAGTTGGCACAAGAGATAAAACCATAAAAAACTACCTTCAAAAACAATCTCTAACAAAAAAACCATTTATTAGCAAAAACAATTCTCACGAAAAACATATAACAAACAAAAGAGAACCTAAAATAAGCTTGCAACTTTGCTTTTAAAACCAAAAGATAATGAGAAAAAACCCAACTTAGGGCCAACATGAGAACCACACACATTGATAACAATTGATAACCTAACTCAACTCTAAAACAAAGGAAAAAACTGCAAAAATACAGATAATGAGAGTGTAAGAAGTTTAAGCCTAAACATTTTAGTTTTATTGTTTTCTTAGAACATAAAATTTTGTCAAGTGCATCTGTGCCACTAGGAAGTAGCAATCTAAAATTGCAAAGATGAAATAAATCACTTCAACCTTCTAGCATTAGAAAACAAACATTTCTCCCATGAAAACTTTCTCCTCATGACCATGAATGAACTAAGGCCATTCCATTGAAACAAAAATGACTTGTATGTTACCTATGTAGCATTATAAAAAAGTCCAAAGTCATAAACAACACCCCCATTTTTTATCTTCTCCCCCATACCCATGACTAAAAGCTTATTACAAATGTTTGAATGCACTTCCACAAAATTCCAACACAACAATGATGTGATAGGTTAATGCTCTTGAGATCATAACTTGCCTATTAGTGTTTGTCCTTGTTCCCATGTAAGAGCAACTACCTCCTTCCTAACAAAATTTTATGCCATTGCACTTCTTATTTCAATGTCCTGAACTTTAAATCAATGTGTTGTTATTAGTTTTAGTTGGGTGTAATGTAAATGGAACCAAACCCAATCTTAAATTGAACTAGATTCCAAATTTTTTGGAGGTATCTAAAACCATAGGTTTTATAAATATAGAAAACCATTTTCAAAATTGCACTAGAGGTTCTACCAACCCCATTGGACCCCTCCTTTTAAAATGGCGAGAAAAAAATGTTTTATGTGGAAGCCTAGGGAGGTTGCTCTATGTATATTTTAGGAAGCACATGAAATAAATGGACATTTTAAAAGTCTGTTGTGAAATAATGACATATTCTAAATTTGTTCTAAGTATATTTTCATAATGAATTATAAACATCATATGTACATTGAAGTAAATTATAACTTATATATTTTTTCAATAATTTGCACCTTATACTTTTTTGCATGTCATTTGGAATAAAATAGAAATGACCTTTCCAAGTGCGGACGATAAAACACTAAGGTGGGGGCTTTCCCAAAATAAGGGGCTTAGGACCAAGTGAGAGTGCATTCTAGCCCTTCATTTTGGAAAAGTCCCAATGCACATGTGAACTTTACTCACCATAAAGCACCAAGTGAATGTTACTATGAATCTAAAAATAGGCAGATCACAAGTGATAGGAAGGGGAAGGTTTCTATGCATGCTCCTTAAAAATGGGAAAGATCTTAAGCCTATAGGGGGTGTAAAATAATTGTCTTTTCTAGGAAAGATAATTCACATATATAAGGTGCCCTCCAAATACACTAGGAAATCTCCCAAACCACTTTACATCAAAATAATTAATTTTGATGGATCCAAATGTCATCTTATTTTGGATTGTTAAGTCGTCATCGAGACCAACTACCTTTATTATTGTAGATGTTGAAATAAGTTAGATAAAAGGTGGGGCAAACTTTCATAGTTGGGTAGTTGAAAGCTTTGCTATGGCTTTTCACGTGCCTATAATGGAAAAAAAAAATCAACTTATAAATGGTACTAATAGTGGTTTTCAAATTTTGTAATATGTTTAGTGAATTGTTGTATCTTGACTCATGATAGGTTTTGTTTAATTTTTCATGGATTTCAATTCATTGACAATGGCATGTTATGTAATTTTCAAGTCAACATTTGCCTCTGATTAATATGTATATCTTGTCTAATATTTGGAACTCCAATGATTCCCACGATTCTTTTATAAGAGCAAGTCCACCCATGCCCCCTACTTGGGCATGTATTTGTGTGTAATGCATCCAACAAACAATGTAAATTATTTCCTATTCGAAGGGTTTTTTTCCATCAATTTTGTGATGCAGCCAAACTAACAGTCCTTAGCCATAGGGTATAAGCGTCCTTGGATGGACCCACTAGGAACTATTTCAAGGAATGGTAAAACCAGTATAACTATTAAAATAATAATTTTGATCCCTTTCCTTTGAATGTTTTCATAACCATAAATTTATTTTCTCTCATGTTTATCCATTGCATGCCAACATATATGATCTTAAGTGTTCAATGGAATCAAAGAAGTGAGAATTATGGCAATTTTGATTTCCTAATTGCAATGGCCTTTTTAAGAATCACCTTTTGCAACTTTGGAAATTCATAAATAAACTATACCTACTCAATAAATTACATAATAATAATAAACTGAATAAAATACCTTTTGAAAATTGTATCAAAATTTTAAAAAACCAAAACATGTTTCCTAAGTTTGTTCTGTTTTGTTCATGTTCAATTTTGTTTGCTATAATCATTATTTTCTATTGAAATTAATGTACTTTTTTTAATAAAGCAAAATCCTTAAAATAAATATGTGGACAATAAAATCTCATGTTTACTTGTCCAAAAAAAATATTGGCACAAGTTGATGAAATTTACAAACCCATTTAACATCAAAATCTAAAAAATAGTTGTGAACACAAAATCCAATATCTATGTTCTATTCATCTAACGAATGACAAAGCACTATTCATTTACAAGTTTTGCTTCATCCTATAATAATATATTTCAACCAAACAAAAAAATCCCAACAAATTTACATTTCAAAAAAAGAAAAAGAAAACATGTAAAGTAGTACCAAACCAATTATTATTTTATACATCATCCCATTTGTCCATATAACATTATTATAATTTTATCACATTTTATGCCTTCAATGTTTACATGTAAATTATCATCTTAGAAAAAATTTACACAAATTTAAGTGAAATTCTTATCTAATTGTTTTGACTTCTCATGAAAGAAATTTTCCACTAGAAATACAACAATCCTATAAAATAATCTTCCCATGAAGATCATGGGTGAATATTAACTCACTGGAAGAAACTTTGATTCAACCAATTGAACTTGATGTGATGGTGTAAGTCCTTACAATGGAACATTGGATCTTCATTGTCATTGCAACTTTATGTAAATAATTTGTTTATTTGCCACATGTTTCTTTATATGAATGGGGTTGGTTCCCCCCTATTTGTGTTTACATATATCTTGTTAAGGCATCAACTATATCATTAAAACAAGAATTTATACATCATAAGGACATTGATCACCATAATTACACTTTCAAAAGTTACGTAGCCTTTACTTGTAGTACTTACTATACAATGTAACCATTTGTGTTACTATACTCATGAAGATTATTTTTAAATTAAGAAATTATTTGAGTTTTAAGATGTTATAACAATATTTTTTTGAAAGAAAAAATTACAAAGTAATTATATGAAATAGTGGGCAATGTCACAAATATCCTTTCTTTCCCTAGTTGATTTGTTGAAACTAATTTTCTAGTTTTAGATTTGTTGTAATGAATGAAGATGTACTTTTTCATTCGTATAACATGGCCATGTGTTATATCATGATTATTGATCATTTGAAAAAATAACCAAGTATATATTGTAAGACATTAATCACTACTTGAATTGTAATAACATCTATTATTGAAAAATCTTGATTCATCTTTTGTTTCATTTGTCCAAAAAAAAGTTGGATTGATTACACATATAAAAATGTATAAGACTTCAAAAATAACTATGTGAAAAGAAGGTGCTGAATCAATTAATAACAATGTGGAAACTAAAAAGTCATGTCATTATCAATGGATGAACACAATTTAAAATTATAAGAATTCATTTGTAATTAAATCCTTTATTAGTGAAATTAGTTATTAAATAGGTTATAAAATGAAGTTAGGTAGTATAAATACTTGAATAAACCTATTCTTATGAAGGCAAAACCACATCTTGAAAGGTGATTCAACTGTTCCATGTTGTTCTCTATAATCAAGAAAAAGGTCAAATTTCAATAATAATGTTGTAAATTTTTGCTTAAACGAGTCATTCTAATTTGACACATTATAAATTTGCAATATAATCTTTAAGTACAAAAAGAACAAATCACTACTACAAAATGTGGGTGCAATTCATTAGTCCCATTTAGTGAACTAGTGAATCCATTGGATATCCATTAAATGAGACTAGTGAATTCACTCAAAATCTAGTGAAAACATTTAGTGAAGAGGGATGCATTTTGTTGTAGTGAATTCAAACTCCTTTGAAATGATATCTTGATGTTTTTGCTTTTTAAATCACGTTTTTGAGGTAAAAAAATGTAATAGTCACATTAACCATGGGTTTATTTAAAACATTAACATCATAATATCAAATGTTAATGATAACATTGTAGTTATGATTACAATGAAAATCAAGATGGTCTTGTAAGAAATAATGTCCCCCATATTGGATGCTAAGGAGGTTAACTCAAGGACAACATATGTAGAAATATTTAAAAGTTTATTTTCACATATTGGTTAATTGTGGTGATTATAAGCAAACAATATTGAATAAGAGTTTGAAAACTTCACATGGAAAATGGAAGGACTTGGAAATCAACACACAAATAAGGTTAAATGACTATAAAACTAGTAAAGTGTCCATACTGTAAGATGAATACCATAGTACCTTTATCATTTCAAAATATTTCAGGTGAATATTTTTTATTTGTTCATTTTTTCATTTCAGCTTTACAATCACAAATTTCCTAAAAATTGAGATGTAGTAAAAGTGAAAAAATAATATTATTACAAATAGGTGTTTATGGTAGCTAGGTAGGTACTAATAAGTAATTTACATAAGTACTAATGCACACTAGTTTTCATCTTCATGGTGTGAGAATCCCAAGTCAAAATGTGACATAAACGACAAACATTTAATGATTTGGTCATTCAAATTGTCGCCCACATATAGCCCTATGGCAACATTCTTTCCCAAAAACTTTAAAACTATTTCAATTTGACAATTTGTTGTTGCGAAAATAAACCATTTTCATTAGATTTTGAAGACAAAATTGATTGGACCAAAGTTATTGTTTAAGGTGATCCATAAATTTCAACACCTCCAAATTAGGTTTTTTGGAACTTTCGATAGGGTGACTAATAATTATAAAAAAATTTGGATTGAATTATTATTATTTTAATTATGGCCAAAATGGTAAAGGTACTATAGTAGGTGTTGGAATAATTTGAAATATTCCAATCTACATTGGCCATGCTTCTAGTATAGGGTATGTGGATCTATTAAAAAAATTACCCATATCATTTCAACCTTTATGGCCATATAGTTGGGAATCACACCAATTTGACTTAATTGTTTTTACATGACATTTTTTTATACTAAAAGATGTGAGAATATGCATGGATAAGGAAAAGGAAAATCTTCATTTTTTATCATTGTTAAAAACAAAAGTTCAAATCAATTTTAAACTAAAAAAATCAAATGAATCATATACATGTTAAACAATCCTAATGTGCATGTAATAACATTAAGGTGGGATATTTTAAAATGCCATTTGACCACAAATTTCCAAACTTTGAAAAGGTGGAGTTAAAATTTGTCCCCAATGGCGTTCAAAACCATTATAAACACACCAACCCCACCATTGATCCTTTTAAGTTTTGAAAAAAGTTGTGAGTTACCAAACTTAACATGTTTTTTCCCTACAAGCTAGGTCAACAATGGACCCCAAGCATGAGCAAATCCCCAAACCCAAACACATACAAAATTGATCCCTCACCCCACACACACCTTTCCCCACATAATTTTCTCTTAAACTATTATCCAAACATTTGCAATGAATTTTCACTTTCTAGAGTTCTAGCTTTGAAACTTTATTTGGGGGAGTCCTTGTAAAAGCTAGTCTACAAGGGGGAAAATATCACTGGGTGGTACCACTAGGAACCACATCAAAAAATTCCTTGGCTAATAAAATTGGTCAAATAGTATTCATGACCCCTTTTTTGAAAATGTTGTTACAATTGTAAATTTATTTCTTTTCGTGTTTATCCATCACATGCCAAATTATATGGTCTAAAATTTTCATTGGAATAAAAAAAACATGGGAATTACTACAAGTTGTTTCCTTAATTGTAATGACCTTTTTTATAATTACATTCCTAAACTTTAAAAAATCATAATTAATATATACCTGCTCAATTAATTGCATTCAAAGTAAGCAAATAAAATACCATGAAATGTACTTTATAAAATGATTTCCCAAGAAAAAATCAAAACATGTTTTAAACTTCATGTGTTCCTAACCAAAACATTCAAGGAAAGGAAACATTGTTACACTCTTGAAAATCATGATTTGAATAATACTAAACTTGTTTAAATATTGGTAAATTTTCTAGTAAAAAACCATGAAAATTTAATGATTTTTTTGGGTAACAAACCTATTTTCATTATGAAAAAAGTCAGGACAAATTGCCATTTTTGGTGATCATTTGCATGTTGCTCACATATTCATCATGAAAATCAATAACTTTTTTGAAATTTTCCAAGATTTAGTGTATTAAGTAATGCTTTCAAATCTCCTTCTTTGGTGCCTTCAAAGCCTTGTACACCATTTTTGTTGTGTTGTCATTTGCAACATGAATTTGGACATTAGATTGCATGGATGAATTAGATGATGATGAATCTTCATCTTTAGTATCACCCAAATTAGCCCCAAACAAATTTGGTTATGTATATGTGTTCTTTGCTTGGGATATTTTTGAATTTTTACACACAAAAATTCATAATGGTTTAGGTGAAAGCACACTAAGGGTGAATCACTTTTGATCAATAAAATTGATGTATAACGATTATCATAATACATAATAAGTTAACATTTTGATGGCATCCTTTGGCAATCCTAAACACCTACAAAAAACTTTAAATGTGCATGACAACATTTTGGGACTCAAAGTTAATATTGATTCAATGGTTAGATTAAGAGGATTGAATACAATCAATGTACACAAAGTACACAACATACAATTTTTTGATGGCCATAGGACCTCATGTTTAATAGTTCACAAAACACTATTAAAACAAAAAAAACTAAAATAATAATGCAATGCTCAACTATAAAATCTACTCTTTCATCTATATTGGGTTTTAAAAAAAAGATGTTAATATGCATTCATTGCTCAAAAAGTGACAAAAAAACACATTTTTGGAATGGATTTTTAGTCAAATTTTAACTTGGATTGTATGTTTTGGTCATTGGCCACTAAAAAAGCTAAAAAAGGTGAGAAAAAAGTGTATGATGTACCCCATGTTCTAATTAATATCAATCACACTATCATCACACTTTGTTAAACAAACTAAATGAATCAAGCAAAAGCCACAATTCTACCAATTGTATTTTCCACTTCAAATATCCCCACAATCACATAGGTGGGCTTGCATTTGCATGTATGGTTAATGAGGTTGAGAATTGTGGTAAATGTGTTGTACTTAGTAAGTGACATCTAAAGACAAAAAAAAAAGTTGTGCATGTAACACAAGAAATAAGAGATGGGAAAACATATTTATCCTTGGTTTTTGTCACAAGATTCAATAACGTTTCATTCACTAGCTCTTGTTGAGATGGAAATTGTATACATCCACATTGACCAAAAAAACCTAGATGCCTTAGCCATTGAATTTCAATAGATGATAAATGAAAATATCCTAAGTTGCAATGTAGAAAATAAAGTCTTTCAAGAAAGCATGGGCAAGAGTCAAATTTGTTCTAAGGACTTTGGCTAATGTAAAAAAATTCTTTGGTCTAAGGAGGGACAACTTTGGACTTTTCTTTGATGATTGTCTTTGTTTGACAACTTCTACCATTATTTACATTAGAAACAATCCTCGTCTCCTATACTCCTTTGAATGTTCAATATATATTTGTTTTTTCAAATAGCTTGTGCCATGCTATTTGTTATAGCTCATAAGCCCCTTGCTCTTGAACACTTGGGAAAATCCCCTAACCTCAATTTGCGTTAAGGCACGGTGGCACAAAACACATTGCATTATTTGTGGATTGCAAAAATTTATTGCAACAACATCATTAACAAATTAAAAAAAGCCAAATACTAATAGATGTGGTGAAAAGGATACCACAAATTTCAATTGGCTTAGAACAAAGGAATGAAAAGCACCCAAGCTACCCTACATGTTAAGATTAGACACCTTTTGTCATCCAATTCGAGTGTTAATCAATGATAGATACTCATGGCCATCATGTTCATTTAGCATTGCTTATGCACTGAGTGTTGCACTTGTTGATGCCATTGGGTTTATATATATCTCCTTTCAACTGCATGCACAAAACGCTAGCAAATGCATGAAATGCTTAACCCAACATGAAAACCGTGCATGAGATTAGCACTGCAACATCTAACCAGAAGTGAGAGCAAACGTGACACAAATGTGATTTACTTGATAGAAGTAGGAGAAGCAAGATGCTTACTTCAAAAGCATGGAGAGGAAGACCATAATTACTAACCACAGGCCACATGGAACAACTAACTTGATTTGCAACAACTAAATTGCAACACATTAAACACTAAAGAGATGGTTCCCAAGTAAGGTTCATAAGGCAGTTCTAAAGATATGCTACAGGTTTGAGTCTAGATCTTGATACTTGAATCCAAAACCACTGGTTCTAAGTTCTAACAAGTGGATCTGGGTATCTGCACAACACTGACATTACCCCACCAAAGCTTTGCTTGATGGTCCCCACAATGGTTGTTTACAGAAGCTCTTAGCTTTGTTCATAATGCTAGAGAGTACATTAATTCATAACGTATGCCACACAAAAAAACAATTTGATGAAGGATGCTGAGATATGACTTGCAAGCAAGTGCAGTATCAATCTCTAGTATTTGCTTCTTGGGGAGCATTTGGCTTCTTGCCAATGCTGGTGAATTCACTAATTATATATGCAGTTTCAAAAGCTTAAGAGAATAAGTGACACAGTGTTATCAGCACAGCATGACAAGCTTCAAGTAAGATTGTATGTGCACAAAGATTACAAATTACTCATAAAAGATTTCATTTCTTTCCCTTGCTACAACTTTTCATCCTCATACTTTTTGTTGATTACTTTGGGATGAATAGCATGTAAGGAAATATAATTTTTTTTGCAAACTTGGTGTAAATTGATTTCTGGATGAATCAGAATTTATCCAAGTGCTACAGGAATATGCTGTTCTGGAAATATGCTTTTGACCAACTTGATTTCTTTTGTACAATTCTACAACCATTCCTGGCTTTATCTTCCAGAATTGAACTTGCAAATTCTCATTGCAAAGAGAGTTCAAAAACAGGATCCATGTATTACGGTGTTACATACTCTTTAGATTGCTTGAGCTTCAAACTGTTCTTGATCACCATTTGATTGATGAGAAGCAACTTATGTCACAAAAGGCTTTTTACTACTAAAAAACAGAGGGTTGTTTCACAATTCCAGATTCTAAACTGTTTATAATCCCAACATTGCCTACTAATTCTGATGTCCACTATTGCAATTTAGAACGAGTTTAAAATTGGAATTATTATTAACAGAATCCTATATAATAGAAGACTAGAGAGACTGTCCTGGAGCTGCATTTTTTGTTTGCAGCACAATATTCCCTGCTTTCCACCTCATGTACACTTTCAAGGACATGTACAAATTAGCATCTCAGATAATAAGACAAATCAGAAATTGAATGCCACAGAATTTGATTTTTTTCTGTATCTGCAGCACATCCCAAAAATTCAAAAAAAAATGAAAAAAAAAAAAAAACCTGTGAAGCACAGATCAAGATGGCTGCTGATGCTAAGATGTTTAACAAAGCACAAATGAAAATGAAGAGGAAGAACAGAGAGCCAGCATGGAGTTCTGTGAAGTAGGGCATGGAGCAAGCTCACATTTGATTGCAACACATGACCACAAAGAATCCACTGAAAGACCATAAAAGGGCTTAAATTGCATCACAATTATATAACAAGCTTCTGCATAATCATCTAAAAATGCTATGACCCCACCCCAGCAGCAACTAGCCTCTTTTGAATCATTCCACAAGCTCTGTTTGACAGTGTCCATCATAAGCCCTGCCCTTGAAATGTGCTTGCATCCCAGTCCCCCCATGATCTGTACAAAAACAAACAATGCATTTTCCAGAACACAGTTTATAAGAATTCCAAGATTGGAAGGTCTCACAAAAATCTTCTTGCAACTAAAAGCTGCAGAAGTCAAGCCCCCAGATGCAATATTGGTTGCAAAAACCAACTTGCAGGTATGTAGCTGAGGACTTGAACTGCAGAACTCCAGGAAACTTTGGCAAAGGACTAGAACTGAAAGAATTTTCTTTTGCAAGGACTAGAACTCAAGAATTCTTTTGCTAAGGACTAGAACTGCAGGAAACTTTTGTGAAGGAAATTTCCCCCTTGAAATCTCTCATGATTTCCAGCTTGCAGGAGCTGGTTCCATGATCCCCTGATCTAAATGCAAAGCTTGGTATGGCGGTGGAGCGAACTAGATAAAGTATTACTGCATAGTTTCACAGTACAATAGAGAATTCAGAAGTTGCACATGAAGCTCAGGGGGAAAAGAAGAAAAAAGCTATTTCATGGATGATTGGAGTTGTGGGTGAGGAGTACCTTTTGTTTCTGGTGGTGAGTTCCTCTTTATGATCTCAGAGAAATTAGTGCTGTCGATTCATGATCCCCCAGTGAAGACCCAAGCGACAGAAATCCTTCCACAAAAAAATAGTGCAGCTCAATTTTACCTTCTCAGCAGCTGCCTTCCAAAAAAATTGCGAGAGAAAGAGTCGAGAGAGACAGAGAGAGAGAGAGGAAGAGGGAGACACAGTCTTTGTATGTGTAATGAAATGGAGAACTTCCGAGAACTGGTGATTTCACAAAGTGTCTCCTCCTGCAGTTTTGTCAGCAGCAAGAGTAAGGATGGCGGAGGCAAGGTTGTTGACAGCAGTGATGAGGCCAGCCACACCAGCTCTGCTGATCTCCGTTTTAGCTTCTTCGATGTGAAGCTTGCGTTCTTCAACTCCCAGAAGGTCACGATGTCTCCTGTCTTTCTTGTCCTCGCAAGCTAGCAAAGTCTGCGTGATCTCCACAGTGCTCTTAAACATTGCCGGAGCTATTGCTTCCGCACCACCACCACCACCTCCACTCATCGTCGTCTTCCTCCTCTTCGCGCCGGCCGCCGCAGTCTCTTCCTCTTCCGAAGAATCATCACCTGCAACTCATTCCCAACTCAATCTCAAAACCTACCCCCAAGTTCAAAGAAAAGTCTCAAAAGCTCTCAAGTACAGCTCTTGGCATCAGAGATGGTCGAGATGGAGGAGGGGATAACTGAAGGAGAAAACTACCAGAAAGTGAGTGTGCGGTGGCGGTATCTGTAGGAGCTGCTGGTTGTTGCTGTTGTTGTGCGGACGGTTGTTGGATTGGCGACGATGGTCGCAGTAAGGGATAGGGGAGCTGTAGCTGCTGCTGCTGGCCAGAACCAGAAGGAGTGAGGTCTGTGGATGAGCCTGGGAGCTGCTGTTGCACCTTAGGAGTAGGGAAGCGACGGTCGATCACGTCGTGCAAGGCTTGGTAGACTTGTTGCAAGAGATTGGAAGGCAATCCCTTCTCCTTGCGCTCGTGCTTCTCCATCTGCCAGTAGGAGATGGGCTCCGGGGGATACCGACTCTCGTAGTCGCGAACTTTTTTGTAGTCGCGCAGCAGATTGTCCCATTTGTCGTTGCACTGATTTTGGCTCCGTTGACACCCATTCTTCCAACAATAATTCTCCACCCATTTCCAGCGCAACTCCGCGGGTCTAGACTTCTCCTTCTCGCTCCCCTTCAGCCGTCGCTGGTCGTCTAGCTTCTTGGCTGCGATGAGCGTCACCGTCTCATGAAGAGTCCAATTCCCCTTCCTGTATTCCCGGTCTTCCGGTTTCACTTGTACCTCGGCGAGCGCAAGCTGCTGCTGATTAGGGTTCGCCTCGGCCATCTCTTTCCCCCCGGCGTACAAGCATCTCTATGGCCCCAGCCCCCACACACCAACTAAATTGCGCACTCTCTCCTCTCTCTTCCAAAACCGCAGAGCTCCAGTTACATAATCTTCAGCTTCCGAGCAGTTTGTTATTTCTGATCTTTCGCCACTCAACTGCCGACCTCAAAGAATACTACAAAGCTTCTTCTTGTTCTCCTTCTTCGCAACAGTTGCACTTCCTCCATAATTCTATACCTGGCATCGCGGCAGTTGGCAATTTTCTTCTCCGAGGAACTATATATGCAGCTCAAAACAGTATCGGTTCTTCAGCAGCTAATTATGGATCATATCAATCCTCAATAATCCGGACTCATCCAAAGCACAAGTGATCCGCCTCATGCCAATTCTCGAGCACATAATAGCATTCTACCGAGAGTTCGTACGCATTAAAAAGAGATTATTGCAAACCGCACGCATCCAGTTCTCGAATCACCAGCAGCTGCAGCAACACTCCACTACTAATACAACTAGGAACGACCGACAAAACAAATCCAGATTGCTGCTAAATTCACACTCTCGCACACACCATCTCCAGCTCGTTAATAACCAAGCAGCAAGGAAGACGAAACCAAAACCGAACTGCAGCTGTGCCTATAGATCGATCGATCGAGTACACAAACGAAAAAAAAACCATCAAACTTCAAAACTCGTTTCAGCAGCAAAACATTCCGCGGAAGCCGAAGGCGAGAAATTGCTGACGACAAAAAAACACATTAAGTTTTGTCGAGAAGACTAAATGTTACACGAGCAAGCACCGGATCAAGCACCGAATCGATCGATTACGACAACAAGATGGCGACGACTACGGCAAAGGACCGAGGAGCGAGTGCCGCAGTGGCGAGAGGGGGCTAGCGAGCGAGCCAGAAGAGAAGCAACGGCGGCTGCCACGCGCGAGGAGACGGACGATGGCGGTAGAGAAAACCGAAAAGGACGCAAAATAACGCTATAATTATGGCGACAACGGGAATCCCTAGTGCCATGTCAGTACCTACTGGCTCCAGGTCGTACTACTTGGATAGGCAGGTAGGTAGGTAGAACAAAAACAGAGTGCATGGTATTGCAGGGTATCAAATTTATTCTGTGGGTAGTAGTAATGAGTTTTTAAAATTATTATTATTAGTTTTATATTTTAATAATATATTTAGTTAGTGAGATAGGTGGCTTGGCTATCGTACACAAGTGGACTTAGCCAAAAAATTCGAGATTAAGGTGGAAAAGTTTAGGAATTTTGCTATATTTTGGTGACATGATAAAACCTGTTGTCTAGATATGGCGATTTCAAAAACAATTTTTTTCATTATGTGGTGAGTTGCGACTGTGAGAGGGTGATGATCCCATAAACGAATTTAGCCAAATTTGATTATTCAAAAAAATGAAAGGGAGAAAAAAATTAAACGTATATTTTTTTAGTTCACTACTTGAACCATGTTTAGCAATCTGGTATTTTTTAAAAGGAAACAAAATTGATTTTCGTGAAAAAAACAATTTACTGAGTTTGCAACAATTTGTTTTTTAAGCACTGGATTTTGGTATTATTGTTAACTGGCAAGAGTGAACCAACAGCCCAAAGTGCACCAAACATTGAAAGTCTTAACCCATGGGGAACCACACTTGTACCATGGTAAAAACCCCAAACTTCATCTAAATTGCTTCTAAATAAATATTATAAATATCCCATGCTAAGACTAAATCCTTGATTCCTTCGGAGTCCAAATCTAACATTTCTTGGGTTTAATTTGGCAATTAATAATAGACACATGTAGATGGTTTTTACACAAATAGGACTACGAAATTAGTGAGTTTCTAGCAATATATATCAACAACACTCCTTGTGTCATGGCTCTAGGTTTTTATTTAGAGTAAATAGAAATAGGACAAGTGGGTTGCTTAGTAAAATATGTGCAAAATAAAACCTTCCCTTACTGGATCTAGGGTTTCTCAACTAGATGCATACATTTCTATGGAATATGCTCATCCATCGTATGTGCACACATAGTACTCCGGATGTCACTCACACATTAGGTCAAGTTTGAGCCAAAAACAATATTTTATGCCCAAATCCAACACCATGATTTTATAGTGAATCATGAGCACAAAGAGCCATCTACTTAGACTCATAGCCAACCGTTGGATCAAGATCCAACTTGGGAAAATAAAAGTTTTAGGGCTTGCAATTTTCCCTTGTATTTTTCTCATCAAAGATCCAATGGTCAGATACCATCCAAAAAAGGACCTTCCAAATGAATTGAAAATGAAAAAAAAAAAAACCATCCCCCACATCCAAAATGTACTCACCCCCTTTCTTTTGTTTTGAAAGTCCTCAATACATGTATTGATGGCATGTAGGCTTAAAAGACTTGTATTGAAAATTATGTATTGAAGTCATGGACGCTTCAAAAGACTTGTATTGAAGTTTTGTATTGAAATTATGTATGCTTCAAGACATGTATTGAAGTCATGTACTCCTCAAGACATAAATTTCTTAAGACAAAGTTATACTGTAGATTAAATGTGGGGTGGCGGGTGGCCCAAGGAAGTAGAGGGTCAAGGCTCATTTTGGGGCTATTTATTTAATCAACCACTTTTGTGGATCATTATTCCAAGGGCCATTTTACTCCACCTACAAGTATTATGATGACCTATAAATATTTTTAGGTGTACTAATCCTTGAAATTCTCTAACCCTCCTCCCTCCCCTCCCCTCAAACCCTAAACTCCCCCTTATTGCATTCTTTAATAATTTTATCCGTTAAGACTTGCTATTTTAGTATTAAGGCGTCATAACATAGGAAATACTGCAGGATCTCAGGTCTTAATGGGGCCAATTGGTTTTGTTTTGTTTTGGCTGACGCAAGAGCTATAAAGGAAATGGCTTTTGGGGATGGGGCGGGGGGGGGGGGGGAGCCCTAAAATGTAAGCTCATTGATCCAGGAACTTAATGGGCATTTTCCGGAAGTATTTCTCTTTTGGGGGGGGTTTAAATTTTTGGGG
>Ga0116231_10000088_pt1 | contig 106007 bp, 85 predicted proteins | sample S1TSphgellanicum_2_FD_89695 | JGI IMG/M metagenome (GOLD analysis project Ga0116231, IMG submission 89695) | Host-associated microbial communities from peat moss isolated from Minnesota, USA - S1T2_Fd - Sphagnum magellanicum MG | ecosystem: Host-associated > Plants > Peat moss > Unclassified...
AATTATAATATTATCATGTCATCTCTTTTTTTATATAATGGAGTGAGGGGGGAGGGGTGGGTGGGGGGGGGGGGGGGGGGGGGGGGGGGGGGGGGGGGGGGGGGGGGGGGGGGGGAAGAACGAGGATTTGCATGATAAGTTATCAATGTCGAACCTTGTTGACTCAGTTGTGAACCATAACCGAGTCACAAGGGGGTTTCCTCTGGTCACATAATCCATCCTCTAGTGGCTTCTTTGCCCATTATTATGGTTTTGGTTATTTCAAAAATTTCAAAGAACCTACAGTTTTCACAACAGTCCTGACAAAGAACCACAAACATGTGGGCTGTCCTTTTAATTTTTACTTTGAGAATGAATGATGTTTCCTTATCAGCTAGTAGCACTGGTTCTCTGATTTTCTGAGAACATCAGTTTTAATTGAGCTCGAAGAACCACCGTGGCAGGTATAAATCAGTGTTGGGAGGATATTCGGTTTGAAGGGTAAAAAATCAGCAGTTCAGGGTTAGGTTCTTCTGACCCAGACTCAAGTTGACATCATTTTTGTTAAAACTGGCACAAGAATCCTACCCTGGAGAAAATGTTTTGCTAAATCCAAAACCAAAATCGGAACTGTGAAAAAATATTTTTGAAAACATGGTCTGAATATATATATATATGTATGTATGTTAAAATTTTGATTTTTAAAAAAAATGAAAATAAACTCAAACTCAATATCAATATCAATATTATTATTGTGTACCCAGGTTGAGGTTATATACCAGTCCAACACCCGTTTGGTGACATTTGTAATACTTACTGAACGATTTGTTAGAACCAGTGTTGTGCTGTTGTTATTTGATTTTCTAAATAACTGGTGGTTTCAGTTCTTTTGAAATTTTCAGAATCAAAGAAACCATCAGATCCAGTTCTTTGAGAAAAAAAAAAAAAAAAATCAGAATCAGAGAACCGATGGTTCTCTGATTATTCCAGAAACATCAAAAAACTGGCCGTTTTCATGAAAGAACTGGGCAAAGGATCAGCAGTTTGAAAGGTGATTTTTATGAATTTTTCAAAAGGAAATTGAAACCGAGGTTCCATAGGGCTATGTCACACTCTGGCCTTGCCATTTACATTGAAAAGTATTTTTTAAGTCAAAAGAAGAATTATGAAAACTCAAATATATCACCATGCAAAAATATAATCTTCAAAAAATCCTCTAAAAAAAAACCAAAATCCTTTTAGAGATTATAACTCTATAAGGAATCTCAAGTTTCAACACAAGGCAAAAACATCATCTTTTAAAAATCCTCATATTAAAAAAATAGACCTATTATTACCTAGAGGCCAAAAAATTCCATTAAGCTACTATACTCTCTAATTAATGAATTTAAACACAATATATCCTTGCCTTGGTAAGGCAAGGCCAATAATCACAAAACATTTTGGTCTGAACTTTGAACCAGGCCACATGATTCACTAGAGAGAACCACTTTTCTCATTACTAATGATGAAACCTTGGTAACCTTCATTAAACAAAGCACCCAGCAAAGTGGGGGAAATGAAGAACAAAGTGAGAGAGGACCCAAGTCTTGAGCTAGAAGTGCAAAAACCCAAAGCGGATTACAAAGGGGCGAAGGAACAAATTATGTTCCACAAACACATTACTAATCCTTATGTGCATTTTCCTTCAAGATGCGAAGTGCAAGGAGATTCAAAGGGAAGAAAAACTCTGGGTCTCGCTCTTTGAGGTGAGAAAAAAATAGTACTACCTATTTCACTCAACAAATGTGTGTTATGTTGGACTTCTGCTATGTACTCAATTGGGCGGCTGGCGACGGCAAGGACATGATTGGCGCTTGCATTGGAATGAAGTGGTACTTGCCCACACACCATTCTCAAGTTTGAAGTCGTCCCTTCTCGTAAAGTAGGGCAATCTGGGTCAGCTATTTGCAACCACTATGCCGTGATTTTTTCCCAAAGAAATTGTTATGTTAATCAAGTGCTCATTTATCCATAAGAATATTTAGCCAAATTTGACGATATTCAAAATATGAAAGTAGAAAATCTCAAGCATCCTTTCATATTGCAAGGAGTTGTTGTGGCTATTATTGATGACTTTTTATTTTAAAAGATTCGTTTTTTTAGCACTTTTTTTAACAAACAAGGAATTTGTGACAAATTATTTTATTTTCAAAAAAATCACAAAATTCTAAAAATGCATCACAAAATAAATCATTGCCATTATGTCCAAGTTCTTGATTTTAAAAGGAACATTCAATACCAATTTTGAAACTTTTTTAGTTTTTGATATGATCTCTGATCTCATCTTGAAATCGATTCTTTGGATTTCTAAAACCTCTAGTCTTGATCTAATTTTAAAAAATTGGAGCCTAGTCTAGTTTAAGATTAGGTCCAATTTCATCATTGTCGCACACAACTAAACAAATTCATTTGTAAAATATTAGTTTGTCCACACTATCCAAGGTGGAGATTATATCATATTAATTATGTACAACCAATTAAAACTAACTACTTGCATAAAAAGAGATCAAGCTTTTTATTCAAGTAAGTTAGTTATTAAAAAAATAGCTTTATGATATACAATTTCTTCATTTTCAAGGTATGAGATTTTTAGCTTTGTATGGGAAGTTAAGATAGGTTTCAAATAACTTCCCAATTAGGTTTCAAAACTCAACACATTACTAGAAACATTGAAACAAAACAAATTTTTATTCCAAAAATACTCAAGATTTTTACAAACTTTCACAAGGCCAATGAGAGCCAAACTAACCCACATGAAGAGGAAAGAGATGGCAATAGACATGAATTTGAAGAAGAACATGAAAAGGAGATTCATGACAACATGCACAAACCAAGAAAAGAATATGAAGAGAAAGGTGATGGTAGGAGGTGCAAACCAAGAAAAACACAAAATGGAGGGCAATGGCAACATGTTTAAACTTTAGGCATGGATTTGAATCAATTATTTTTCAACCAACTATTTTAATTTTGGTTATTAAATACACTTTAAAATCATGTTTGGGTCCAATTGCTCATTCATTCGCATATATAACAAAGGGGTCAATTCCCCACCAAGTTATCAAACCTAGCCTAACCCCGGTTCAAGTTCTTAACCGATTTCAAAACCTTAATCTAGTTTTGATAACCACATGATCACCCACACAACATTAGATAACACCCTTTGTTTCAGTTTTAATTTAATCCTAACTAAAGGTCAATTGATTAATCTAGTTCCAATGGTGGGTCCAACAAAAGGTTGAACTTCTAATCTAAATATCTTAAAACTTGACCTAAAACCTTAACCTAAACCTACTTAAAATCATGGACCTACAACATTGGTCATAGCCTTTAAAAGACATTTAATCATGCTACATTGGCAAACTTTACATGAAATCTTCTTGTTAAATTGCCATTTATTTGTAATGATCACTATAAGACCACTTTCAAATAAAAATAAGAAATCCAAATAGAACTTTTTGTGTTATTGTAGAAATGGTTCAACCCTAAAGATTATTAAAAAAATAAATTTAAACATATAACATATTTTGAAAACCTTCATTTTGAACATAATTATTATAGTTGGGTAACAAAACACGACTCCTCCCACCAATCTTCACCAAAGCTTTACCTTTGGAAAATGCACATTTTGGTTTGGCCAATTGCATGGGCAACTTCTTGCATAGGTAGGTCTATTTGTTTGGTCATGCTTAAAAATTAAACAAAAATTTATTTTTAAAAAGTCTTCACATTCACTTGGTTTACAACACTTTAATGTTATAAGTAGTTTAGATCTTAAGGTGGAAAGTATGGAGCTTTCAAGCACATCAATGTAAAATACCTAATAACTCAAAACTAGATTAAAAATATTAATTTTTTTGAACTTAATATTCTAGAAGTGAAACATACTAAAAACAAACAAATGATTTAAAAATTCATGTGCAATTTCAGTTTAATTATGGTTTTAATCTTGTGTTAAAGGACATGATTTTATTTTGTATAAATCATATGAAGCAATTTTTAATGTGCAATTATGTTTATAGTTAAATGAAACAATATGAAAAACTCATGTCATGAAAACCTTGTGCATTAATTTTAAACCATTATTTAACATCAAGTTCATTGCATAGCTTTAAATTGAACCCAAATGCTTGCAAGATGACCTTCGATCCTTATAATTAGTGATTTTTTTGGTAAATGAAAGTGGCATAAATGGTTACAACATGTGTGGATCTCTTCTTCTTTTTTAATTTTTCCATAAAATTTTATAACAAAGGGTTATGGCAAGGAGTTTCATTTGAGGATAATGTTGTTGTGAACAAAAACATTTGTTGATAAAACATTAGGGTAGAACCACCCATTGTCAAACACAAACCTATGATTGAACAATGACACATACCTTATTCATTTCTTGTCCATTTTGAATGATTTTCATAGCTATGAATGTACCAAGTGGAGGTTTAATACCCCATTAAACCCTAGATGGAAAGGAGAAATCATGAAGATGAACAAAGGGGATGAGGTATCCAAATCACAAAATGTTTGAAAAAAATTGGACCCCCCCTCCCCCCCCCCCTCTCACATGTGGACCCATATCTTTTTCATTTTTTGTTTGTTTTGAGTGATTAAAAAACCTATGGGTGCATCAAGTATAACTCTACAAAACCTCTTGGAACTTTAAAGTCAATGGAACAATGTCTAAGAATTTTAATCTCCAAATCACAAATTGTCTTAGCATGCCCATCATTGAACATTGCCCCCCATTTACTATGAAACCTTTCCTCATTTGTTATTCATTTTAGGAATCTTTAGGGCTACATGAGTTTACAACACCTCTTGAAAATCCAAAGGCAACTTAATAATGTCCAAAGGTTTTAATATTTCTAATACATTAAGTGTTGAATCACAACTCTATCTACTTTAATAGTTCAACTATTTGAATTATGTCTCAAAAATGAATGGTTACTTGAATGAAAGTTTCATTATTGTTGTGATTATTAAGTGGTCTTAACTTTTATTTTTTAGGGAAAACTTTGGGGCAACACAACATGGAAAAAAAAATCAAATGTGTAAGAAAAAAATTGGTTGCAAATTTAAATTGCAATTTAAACTTGGTGTTGTTTTACATTAAAATTAATGTTCATATAATCAATTCCAAAGACATCATATTGTATAAAAACAAGGGAGCAAATTGAAAGACAAGCCCCAAGGATCTACCTTGCTATTGTGCCAAAGTTGGGAGTTCCAATGTCCTACATGAGTTGAAAGTTGAAGCATACCATGCAAAAGAATCAATCAATTCTAAACTTGTGCCACACATACATACACAAACAAGGCCAACTTTGTTGCTAACCTAGCCTTGAGTTCAAGCCATGGCACTAAAAGAAATGAATTTAGGCCTAAATAGTTAGGACATGAAATGAATAAGTTAGAGTGAAAAGACTTCCACAAGAGGTGGGAAATAATTGGGAGTAAAGGGAAAACATCATTAAAACTCTTAAGGCTAACTCCTTAGCTTGGGAATTGGGATTCCCTAGGTGTCTCAAATGTTTAAACAAAAGGTTAAATCACCTCCAAATCCAAAGATCTTTATGTTGTTGGAAATATTTCAACAAGGGTCATAAGAAAGTGGGTCACATGTTCAAAAGAAACTTGTTTTAATGGACTTGTGATGTTCCAAAGATTCAAGACAATAAGTGTCTTAGTTTTGAGGCTCCCATTTGGGAGTCTTGGGAATTTTGGTTAGTTCAATGTAATCCATGAGGATAACTCAAAAGTTTGTTTTAAAGGAGGAGGGTGATGACTTTTTTCAAGTTTAAGTTGTGTGAATGTAAATGAATTTGAACAAAACAAGTTTGTAATCCAATTTGGTTCCATTTTCACTAATTACTTACATTGTTTAACTTGTGTAAGTGAAGTGAGTGTAAGGTGCTTATGAATAAGCAAACTCCTCCCTTCTTCCTATTCCCATCCTAGAATTCCCACGAACCTTTTTTGTTTTAGTGCATGGAATTAAAGAATATGCCCTTAGTTTGTCCTTTTCTCCATTGTTGTCATTTTGAGGAATCACCACCAATACCTTGAGATGAATTGCATCAAACTTTGAATGCACATAATGCATTTGCAAAAATTGAATTGAACTTCAAAGTTTGAACATTAAAAAAAATTCTTCAAATTTGAATCTTATGGCCATGGTGGAACATGATAATTATCTATGAAATATTGCATCATTATAAGGAAATTTTTCTAAAGTACAATTTTTTTGTCAAACATTTTTAAGGATGCAAGTAATCAATTTGAGTGTTTTTTTCAATTTAGTTTTCATGAAAACCAATGTTGAAAAACATTTTTTCATTTTTATTGAACTTACCACGTGGGCAAAAATTAATTATATAAATTTGGAATACTCATGCATTTTCATGACCAAAACCTAGGACAATTTTAGATTTTGCCAAAATTTGGTAATAGGATTCAAACCTAGAAGAGGTTTTATTAGTATCATTTTGAACAATGACTTGACTTGCAAATCAAGACGACTAGGATTTAGCAAGGTTGGCACAATCATTCTACCATTGATGTTTTCACTATATGACAATTTGTTTTCAATATGTCAAGGTGTAAATGTTAAAGCTAACCTTTCAACATCCTCCTAGTATAACCAATACTTGAGATAAACTATACCTAATGCATTCATGAGATGTTAAACAATAAATCTTGATTCCAATTCTCCAACATAGACTAAAATAATGACGCTTGCAAACTATTTCATAGACTCAATTTGACATTGCACATGCAAACCTTGTTGCTCGAGACTTTTTGACCCTAGTATGCACATATTTGTGTTTGGCCTATATGTGTTGTGTTTGACACTTGAAGGTTAGGTGATCTATTCAAGTGAATGGGTTTGAGATTCATTTCATAATAATGCCTTCATGTTTAACATCCATTGAAGAAAATAGAGGACTTGAAATCAATATTAGGGTCAAAATATATTGCATACAACTCCTTTTAACAAATTTTCATCACACTTACAAAGCCATACATAAAAACATCATGTAGTTTATTTAATTTGATAAGACTTTGGACAACTTCAAGTGAGAAAAAAATACAAGGTAAATTAAACATTACATTCACATTAGACAACAACTCAAGGTTGGATGTTACCTTGGCTTTTACAAATACATCATATGCCATTTTCATTAGAAAGGTGTTTTCTTCCATGAGCATCTTTATGGGTGACAACATGGAGATCCACAAAATGTGAACATTTTTCAAAATATAATTTCCTTTATGTTCTAGTTTTAAGCAATGTACACAACCTTTGGGTAAAAGGAAATTACAATGGGCTTTTATGGATGCCACATTGTTTGTGTTTTTGGGTCTAACAAGCATTATTGCATAATTTTCAAATAAAACATGAGAAATATACCAATAGGAGTCAATATATTAAAACATTATTTCCTAATCTTTCAAATTTTGAAAAAATTGCACCAAAACCATCAATATTCAATCAAATGTGAATTTAAAAAATTAAATTTCCACAAAGTCCCCAACTAATTAACATGGAGTTTTTTCTTTTGGCCATTTTATTGTTCAAAAATTTGGGACATGATACTTTTAAAGTATATGGCATTTAAGGTCAAAAAATATGGAAAGAAAACTCTCTTGTCTTTGAACATAATTCCATTTGATAACTTCAAAATATCCATGTTTTGCAAAGGATATTGATCTACATAAACAATTTTTTTCCAAAACTTGTTTCCATTAAAAATACTTAGAAAGATCTATAGTGAAATAATGTAGGAAAAAAAATAGTATAAAATGTTAACCTCAACATCATTTAATCTTTAAAAATTCAAGACTTAGTTATATAAGGTTTAATGGGTTCAAAATGCACTAGAAATATGAACTTCCAATGGACTTCCCATTCCCTAAATGGTTCACTATAATGTGCTTTTACCCCTTTTTGAGTCATTTCATGGTTTTGGGACTCCATGTTTAATTATCAATCCTTGTGAATTCATCACAAGGAATTATTAACCTCTACCACAACTCATCAATGATAGTCAACCCCAAACTATCATTCCAATGCTTATTATTCCGCAAGTGCTTGAACAAAAGTTTCAAGCTTTTGTAATTAGTCATAAGATGATCTATACTTAGAACGTGAAAATTGCAAGTATTTGCTAGACACACTTCGATATGTACTCTTTACAACAACGATTAGCATGTCAAAGCATTGATGAAGAGATCCATATGTAAAGTAAGTATCTTGAGACTAGATGGCAAGTATCAATTCACAAAGGGCGACAAAAGAAGGTAGTGAAATGATTTTGGAGTGTGGATTGCAAATCGATTGTTACACTCCACCCACAAAAAAAGTGATGTTCTTTGATGAGAAACTCTTTGCTATCATTGTGATAGTTGATGGAATATCACGTCCCAACTTGTGACACTAGCTACGTTGCCAAGTGTGGTGCCAATGCACTCACTAAAGTCGATAAAATCCTAATCAATTATTTTGAACTATATAGAATAATTTGAAATATAACTTGGATGATTCAAGAATATTTACAGCCTAGATTTAAGCAAGGACCTTGAAATCCTTTTAGAGTTTAGGATTTAGGGTTTATCCACAAATTTTTAAAAAAAAATTATTGCTTATAATACAACTTGGGTGGTGGTGGTGTGGTCAATAAATTTGTGTAAGGTAAGGCCCCAATGTGCAAATAAGGAGTCTAGGGTAAGGCTGTGGTTGAGTCTGATGAATGGTAAGTGGTCAGGAAACAGTTTTCTGTTGAGTTCCCGTTCCCTAGCTAACCATGCTGGTTAGCTCAAATTGTTTATTTCATTACCTACTTACTAACAAACCCACAAGCAGGTGGTTAGTAAGTAGGTAGTAAAAACAGCCATTACCTTATGTATAAACCACCTACATACCTACCTAGTAGTTACCTATTTTCCTACCTATCTACCTACATACATATGAGACCTATTTCCTACAGAATGTGTTCACCAAAGGTGAAACCAAATGTTGGTTCATCCACAAGTTGAGGTTCATCCATCCACAAGTGAGTAATAACGGGCATCCAGTGGATGGATGGTACACTGGTGGATGCTGGTTCAGTTTGGCCCAAAAATCTCTCCCAAAAAACTTTGAAGTTAATAAAACCATTAAGTACTACAGTAGGTACCAGGCTGGTATGAATTGAAAAAAAATTATAAAAAAATTAAATACCTTGTACCTACCTACCTACCTACCTACCTACTTACCTACCAGCTGGTATCGTTCAAAAGTTGGTACCCACCCAATATTGGTTGCTTATGTGATCTGGTTTCCAAGAGAGATACGGTCCAAGAGAGCCATGTGAATGGGATCGGTCCAAGAGAGCCATCTGAATGGGATTGGTCCAAGAGAGCAATGTGAAAGGGATTGGTGTATGAGAGCCATATGAATGGGATTGGTCCAAGAGAGCGATGTGAATGGGATTGGTCCAAGAGAGCAATGTGAATGGAATCAGTCCAAGAGAGCAATGTGACTGGGATTGGTCCAAGAGAGCATGTGAATGGAATCAGTCCAAGAGAGCAATGTGACTGGGATTGGTCCAAGAGAGCAATGTGAATGGGATGGGTCCAAGAGAGAAATGTGAATGGGATTTGTCCAAGAGAGCAATGTGAATGGGATTGGTCCAAGAGAGCAATGTGAATGGAATTAGTCCAAGAGAGCAGTGTGAATGGGATTTGTCCAAGAGAGCAATGTGAATGGATTTGTCCAAGAGAGCAATGTGAATGGGATTTGTCCAAGAGAGCAATGTGAATGGGAGTGGTCCAAGAGAGCAATGTGAATGGGATTTGGCTCTTGAACCAATCTGTTCCCCTGTCTTTTGCGAATAATGTTTGTTGCTTGTAATTTGGTTCATAGTGGGAACGCTGCTGCGTAGGCTGCGTATTATACGGTCCGGCTTTCCACAAATGGTATACAGTCCAAGAGAGTACAGACGACTCATGACTACCCATGACCGGATACAGCCGGTCTCCGGTGCGCACGAGAATTTAGGGCATGTGGCGCTGCCAGCCGAGCCTTCGGCGCAAGTCGTCGATCGACCGCCCGCCTGCCTGCCTGCCTGCCATTACTGTACACATTCCTGTCTCGTGCCTGCCTGCCTGCTACTGCGCCGCTCCTCTGGCCCCCCGCCCGGCTCTCTCCGCTCACTCTCTCCTCCCGCGCGCGCATGCATCTCAGAGCTCTCTCTCTTCTCTCTTTCTCTCTCACTCCTTCCTCTTCTTCTTCTCTTCCTCTCTCTCAGCCATGAGGAGCTTCTTCTTCTGCTGCATCCAATTCCGATCTCTCGTTGCTGCATTCCTCTACATGTCTGCTTCTTCTTCTTAGCTTTTCAATTATCGTTTTGACACGTCTTCTTCTTCTTCAGTTTCCGCCGCAACAGGACCCTTTGCTAGCTTGCTAGTTTTCCGCCGCTCTGGCATTTTGCAGTAGAGGTGGTACTTGAGGTTTTTTTTCGTTGCTGCAGACTTTCCTCTTCTACATGTCTGCTTCTTCTGCTTCTTCTTCTTCTTCTTCTTAGCTTTTCAATTTTTTGTTTCTTTTGAAACCCGTCTTCTTCAGCTTCTAGAACACCTACTTTCGTTAGCTAGCTATCTAGCTAGTTAGTTTTCCGCCGGTCTTGCATTTGGCAGCGGAGGTAACTCGAGGTCCTGTTTTGTCTATCTCGGAGGGAACAATTTGGTACTAGTTTAGTCCATCTTTGAAGAAGTAGCAGCACTTGATAGATAGATAGATATGTCAGTTTTGACGATGCTGGAGTGTTGTTGCCGGAGTCTGTGAGGAAAAAAAACCAATGCCTTTTGTCGCGGAGAGGTGGAATTTGCACAGCGCGCGGGGAAGTGGAGAACCTTAGTAGAGAAGAAGGAATTTAGTAGCAGCAGTCCGGCAGCAGCAGCAGCAGCAGCAGCAGCAGCCGCCCTGTGTGTTTGTCTGTGTGTGTTGTGTTTTGCAGACATGGTGGGGTACGACTTGCAGTCAGTGCCGCAGCAGAAGCCGGCATGGTTGGAGGCGTTGTTGAGTGAGAAGTTTTTCGTTGCATGCACAACGCATGCCGCGTTGAAGAAGAACGAGAAGAACGTATTTTGCGTAGACTGTAGTGGGGGAGTATGTCAGCATTGTGTGTCGGGCCATCGCAGTCACTGTTTGCTGCAGATCAGACGCTACGTGTACCACGATGTAATCCGTCTGCAGGACATTCAGAGATTGCTGGACTGCTCGGAAGTGCAGACCTACATCATCAACAGCGCGAGAGTGGTGTTTCTGAACCAGAGACCGCAACCACGTCCGTCTAAGGGCCTCGGAAACGCCTGCGGGTTTTGCGAGCGAAGCTTACAAGACTCTTACCACTATTGCTCCGTGGGTTGCAAGGTAGATGCCGTGATGCGTCAAGGAAGAGATCTCTCTAGCTTACTACCAGGTGCAAATCTCAACAACACTCTCCCTTACTCCTTCTTTCCATGTCTGAAAGAAGAAGCAGCGGCAGCTCGTCGTTCTGCAGGAGAGAAGCTTGACTCCGAGGAAGAAGAAGAAGAAGAGCTCTTGACAGACTCTCCGTTCGACGATACTCTTCTTCCCGTGGCCCCCACTTCCTCAAACGAGATCGCCGCCACCACCACAGCACCCACCGCCGGTGCTGCTGCATGCGCCACCGCCACCTCCTCCACTACCACCTCCACCCTCCTGATGCCCAAGAAGATCCGCACCGGTCGCCTTCCAGGGCTTTCAGCTTCTCCCAAATCCTTGCTTCTACCAGTATCCACGAAGCGAAGAAAGGGGATTCCGCAGAGATCCCCAGTTTGTTAGTCCGTCAGTTGCCTATCTGCACCACGACTTGTGGACAAGTCTTCTGACCAAATTGATGGCTCCTTTTTTTTTTCGGTGGGTTTTTTCTGAGGTTGTCGCTCTGCATGCGAGAGGAGGCAGTTTCCATTTGCCAGGAAACTCCAACATTGGATGTAATACCCCCCTCCCCTATTTGTTTGTTTGTTTCACTGCAGTTTTCTTAGTAGCAATTTGCGAGGAGCTACTTCATCTGCAGAGGATGGAGTCTTTGGTCCACCTCCGTGACATGGAGGTTGAGAATTGCATTGCATTGATTCTTCACCAGAGTACAATACTAGTTGAAGCCATTGCTGCTGGTCAACAGCTTTGCAATCTCCTTAACATTTGAAGGAGTTTTTCTGGACAAACAAAAGATTGCAGAACAAACTCATGATTCTTTCTCCAATTTTTATTTTTTCCAACTGCTACTGCTGTTTTCTTCTTCTTCTTCTTCTCTTGCCTTGATCTGCAAATGTCTCCAGATCTGATGGTGTTTTTGTTGTTGTAGTAGAGGCTGTTGGAATTAGTGCAAGGATGAGCTGAGGATGCATCTAATGTGGACAATTGTTGTTATTGTTCTGACAAGCTTGCTTTGCTCTTTTACTTCTTCAAGTCTTCCAGAACTGATTTGAGATCCATAAGTAAAGTGTGTTGCTTCCCCAGTTTGGCCAATAATAATGTTCTAGTTATGTTTCAGGCCCATTGTTACAGCTTGTTTGCTGTCTCTGCAGCACACAGAGCAAAGACAGCACACACAGCACCATCCATGGGTGGCATTCATTGGTGCCATTTGCAAGGGTGTGCTGAAAAGCTAGATGAGAAGCAAGTTTATATTTTTAGAGGCAACTTCCCCCAACTCATGAGAGTAGCCCTGCATATGGTGTTACACAGGCTGATTGTCAACCCAGGTGTAACCTGATCAAAATTCTTTGGTACCTTACGGCACAGAATCGCATGATCATCTTCTGGCATCAGTGGGTTCAAATCAATCTTCCCAGAGCATGGAAAACATTGGGGGCTTTTCACAGCCCTTACTCCCATCAAGATGCAGAGGTAAAAGAGGATTGCTCACCAACTGCTTGTGAGAGGTACAATTGCACTTGGCCCAGTTCATGTATTTCCAATGTATGCAGATCAGTAGAGCATATGAAGTGCACTCAGCTCCAGATTGTAGTCTTTCAATATCTCCAGTTCACAAGAGCATCTCTGATGGGCCCTCAGCTGCAGTATGAGTTCTTTCAATATCTCTAGATCAGAAGAGCAGCTGGAAGTGCACTGAGCCCCAGTTCAGGTTCTTCAGGTTTGTAGGTATGTGGTACACACCAGTTGGCTGGCATGCAGTCTGAACGTCTTGACAAGGATGAAGCAGCTACTAGACCAGACTGGGTGGCCTCATGCATCAACTAGTTCAAAGTCTTTGTATTCGATGGATGGTTTGCACTTTGCAGAACTGGTATTTGCTTTTCTTGATGGTAATAGCTGTGTGCCTTGGTGAGTTCTACTTTCCTCTTATCATCTTATCATCATGTATTTACAAATTGTGTTTGGGCTCGTCTGTGATGAAAGATACATGATAGGAAGTAAATGGCATGATCATCAGCTTGCAATTGGTGATTCCACCCACTCTGTCCAGTACCCACCTTATGTGGTTTTTTTGCACTAGTTTTAGGACCAATTTGGCTGGCTTATAATAGTCACGGTTCTGGATTCGGAACTTGAATGCTTTTGGGTTCTGCTAGCAGCAAAAAAGCCTTGCTTGTTTATTTGTTGTGTCATGGCTGTACAAGAGGTGTCTTCTTTTGATGATTTGAGCAATTGGGTCGTGTGAAGAGCATTGGAGATGAATTTCAACAAGACTTCAGGGCAATTGGGGATGCCAGCAGCAGTGATAATGGCTGCAGCACACCTTACCATCTACCCAGTGGGCTTCCATGAGGTGAGTAACAAGTCATTCAAGGATCTGGAGGATAGGCTGCAAGCACACACCAAGGACACTCAAATGCACTTTTTTGTTTGCAGTTCATGACGCAGACTGTATATGGTAACAAGTAGCAATTATTCCCCAAATGCATTGCTAAAGCTGGATAGCTTGTGACACATGCCTTCAAGTATAAAAGCTTTTAGAAAAATGGTGTCAACTCCCATTGCAACTGCTTTTGCATTTTGGTTTTGAAATGGAGACCACTGTATGTGTCCTACAGAAATCAAGAACCTCTGCAATGAAGTTTAGATAGCAGCCTATGAGTTGAAGAGATTGTCAAAATCTGGGTGTTAGAAAACGAACTGTTGCAGGAATCCAACCCAAAAATGCAAAATTGACACATACATTTACATGACAGGAGATCTTGTCAAAGAACTCAAGAACTTGTATGGTGACATTGCTCTCCAAAACAAAGTGACAATAGAAGGAAAAAGCAAATGTACATGGTTGGAATACCCTCCTGTGACTTATTTAAGCCAGAGTGCAACAACAATAGTCAAGAAACAACGTCCAGTAGAAACTCATCATGCACAAGGAAACCAACCAAATACACCTGTTTTTCACTCCCTGGTTTCTTTCAACAACTACTATCTCAACCTTTTTCACATTACAACACATTTTCCATATAGGCTTGAAAAGAAACTGTTTGTATGACATCCAACGAGCCTAACATGGATCGCAGAACACATACTAACATTTAGCATCTGAGGGTGCAAAAAGAAAAAACAAGTCATATAATAGATCACAAACCTATTTTAAACTTTTCAAATGAAATAGATCCATGAATGTTCAACTTTCATCATCACCTAACTCTGTTGAAATTCCTCCACACTAGTGGGGTTCCAGAACTCCATACCTGGAAGGAATGCTGGCTTACCTTCTTTCACTGCTGGGAAAAAGTGTTAGTGTCACACCATCTAAACCCATTTTCATGGTCTCCATCACAAATTAAACGAATTAATCTGATGATTTTAGAGGTGACCATGAAGATCAAAGTACATACTAAATACAACTCAACTACTTGGCCTGGGGCTAGCAATGCATCAATCTACTTCTGCTATGACTAGTTTGGTAGATGACCATCTGTTAGATCCAAATACCCTCTCCAGAACAAACCACATTCTACAGCAATTTAATGTTTTGATGTCTTGTAGAAAAAACTATAGGTGCATTAATTGTTTGTTTTGTATCCATGAACATAAACCCCACACTTATTCAAACAAAATGCTGTCCAAAAAGAATTTGGTGAACATGACAAACTATGAGAAAACAGATACTAGCCTCATTTTTGCTGAATCGCAAAAAGCATGAAGGAATCAACTACCTAGTAGATGATATAAAGATAAAAGTAATACTGAAATTCTTTTCACTCCTGATGTCAGTTCATTCTCTTTTGAAACACATTCTATCAAAACCTACTTACAGGTCCAGTATAAGTAAATTATCTTCTAAATGCAAGAAAAAGAATCCTCTCTTAGATCTTCATGGTCCTGGGTTTGTGATGGAGACTTTCCAAATTCAGATACAAACCCCTAAACTTGTGCTGAGTCTCTAAGGTGCGACCTTTAGCCAACAACAATCGCTGAAAGTGCTGAAGGCTGGGCTCCAAATAACAGACGGAAGTAGGATATGAGCTAATTTTTAAAAACCCAACCTGGTTCACAGTCAGGGATGGATGCAGGGGCTTCCAGGCACAGCTGTCCAGACCAACCGAGAGTGCATGCATTTGGGTGCAAAAAACTTCACAAGATTTTGAACATGTGTAAAGTTTCAAACAGCTTTCTCCAATACAACTCACCTTGGGCATCACAGTCTAGTTACAGCTCTTTAGACACCTTTTTCTGCTCATCATAATGCCTGCTCAAGCTCATAAATGCTAAGATGTTATAACAATCCTCACCAATCAAAAAGTTTCCCTGCTGCAGATGATCCAATCTGTTTCTATAACATCCCCTCTATGAAGGCAAGCAAGAACAAGACTGAACATCTCTTGAGATAGAAGTCCCCAAGTGAGTTTGCACCAACCTGGAAAGCTCTAGAATGTGCTGCCCTCAACAGGCTGGTGCAGCTTGCGGTTGTGAGGGGATGCCATCTCCTTCTTGAGCTCCGTCAGAATGTTCTCCATTGTGTATTCACGCTGCCACTGTGCAAGCATTGAAAAGTGCCTTGGATCTACCTGAAAATCATGATATAAGGTAAGGCAGCCATCCCAGAAGGAGCTCAAGAATCTCAGAATGGTCACTAGAACCAATCACTTTGCTTGAACACTGAGGGATCTACCTTTGTGGACAGGAAAAAAATTGTTGTAGCATGCACCTATTAATGGGCAGCAGATACACCCAGTTTTTACTTACAACGGAACCCACCCTGTACTCAAAGATACCTTGTCCTAAAGATATTGGGTCTAGGATCTAACAGAGGGTTGATTACATATTCAACTAAACAAAACAAGAAGTTTGCTTGGAAAGAGATCCTAACCCTACTTTCCAGTGGCAAAGAAATCCAAGCAGTCCCTACATTGCCATGCTCATCATTCACCCTAATTTTCCAGCAGCAAAGAATGCAAACAGTCCCCTGGTGCAGAGTCATGCACACCACTAACCCCTGTTTTCAGCAGTGAACAATGCAAACAGTGCCTTTGTGCAGTGTCATGCTAACCAATAACCCTGTTTTCAGCAGTTAACAATGGCCAACAGTCTGTAGTGCACTGTCATGCTCACCACTAACCCTATTTTCAGCAGCAAAAGAATGCAAACAAGTCCACTTGTGCAGTGTCATGCTCACCATTCCATTCTCCTGGTTCACACATGTCATGTTGATGCGTGAGTGAAATTTGACACTTGGAGGCCTATCTGGATAATCCTTGTCACAAAAGAGCTTCACTGTGTATATGCGGCCTTCGTGTACAGACTATAACATTCCAAAAGCAGCAATGATCAAACATCAGAAAAAACCTTAGCTACCTAGGTATCAATCAAGCAAGCAGTTTCATAACTTGATCATGTCCTCCTTGACTACATCATCATTGTCATCTGTGACCACTGCTGAGCATTGAAGAATATCATGCTTCTGCGACCACTGCACATTGCAGAATAATTGTCAGCTTTTTGGAAATCTGAGGAGTTCTTCCAACACTTACATGATTGGGGCCAATGATGGTGCCAGTCCAAGACCGCATGAACAAGTCATCACCATCATCCATTCCATAGCTCACAGTGCCATCTCCAATTCCTTTTTCTCCCCTCTCAAGCTCTTCCAGCAATCTGAAGTTTCTTGGAACTGTATGAGGCCAACAACAAAAAGAGCTTCAAGAGGTGGAAAGAAAAGCTTATAATCCTAAAATCAGACAATAGTCCGGAGGGACAGACTGCACTGCTGGAATTTGGACGATCTGGTTCCACTTCAAAGTCGCAACCAGAAACAACAACAACAAAGTCTTCGAATCAATTACCAGCGAAAGCCACAGACTTGATAATACATACCGACAACAGAGCCTGTCGATGTCATGTCTTTTGTGCTCCTTCTGTCCGAGATCGGAGGAGCCAAGGAGTGCTTTTTTTGGCCAAAATTCTACGCTACAAAGTAGCGCTGAAGCTTTTGCTTTTCAAGGCTCACTTGCCTTTTTTTGTTCTAAGATCGAAAACTCTGTGTACGATTCCAGCAGTCCAATCTCATCTTCTAATGCACAACCGACGCCTCGGTCCTAAAGAGCGACTGCAAACTGCGCTGAGAGAGAGAGAGGGAGAGAAAAAAAGAAGTTCGTAACCTGCTGAAAGAGAGAGAGAGTGGGAGTAAAAAAATGAAAATGCTATGAATCTGACGTCAATGGCAAATACAATGGAAACTATCACAACAGATCTGTTGCACCGGAAAAGAAATGCAATTTTTGCTAACAGATCTGTTGCAGCGGGAGAGAGACAAACAAACAAAAACCAGATACGACAAGAAAGATCTTTTTGCTAATACGACGAGAAAATAGGATCCAAATCGCGAGATAAGAAGAGAATTACTCTCTCAAACAAACACCAGATGAAGCAGAGACAACAACGGGGTACAAAGGATGTTGAAGGAAGGAAGGAAGACGGCTAGGGTTGAGTTTCTTGTGTGTACCGGTACAAGCAGAAAAAGAAGAGGAGGAGGAGGAGGAGGAGGAGGAGGAGGAGAAAGCAATCCACCAGGGAATCAGAATTGCGCAAGAAACACAAATCCGCGCCCGCATCCACAACAGAAGAGAGAGAACGAGAGCTTCTTCCGTCTGATTTCTTTCTGACTCCGCCCGTCTTCTTCTTCCACGAAACCGATCGTCTTTCACCGCGTCCGTCTCCGCGTTCTTACAGACCAACTCGTCCTCCATCCATCACATCGCCGTTCGACAGTCATGATAGAGAGAGAGCCACTTTACACCACTACGTGTTTCTTTGCAAAGAACTTTCGCTTTGTTTTTCTTTTTTCGTATCTGAACGGGAAAATTTCTTGCAACACAGTTTCAGCAAAACGGCAAAGGAGGAGTGTTTTTCTTCTCGCAGAAACAACGATTATATTTCCTCAAAAAAGACTCAGAAGGGATAATCCAGCTGCAATCACATTGTCTTGAGAAGCATCAGAAATCATTTTTCTTTGTTTTTTTTCTTGAGCAGATTCTATCTATCTATCAAGATCTTCTCAACAAAATAAAAACCTTAAGCAGGAATTTTGTGTCAGATGTACAAACAAAATCTTCTACCATCAGCTTCGCATCCAATTGTACCATGTCTGAAAATTTCAAATCATATGTTCACATTTTGTACATTGACAATGAATGCCAGTGTGAAGGTTCTTCTACAAATTGGAGAGGGGTAAAAAGCCAGTTTTGTGAGGGGAATCACAAGTCTTGTGTCCGAAGTACCTACATTTGGCAGCATCAGTGTATGTTATTTACTGTAAAGAACTTCACAGTGAGAGAGCAGAATTAGCTACGAATCCTCTCAATAAAACAGGGCATGCAAATATGGTCATTAGCAAATTGAGACGTGTGCAAATGAACATGAGAAAATTGAGACATGTGCAGAGAGGACTGACACATGACATGCACACATAAGCAACCTCACATAAGATGTGAAACCCAATAGGCCTAATCAACCACACATGGGATGTGAAACCCAATTGGCCTCCTCCAGGTTCCCTATCTGAATGTACAATTATCGGATATCAGATTGGAGCAGAAAAAGCAAATGAAGACCTTGCAATATGTTTCAGTGAATTTCATGTTTTTTCAGGTTCAGTAAACACTTGGGAGAATGGAACTTTGGAGGAAAGGGTTTATGTGTCTGTTGCAGACTCTTCTAGTAAATCAAGCACCGAGTTTTTACAACTCAAATTGTTGTCAAAAATGTGAAACTTTGTCACCAGTTAGTTTCAGCATCTCTCAGGAATTGCAGAAGAAGTTGGAGAGTTTTGCAGACTACATATGAAAGCTTAAAAACTACAAATGCCATTTAGATTCCTGACATGAAATTCTTCTTTCTGTCAGACAGAGATGTAAATCCTCTATTGGAAAACTTGGAACATTCTAATGAATGTCCACAAATTCAGCTGGAATTCGAAATGACACTTCAGACACTACTGCAGAAGATAATTATGTGAAGACCACAGGGCTACTGATACAGATAAGAACGCAATGCAATAAGAATTCTCACCACAACTGCTAGAGAGGTGTCTACAAACCTTGCAATGTTGTTACGTTTGTCAAAGTCACAGTATTAGTTGGTTCATTCAAGTGGGTGTTGGCTTGATTTTCCAGAACCACTGCCATCTTTCCATCCCATTGAAAGCGCTCTTCGTTCCCACAATGCTGTTTGTTTTTGTGCCCCAAGCAGTTCAGCTTCTGCTTTTTCACGTGCCTCCTCACTTGTCTCCATGCCCTGAACATGAAAATTTTCAACAAACAGAAAAACAAAACACTCAGATACTGGTGTGATGTGGAGAAGGAAATAGTGCATTTTCAGTAGCCAGAACAAACTGTAACAAGGGACTCCTAGGCTGAAAATTTGGCATGCTGCAAAGCATTGGCCCTTGTCCCAATACAAACATCATGTTTAGGGTCATGCATCTCTAGTCTCTCTTAAAGTCTCCATCACAGTGGTTAAAAAAGTAAGAAGAGAAGGCAGTGGGATTCTCCATGAGAGAGAATTAAGAGTAGAAACTTGCCATGTTGCACTTTTCTGCCTCTTTCTGGTACAGAGAAGCAATTCGTCTAGCATCCAGAAATGCAAGCTCTGCATGTTGTTGTTTTTCACTGCTCACAGTTTGCTGCAATTTCAGTTCTTCACTTAACAGATGTAACATCTTCTTGTCCACTTCCTCCTGCATGTCCGGCTCATTGTTCAAACAATCTGTGCCACCACAAGTTTGCAATTTCACCTCAAATCTCACTTGTAGTTCTGATGTACTTATGATAAGTAGATCATGTAAAACACCTGGACTGCTCCTAAGGATAGTGCAGTGGAATCCAATATAACAGATTAGGTATCCACATGTGAACATTAATTTCAGTGTATAAATGTTCATCTATGGTATGCACAAGTGCATACCAACTTACTACAATATTGAAGTGTTTTGGGCAAATGGCACTTGCATATAGACGAGAGGAAAAGAGAACATAGGGATTGAATGTGACGGACCTGCAACTGAGATATTACCCAAATCTTCAATCCCCATAAAGTCCACCCATGATACAGAAGGAAAAATGTTAGCAGAACAATTCAGATACTGCTATCCACCTGTGTCAGTAACAGGGCAGTAACTACAGAATGCAAACAAAGAACAAAAAACTATGATGGAGCTTTCAATCACGACAGAGAACCACCCTTATCATCCTTTATTAGACATGTGCAAGTCTAGTGTCTCACAATTATAGATAAGAGAGCAGCACACCTAATCTCTTGAAACTTGAACACACAACTAAATTTTAGTGTATCTTCATCACATGAGCATGAGCGCAACAAGACATTCAATTGAACAGAATTCTTGTACAGATTGGCTAGTCAGTGGAGATTGATTTTGTCAGAACAGAGATTAGTTTCTAACCAGACAGCAGTATCCAGACCTTAAGAAAAAAAGATGATTTGCAAGACGCAGAGATGGGTGTCATTGGGAAGTCCCTGATCAAATTCATGAGGTCATGTGATTCAGAACACAGTACTATATGTGCAGGATCTGTAACATGAGAAAACATTTGATGGACTATTTTGTTTTACAATGTGCAACATGTGAGATTGTTTCCATTTAAAATGAAGCCTTCTTCCATGATCCAAATTAGCATTTTCCTGTGACCTAAATTGAGGTTTACATATATTCAAACACAAGTTGCTCTGTCAAGGATTTGGGCTACCTGATAGAAGCACATTTCTGAACAAAAGAGGGAATCATTGAATGATCTCAAAGCAACTTGGGGACTGTATTTATTACCCTTTATCACAAGTGTGAGTATTCTGGATAGAATGGAGGGAGGAGTCCAGCTTTAGCCTAAAATATGATGTGCTGAGCATAAGGCATTTGCAATAAAATATTCAAAGAGGATTAGAGGCAAGCATGGTGGTTTTGATGAGACAATGCTGCTTAGGGCAAGCCAAACCATGGATCATCAACACTACCATCAAGCAGATTATAGGAGCATAATTTGGACCTAGACATGAACTGACAATACTGGAAGCTGGGTCTTAAATGGCAGATTTGAGGAGAGTAAGTGGCAAGAACAGTTTTGACCTTCAAACAGGTAAAGCAGAGTAACCTTAATAACATCATCAAAAGAAGAGAAAGACTGTTTATGAAGGAGCACTCTTGACCTAAAACATGTTTCCTTCAGAAAATCCAGAGATCCACATGACTCTCTTGTTTGATAATTCTGCAGGGCGGGCATTTTATGATGACCACAGGTAGGCTTAACAGACAAAAAGGTCATATGGACAGACCTGCAACACAATGGAGCTTTCAAACAACTAAATCATATCAGAAACACATGTATGAGATTGCTGAGGGATCTCTACAAATACTACTTTGAAGTTGACCTTTGTGCCAGTTCCAACAAAGCCAAAAGTAACGTGGCAAGAACGTCAGAAATTGCATTGTACAGAGCAGAAATCCAACGGCATTTGAACAGCGGTTCTGCTCTGTTCATGCACACCAGCAGATCTTCCATAGCACATTGCTTGTGAACAAATCAGATTCACATACATTGTAGCCTCGAATGATGAACCCTAAAGAAAGAGTGTTAGAAATTACATTGCAGAACAGTATAGGGTTTAGGGTCTGACCTGAGATGGAGGTGGACAGAACAGCTAGGTCAGAAGTGCAGTCACAATGGCAAGGAGGACAGGGATTCTGATGAGAGTATCCTCCAGCTGCTACTGCTGCTCCAGCAGAGATGAAGCGCCAGAAAACAGGAGCCAGCATGTAGAGCGACAATCCTCCAAGAGCCAGCACCACTGTGAAGAACCTCAAGGAGAATACTGATGACACTGATCCTGTCTGCTGGCGAGCCATCCTCATCCCGGATGACTAAGTGATCAACATAAGACTCTCTCTCTCTCTCTCTCTCTCTCTCTCTCTCTTTTCTTGCCTGGAGACTTCTTCGTTCCCTATCAAGTCTGTGCAACAAACTCGAACTAAGATTCTCTTCTCGTTCTTCTCCTCTTCCTCCTCTTCATCCCTTAGCTTCCATTCCTGTTCTTTCACAACGTCACCATGGGTCAACTCCTCTTCAATCTGCCTTCAAACTCCGTCACATTCTCCAGACCAGCAACTACAACACAATCTTCTTCCAGATTTTGAAATGAGAACCTTTTTCTCTTGGAGCCTCAGAGGCCAACTACTTGTTTAAACCTTAACACTTATCAAACAAAAGGGCTGCTTGGAGGTGGTTACACTAGAGTACCTTGATCAACAACTACTTTGGATATATACAATTCCAAAGCCGATGATGATTCATTGGAGTTGGTTTATTTGAGAGCATAGCTTTTGGTTTCATAAGCTTTCGATTTCATAAAATTGGCATCAATTGGACGGTTTCAAATTGGAATTTGTTTAGCCTATCTTCAACAATTTTAAATTGGAGTTTGTTTAGCCCATTCTCAATGCCTTTCAGATAGTTTCAAATTGAAATTTGTTTAGCTCATTTTTAATGCTTTTGACAATTTCAACTTGAAATTCGTTTAGACCATTTTCAATGCCTTCGACAATTTCAAATTGGAATTTGCTTAGCCCATTCTTAAAGCCTTTGATAGTTTCAAATTGGAATTTGTTTAGCCCATTCTCAATGCCTTTGATAGTTTCAAATTGGAATTTGTTTAGTTCATTCCCAACGTAAGGCATGGAAAGAAGTTTTTTAAATTTGTGCTTTTTTAAAGTTTTTTTTTAAACATCATAATCATAAAAACATTTTAAATATTTTTTTCACTAGTTCGTGTCTCATTTAAAAAAAAATTGAAATTGAATTGAATCTTAATCCCATTGTTGTTGAATTGAATTTAGTTGAATTGGAATTGAATTGAATTAAATATAAATTCAATTCAAATTCAATTCAAGTTGCATTGAAATGTTGTTTATGCCTCAATTTCATATGGGAATGAATTAATGTCTCTCACTTCCAGAATATTTTAAAAAAAATTGTTATGTAAGGATATTTTTAAAATTTATTTTGATGTTTTTTTTGTTTTGGTGCAATTAAAAAAAAAATTGCATCATGCTTTTATTATTCTTTAATCAAAATTAATTTATATCAAAGTTATTTCAACATGTCATGCTATTGACATATGAACGTGTGTTGTTTAATTAAGCTTCATGTGAATATATGATGACATTGTTTAAAAAGTTGTTAACAAAGGAACAAATGTCAATACAAAATATGAGAATGAAAAAATATCTTTTAGCATTTAGCATGTGAAAACAACCATGATAAAATCATTTCAATATTGTGCATGATACTCAATTTCTTTTTTTATTTTTTTGTTTTGTTTCATGAACCACAAATTGTATGAATTTGTGTGGTTTTTTGCAATTATCTAAATGTTATGTGATAGTTACATATGCACAAGGGCAAGAGGAAGCAAATGTGAAAGTTCTTTATGAGTTTGGTAATCAATGAAAATATGTTTTGAACATAAGACAAAAATTAAAGTTGACCATAGAATTAAAGATATTATAATTGTATAAAAGTAGGCTTTTAACAAATAGATTGTGATTTTTTATGGAGCATTTTTTGTCATGAGTTTTCTATGTTTAGGCATGCACTTATTCTTTTTTTTTCCATTTGCAATCACTTAATGTGTTACCCAATAAGTGATGTTCACCTCATTATGTATGCATTATGTGGAAAGAAATGATTTGAAAGAATTAATGAACCAAAGAAAGATGTACTATTTTCATCAATTTTCTTCCTTTTTTTTCTTTTGGGTAAATTTTTTTTGATATGTGTTTTTATAATTTGATTAAGTTTTGTGCATCACATCATTTATATAAAACACAAAGCATATGCAATCAACCCATAATTTATACCTCTAATACAAGCATGCTTTAAGTGATATGAATATCTTTCAAAAAAAGGAAAGAAACCTAAACATTTAAAACATACATATTTGTCAAATTACTTAATCAAGATGAAGCAAAACATAAAACAATTTGAAGATGCAATAATACAAAAAAAAAAGATCCAATAGTAACTAAAGAGGCATATTTGTGATAATATTATTTTTGAAAATCACATTTGACATTTTTTTGTTTTGTAAAATCAATCTTCAACAAATTGAGTAAGGATTCATAAATATTTACAAGACATTACACATGTAAAATGTCCATTGATTATTGTTACAATATTATGTACATAATATGAATAAATAAACTACAATAACTTTGTTCACGTCTTGTGACAAAATCAATGATTATTAATGATCTATTGGCATAATGGCATGTTTGATAATCCAAATTTTACTATGATAAATATATAGAAAGACCTTTGATGTGTCTTTTCTTGAATAAAAATGATCCTTTTATGTACTCATGATCGATTATGATTTTGGTCTTTTTAGTTAGTGTTTTAAAAATATTAATTATTTAATTATTTATTCGAAACATCATTAATTGCATGGGACGTAAATAACCAACATTGTCCTCATTACAAATGTCATTGCTTGATGATAAATCCTAACAAACTTACAACACATAAATTAAAAATTTCCTATTATATGAATCTAAAATATCCTTGCATCTTATGGAAACCCTTAAAATTATTATAAGCATTGCAAAATAGGATAGATGATGAAAATGCTACCATAAAATAAGCATGATTTGATGAGATCAAATGGTTTTTATGTCTTTTTGAATTCATTTGGTGATCCTTATTCTTTATGCAAATATAACCTAATAAATAAAAAATTCCATGTTGTTTATTGCATAATTTATTGTACAAGGATGTCATTTTTATATTTAAATTGTACTTATTACTATGTACCTTGGCATCTTTGACATTAATTATATTAATTGTGAAGATTTTGTAATTTTCAAATTTACCTCTTTCAAAGAACAAAATTTTGTGAAGGAAATACATAGTCTTTTGAAATATTCAAGAATATTTAATTCTTGAAATGAAAATTTAAAATTCGTCAATTATTTTACAAACATCTTTTGAAGTTGCCCTTGTATTACATTAATTGAAAGTAATTAAACAATCTTAAAAGTATTATGACTTTATTAAATCATGTGTGCTTTATACATCTCATGAATATGTTGTAAATGTTATGATTTTCTTTCATTGTGTCTCATTAATTGAATTAAATGCACAGGAGGATGAAGCTTATAAGTTTTACAAGAAAGGAAAAAAAAAGAAAATAAGGCCAAAAAGAATGAAAGACTAAAAAATAAAATGATTTAATTTGTGGGCAATACACAAATGATTACAAATTGAGTCCACATTGAATGGGCATGCCTTTAAAAAACCATAAAAAATGATCACAACAATTGTAAAAAATTATAATTATAAATTTTGCCTCATTTTTCATGTAATTGCAACATGTTCAAAGTTTGGTTATTGAATTCAAATTCTACATTACTTAAAGACTGAATATTTTTGTTAAATCAATTGCATCTTAACCATAAATCACATGACTTTCAATCTATTATCACTATGTATCACACCAAGATTTTGAAACCTTTGAAATTCTTTTGTGTATGTTGTTATATGAGAATGCATGATTCAAATTCAAATGCATTTATGTTTGACCTTTCTATTCAACTACATTTTTCAGCTTAGAGGTCTATTAAATAATATATTATTTATGCTTTGAAAGATGAATTTAGAATTATAATAATTCGACTTTGACCTACACATCATGATTGCAAATTGTTTTAAATGTTTTAAATTTCAACATTTTGTTTCATATGAAAGGAACATGTCTTGGTATATTTTAAACCATTAAATCACACTCTACATCCATACATTTTTAATGTATTCAATATTGATTAATTTTCATAATGTTCACAATTCCAACAAGTGGTAACATTATATTTATCATGATGGTACCTTTTGGTTTGTATTGAAAATCAAAATTACAAATAAACAAGTATACAATTTCATTATAATTACAAATTCTAATAACTAATATATTTTTTGGTATTTTGAGTTTAATAATGGTTGTAATCAAAATTCAAAATAGTATAATAAGTTTACATTAATCATATAAATTTAATCAAATATAAAAACATAAAACCATTAAATTTCAAATTAAAGTTCTTTTTTGTAATAGTTTAATGGACACCTTTTAATCAAAATAAGAAACACATTCAAATCAACATTGAAAATGAAATATCCATAGAAAACATGTTATCCAAATTGACAAGTTTACATTTTAAAAATTGATATTATGTTTATGAAATTAATTAAACTTAATAAAATTATTTTAAACATCAAATTTGTTAATATTTAGTGGTAAGTGCCATAGTTTTAAAGGACTTGGAGGTGGAACCATGATATTACAACAATTAGAATATAAAGTACAATTACAAATCCATATTCTTATTCTATTTTTTTGTTATAGAGCATGCCAAACAACAATGGTAAAAAGGTGTCCTCAATATATTTTGAATGAAATATTTTAGTCAAATAGTGTGAAATTCATTTGGGTTGGTAAACATGTCCATGTTAGCAATGCCTTGGAATATCATATGAGATGGTGAATTGTAGTTGGCAAGTTCTAAAATCAATCAATTTTCAGTTACATGGCCATTTCAACACTTGAAGGTAGAATTTTTAGGGTTTGACACATGAGTTTCTCAAATATTTATACTTTGATTTTTTATCTTTTTCTCTTGTCTATTACTTTTTGAGCATTATAGTTGTTTCATAAGAGATCTTGAGATTATTCAAGAATGGAGGTATAATCCTATATTTGGACTATATAATACTTAGGTTGGTTAAGCCTAGGTTGGTTAGGGATTAATTAATGATTTTTTTAATTTGCAATTTTTTTGAAAAATGTGCTTACCATGCCAAAAAATCTGAATGAAACTTTCAAGCACAATAGCTTCATGATTTACTATAGTGTTGAATTGTAAATTATTATTATTTTCATTACCAAACATAACTAACTAAAAATTAATCAATTATTAGGCACCTTCCTACTGAACTAGCCTAGGCACTAGGGTAATTGTCTTTAATACTTCTTTTCTCCTCCTAAGAAATGTGAGCCATAGTTGAGAAGTGATGTTCTATGCATGTGTAGGGTTGCAAGAAATGAAGCAACATGTGTTGTGAACTTGCTGGATGACTTGAACATTTTTTGAAATAGGTAAATAGGCAACATGGACCAATTTTCACATTTTCATTGTTCCAATTTGAACTTTTAAAACATTCATCTATATGGATTATAGTTCTTAATACAATTTATCAAAATTCTCATGGAGTTTCTAAGAATTCTCTTCATCCGATTATTCAATTTATTTTTGTTGAATCTAACAAGAAGGTAGGGAAATGCTAGTAAAATGAAATGATTGTTTCCAATTGGTCAATCTTAATGATTGGCATATGTGGTAAATTTTAGATCTTGTAGTACCTTTTCAGGTTCCACCTAGCACTTCCAACACCACAAAAATCTCTCAATTCGATAAAAGAATTGACAAGATATGTGGTGTTTGGTGTAAGGGGGTTCAATGTTGAGTGATGGGTGACTTAAGCCAGATTAAAATTTTGAGCTTAAGATCTTTGATGGTTGCATTTTTGCCTCTGGGATACAAAGAAGTTTTTATGAAACCCTAGTTCACACCCGTCAAGTCACTCAAAATGGACTAAAAATTGAGGAAGATATACGAACATTTACTCATGCTAAAACTGCATCACAAAATTTGTCTCTTAAATTGTCTTTTTCTTCTTCTCCAAAATTACAAATCAAACTTCAAACTTTGAAGCTCCCCCCACAAGCTCCCTGATCCACTTTGAAACTCTCCCAACTACACTTCCTTTTGCTTCACTATTTTTTATCTCTTGATTCACCCACCACCAACTTGCCCACCATGTCTACCTACCTTCAAAGTCTTGCTTAATATTGCACTTGATTGCATGCCACAAAAAGCAAATTTGTCTCCGTGCCATCTTCCCAACACCATTTGCACCTCCTTGCCATCTTCACAACATGATGTGTTACACCTCCTTGCCATGAACATGAATTCAAGGATACACCACCCAAAATCTGGACAAAGCAATTACAACTGCGAGAGCTAATGCTGAAAGACTGAAAGACTAAAGGTACGATTCATTAACGTGTTACCAAAGCCTAGACTCCTTGGATCTAGTTATTGCAAAATTCTGTCTCACAATATTCCCCCAAATGTGTTGTCAAGCGATTCTCTTGCCTCCACAATGGGTTTGAAGATTGCATCATTCCTCACATGCTTCACATTCACAATACATTTCAGTAATAAGATTGAAAAAAAACGAAGTACTCTAATTCTAAACTGCCCCTTGCTACACATTGTTGCAATGACTAAAAGTTCCTTCAATACTGATTGATAAACTGCATTTACCGCAACTCATGAGTATATTTCAGGATTTCCTTGGTAAGATGAGATTTATTATCCAATGAGAAAAACTTCTTGTGGGGGGCCACACCACAAGAATAGGGAGATTGCAAACTTTAAAAAGTTCATAGTTTATAGCATAAGTCAGATAGTAAAATGGTAATGTTGACATGAGCATTGAGATCAGACTCTTCTCTAGAGGATTTGAGAGAGGACTTGTTTACATGTTGTGCCCTTCGTGCGCCAGCACTGTGTGTCAAATTGTGTGAATTCTTGTGGAATCGGAACATGCCTCCCTGCTCCTGGGTCTTGCACCCATCAGATCTCCTACAAAGGATGTTTCAATCAGTAATTGGCACTGAATTGCCACTTGTTGTGTGTGTAGTGTGTAGCTGAGTCAGCTGGGAATCAGCATTGTGCTTCAAATTGAAGCTTCTTCATGAGCATATACTACATTGTAATGGGAGTGACCTTGACAGATTGCTGAACTCTCATGTTCCTGAGTTGCCTTCATTGTTTGCCAGATCTGTGTCTTTGTCTTTCTCCAGAATGAAATCCCCCTCCCCAGCTTTTGATTGGTATTCCTCAATAATCATGGGGAGGTCATCTTCTTCCTCCTCCTCATCTTCAAGAATTTCTGTGTGTCCCTTGAAGAATTCCAAGCCAGATAATTTGGCTTCTTCAATATTTGAAACCATGTTTCCACCTCCTACATGTGATCGCAATTTTCCTAGCATTTCTTTTGCTTCTGGTTTCTCACAAATACATTGAAGAGGATTTTCATGAAATTGACCCTGCCCAGGTGGCACCTGTAAGGCAACAGGATATGAGTTAAGCCCTCTCTTTGGTGAGATGGAATAACAAAGAGAAACCAGGAAGAAAACAGTGAAAAAATCACAGACAATAATGAAAAGAATCACTTTGAAAAGTTACAAAAAAGGATTTAAGAAAGGGTCTGATGTTCCTTTGATAACATTGTGACAAAATTAGCTCTGTATCAATGGTACACAATCCTTTCATGTTGAAAAAATCTCAAATTCTAGAGTCTGGTTTCTCTTCAAAATGCCTTCAAAATGAGAAATCTACTAATGTCAATATTCTATTGAGCAAAACTATTTGACAACTACCATATGCAAGCCAAAATCAATTGTGGAGCACAAACAAACACTCACGCCAAAATCTTTGTACAGGTAATCTGTTCTCAAATTGCTCTGATGCTAGATTTTCTTCTATGCACAGAAGCTACTGGAACAGGTCTTAACAAAACCACAAAAGCTAGAATTGTACCAAAATACACTAAATTCATTTCTAGATTTGGTTAAATGACTGATCTTGCCAAGGCTACCACACTGATCAAATATGAGTGTGAATAAATTCGGGAGGTAAAATTCAAAAGACATCCCAGAAATTACAGGTGCTTCTAGCCTACATGGGAATTTGAAACTAAAGACAATATATTACCTCCATTGGGTCCCCCATGAAGCGCTTCTGAATTTCCTGGACTTGGGCTGCAAAATTTTCCCAAGGCATTGTGTCAAACAGTGGGAACAAGTTGTTCAGCTTTTTCACATTAGGTCGAATGGTACGTCTGTGCCCATTGAAACGCCTGCATTCACAATAGCTCATAATCAACTGATCACCTTCTCCTGTAATATAGTTGGAAATCATATTCTGACATAAAATTATTTTTAGTGGCCTGATTCCTATGTTTGTCAAAATTGAAAGTCATTGGGAAAGAACAGCTGCCAAGGTTTGAATATGGAGGAAAATGGAGACAAGATCAAACAAATTATACCTTTCTCCTGCAAGAATCCGGGCCATATTTCCATTGTTATTGGTTACAAAAACATTACTCTTAGAGCACACAATATAGTCAAGTGCAGCCATGCGCGATGAAAATTCCATAAATGGCTCCAGTTCCTCCTTTGTGGCCAGTGTATCCTTAGTCAGAAAGTTTGGAAATAGGGCCTTCAATGGTGCCAGTGAAACATCTCCGTTGTAGACCTCACCGGATGCCACATACAAATATGAGTCCTCCCCATATCCAAGTGCCCGCAACATGAGCCCAACTTCCTTTGGAGTAAGGGGGCATTTTCCATTGCGCCTTGCTTTTTCTGCATTATGGTTCTGCAAATGATGCGATGGCTTAGTTCAGTTTGGGTTTGACTATACAGATGCTTTAAAACCGCCATCCAGAGCCACAAGAGCATGTGTGAAATGTAACAACTGACTCAACACCACATATCCTGATTATCATCAGCAACTAGACCCAGAGCCAAAGCGATACAACTATTTTGAAGCTCCTTACATGAAGAGTTTTCCAACGTTTCCGGATCCGACCCAATTCTATAACTTCTTTTTCACCCCCTCCATAGTAGCAACCTGAAAATGCCAGCATGTCCAACTCATACCTGGAGAGAAAACAAGATGTGAGGATTGGAACATGAAAAGCCCTAACAAAATTAGCATGGTAAAATTCATGACAGCCACAGCATGTGTCTTGTAGCTGCAGGTTTTTAGAGTTTTGAGATCCAAAAATTTGCTCCATCTCTGTTAAAGTACACACAACTACAGTGACTGGAAGTTCTTCACTACTTGAATTCTCCTTCATCATACCTCAAATGCAATGCAATAAAGTGCCTGCTTTTCACCCTTATTCTGTCCACTAATTTTTGCCCCATGTCCTGAATGTTTTTGGTAAACCGGAGAGCCTGCAAAAAAAATCAGAAAAATCAACTGCCACCCATGCACATATTTTGCATAACATTAGGTGTAAACTCCAAAATTTAAACCTTCTTCAAACCTGAACTTTAACTCACCTTGTAATTGGTTCGGCACCGCAACCTTTGCCAGTCTAGATCCAGCCTATTGGAAAGGCGATAATCAAATTTGGAAAGCCGAAGAGCCTGGCACAAAATCCAGCAACATGGGAATTAAAATGGACAGTTTCAATTTGCTAGTTGATGATGTGTACAGTGGACAGTAACTACGCTGGCACAAAGAAAGGAAAACCAAGCACAAAAGCAGAGATATATATGTACGTTGATGATATGCCCCCAGGATGCCCACTAGGGTTGTAGAGAGTGTACAATGAACAAATGAACAAACAGACAACAAGGGAAAGAGAGGTACATGTTTCTTTTTTAAGAGGGGGAGGATTTTGTTGAGGTAATAAGTTGCATTGGCCTTCCGAGGGACTCGCAGGCCGTGGCGCAGTTGCTCGGCCAAGGGCTCTAAAATAGGAGATGGTTCTTTCATCACATTAATATCACTGGCTACAGACTTTATGAACCAGTTGATGTCAAATATATCACTAAAGTTGCTGTGACAGAAACAATGAACAATAATTAGCACCATGCACAGAATGGGAGAAAGAAAAAAGACATGAACTAAGTATTAAGAATTTTTGCAACTGAGATCATTGTGGGATACCTAACCACACAAGCAAGTATGTGTTCAGACTGAAGTAAATATAGGATTGCTCAGACTATCAGCAACACAGAAAAGATGGCTTTATCAACAAGCATCCATAAACACCAGAATTTACTATTGGATTGAAAGAATACCTGCTGTCCTTCCAATAAGAGGTATGGTCTAGTCGAGGAACTACAAGTGTTGCATTTAACAGTTTTGCCACCACAACAGCGTCTGTTATCTGTTAAACCTATTTGAGCATCAGTTGGACATCAATCTGTGCCATGAAGTCATCAAGCACTTCAGGGCCCAGACCAAGGCTCTTAAAACAGTTTTTGAGGCATGAGTATTATAAACTGCATGATCATCATTACCTCAACACTGGGCTAATGCATTTCCTAGAATCATCATAAGCACTGAGAGAACTGATATCAATATTGATCAAAGTCAGTTGCATAATTCAATCAAAGGACTGCTATTGGCTGCTAATGAAGAAAATTACCCCTGTCCGTTGCTGATTCAATCCACCACTGGCATCAATCACTAAATACCCATTAGAGTCTGCATTTGGCCCCACTGCAAGGATACCACCATAGAAAATTCAGGAGCTGCACCTGGTTACTTATAGAATATTCAACATATTACTTGTAAATCATTGGAATTGCCACTAAAGAGATGTTCAAATCATCTAAAAAATACTCAACAAGTTCAAGCCAATTCATAGCCAACTTGTCCCACTTACTGGCAAAATTTGCAGTTGGTTCACTACACCCATAGTAGAACTCTGCATTCTCCACACTCCATACATGTTGTAATGATGTATTCCACTCTGCCTGAAACACAACACCCATGGACCTTGAAATCCTGTGAGCTTAGGGGACAGAAAGCATAGCCTACACAAATCCACAGAAGATAAACAAATTTTTGGGTTAAGGGTTTAGGGTTTAATAATGCTACATTGATCCAGAACTCTCAGGGTGGGAGAGTTAGCAATGGGGTCATGCAATCTCAATTCCTCTTTGCCTGTTGACAAATTTCAGTAATGTGCTAATTCCAGGACAATAAACTGAGAATCATGAAACACCAAAAAAATGCGTTTAATGGGAACCTTCAACAATCACAAGAAAAACTCAATACATTGCACAAGATAAAGGACTTACTGGAACTTTCTGCAGCAGAATTTGAAGGCTCTTTTGTAACTCAGTAACAACTGTTTCTTCAACTGCAGTATCAACCAGATTCTCAGGTGCAGCAGTATCAACCATCACAGCTTTGATCTCAGGTACTGTAGTGTCTTCCTTCTGGTCCACATTCCACACCCAACAAAAATTGATCACAATGCATTGAACATCAGGCGGCAACCAAGATATAATCCAATAGAAAATCACAGGCAAATCAGAGGAATTGGGATTGCATCACCCAAGTTGCAATAGAGTTCTCAGGTTTAAGAGCTCCAATAAACATTCTCAGAGAAGAAGTAGAATCTCTTGATTGATGCAGCAGCTCTGGTTTTGTGAGGAATGTCAAAACATTGATGACAACCTTTCAAGGCAAAACTGTAACCATTTGTGTTTCGGTAATTACCGAAGGAAAGTTCAACATTGATCTGTCGTCAATCAACCATGTTGGTGGAGGCCCCCAATGGTGTTGAAACATTCGGGCATCAAGCTCACGTCCTGTCAGGATTGACAAAACACTGAGAGCCAGGAGGGCAGCCCCAAAGATGTAAGAGACAGTGGAGATGGCAGGGAGAGGCAGTACTAGATTGCGCATGCAGCAGAGGATTCGGGCACCTCCTGTAGCTGCTGCTGGAGCCATGATGATGAATTGCTACAAGAGTGTAAATTTACTATGATCGACTGTTGTTCTTCTTCTACACCTCCTTCATGTGCGGCCTCACCTAGTATCGTCCGCACTTCCATGCTCTAGACATATAGAAGTTCTTTTTCCTCGTGAAACCCTGAGAGGACCATGAGCACAGATGCAAATTCTCTGTCGTCTCTCTCTCTCGCGCAGTAATTGCTGGGAACAGAGAAGATCTCTGTCTCTGTCTGTCTCTCTGACGTAGGAAGAATTGCTGCCAACAACATCGATATCTGTCTGTCTGTCTGTCTGTCTCACACAGGAATTGCTGCGAACAATATCGATCTCTGTAATGTTTGCGTGTCTCTCTCACGCAGGAATAGCTGCTGCCAACATCGGTCTGTCTGTCTGTCTCTCTTGTCTCTCCGACGGAGGAATTGGCGCAGGCTTGAACATGAGCCGAGAATGTCAAGGCTTCCTGCACACTTAATGCAAAACTTGTTGCTCGCTCTGTCAAGTACAAATACCGGTGTCCACTGCAAAACGAAAAGCTCTGCGAGGAACACAAGAAAAAAAAAAAAAGCAAAAAAAGTCGAACTCGTTCGTGAAGAGAAAAGAGCTCTACACTACAAAAGCATTATACATGTGATCTTGAGAAAGCTCGAAAGCTCTGATTATTATTATTCTTCTTCTTCTTCTTCCCTGCGTCGTCTTTTACGAAGCATTTTTCACAGAATCCATCAGAGGCGGTTGTTGTTGTTGCTTATAGACTCTTTTCTATCTTCCTCGACTCTATAAAAGAAAAAAAAAGCGGATCTGCAAAACAGCAACCCCGGACCAAAGCGAAGTGCAGACTTCTGAAAGGTTTCAAAATGATAAAAAAGCATGCAAGAAAAGAAAGAATTTCTCTTGAATAATTTCTCTCTCTCTCTCTCTCTCTCTCTCTCTCTCTCTCGGACTCTTTCACAACAAGACGAAAAACAAAGCGCTTCCACTTCCACCAAAGCTTTTCGCCAAAGAGCTCGTCTCAAATCTGCACGCCTTGATCGCGCTAATCCATCGAACAATCCGTCTCTAATCTTGCACTTCGTCGCACTAATCTATCAGATAAACCCGTCTCTAATCTATACTTGATCTCTCGCTAATCCATCAAGTAATTCATCTCTAATCTGCACTTGATCGCTCGCGCTAATCTATGCAATAATGCGCCTCTAATCAAACAATTAGTCGCGCTAATCCATCGACTAATTCGTATCTAATCTGCACTTTTTTCAAAGCTAGTTCATCAAACAATCCGTCTCTAATCTTGCACTTCATCGCGCACTAATCTCTCAAATAAACTTGTCTCTAATCTGTACTTGATCTCAATAATCGATTAAGTAATTCATCTCTAATCTGCACTTAATCACCGCTAATCCATGCAACTAATTCATCTCTAATCTGTACTTGATCTTGCTAATCTATCCATTAATACGTCTCTAGCTATTCAAACAAACAATTAGTTGCGCTAATCCATCGACTAGTTCATCTCTAATTTGCACTTTGATCGCGCTAATTTATTGAGTAATTCGTCTCCAATCTGGAAATTACAATTGCTGGCGCTAATCCACCGACTAATTCGTCTCTAATCGGCACTAATCCAGCTGAACCTCTCTTTACATCCAACTAACACTCCGGCTTTGTTAGTTAGTTAGTTAGTTAGTGCTTTTGGACAACTTCACTAACCACTCGCACATTCACCTGAGATATGATGAACTCACTAAAAGAAGACAAATAAGTATTAATTAGTAACTAATCAGGTCAAATTAATTACTAATTAAAAGCTGATTGCTGTCTTAAGATCCTCAAAAGGCGAGCTTCTTACTAAACACAGTCACTAAAACCAGTATGTACGTATATACGTATCTAGTAACCGTATAGGCTGTAGGTGTTGTTGTTGTTACTAATTGTGTAAAAACTAAAACTAGGGTTTAGGTTAGTTCTTAATTAATCTGACGAGATTAGTTCCAATTAGGGCATTTAATTTGTGTTTACCAGTGTGGATTAGCCTAAGTAAGTGAGTAAAACCCACGGCCAAAGAAAAAACTCGGTGGGCGCAACTCACAGCGCGCCAACGCACACACCCTCCATTTCAGCGGGTGTAGAAAGGCGATCTACTAGCAGGGATGTGTATTATACGCTAACGTAGGGGTCAAAAAAGGGGGCGGGGGGGGTGGGGAGGGGTGGGGGGTGGGTGGTGTGTGTACATGGGGAACGAAACTTAATGGGAACGTGAGAGCATGGGCATCTTTTACTTTTCTTTCTTTTCTTTCCTTTTTCTTTTTGGGGCTTTTGGCTCTTTTCTTTACATGGATATACCAAAAGAGGCATCCGGATAAGAAGGGGCACGTACGTAACGTACGTGAACGTCAGTTGCGCACGTGCATTTTCCTTCTTTTGGCATTTTGGGCCAGGATTTTAGGCTAATTCAGCTTCTCGACCAATACAAATACGCGCCCCTTCAAACTGTTAAAGGCCATGGGAGCCATGGGAATAGCCAACTAATTTCCCAATTTCAAAAAATTTACTTCCTTTTTTTGGCCCCCCCCCCTAATTTTGTGATGTAGTCAAGGTTGCAATTCCGCCAATAACTCTTTTGAAAATATTGCCATTAATAATGTATGTTTTAATCCACAATCAGATCTTAGCCAAATTTATTTGAATACAAACACAAAATATGAAAGTACAGAAATTGTTTTTTGAGCATCTTTCTACATTATATTGTTTGCCAATTTTACTAGAACCTAAAATTTTATTTAAAAAAGAAAAAAGAAAACACCCTTTTTCCAATTCTTTTTCTTTGGAAAATCTGGCAAATTGTAAACCCAAAAAATATTAGAATTTGCTTAAGAATTAAATTTCCTCTTTAAAATTTTTTTTTCCCAATAAAAATCCAACTATTTGGGAAATTGCAAATTGGAAAAATTCCTAAGACCATAAAACAAAAATCAGGCATACTTACAAATGAGCCAATTTATTGTCATTTGCCTATAAATCCCAATATATTATGTCTTTTTTGTATTTTCCCCCCCAAAAAAATTATGTTTAGGAGATAATAATGGATCTCAATTTTCACACATCTTTTTTTTAATTTTTGGGGAATATTCAACAACTCATAAGATGATGTATCTTCTTGTTCTTAGGGTTCCCTAAACAGCAATAATTGGAGAAATTTCCTAAGTATATTTGGAGGGCATCTTACATGCCTCCTACAAATGAGTATGGATATATCAATATTTACCTTTGAATATTAGTAACAAATATATGCCTAAGCCCAAACATGCCCCACCCTCAAATTTATTATTAATAAAAAAAAATACTTGTAAGTTTCAAACTTTTTCCACAAAATAATAGCATGTTTAACCCCAAGTGCAAAATAATAACAATAGTAATGATAATAATATTTAAAAATCAAATCCAATAAAGAACCAAAACTTGTACAAAACATGTATAAAGGTTAGGCTTGGTTTTATTTTTCCTCAAAATTTTAAAAGGACACTAAAAATTGGACCCATGACTAGCCCAACACCAAAAAACTAAATAACATTGGTATTAACTAATGTTGACCGGATATGTCTTTTTGGCTAGTCATCAACATGCACATTAGCTCGATATGCATGAAGACATATCCGTAGGTTATACTATCTGCCATCAATGGATGTATTTGAAGCATGATAATGTTATTGAATTCATATTTGAATGGATTTGTTTCATATGTATGTGTATTCACTTGTTAGGGTTGAAAGAAGTTTGGATATGACTTTTATTTAGAAATAGGTTTAGGGTTGGAGAAACAAAGTCTAGAGCTTTCTCTCATTTTTTGGGATTTTCAATGGTAATATCTATCATTGTCAAGCTCCAAAATGATTTACTTCAAAATGCTTAACCATAGATTGACAATTAAGAGGAAAAAAAAGGTTAGGCATCTAGATTAAAACCCATCACATTTTTTGGCTCAACAACAAATCCTTACAAGCATGGTGATGAATCACAATAGAGGTTTCTTAAAAACTTTGTTTGTAATATTCGCCAAGGGTGTAGGTCTCTTTCCACATGTGAAAACATATGGTTATGCAAGGTAGTCTTACACCAATGTCCTCCCTTTGTTTTCATGTCTCTCATGGAAAAGGTTCTATTTGAATGGTCCAAAAGACCATGGACTTGCATGTGTTGTCTAACCTTGAAAATGTAACCATAGATATTGCTAGCTTTGATTTCTTAATGTTTAAATGTGGTGTAAACACATTTTTGTTCATCATAATTATTTGGATGAAGGTTGAATCCCTAGGGATGTTATTGTGGGATTGTTTGAAATGTGTGAAACTGTCGACAACACCATGGTTTTACAACTCCAAGCATTGTTGGAAAAAATTAAATGAATTCATAGTGTGATTGCTTTTAAGAAAGATGAAGGCAAGAACTTAAGATCTATGGTTACAACATTATGGTTTATTATTGATTATGAGTCTTTGAAGTTGCTACAAGTTTATGAGGGGACTTACTTTGGGCATGGGATGTTTAAAGTGGGTTAGTATACAACAAATGACGATAAAAGTTTTGTGGGTTTGACTTTGGTGAGTGTGAAAGAAACTTAAACTAGTTTGTAATAAAAAATTGCATGGACAAAAAAATTAGGGAAAAGGAAGTAGGAGTGGAAAAAAGCTTACATTGAAAGTGGGAAGAGGCATCAAAAATTGGAAACTCATGTCAAGATAATAATTGCCAACAGACCTATAATGTTTGAAGTGATGTTGGAATTCAAACAAGTTGTTTTTATGTTACAAGAGGCAAAAGACATTAAGTTTGCAATATTGAGTTTTGAAGGCCCAAGTGTGGATCATTGCTAAAACTATCACTACATGTTTCAATATTGTGGTGGTTGCATGTCATGTTTGATGCCTTGATTAATGTAATTAACTTGATTGTGCTTATCAAATCTAAGTTAGATCCCCTTATTAAGGGGGTGAAACATTTTATTAATTTAATGTTGAATTCCACCTCTTGAACATAAACATACAAAAAGAAGTTGTGAAGGCAATTAGACCTTTCTTGCATTTTTGAAATCATTTGATTCCTATCAAGTTCAAAAAATGTTGGCCTTAATGTTGGATCTGTGTTTCAAATCCTTGTGGGTTGAAAATTATGTGAGGCATGAAAATGTAATCCACTTCACAATTAAATATGATGTGAAACAAGTCATAAACCTTTAATGACAAATTTTGAATGATTAAACCCAATAATACAAGCCCAAGTAATTGCTCCAATTGATGGATTTGCTTTCAACAGTGAAAATGAAAAAACTAATATGTTTGGTGTTGGGGCATTCATGGAATAATCTTCATGAACATTGGTTATTAATGAATTATCTTTATTTCAAAGATCATTTATCTTTTCATCTATGTCTACAAATCCAATTGGCTGATAGCAAACCCCATGAAGGTCAAATTTTAAATGTAAGTTTTCTTCCCAATTTTTTTTTTCAAATTCTCGAATTTCAAATTGAAACAAAATGAATCTTTCATTTGTTTGATGTTTCACCAACTTTGAAGTACTATCATTTAGAAATGAAAAATTTGGATCAAATTATCAAAGTGGTAAAAGAAATGGGCTTATGACCCTTGTTTGAATTGTACACCAAATGCAGACCTAAAAGACTATACCAAGATTAAATATATATTGGTCAAGAAAACTTATGAATTAATTGAAGAATTTGAAAACTTTGAAGAGCCGCAAGTTAATGAGACTTTGGTGATTCAATTAAACCTTAAATTATAAGTTTTAAAGTCTTACCAATTTTTCCTTGTCCAATTAACCTTGACCCTGATTTTTTGGCCCAAGTTTGATCAATAGGTGCTATTTACATACTAGTTTATTCACAACAACAAAACTTGTTAATCAAGTTGCTTGTTAATCAACTTGCTTCTTGGGTTCTAGTTGTGTGGGGTTGGGGAGTTAGTGTGGTTTTGTGTTGGTGTCGATTTTTATTTATTTTTGTTTAAGGCAACTTGTGCTACAATGGGTAGAGATTTTATAAGAACTTAGAGTCAATCCCCCCTAAATTACTTGTTTTTCAATGTTTGAATGCTTTTGTATTTGCACAATCAAAATGTGAATATTTCTATAGGTAACATGTAAATACATAATCAATAATTAATGAAAAAAATAACCAATAACGAATCAGCAACTAACCGATAAGTATATGACCAAACCCTAAACCCTAAACCTTTTTTTGGTTTTCCCTGGGGCTTGGTGGGCCTGGAATCAGCCTTAGGTGACCCATTCTTAGTTTCTTTCTTTCTTTTCTCTCTGAAAATGGAGGAGGGGGTGCGTCTCCTACAAGGCATGGATAGTCAGAGGGGTGGGGTTGGACTCGGCTTCAGCATACCCCATTTCTTTCTACTATATTAAGCCTTTCCTCATGGGCATGTGCATTGACAAGCAAATTAAATTGGTAATCATCTTCCAAGCAAAGCACATTGACAAAGCAAATTCAAGCTATCATCATTTTTTCCAAGCCAAAAAACACATGGATGACTTAAATACTCAAAGCCTTAGACATTGAGTTTAATTATGTGTTGATTAATTAATTAAATTAGCCCTTCAAGTTCCTATTCACCTTTCACATTGTCATCATATTTATGTTTATAAAGATATTTCCTTTAAATGCTCCTGTCATAAAACATACGACCCTAATGCCTTACCTATGTACACAATGTGAGATGCATTGCATCACCCGTGGGTGCACCTCATGGTCTTCACAAAATATGTAAAAGCCCATCTAGGAGAATGTACATGGCTCGAGTGAGAGAGATGAAAGGCTTGCCCATATTGGTCTTCTTTGGTTAATCCCATACCTAGATCATTTCATCCACCTACATTTCATACCACCCATTCTTCAATATTTTGCATTTTTTTGACTTTTTGGGATGATGGTGGTGGTGGTATACACAATCTTGGACAATCTCATACTTTTGCTTTCCTCTTTATTTGGAGAATATGTCTCAAGAAAAGTAGAGTGGCAAGCATGCTTTAGATATGGTGGACTCCCGTGTGCCTTTGTTATTTATTCTTTGAAACTTTATACCTTCATGCACGAATGTAATTGCACGAGTTACTCTTTGGATAATCACCACACCTCCCCCAATTGCATGAGTTGCTCTTTGGATAATCGCACCTCCCCAACCCAATTTGGACCTTTGCTTTGTTGAAAATTTGTAAAAAGCACGGTGCATAAAGTTGTGGTTTAGGGTTTAAGGTTTAGGGTTTTGTCAACTATTGTGGAAGGTTTTTTTTGCTTTGTGCCAAAAGGTCTCCTCCTTGAACATGACAACATCCCCCCCCCTTTGTGGTGGTCCTAGAGCATATTTGGAAATTGAAAAGCCCATCCAAATCATTTCATCCACCTACATTCCTTCCATAATGGGTGGATGAAATGATCTCCAACTAATGGCATCATCCATTTCTCTTTAAAGCCCAAATTATGCAGCCACTTAAGCTTACACTTCACTTGAAGTGTACCAAAAAAACAGCCTCCATGAAGAAGCCCATGCTAACTCCATTCATCCAGGTACACTCATTCAATGGGATGTATGTAGCCACCACCACTATAGGCATCCATTGATTTTGAGCAACCTTAATAAGAAGAGCCTTTATTGTTCAGATAATTTGTGGTTTGAATTTAATAACATTTAACCCCTAAATTAATTTCTAATTTTTTTTGTGGTCAATTGAATATTTAAAATAAAAAATCATTGTTAAAATTGAAAATAGTGGTGAAATATTGCATAAGAAGGGGCAATTTTTTTCCTTTTTAATTTGGAGGTCCCTTTTTGGACAGAATATTAGCCAGGCATCTTACACGGTGGATGAATTCTTACATGTGAAAGGGTTCGTGCTCTTATTAGTTTTCGTTGATGAAGAAAGAAAAAGATGGATGACTTTATTTTTGGATATTCGAAAATCAGAAAAAATGACTTTTTTTTGGCATTTTTTGACCTGAAAAAATAGGAATTTGACACATACAAAGGATTTTGATGAAAAGAAATTTCCCTAATTCACCAGAGTGCGGGGAAAAAAAAAAGGGTTAATTAAATAGGGTTAATTCTAAAGCCATTTCTGTTTTTCAAATATCCAAAATTCTAGTTTTAACCAGGTTCCTTTTTTCTTTTTTTCTTCTTTCCAATTTTGTGATGTAGCCAAACTGGTGAATATCCACATGAAGATTTTGCCAAATTTGGCTATAGACCAGATATGAAAGTAAAAAAACATTTAAGAGTCCTTTTTTTGTATTATGGTGACAAGTGTGACTTATGCCACCTAGCCTAAGTGGGAACAAGACTATGTAACTATTCCTTGTGTGAACAAGATTATGTAATTATCTCAAGTGTGAACAGGACTTGACAATAGAGTCAAATTGTGGAAAATTTATTCTTAGTTTTAAATTAATTTTCAATGACAAAATTTACCCCAAAAATTCAATATCTCCGGCCCACCTTAAGTCTAAATTAATTACACAATCATATTCACAAAATTCACTCATCAATGGCCTTCCAATTGTATATCAAGAGCTCTTTCCAAAGTTTGTACAAGTTTTTAGTTTTGATTTTGCCAAATTTTCGTTAAAACAAATGGTTCAATATTGAACAACTCTTGCACCATAGGTCCAAACATTTTGAAACCACCTTGCAACAATACAAAGCACAATGGGGAGGGGGAGGGGATGGAGGGGACAAGGGGGGGTTTGGGAGAAGATCTCAACATGACAAACAAAACAAACAGATTTACCTTCCTTTATAGATCGATTATAACTTACCTAAGGAATAAATAAAAGTCACTAACCTTTCATTCACTAAATTATCATGAAGACTTCGCACTAGTGATTTTTTTTGTAGGAATTGTTTTGCCACTATGTGAAATTAAATTGAGAAGAACACGGAAAAAATAAAATAAAATTCTTAGTGTAAAATGTTTTTTTTTCCCTCCAAAAGTGCACTTTTTTGATAAAATTAAAGATGATGAAAATTTAAAACTACATTGTATAGATTGAAATTATTGTGGTCCTTTTGGTGATGCTATGAAACTCCAATCCATCATCAAAAAACTTGAAAATGTCGCCAAAATTACTTGGTAAAAAATCGCTATTTTTTTGTAAACTTTAATTCAAATGTTGATTTTCTTTTGTTAAATGTGAATTTGTGGGACCATGTGGAAGCATAGAAGTCCTTTTGGCCCCTACATTTTCAACATTCACAAATCGCCAATTTTTTCAAAATATGACAAATTGTTGAATTCAAAATATGAAAAAATGTTGAATTCAGGGAGCCTTCCAAAATCGCCAAACTTTTCTACATTTTGTTCTTTCAGAGCCCACACTAGTGTTGGGCGGGTACCCGATCTGGTGGGTTAAAGACCAGTGTTGGGTGCTTCTTTGAGACAGCCAGCCATACATGTATATAACCGGCGGTTCCCATATTTGAAACCCCTGCCCTTGGAACTGAACTGGAAAGTAATATTTTTGTGGTACCCGCCCCTGGAACCCACCTGGAAACAAGTTTTATAGTCAAAGAACCTGGCAAAGAACCGAGAAAGAACTGCCGGCTTTGCATGAAAACCATAGATTTCTTAGGGTTTTGAAATATCCGGAACCAGAACCAGAATTAGATTCCGGGTTGTGGAATTGGAAGCAAAACCTAAACTGTTCTAATTTATAATTAGAACTGGAAACCTGAGGTTCTCCATAAAAGTAAAGAACCATGCGCAACAATGATCATCACCCATACTACGAGTATTTTCAGTTTAAGGTGCTTAGCTTCCATGGTGATGAGACTCTTGCAATGATTTGGCTTCCTACCACTGTTGGACAGTAGTTCTATAGGTATGAGTAGTGAAAATATATGTAGCAGCAGTGGAGACGCTCAGGAAAAACGAAAGAGGGGTCAAAACAGGATGAAAAAAACTCAATTTATCACCAAAAATGGAAATTGGTCATAAATTGGAACTGGTAACTGATGATTCTCTGCGCAGTTCTCAAAGATATGGAATCATGATACCCCAAAAGTTATCTATGAAATGGATCATAGATAGACATGCAATATAGCAAGTAGAGACACGAAGGAAATGAGAGAATCAGCAAATTTTGGCATTAGATAAGATATGACTCAATCAGCCATGACTGCAGATTCTGCCATGTAAAACACTTGAGAAACCTGCAGAAAGTGGCTATCAATGATCCTTTACACAAGTTATATAATATGTCCACTATGATCTCTACAACTAACACAAACTTCATTTTCATGTTTAGTTTTGACAGCACATTTTAGTGTAATTCTATCAATTATGCATACATTCTGGTGGACTCTGAGACATGGGTTACTTCTATCTGGACGAAAGGTGTGTTTTGAGACCTTTGCCTTGAAGCAAGCAAGAAGGAAGGGAAACTATCTTTCCATTCCAAACTAGTGTTGGGCAGTTTTTTAATTTTGTTACAATAGTCGTGCTGTTACTTGCTTTGGCGTGTAATATTTCAGTTCTGGTTCCAGTTAGTAAGAACTGGATGATGAACTGAATGTTGGAATTCAAACCAGAATTTTTGTTTTTGGAAAAAAAACACCTAGAGTCAGAATCAGCTTCCCACTTCGATTTTGACTGTGTGAAACCAAAACTAGAACCAAGGTATATTTGAAAAAGTATGAAAGCTATTGGAACGAGTGTTAATTGACAGGTAACTGCCAGTGCCAGTTCCACTTCAAGTTAGTAAAGAACTGGATCCAAACTGGGACTTCTTTTACAGGAACAGAACCCAAACATCATAATTTTACATTTACAAACCTGAATCAGAAATGTGACATGCTTTCATTACTTTTCAAAACCACAACCAAGACAACAGAGTTTTCTGTAAAGTCACCCTGTCTTCACCTTGGGCCTTATTTCACCCCCTATCCCCTCTTTGAGTGAGGTCCGCAAAGTAAGAAAATTTTATTAAATCTGGGTATGAAATGCTGAAACTCAGTATCCAATGGTTTGAGAGTAATTATAGTAGTTATACAGGTATGAGCAGTGAAAATATATGAATCAGCAGTGGAGATGCTGCTCAGGAAAAACGAAAGAGGCGTCAAAACAGGGTGAAACTCAATTTACCACAAAAGCTGGTGCTTTTAAAAGTTTCAGCCCCCTTGAATGCTAATGTACTTTGTTGCAGGTTTTTTTAAAAAATCTAACCCGGTTTTGGACCAAATCCGGGTTCTAGTGCTGTGTTTCCCTGAGTTTACGAAAAGCTCTATTTCCAATTTATTATTTTCCAAAACTGATGTTCTTCGTATAAGTACAAGAACCAGCCAACAGTCCTAAGTACTAGGAAATCTAACTAAAAGGAGCATTTAGTTAGTTAGTTAGTGAGTGTGTTGGCCATCGAGGCCAGCGTAGAAAACGAAAGCGAGGGCGACAGGGAAACAGCGCCGCCACACTGACGAAACGCTCGAGACTCTTTGTTCCCAAAGAGAGACTTCAGGCTCCGCAATCGAGCGAGCCCGACCGCCCACCCGCGAGCTTCTCAAGGGTACTCGAGATTTGTGTAGCAAATCGGCCTCGTTTTTACGTTCCTCGCAGCATGAAACTACTCGAAGCTGCATTGATAATTGATCCACCGGCATGAAACAGTTAGAAAAAGCCGCCGTCCGTCGTCGACTTGGTGTGGAGGAAGCTTGGTGAACAATCAACAAGCTGATGACGTTCTTCTGGGAGCTGTTGTAGAGTAGGCCCGGTGACACTTGAGCCTGCTGTAATTAGACCCACCTAATTTCCATGGCTCGACTCCCGACATGAGACAAAATCAAAAACACTTTGCAGGAGCTGGCTCAGTAATCGATGTACAAGATGAGCAGATCGACTCTTTCCATTAGGTTGTTGTGATCATAGTTATACACAGTGTACTGACAGTGTTCTGCAATGTTTCTTGCTCCATGGACAGACGCTTTTCATCGCAGAACTACAAATGCTTTGTTGAAAATATGTAGGTAATCGATTCTAAGAAATTTTAGCAACTCTGAGCTTCTTAGACTAGCATGAGCACAATTGTGCTGCATGAGATAGATTCGGCCCCATTCAGTACTTGGGATCTTCAAGCTGCACGTGCATGGACAAATGCTCTCGATTGGACAGCTGCAACTGCGTTGTTGAAAATATGTAGTTAATCAATTTTAAGAACTTCTAACAGCTTTGAGCTTCTAAGACTAGCATGAGTCCAGTTGTGCTGCATTGCATGGGATAGATTTGGGACTCTTCAGTAGTTGAGATCTTCAAGCTGCGCTTTCCAATGGGGAGTAGCAACGCGAATATGTAATTTAATCAATTTTAAGAACTTCTAGCAAATTTGAGCTTCCAAGATTAGCATGAGTATAGTTGTGCTACATGATGAGATAGATCTGGCGTACTTTAATAGTTGAGATCCTCAAGTTACACGGGGCATGGACAAATGCTTTCCATTGGAGAGCTGGAACTGCGTTGTTGAAAATATGTAATTAATCAATTTTAAGAACTTCTAGCAGATTTGAGCTTCTAAGATTAGCATGAGTATAGTTGTGCTACAAGATGAGATAGATCTGGCGCACTTTAATAGTTGAGATCTTCAAGCTACACGGGGCATGGACAGATGCTTTCCATTGGAGAGCTGCAACTGCGTTGTTGAAAATATGTAATTAATCAATGTTAAGAACTTCTCAGTAGCTTTGAGCTTCTATGATTAGCTGGCAACGTTGTTCATGTCGAGCTTGTGAGGACAACTGGTAGAGGATATAGCAAGCTTGTCGCAACGTCTAGCGGCCAGCCGTTCTGAGCGACGTTCATCGGATGTCGCGAATCTCGTACACACGGCCAAGTTCTTACAAGCCTTTGTCAAAGAAGAATTCCAAGTGCAAACCAAGCCTGGAATATAATTTGCGAGCGGAAGCCGCGACTCGTGGTGGAGGGTCGATGGCGTTCTTGCTCAGAGCAATCAGCTCGGGAAGCGAGAACGACCACAACAGCCTGAGGCTCAAAGCTGACACGGAGAACGCGCGAAGAGCCTTCCGAATCGAACAGGTTTGTGCCCCCTAGCTGATCCTCTAGCAAATTTCTTTCAAGAGCTACGGGACTCACTAAATCTGCTTTCTTTCGCAGAGAGAAGATGCAACAAAGTTCCAGATATGATCCTGGGCTTTTATTCTTGCAGTTCTTGAGCTGATGATCTTGTCTGCCTTGTGTGAGATGGAGCTGCACAGGAGAATATTCTGAGGAGACTGGAGGCAGAAGATAAAGACCTTCAGTCCCTTGTCGAAAGGATCTATGACACATCCTTTCCTGAATCCCAGGTCAGCCGTGCAGCTTTACACCCCATCATCAGGTCCTTCTTTGCAAGCGGGGTCTGAACTTGCTGCAGCTTTCTTGAGCTCAGGAACTTCATGAATTCACTAGAACTGTGCAGCAGATCAGAGTGCAATGCTGATCAGTTAATGTTGCAAGATTGTGTAGTCCCATGAAGAGCTCTCAAGAAGCTGATTCCCAGGATCTCACGAACCTCAATCAACTCTTCAACATGACCAGCTTGTTGCAACATGAGATAAGATCTTGATGGATTGCATAAGGGAAAATTTCTGCTGAATTTGAAGATGAGCTGGGATTTTACGATTGAACTCTGGAATTCTTTTTGGCTGCAGAAGTTTTTGAAGAACCCAACAAAAGAAAGAGTGAAGGCACACACAGACACAGTTTGCAGGCTCTTGTCTGGTCTCTCGTCTCAAGGTAGGTACCACCACGAGCTCTTGAAACCAAAGTTACAGGATTCAACTCCTTCTTCCGTGGATGCCCAGTTTGCACGAATATTGTTGAAAGCTACTGCATTTTACTTGATCTCAATCAAGCTCCTGGATTTGGATTTGACAGGACCATGGTCAGAGCTCAGGGACTCAGAGCTGCTGCTGTTACAGTTTAGGGCTTTAGGGTTTAGGATAATTGTGTAGTGATCAAGGTCATGGATTGAACTCATGTGTGTCATGGAGAGACTTGTGGGAGTAAAAATTCTGTAGTTTGTCAAAGCTCATAGTATGATTTGACAATTTTCTTTTGGTTTAACTTGCTTTTGCAGATGTGCCAGTGACACGCTTGCTGCTTGAAGTTGTAACAAAGCATGGAATTACAGACAGAGTGCATGAGCCCCTGATAACACTACTGGAGATGGTTCGGCCGCTTCTGAGCAACAAAGACATTCCTGATTTCACAAGCGATGATCTGCTTGATGCAATTGACAACCAGTGGCACTCTGGTATAAATTCAGTAAAATCAAGTCCTGCAATTATATGGGGTACATCTGCTAGCTCCCATCTGAGTCAAAGCTGTGTCCACTGTCGTACTTCCAAGGCTGCTTTGAGCCCCAGAAGTTGTGCATTGAGGAAGACTGTCTCTTCCGCATCTCTGCCTGTCAGCAAAGCTGTAGAGGAAAAGACTCATGGTGAATTTTTTGAAGCTGAAACCAGTGCAAGTCCCACCACCATTGCCCACAAAACACAGCCTCTGACTCTTCCCTTATTGCGGAGTTTCTCAGATGAAAACTTTGCTTCTTCTTCTTACAAACCACTTGGATCTTTAGCTACACATGGGTCCCGTGGTACAGATGATTTGGAAAATTATACACAATCAGTTGATGCAGAGTGTAGAGAAAGGCCAGATGTGATGCTCACATTTAAAGCTTGTGGAATTCCAGAAGTTTTGCAACCATTAGAGGACCACTCAGGGGAAGAACATGGGTTCAAGGATCTTGAAACCTCACCTGGAATTCCCAAAGATATGCAACCAGTACCAGTCCCTGTCTCAGAAGAACAGGGGTTGGATCAAACCTCATCTGGAATGATCCCTGAAGTTTTGCAAGGTCCAGTACCAGATCATGGGGAAGAGGATGAGGGGTTGGATCAAACCTCATCATCTGGAATTCCAGAACTTTTGCAACCAGTACCACTAGAGAACCAAGGAGTTCCACAGGGGTTAGATCAAAGTTCCTTGACATCTTTGCTGCATGGCTTCAGTGGGGGTGTGAAAATCCTACCCTTTGTGGAGGAAGCCAAGGATCATCAGGAGAATATTTCTACCGAGAGTCCAGGTTTGGGTGCTGCCTCCAATTTGGAGATTTCTTCCCCACAAATTCCCCAAGTTTTGGATTGTGCAGTGGCATCAACCTGTAATGGTGAAGCTCATGGTGCAGTGGACCAATATGCAACTGAAGTGCCTGGTGCAGTGGACCATGCAACTGGAGGCAAGGGCAAATTACCTAAGGAGCCCAATGGGAAATTAGAGTTTGCGACTGAATGGAGTGTGTCAAGGTTTGGCACACAAGATAGTTGTTGTAAGGGGATTGAGCAGGCAGGCCAGGGTGCTAGAATTCATGATTCACCCTCAATGAATTCTGAGCAGCTGTTGCTCAATGATCCTCAACTGATCGGTCCAAGTGCAATTTCACCTGAACGAATCCAACATAACTTTGAGGATTCTGGAGAAATGTGTACCAACCCATTTGTGCAGGTTCCTCAATGTGAGGTTAAATCTTCACCAACTGCTGCCAACAGAGAAGAAGAAGAAGAATCATTACCATCTCTTAGTTCTTGTGTTCAAGAGCTAGGAGCTGGTGATGGTGATGCTGGCATGTTAAATCCAACTGATGTTGAAGGCATGGCAGAATTGTTGTCATCCTCTTCAATGCATTCTGGAATTGATGATGTAGCTGCAGCCAACATGGGAACTGGAGAGGAAACAGGCCCGTTTAAAGCTGAGGAATCCAATTCCAACTCTCCATCAATGGTGGTGCCCACATCCAATTCTGCAAGAGAAGAAATAGAACTAGAGAGTCTGAGATTCTACAAGATGAAGCAGAAACTAAAGACTTGCTGCTGGTGGTGTTGTTTCTGTCCTTCAGCTAATTCTTAATCAAATAATGATTATGATGTAACTAAGACATATAAACGCAAGATGGGCATATGTAGAACAAATCACAGATGCATATTCAAAAAGCTTATATATCCAGATCACTCCGAAGTGTGACTTGTTGCAACAGCATGTAAATGTGTATCAACTCCAAGTGTGTACCCCCGAGAGCTTTGTAGTCACATGTGTATCCATCAATCCATGAAGTTAATTACACTCACAAAATCTCCCAAAGAATCCAGCCAACTACAAACATGAATGAATCCTGGGTATTGCTAGATTGGTATAATTGCAAGTATCACATGATAACATAGGCCAGTGTCTAGATAATGAGCCAGTGCATCCCAATGGTGCAAATGATTGTGCTATATCAAAATTTGTATGTGTGCCATTTTGATACATTCAATACCCCAACCGAGAGATTATATAATTATTTTTCTGTTTCAATTTTCCTACCCTTCCCAGAGCAACTGTGTGCCAATCATCCAAAACTATTCAGGATAGGTGTGATGCAAATTTCATCTCTTCTCATGGAGGTGATGCACACCCCATGCAGATGGCACAAATGGGTGTGTGCCTGGTTGTGGTGCAAAAAGAGAAAGAAGATATCACCACTGACAGCAGAATGAGGCCTCTTTGAAGAAGATGGAAGAGACCATTCATCAGCACAAGTTCCTAAACCCTAAGCCCTAAACCCTAAACCCCATGCAATGGCTAGATTGAAGGGCTATGAGAACATCTAGTCGGAGTGAGCTTTGCTATTAACCCACTAAAAGCCCCCCTAGTAACCCCACAAATCCACTAAGTACCCCTAAATGAACCCCTTAATAGTACCTCCTAAAGCTCTCAAATAGTCCCTAGATAACCACTAAACAACTCAACCCCTAAGTAGACCCTAAAATATAGCTCCCTAAATAACCCCTAAATAGCCATGGGTAGTTAAGTAGGTAACCTCTATGTAGGTATGTATGGAGCCCATGGCAATGTAAGTAGGTAGGTAGTAGTGCCCATAGGCACCTTTGTAGGTAGGCCCAACATATTTAGCACCTCCCCCACTAAGCAACCCTCAAGCCATGTTTTGGCATAGGGATGGCAATTTTGGAATAAATTAAACTAATTTATAAAATGTTGAATTTATTTGGAAATATTATAGAGTTACTATAAAGCTTCTATTTGTAGAGAATGTTGGAATGTTGTAGAACATTTTATATCTTGAAATAACATCTTCAATTTTTTAAATTTTTGATAATATTATCATTAGTATTATGATATTATGTTTTTTTTTTTTGTAAAGTTGGTTGTCAACAGATGTTAATAGTGTCTAAAATATATTGACAAATTTTCTTTGGCATAACACATATTTTAATATTGAATGATATTAGCTCTCCAAATGTTCTTCCTAGATTATTCTTTTTATTTGTTTATCACCTTCTCCAACTCCAGAAAACTTGTAGTAATCATCTTCACCTCGTATATTGTCAAAATGACACAATGTCTAGTTGATTGTTACAAAACTTCTCATACACTTCACTTGCTTTATGACACTTGTTCTAAACTTTGTCAAGGTTTTTTATTCTATATAGGGTTACATAGGATGGGGTCAAAATCTTCAACTAGGAGCCAAAGGGATTATTTTGAAAAAGGATTGCACATTTTTTTTTCTCAAAAATGTTTTTTTACATGTAAATGAAATTTTTTATAACTTGTTTTGAAAAATATTTAAATGTTACCCAATGCATTTTCACATTTTTTAATCATTATTAAATATATATATAATTTTTAAAAAAGTGTGTAGATTCTTTACAAATTTAATATTTTATCTTGAAAAATGATCAAAATTTTAAGTTATCACCAAATATTTAAATTTTCACATTCTTTAATTTTATTATATTTTAAATTATAACTTTTTTTTTTCCATACATCATGTACATTATAACCCATTTATATGTAGGAAAGCACTCTTGAAGCTTTGACATTATGAAACAATTTTTAAATATTTTTTAAATTTTTGAAGTTTTAAAATTTCATATTTCTAAAAGTATGAATGGTTTTTGAGTCTTCAGGGAATTAACTCTCCCTCTTTCTGTTTTGTTACACTTTTGAAACCCTAATTATTTTGTCTCAGGCCAAAAAGCCGTCCTATTTGATAATCCATAGAATGAAATAGTAATACATGTTATTGCAGGATTTGCATTTGTGGTTTGGAAACTGAACTCTAGTTATCACATTTGTTGTCCCTAAATTGTTGTAGTCGGCATGATCTCCCAACTAGTTCTGGCTCTGGAAAACTGGTAGATTGCCAGCTTCTCCTCTTTACCAATGGTTCCAGCAAAGAAACATGAAATATGTTTCAACCCAAATGTTATCTTGAAATGTCATCAAATTGAGGCTTTGTGTTGCTCTGAAAACCATTTACGCACATTTTATTTTAGAATATTGGATATGACTTCTAGATTTTGATGCTACATGTTGAGCTCAACTTTTGTTAAATTTTGTGACAATGTGATTGGCAGAGATAAATACTAAGTGTTTAGCACATTTGTCAAGTGTGGAAGCTCATGGCGACTTAAATCAAAATTCCTTGTTTTTATTCAGCAGACTTACAAGCTTGTCATGACTTTATAGCGGAACTACTTAGCAGGAAATGTGGTCCAACATCTTCAGCTTTGTAAGATTGGACAATGAGTGAACGTTGTGTATCTAGATTGTCTTTATTTTCTTCAAGGCCTCCGCTTCCTCTTGGCGTTTGATCCTTGGATGCAAGTGTCATGCTTTCCACATTTGCAAATATAGTATTGCTGCTTGATCCACAGGCCCAGGCTCTGATATGCTCCTCACTACTGTTTGATGGCAGCTAACTGTAACTTGCTATTATCCCCATCTCCATATGGCTGTTGATGCTGCTTCTCAACTTATTTCCCACAACAGCATAAGAAGTTGACCCACAACCCCACAACCAGAGATGACTAAAACTTGCATGGCTACAAGCTAACAGAAGACAAATGACATCATCTGGCTGTAATCTTCTTCACACATCCAATCAAAATGTTTAAGAGCTTCTTCAGCATGACCCTGCACATGGCACATCCTCCATGGCAGATCACATTTCCAAATAGCATTCAGTTGAACACTGTCCAAGCAACCTCTAGGCTCCCACTTTTGCAGACATGCCAACCAAGCTATTCCCCACAAAGGCATCTGAATCCCATCCACATTGAATGGTCTGCTCATGAGCACATGTACACTCTTCTATCACAACTATGCTAGCACATGCATTCAGCACCACCATATCTTTAACAGAGTCTGGTCACACACCTTCCTGATGCATTTGGAAAAACCAGCTGCATTGCCTATTGTCTTTTCTCCCATTTTGCATGTCCCAATATCATGGTGGTCCAATTTAAACTACATCTTGAGATGGCATCTTGCTGAACACTCTCCAAACATCTCTGTGCCGGTGATCTTGAATAAACTGAAGATCATTTGGTGGATTCTCAATAGCCTTCCACATCTCATTCCTTGAGTCATAAACTTCAGTCAATAGTGCAATGCACGCACTGTTGTGTTGGACAGTGGGGAGATGTGGAGCACACACATGGGGTGATAGCCAACACATTTCATGCAATTATGGGTGCAAGAAGACTCATTAACTCTCAGCTCTGATAACCACACCCATTGTAACCTTGCAGACCAAAGCCCTGTCGGGTGTAACCCTGCTTACCATTGCCAAAGCCTATTGTGTCAGTGGTAGTGGCCCCAACTGGTGTGGCCCTGTCTGCTGTGCCTATGCAAGATATCCCAATGGATCAGTCATCAGACGAGTAGGAATCAATAGAGAATGTTAGTGATGTTCATCAAGACATACACATTTCTTATGGGCTAAATCTTGCTCTACGCAGATAATAATCCTGAATTCATGTCACCACAGAGCAGATTACCTAATGTCCTTGTTGGGCATAGTAACCATATGATCCTTGGGGTACTGGCTGTGAAGCATTGTGTGCATTGATCCCATCCAGATAGCTGTAGCCTGAAGAAGACTACAAGGGACATATGCACCACATGCCTAAGCAAGGCTTTGATACTGCTGTTGACCCGGATATTGAGTGCCCTCTGAATAACCTCCATAGGAAGGAGGTGGAGCAGATGGATGACCCAACTGCTGAGGAAGACCAGAGGGACAGTATCCACCATGATTATGGTAGCTACCCAGCAGGCTCCTAGAGACTTGCTTTTGTTAGGAGTACAAGGAGAAGGCACCAAACAACTTCAGCACATGATCAGGGTCCATTGCAGGGTGAAGAATGTTAGGGGTCAAACCACCTGGCCCAAACACACATTTTCTTCACATCAAGGAAATGACTTACTAGGTAATAAGACAATAAGTCCCCAAGTCAGAACTGGGATAAATTATATACACAGATATAGTTTCCATCACATCACACAACATCATTGACACAATAGAAGCAAGCATTGTGAATTTCTAGAGAAGAGGCCCATACCCAAGACTTCTACTTCATGTCATCAGATCTCAATGCCTGTATCACAAGAGTCAAAGATTCACAAAGGACTGGCTATGGCATGCTAAAACCCAAGTTATTTAATGTGCCTGATGTTGCAGCGGTACTGGTACATAAATCACACCCAATTGTATAATACACTTGTTTTGTCCCATAGAGCTTTGACACTTCTGGAAAGCAACCATGCCGACATAAAGTGGAATGACAACCAATCTCACTTGCAAAATTTCACCAACAAACAAAATGGAAAATTTGGAACTATTTTGGAGCATTTTGGAGCATTTCCATTATTGGAAGTTTTTTTTTTAAAGTGTAAAATTTACCAAATTTCCTTGTATGGCTCAAAAAATTGCCAAAAATATGAATAGACGATTTAAATTTCCACTTTTATATCTGATTCATAGCCAGATTTGGTTACATCAACTTATATATCATGGCCAAATCTTCCTAACCTCTTGGGACTGCATCACAAAATTCTTTAAATAATGCTCATTACACTAAATCTATCATCCAGCAAGTACTACTACTCAAGGTTTTTTTTTAGGAAATTTTTTAATGTACCCTGAATGGCTATCATCCATAGGAAGATGTAGGAAAAATGGCGATTGTCTATAAAAAAAGATTTAGCCAAATCTGGGTAATACCAAATATTAAGTACAAATATTTAATCAACCTTTTTATATTTGTCACTACGCACTCAGTTTTCACAACAAAGGTTTTCTATCCATGTAAGAGGCAAGCACAAATATAGAAACATAAATTACATTACAATAAAAGTTGTTTTCAATGATATAAGGTCCATTCATATGCACAATTGACACTCGAATTCTAAACTACTATGGTTAAATCATCTAAACTTCCTTGAAGACATTACCATTGTGCAACATGAAAAATTAACATGCTACTACTAGCACATTGAAATATAAGAATTCAAAAAAATAACCATCTTCAATATTCACAAGACTAAACACAAATCATGTTGTTAGTTTTTTTTAACTAACATTTTTGTTATTTAAAAATTGGCATAAATGGTTTTGAGAAGCAACACGGAGATTCTACCCCCCACATTTCATAGAGGAGCCTTGTTACACAACTCTTTGTTTCTTTCATAAGCTTAGAGCTAATTGATAAAATGTCGAAAAAATTAGGTTAAACATGGGTTGAATTCAAATGGTTTTTGCCTTCAAGCCACCAATGAGTGTACGTACAAATTCAAAATTTGATATATTCTCTTTGCCAAAGATCTGAATTTATTTCACCGCTCCCTTTTAACATTGATCCATAACCAATACACACTTGTAAGCTGCAGCAAAATAGGATATAGTTAGTGGTTTTTTGTTTAGCAAAATTTTGCCAAATTTTGATTTGAAAAATATGATTTTGACCTATGCAAAGGATTTTCCATGAAAAAAATGGCACAAATTCACCAAATTTTGAAAAATAAAATTTTTACATCTCTAAATTTTTATGATAAGTTCCAGTATGTGGCCAAAAAATTGGAAAGATCCTACTTTCACATTTAGTTTGTAGCCAAATCTGATTAAATCATCTTATGAAATCTTCTAAGTTTGTGATTATGGTCAATCATTAAATTCCTTTACGAAACTCAAGTACTCTCATAACTTTAATTATAATTCAATCTAATTTTCATAAGAGAATCCTTAAAGCTTGTAATATTATTGCAAAAGTGCCCACTTACCATAATGTTTGATCCAAGATGTTCTCTTTCAACCTTCTAGTTTTCCTCTCATTTCTTATGCATTGATTTGATCTTTCATTCCCTGATTTGCTAATCTCCCCACACAATTTCCAACCCCATGCCATCCAATGCTTTAAAAGATTTCAACAATTATTTCATTAAAAAACACATCACCAAAGGCTCAATAACCTTATTACTTCCTTTAACATCACTCTCCCTAAACATACATAGACATCATGCATCCTATACACTTAACTACTTTCAAAATCTTTTGAAAAATCATCAACTCAGGACAATGAAGGTGCATACAAAAGCAAAAACTTTCACATGTACACCTATCTTCAATGTTCAATCTAAAATGCAATATTGTTTTAACTTTCAAAAGTCACTAAGGTCCAAAGTTTCTTGATTGTAAAGACTCAAGTTCTGGCTTTGCTTTTAGAAGGAAAACACCTTGCATCCACAAAGGATTCAAGATAAGATGTTGCTTTGAAGTAGGAACCTTGATGTCTTGAACTTTAATGTGTAAGTGACAATTGGAGACCTAATTGAAATTACTTCATACTTTCTTTAAGTCACCTTACCATCATACATGCTTCCATCATTTTTCATGACTATGCTTGAACTAGTGTTAGTTTTGGTGTCAACTTCTAAACACACCAACATGGTCCTAATATTGGGTCCTTTTAGAACTTTCAAACTCACCTAGGTTTAGTTGTGAATCCTATTGGACATACAATTTATTGTTAAGTTGTCACCTAGTTATTAGGAGTGAAACAACTATTAGTGAACACACAAATTGAATAGATACAAAGTGTAGATACATAATTCTTGGAAAGCTCTATGACCCTTAAATAAAATTAAATATGTTTGGCGGGAGAAACAGATGTGGTCAATAATTTGATTGTGTTTCATGGATGGGTGGTGAGCATAAAAAATGAACCTTATATTTTTAAAATCATGTGCAATGTTTTTTTCCTTTATTATTTCACACGATATCAAAGCAATAGGTTGTTAAACATAAAATTCCTATGGCTAATATAAATCTAGAGAAAATTATAGACATGTTTGATGGTACAAATTTTCAAACTTGGAAAACAGGCATAGAATTGTTTTTCAAACAAGAAGCACATTGAAAATATGTTGATGGATTTAATGTTAGACCAACAACACCCACTAATGAACCTAAGTGGGATTTAGAAGATGTCAAAGAAAGGTTGACATTTTATTATGCATGAAAATGAATCAATTAATTCATGTTAAAAGATTTAAAACTTCAAAAGAAATATGGGATAACTCATCAATAGGTTTCAAACTACTAATGTGGTGGTTAAGAATTTTTTCACGAAGAAATTTTATAATCTGAAAATGGCAAAAAATGAACAAGTACAAACATATTTTAATCGATTTTGTCAAGTCCTTGATGAATCAACTAATGCTCATGCCAAAGTATCAGACAATGAAACTGCAACTACTTTCTTGGGTCCATGTCAAGGTCATTTGCAAGTCTAATAGGTCTTTAACAAGTAGAGTAAGTAAGGAACTTGTAATGAAACTTTAAATAGTTCATTATTTTACATGAAATAATAAACCTCATGAAGGACGAAGAAAACTTACAAGAGAATTATCAATGGCCAATCCGCTGACTTGTGATCATGGTGAAACATGAGCATTGTATTATGGGAAAAGAGGTTCAAAGTTATGAGGGTTCAAAACGTCTAATTTCCAAAGCCCCAATTTAAATTGGCAATTTGGGACGAATAATTTATGAGAGGAAATATTAATCATGGACAAACAAAGTTTTCAAAAATGCTTGGTCATCAAATTAAAAATGGTAGGAAGCAAATAATAGATGAAAACAATAACAATAATTGTTAAGGAAATCATGATACGAATGATTCCCAATTATTTGCTGCCTCATTGTCTACTTCCATTGATTCTAGTAACAATACTCGGTACATTGATTCAAGAACTAGAAGACACATCACAAGAAATCGAGGGTGGTTCAATTCATTCCGACAAAATGAAGAAGATGAATTTATGTATTTGGGTGAAATTCATGGTGTTGGTACAATTGGCATATTTATACCAAGTGGTGAGGTAAAATATATTCCCAATGTATTATATGTACCAAATTTGACCAAGATTTTAATATATGTTACTCAAATTAATGATGCTAGTTACACTCTTCTTTTTTTCTCTACATAAATGTATATTAAAAGACAAGTACCCCAACAAGAAAACAATTGCCAAATGTGATAGGGAAGGTAACCTTTACCATCTTGGAACACCTATTTTTACAATTGAAAAGGTCAATCTTTCCATTGAACATACTCAATTCCATTATTTTGTCTCAATCATAATTTATTAAAAGATAGTGACTTATAGCACTTGCATTTAGGTCATGTACTAGGAGAACGAAAATTTAAGCAATTGCATAAAAGCCAAGTGATATTAAACATGAAACTAAATGATACCCCCAACTAAAGTTTTGTTCAAGTTGTCAATATGGCAAACAACCAAAAAATCATTTCCCAATAAAAGTAGCACTATAGTAGAAAATTTGATTGACCTAATACATTCAAATATATGCGGACCCATCAAACTAAATCATTGAATGACAAAATATTTTATCACCTTTATAGATGATAAATCAAGGAAAATTATTGTTTATTTCCTAAAATGTAAAAATGAAGCTTACTAGAGAAAAGAATTAAAATCCTCCGAAGTGATGGAGGTGGAGAATACATTTCTAATGAATTAAAAAAAATTTGTGAACAATATGATATCTTTGAACTTTTGATATGGCTTCCATAACCTATTTGATTTTCATGGTACCACTTTTTTTTCCATATTTTGATTATTATCATTAAATATTTCATTTCTTTTAAATGTATTTTGAGTTACATGAATGTTCTCACTATAGTATAAATTAATGATGTACTCCCCCAAATTTTGAAAGAAGCTTTAGAAAGAAAAAATGCAACAGAATGGATGAATAGTGTCCAAGAAGAATATAAATCACTAATGAATAACTAAAATTTGGCCATTATCAAAATTACCCCCAGAAGAATGATGGTTGGTTGTAAATGGGTATTTCGTATCAATATAAAGTAGATGGGAATATAGAAAAGGGTGCAAACAAGATAAAACGAACTAACAATGTTATTTTAGAAAAGGATTACATGTCCCTTTGCCCAAAATTTTTTTTTTATACAAATGAATTTTTGAACAATTTTCTTTTGCAAATTGTTATAATAAATGATTATAATTGTTTAAGTACATGAGATTTTTTTTTTAAATAATTTTTCAATAAATATGAATTTTTGAAAATGTGTTGATTCCTTGTAAATTCAATATTTCATTTTTTTAAATGATAACAATTTCAAATCATAACCAAAATTTTATTTTTAAAATTTTTATGTTTTCTTGTATAATAAACTACAACTTTTCTTTACACGTCATGTACATTATACCCCATTTATATGTGGTAAAGGATTTTTGAAGTTTTAAAATTCTTGATCAATTTTGGGAATTTTTAAGTTTTAGATTTCCACATATTTTAGGGTATGAATGCTTTTTTGAATATGGTTAATAGGTTTTTATCTTCTTAATTTTTTCCCATCAATTTTGTTTTATTACATGAATCCTTTTGATGGTCCTTTGCAAAATTGATTCCTTTTGATAGAATAGGTGTTCATTTTCAAAAGTCTTAAATCTAAAGTTAAATTTCAAATTTTATCAAATGCATTTTTGGTTTGAATTTTTTGACGTTCATATGAATGAAAAAGAACAATTTGCCATTATTGCCATGGTTTTAAATGGTAAAACATAAATATTTCTTCAACTTTGATTATTTTCTTCATCATCTAACATCCTTTTTGGCTCATTTTATTGTGATTGCACCCAAAAGTACAAATCTCATTTAGTTGTTAAGGGATATATGCAAGTCCTAGGAATTGATTTTACTAAAACATTTTCCATGGTTGTAAAAATGTTTTCAATTTGAATCTTGTTGGCATTAACTACTAAATATGATTATGAAGTCCATCAAATGGACATTAAAACTGCATTCATAAATGGTTACTTAAAAAAAGAAATATACATGAGATAACTCGAAGGATTTATCCAAAATATAAAAAATAATTTGGTTTGTAAATTACATCAAAGTTTATACAAATTTAAACAAAGTCTAGGAACATGGTATGATAGAATTGATATATATTTGATAAAAAATAGATTTATACATAGCACTTCCAATACTAATGCGACGTGAAGAAAGTTGAAAATTCTTTAATGATTATTGCCCTGTACATGGATGATTGTATAATTGTTCACAATGATCAACATAAGTTGTTGCCCAAACTAAAAAAATCCTAAAGTCAAAATTTGAAATGATTGATATGGGGTAAATTGAATATTTCCTTGGAATTCATATTACATGGAATAAACAACAAAAGACAATCCATCTCAATCAAACCAAATATATAAATAATATTTTAAAGAAGTTTTGTAAGGAATCGTGTAAATCAATCTTCACACCACTTGAGACTAGGATATTAAACTTACAAAGGACCAATCTCCCACATTTGAAAAAGATAGGAGAAAAATATATGATGGTCCATGCAAATCCATTGTAAGAAGTTTAATGTATGTCATGGTTTGTACTTGGCTAAATATAGCATTTTCTGTAGGACTTGTTTTTCAATATTTATCAAACCCAAGATTAGCCCATTTATCATTTGTCCAAAGAATTTTAAGATATTTAAAAAACACATCTAACCTTGGGATTATTTATAAAGGAGGATTTCCATATACTTCTTGATCAAATAAGATTCAAGGATATTTAGATGTTGATTGGGTTGGGGATGTTGATAGTAGAAGATCTACCTTTGACTATGTTTTCTTGTTGAATGCATGAACAATCAATTGGGCAAGCAAAAGACAAACAATAGTTGTTTTATTTACAACTTAGGCTCAATACATGGCTACAATTTTGGCAACAAAAAAGGCAATATGGCTAAGACATTTATTGTGTGATTTGGGTGAAGAATCAAAAGATGTTATTATAATATGTTGTGATAAGCAAAGAATTATAGCTTTAACTCAAAATCCAAAATTCCATTCAAGATTAAAACATATAGAGTTACAATTTCATTTTATTTAGGACAAGGTGACAAATAATGACGTTCAGTTCACTTAGTGCCCCGCTAAAAATACGATTGTTGACATTTTTACCAAGAATATCCAACCAAAAAACATGAAGATTTTATTGTGGATTGTGGAGTTTCACATATATCAAATGAAGTTAAAGATGAAAACTTAGTTTAAAAATTAGTCAACCTAGTGTTATAGCACTTAACTTTTATATTAATGGGAGTGTTGGACATATAATTTACAATTAAGTTTTCCCCTAGTTATTAGGACTAAAACAAGTCTTAGTGAATAGATACAAAATGTAGAAACATAACTCTTGGAAAGTGCTCTAAACCTTCATTAGTATTTAATGTGCTCACATGTAATAAACATTTTAACATGGATGGGAGGTGAGCATAAAAGTAAATTTTATGTTTCTTAAATCATGTGCAATGTTCCTTTCCTTTAAAATTTCACAAATCCAAGACCGTTTTTTTGTCTAGTATGTAATAAATATATAAATGGTATGAAATTGGTAATGTTTCAAGTCCTTACCAAGTTAGTACTAATATAAGATTAATATTGCCTCATGTCATATTAATGCATAGCCCAAAATACACACCAAGTATATGCCAATATACCAAATAGCACTAATTTAAACCAATGTTGGCCAATTATTATTTTGTTTTCATAATCAATAGAGTAAGTTATTTTTTTCATTTTGATTTTTGGACCAAAAAAATAGGCTTATTGATTATCAATTTCACTTTCAAATTTTTACCCTTGTTATCAATTAACTTGATTAATTTGTTTTGGTAATAAGCACTTATGATGCATAAAGTTTGGTTCTAAATACCCACCTTGTGAAACGCTTGTTACACTACCTAGGCAAGGTAGGTTATAAGGTTTTATTTGTATTTTTTTCTTTTTTTTTCTTACTTTGTTTTTTTATGGCAAACATTATACCAAGGATTTCAAAGTTGAGTGCTACATTGAATGGTTTCTTAACAATAATGATATGTGTAGAAAGGTAATTAGATTTATTTTTTCTTTACAAACATCTCTCTATGCATGTATCCATTGAATACATTTTCTTTATGTGAAGCTTCAACAATTGCAAGTCCTTGTGTTCAAGCTCTTTGAATTCGCTTGAAGTAGCAATTGCAAGTCCTTGTGTTCAAGCTCTTTGAATACACTTCAAGTTTGCTTGTGTGGAGAAAGTTCAAGATGAAATTAGAGTTAGAAAACATAAGTGTAGATTTTGAAAGTCGTCAGCACATTGACGTAATCCTCATTTTTGGTTTGTCTATGGGCATGCAAAAAACATTGACCTAATCTTCATTTTTGGTTTGTCTATGGGCATGCAAGAAAGATCTTGCTTCTTCTTCTTCTTCTTTGTAGGAAGACTCCGATAGCAATGACAAATTTGAGAAACGAGTTGATGTTTTAGGAAGGCACAAGATTTTATAAGGATTGATAACTCGCTTGGATGAAAACCCTAAGCATGTTATTAAAAAAATTTAAGTTTCAAGATTGATAAGCTACAAAATTAAAAACATCAAACATCCAAGTAAGATATCGAATTTGAAGGATTCAATAATACATTTTATAAGGGTTTTCTCAATTGTTTATATTCTTTCAATTATTGTCTAGCAAGTTATTGATAACCGGATTGATAACCTGGTTGATAACTAGGTGTTTTCCCAATAAGAGGTCAATACGAGTTTGAATCAAACCAATGTTGGGTAGTTCTTTACTTATATGAAGAACCTCCACATGTATTCAAATGATGAATAATAAATTTATTTTTGTATTCTTGATATTTTTAAAATTTGAAAATCACTCCACATTTAAAATCCCAAGACTACCCCCACCAAAAGAATACATTCCAACTCTAATTAATTTCAGACCCAACAATGAAATTATTGCACTAATCCAAAAAAATTAGATTACAAATTATATGAAAATAGATTTTGGGAATTTCAACCTTTTAAACATCAAATTTCTTCTTTTTTTTTTCTTTTTTTTCTTTTTTTTTGTGGTTTGCCTAAATTGCCCCAAGTTCCAAGTGTAATTGCTTCTTGCTAACAAACAATTACCATTATCTCTAACCATGTGTGCCCCTTAACCTTCAATTTAACCAAGGTCATGTGAAGTTAATACACTAAATTCCCAACCCAAAACCATGTTTAATATTAAGTAAAAAGCCTAGAGTTTTAAGTTGGTCATGTGTGATTGCTAATAACCATAAGAATTGAGTTTTTATTTAAAAATTTTGGGTCTCAATTTTTTTAAATGAAAAAAAATAAAAATTTGAAAGACATTTTTTAATTGGTCTAAAAAATTAAGTATCACCAAAACTAGACCTTGTTTTGGATTTAAGAGAGAAAAAAATAAAAAATAAATTTTTAAAAAAATAATAGGCTTTTTTTTTAGAGTATTTTTCTAATTATATATTTTATTATTCCCTTGACGGATTATTTTCTGGAGGTAGGGAAGATAGACTGTGCAAATCTGAGCCAATACCAGCGCATGGATTGACGATCCAGGATCAGCCCCTCTCAAATCGACGGTGTTAAACTACCGACAAGATTCTTGGTCTAGATAAGGCTACCCCCAAAGAAATAGCTTTAAATAGATTTAAAATCCACACAAAAATTAAGGAAAAACAAATTACATAAATAATAATAATAATAATAATAATAATAATAAACTAGGACCTAGTAAACAGAACAAATCACCACGCCCAAAAAAAAAACAAAAAAAAACAAAAAACAAATGGGGAAAATGGGCTGCCCAAAAGGAATACAAAATAGTGAAAATAGCTGTAAAATATTTAAAGAAAATTGCACTCAAATTTTAAAGAAAATTTTAAAAAAACATCACAAAAAAAAAAGCAACGATCTGGTAAAACAGAATAAATGGGGAAAATAAAATCATTTTTAAAAATGGAGAAAATGGGCTGCCCAAAATAATTTAAATAAAGAAAATAGCTGTTAAATATTTTAAAACTGGACTAAACATTTGTTGAAAAATAAAAACACATAAAAGAAACTAAAAGTAAAGAATCTGGTTAGTAGAATCCCCCAAAAAAGAAAGAAATAAATAAATAAATAATGGGGGAAAAGGGCTGCCCACAAACAATATAATTAATTAATTAATTAATTAATTAGTTAAGCAACGGCTGACTTTGATTTGGCCGTTGGATTTTTGTGGCTGCACTTTCTCTTCGTCATCCTCGTCGTGTGTTTTTGGGCTCTCGTTTGTGCCTTGCAAGCTTTTCTGGATTGTGCTGCATTTCCCAGAGCTTTTTCTGCAGATCTGCAGATCCGACTTACTTTGTGGGTGTTGTTGCTTAGTTAGAAAGAGACAGACAGAAGAGGGACAATAGAGCTCTGCATTCACGTTTGAGAGAGAGAGAGAGACACACACACATTTGAGTTTAATTTCGGGAGCTTGAGATCATCATCATGGCTTCTACAGTAGCTGCCACTAGAGCTTTGGTCACTCCCACAATACTAGGATCACTGAAGCAACAAAGATTGTTGGGAGGTGAAGCTCTTCAAGTAGTGCCTTCTCTCCTCTCTGTCAGCTCCCGGAGAGCTTCTTCTTTGGTTGTTCGTGCCGGCTCTGGATTGCCCTCTCCCACTAAGGTAATAATAAAATGCAGCTCCAGCTACATTCAGTATTCAATCTTGATTTTGGTTTCTGGAAAAGGAAATGTAGCTAGTCTACTTTCTCTGGTGGTTGTTCAATAATGCTGAGTTTCGGTTTTGTCTATCTTTCTTTCCTTCTCTGTTAGAAGATTGGAAAAAGATTTGGATTTCATAGAAGAATGCTTACAAAGAGAGAATGATTCAGTGAGGGTGATGGATATGTGGAAATTACTGGTGGTTGCAGCAAGCGGATAGAGCCCTTGTCTTTGCTTCCAAGCAGAGCTTATCGTACCTTGATGGAAGGTATGTAAAAATAAATAAATGGAACTCCCATGTACGCTGCTGTTGTTTTCCAAGCACTAGAAATGTTGATGCGAATTGTGACCATGGGTGATTCAAGTTGTCTTGTTCAATGTAGCTGCAGCGATTTCTCAGTTATATATAACAAGAAAATTGTTGGACCTGTTTCAGTTTGGCAGGAGACTATGGATTCGACCCTTTGGGTTTGATGGATCCGGAAGGTGCTGGAGGATTCATTGATCCCAACTGGCTGGTATACGCGGAAATCATTAACGGTCGCTTCGCCATGCTTGGGGCTGCTGGAGCAATTGCACCCGAGATTCTGGGAAGAGCAGGACTGATCCCGCAAGAAACAGCGCTACCTTGGTTCCAGACTGGAGTGATACCACCAGTGGGAACTTACGGCTACTGGGCTGACCCTTACACGCTGTTCGTATTGGAGATAGCGTTGATGGGCTTTGCCGAGCACCGCAGAGCTCAGGATTATTACAAACCTGGATCCATGGGCAAGCAGTACTTCTTGGGATTCGAGAAATTCTTGGGAGGTTCCGGAGATCCGGCTTACCCTGGTGGCCCAGTCTTCAACTTCTTGGGCTTTGGAAAGAATGAGAAAGAACTGAAGGATCTGAAGATCAAGGAAGTGAAGAATGGGCGTCTGGCTATGCTTGCCATCTTGGGCTATTTCATCCAAGCCATTTTCACAGGTGTAGGTCCTTTCCAGAACCTGCTTGATCATTTGGCAGATCCTGTGCACAACAATGTGCTCACCAATTTGAGAATTCATTAGATTGTTTTTTTTGCTTCATTTTGGAAATTTGGCAAAAAACACACCCCCCAACAACACATGTATCATGGCCAGATGAGAGAGTACAAGCATTCTCTTTCTTCCTTCTTTTCCTTTCCTTTCCCTTCCTTGCTTGCTTCCTTCCTTCCCTTTTGTGTTGATGATCATCACTGCCTGCATCCCTTGTTTTGAACCATCATTGTTGTTGGGTGTGTTCAAATGGTCATAACCTCTGGTTTCTGGGTTTTTGAACATTTTCAGAATCAAAGAAGAGTACAAGCATTCTCTTTCTTCCTTCCTTTGTGTGGTGATAATCATCACTACCTGCATTTCTTGTTTGGACCAACTTTACATGGTTCTTTGATTTTCTTATACCTCTGGTACTGGGTTTTTGAAAATTTTCAGAATCAAAGAACCAGGTGAGATCACAAGCATTCCCAAGTTATTCCTTCCTTTCTTTCCTTCTTTCCTTTGTGTGTTATCAAATCACTCCCTGCATTCCTTGTTTTGACCATGTTGAGCAGTTCTTTGATTTTCTTACAACCTCTGGTTGTGGGTCTTTGAAAAAAATTCAGAATGAAAGAACCTTTGGTTTCATGTCTTCTGGAATATAATAACCACTGCTGGTTTCTGAAAACTTTAAGAATCAAAGAACCTCAGGATCCAGATTTTTGAACATTTTCGGAATATAAATAACTTCAATTTCCAGGTTTTTGAAGTTTCTCTCGAAGATCTGACAGGTTTTACAAAAGAACCTCATTCAGGATATGTTCTGTGAGCGAGTTCTATGATTTTTTGAGAACTGTGTTTCAAGGGGGTAAAATGAGTTCTTTAATTTTTGAGAACCATTGTTCTAGGGTTCATATACTCAGTCCCTCACCTGCCAGTTCTGTTTGAAAAAGAAAGAACTGCACAAGGCATGGGTATGATCCATACATTTGCTGCTGCCAGATTTTGTGCTCTTGATCAGCAAATGTTTGGTGGTCATCACTGATGCAATTAATCCCAGGTGAATTATGTTGTCTTCACAAAGAGTGGTTACTTTTTGTGTATAAAAGTAGCTTCTTCACAAGGTGTGATAACTGTTTGAAGAATTGGAAAATTTTGCAAATTGTGTGTTTCAGTGGATTCTTTCTTCACAAGAATGCTCTCAAAATCGCAGTACAAACATTGGAAATAAGCTCCCATTCTTCTTTCCTTATATCTAGTTAGTTATACCAAGGACTGCATCTCTAACCACCCTTTGCAAGCACTATTGAGAAATAACTGGACCTTGCTGAGCCTTGCCTCTGCATTTTGGTAATGGCACCCACCCAGAGATGCTAAAACCTTGCATAACAGAAAAACAAATTTCCCACTGCATCCTTGTGAACAGCTTCCCCACTCTGAAAGGACACAAGAAAAACAAGAACATTGTCAAGATTTTGTGTTCACTGAAGTGTCAAGGGATACAAGAATGCTCTCTCCTGTATCTTCCAGAAGCACACTGTTGGCAAGGGAGATACCCCATCTAAATGTTGGTGCAAAAAAGTGAACTGTGCTCATTAATCCAAACCTGAATTGAGAGGCCTTGTCTCCATCAAGTTCAATATATCAATTGTCATGACATGATTGCAAATCTCCAATTCAAATAGAGAAGAACCTGTAGCCAAAGGACAGAAATGGTGGGAACTCTACATGAAGGCGGGGCACACAGTATTAATTTCATAGTTTTCTCCCCACCCTAAAAGAGAAAAGAAGCAATGCAGAGAAAGTGTCCTGAAACAAGCTCAGAACAAGCAGCTCATCATGTATTAGCTCTGACCCTTATAGCAAGTTCAAACAAGTTCAGACACACAAGAGTTAAGATTCCACCATGTTCAATGCATGCATTATTCTTCAACTTGCTTCCTGGAGGAAGTTATATCTCATCATTGTCTTCAAAGTGCTTGCCATGTCTTTGCCTTCACTTTAGTATCTTCTCCATCCATCTGCAATAAGCTTATGGTTTGTTCAATTCACCTGTACATAACCTCACACCTGTTCTGCATGTCGTCTCTCCTCTCATATCAAATTTGCACACTGGAAAAAGGCTACAAGCTTCAAACTGTGTTACAACCTCTTCAGCCAGATAGCCATGTACATGGAACCTGAATCCTTGTATCCTTGAGTGTAGCATCATTGGTACAAATGAACAATGCTATAAACGTGCAAGTCTCATTACTTTACCCTAAAGAAATATACTCAATCTCCACTTTGTTTTGAGGACTTTGGAGGGCAAACAAAGCAGGGATTTCTAAGGTGCACCATTTGACAACAAAGCTGATAGTAAGTGATGCTCAAAGAAAGAAGAATGGAACTGACTGGGCAGACACATCCTCATGACAGAAAAGCCTTGGTCAACAATCTCAACCTTATGGACATGAACAAGGTTTGAGATCTACAGACAATTTCAGCTCCAAACCCACTCAAAAACAACTAGTTGCACCACTGAATGCTTGGCAAGAGCTTGCTGAGAGTAAGGGTTTACACAATGGAGTGGTTTACCTTAACCTGGGAATAAATGAGCTGATACACAGCATGGAGGTGTTGTGCACTTGCTTCATTTGGCTTCAATACCACAAAGTTTTGCATATTTGGAGCAAGCTTGGATACCACAAACATGTTTGTCATGTGCATCCCACCACCATGTAGTGTGGAATCCTGGACTCAGTAAAGCATCGATAAAAAGTCTTCCTCCCCTCCCAAAAACAACAAATACTTCGTCTGACTAAGTACTAACATCACATGTGATTCCTTGCCAGAAGATATGAAGGAGATGTAATCTACACAAGGCCCTCCTCTCTGTCTCTGTCTGCACTGCTTCCTTCATGTTGTTCTGGAATCACTGCCATAAGGGAAAGCTCAAATATAGCTATGGTGATATACCTCAAGCTCTCTCTCACCTCACCTCCCAAGAAATTGTCTCTGCCTCTTAAACACAAATACTGGATGTGAGCTTGATGTTTGGAAACCTCACCTAGGTTGTTTGCTGGACTGTTGTGAACTAGGTCAAGGTCTTTGCATAGACAGATAAATCCATATCCACAGATTTACACAAAGCCAGAGCAAACCCCACACCCATCTGTAAGGAAGGAAGGGTGTGGAAGCTGTACAACAAATGAATAAGGAGAAGCTTCAAGCTTGAAGAATGCAGCTTCGGACTACTCCTTACTTAGTGAAGTAAGCGATGCGGAAGAACCAGGGAACCATGAAAATCACAACGAAGCATGCGAGCAGCGAGTTCCGCACCAGCTGTTGTTGCCAGCAAAACCTGAATCTGGCAGTCGATGTCCTCATCGCTGCTATGCCAGTATCTGCTGCCGCTCCCTCTGTCTGAGTCATGGAGGCTGAGGCCGTTTCATTCTCCAACACAGGTAGATTCTCCACTGTTCGTCCACAGATTTCGCACAACCTGTTTCCTCGTATCCTGAACCACTCTTCCGCACAAGAGCGATGACACATGGCTAGGTCTTGCTTGCAGGCGCAGCCAAGCTCCATGGCCTCGCTGTTCCCAGTTTGAAGCCCTAAGTGGCAGACACGGCAGATCTGTTCGCCGTCGGCTAAATCGGCTGCATCGTCTTCCTCCACGCGCTTCCCACGGCCGGTCGCTAGACCCATCTCCAAGTCCATATCCAAAGCTCCAAGCTCCATTTCCTTGCAGGATCGACCCTTCATATTGTGAGAACCCTCGGCTCCAGAAACAGGAACCCTTGTTGCATCCAGGCCATGTCGGTCGGAATTAGAGTCTTTCGGAGCTTCATCGATGCAGCTCTCATTCCTGCCATCGTCTCCGCTATTGTGCAGACTCAAGACAACAAAGGAAGAATCCGATTCCGTAACCATCCCCGGATCCTGGACACTTGCAACTCCAGGTGGTTCAGTGACACGAATGCGATGGCTATCTTCTGCCCCTGTACTCTGACCTGCTGACAAAAACCACTCATCATACCCTCGCTCCCCCGTCTCCTCCGAACTCCTCCCACTCTCCTGCGACTTCAGCTTCTCGACCCTGGAAGCCAATCTCGATAGGTTCACCACCACACCATCTTCACGGAAAGGCGCTCTGGGAGAACCCTCCAGAGGAAGAAGGCGAACATCGGGCGTGCCGGGAGGAGGAGGAGGAGCCATCACAACAACATTACCGTTCCACCCAAACTTGTGCAACACAGCATTGAAGCAAAATCCTCAAAGGACCCCCACACCGCCCTTTTCACTCAGTCCATGTTCATTGAGTTCGGAAACGGAAGCGCAGACGCAGCTGTGGCGATAATGCGCAGCGACGGACGACAGCCGACGGGCATGCAGAGAAGGGAAGCCGATAGGAACACTGGAGTGGTTTCTTGGGGTCTTGTGTTTTGGGTGGTCGGCAGCTTTAAATAGCCAAAAAACTATGTTCAAAATTTAAAAGAGCTAAAATCAATAGATTTATCAATAGCCATAATTCGACCAAATTTTAAAGAAATTTTGCCTTGTTTTTTTCTATACATGGTTCAAGTAGGTAGTCAAAAATATAGAAGCATGTTCAAAAAAAAACTTACTTATGAAATTTAGCTTCTAGCCAAATTTGGGTAAATATTCTTGTGGATCATCTCCACTTTGGCTACATCACAAAATTGACCCCAAAACAAATTTAGAAAACACTGGTCAGTGAATTTTTTTTTGTGGCAAAAATTCACCATTTTGCTATATAAAAAACAACTCACAAGCAACATCATTGATGGAACTTATTGGACAAAATCCCCAAAAATCCCCAAATTTTGAGGAAGAAAGTTATGAAGATTTTTGGCAGATTTGGGGAGATTTTTAAGCTTCTTTTTTTTTTTTTGAAATTGCCATATTTAGCAATAGGTTCTAGGGGTTCAACAACATGTGATAGGATTCTTAAATTTCTTTATTTCTCTGTCTGTTTCCTCTTAGATAACCAGATCTGGCTAAATCCTCTTGTGCCCGATTGCCACTTTTGATGCAACATAAGAAAATTCGGAAAAACATGCTGGTGGTATTGGTATGGTCGGTTGGTGTGTTTGGGTGGGGCTTTAAAGGGGTCAGGTAATTTTAGTGTTTACCTATTTGAAATGCCTAACGTTGTTAGACAACAGCTACCTGTCAGATACAGGCCTGGGTTTCAAAAGGGGAAAACAAAATTAAGGTCTACACAGAGCATGGGCATAATAATTCTGGGAAAGCCCATGGTGGTTGGTTGAGGCCATGGGCTTTATTGGCTTTTTGCCTACCAAGGCAAGGATATTGTGTTTAGATGTCATTATAGAGTATATAGTAGCTTAAGGGATTTTGACCCCTAGGTAATTCAAGGTCTATTTTTATATGAGGATTTTTCGAAGAAGATCATATTTTGGCTTGTGTTGAAGCTTGAGATTAGTTGTAGAGTTATAATAATATCTTGAAGGATTTTGGTTTCTTTTTAGAGGATTTTGGGAAGATTATATCTTTGCATGGTGAAATATTTGAGTCTCCATAATTCTCCTTTTGCCTTACAATCCTTTTTAATGTAAATGGCAAGGCCACATGATGAGGGTTTTTTTCCAATTTTGTGATGACAATCATCCACAAGAGGAATTAGCCAGATTTTGGCTACAGCTTAGAGAGGAAAGTAGAAAAGTTTAAGAATCCTGCTATAGTGCATTCCACACTTTAGAGTAATTGATAACAAGATCCATAAACCAGTGGCACACAATCCTGCCTTATTATACACAATTCAAGCTTTAGAGAACACATGACAATAAGAGTGGAAAAATAGTTAAATAAGTTTTTACCCTACCATCTATTGAATCATAGAATTCAACATTCTAGAATCTATTACATTGCTGCACACCGTTCTTTTGGTAGTGTAAACCACATATGAAGGCATAGGTTGTCACTTGGTTTTGGCACGCACAGCAACAAAAATTGATCCTTTATCCCCACGACCAATGCGCATAGTCTCGTCCAAATATGTTGTGTCAATCCACCTGTAAGAAATGATATGTTAAAATTAGAATGAGTATGCTCTCTGGTTATTGTGTCACCAATTATAGCATTCAGCTCACATTGTAAATCAGAAATCATTATATGATTCTACAAGTCCCCAATAAGGTGTCACAAGCAACTTATCACTCACTTAATTTTGAAGTCAAAACTCTCTAGCTTTATTGCCCAGGTTTATATGCTAGGAAAGATTGACTCACCCCTTTGGATTGATCCAATTCAAAGAAAGTGATGGAAACTCTAAGTTGCCAATTTTGACCTGAAAGTTTTTGAAGGTTACATCAACACGAATCGACCCTTTTTCAGAGGGGGCCACCTTCACCACCTTTGCCTTTATTGTCAATGATCCTGAGAATGCCCGATACATTCCTCAATTCAGCCAAAAAGAAATGTGGGCAGTCCTAATAAGTACAAACTAAGAACATGATTCCTTCCTAAGAACTTTCTTGTACTTATGATTTAAGCCAAGCTTAATAGAATTAAGAAACAACATGATAACAAGGTAATAAATTATTCAGACCTCACACAAAATAGTAACTGATCAGCAAGTATGAAAACAAGGAAACCCAACCATAAGGAAAAGAGAAAAGAAGACCAAAACAAAACTGATCAGATTAAACAGGATCACCAGCCATAAGAATGTATGTTCAGGGAAATTCAACAGCACATGTATGGTATTAACCACTTACCCTAGCATCCCCTCCTACTCATCAGCTCCCTGCAATGGTTGGAGGTTAAACCCTACAAATTAACACTGAAGAAACAACTTGGTGGTTGATGCCTACCATCAATATTGAAAAAAGTAAAGTCAGCGATATTTTGTGCCACTCCGCCCTCTGCATCAATCACCTGCACATCACAAGTTTTTGTCAAAGGCTAGGCCACTTCATGCATCTTGGTCTCCTTTGATTCAAAAGCTTGTACTAGAAAGTGAAAGTGCAAGTCTCATATGCTCTATCATACCCAACATTAAACCTGCAAAAATCAAATTTTGGCTCCTGAAAAATAGAGGTTGACTTGCCCTGTGAGTAAGGCAAAGTACATCCCAAAAGGAGAAGTTCATCTGCACCACTGGTGAGACACTGGATGAGCCATTATCTCAGTTACTTGATGAAAGGATCTTGAGAGTAAAATTTACCTGGGTGCTGCGTGTCTGCCGAACAGATCCAAGGCTAACAGGTTTCAAACGTGACAAAAAAGGTCCCTCTTCTGTGCCTGCATACTTGTCTGATTTCTTCTCTGAACAATCTCGAATCCATTACAATGTATTAGGAACATGTATGTGATGGATACCAAAGAAACTACCACTTCCAGGAAGAATTCCAGAACCTTAAAACCAGATAAAATTCCAGAAACCTAACACTCTATGATGTATGCCTCATTTTGTCAATAAACAGGACTGCCTTATTCCAGTTTGCAGGCGCACCATCAATTGCAGCTGTGTATAGCAGTGCCCAACGCCCAGAAAATAACGGGGAATTGATGGGGTCAGCTGTTGGATTTTGGACTTCTAGTTCCTGCATCCATAACCATTCACCTCAGAAATATCTCCAATCACTTGAGAACTTGAGTGACAAATAACTTGGATAATGGAAAAGATTCCTTACTTCAAGCAGACCAAGAATATGCTGCTTCTGCTGATATGTGGCATCCTGTCACACACCAAATCATACACAATCAAAAATCATGTAGATTCTTCCAACATGTACACTCAAACTCTGAAAGACGTGAGAAACCCAGAGATATCACATCACACAGAATTATCAGTTGATTGTATATATTAGTTTCTCAATTTCAGTTGACATAGCCTATTACTGAGTCCCATTCACTGGAGCTGAATATGAATATTAGACAACATTTGAGGTCTTTACTCATAGCCCTAAACCAGTAAGAGTGGTTTGGTAGGACAACAGAACAGAAATATGAACTCAAGGCTACTTCTTTCTGAAATGGACTGCAGCATGCCACATCCCCAGGCACTTCAAAACCTCTGAGATTTTGATGAATGGCTTATGATTAAGGATTGAGAAGTGTAAAAATTGCATAGAATAGAAAACCAAATGGGGTTCACTGCTCAAAGAGCCAGCTGCAGACCTTTTCAAATGCAGAAACCCTGGAACCCACTAAGGGAAACCCTAGCACCACCAAAAGCAGGCAATGTGATACTTGACTGCTCTCAGTTTGCCTCTTCGAATTGAAAATCATAACACAAAAAAATGGCAGCAGTGGCAGCTTGCTTCAAACAGGTGCGGAGAAGGATAAGCTCATGGAGTATTATGCATCAATGGCAGAAACCCTAGAACCTAGAACCTACTAACAGAAACCCTAGCACCACCAAAAGGAGGCAATATGAAACTTGACTGCTCAGAGTCCACCACTTCGAATTGAAAATTGTAAGACAAAAAAAATGGCAGCAGTGGCAACTTGCTTGAACCCGAGTCCAGAGAAGGACAAGCTCCTGGAGGACTATGCATATTGAAGAAAACTAGTGCTATAACTGGAGATTAAATGGAACAGAACCTAAGTGGCGGCCACCTTGCCGCGATTTGTGTTTGAAACTGCACTCATCACCAATTTCTTCAACTCTTCTCTTGTGTTGACCCCAGATAGCATTGTCACTGTTTCTTTAGGTGTTTCAAGGTCACCAGAACCTCCACTTGTGCTTGCCTGAACAAACCAATGTTGCTGAGAGTCTTCTTTTTCTCGTCTACTGTTCTGCACACCATCAGGTTGATGAACAGAAAATGTCAAAATTTAGTAACGTACCAGCTGGTTTACAAGCACAGATTCCAGTGCAAACTTCCATTCTTAGGGTTTTTCAATCAACATGGACAGTAGAAGAGTCCCTATGGCAGTCAGACCGTGAGAATATCTCTCAAACAGATCTTTCCAAGTTGTAGCTCTCGTCTTGTCTTTGTTGCTTTTCACCAAGCTTCCTTGGCCAATTGTTGCTTCCTAGGCAACTTGCAGATATGCTTTCTTATGCAAATCCTTCACAAGGTTCAAACATTATTGTCATGCAATTCATCACTGCTTCATCTCCTTTGCTTGGTCTTCAGCTCCAGTGCAAGCATTCGCAATCAAAATTGTTTTCACCTCGTAAAACCTAAATTGCACAAAAACAAACGCAGCCAAAATATGCAATGAAGAAACAGTTCTAACCAAACAACCGCAGATTAGGCGCGCCCTGAACGTTATCCCGCTGCCGTAACTGGATTTTGCACTGAACGCTTCCCCTCCTCCGAAGTGAGTCATCTGACGAACCCTGTAGCGTAGCTGCAAAAGATTCGCAAAGTTGGTAGGTTATTGAAAATGTTCAAAATCGGTCTTCTAGCTCTGGAGCAAAGTGACGGCAAAACAAAACAATATGGGAGAATCCTAGGAAAACAGTAACCAACTGATGCTACTTTCTCTTCACCATCCTCCAGGGATCATCATCATCATCATCATCATAGTTAGCCCGTAAAATCTTCAGCGAAGATCGCATTCTTCCTTAGAACTGAAACTGAACGCCTCATGAAGAATAACAGTAATTCAAACGGAGGCCCTCAAATCACCAAAAAACTGGGGCGGGAGGGGAGGAGAGCAAAGAACAAAGAACTCTCGCGAGCTGATTCCCGCAGATAACAAACAACAATACAGTTGAGATTGGAACAGCGAGGGTTGTAAGGAACAAACATGGGAAGTTGCAGAAGGCAAGGGAAGTGCAAGAGTCGCCATCGCCACGGCTCTTGAAAAGCTCTCAACAACTCCAAAACACTTGTATTTGTCACCTGTCAGAAAATGGTCGAATAGAAGCCAAACCCTTAACCGCAATTTTCAGGATACCTAGAACGGTGGATGCAAGGTTAGCTTTTAATACGTTGCTTTGGAGAGAGAGAGAGAGAGAGATCGAGAGAGAGGACTGAGCGCGTGCAACGTATAGCAACGAGCTTCTTTACAAAGTACATGGATTAGAGCATCTCCAATGGTGCTCAGTATGTGGCCCTGCAAAAATATTTCTCACATCCAAGTAAATACAAAATACAAAATAGCTGGTCGCTTTTGAAAATTACTTGAAGGCCAAAAATTTAGAAAGTTTTAAGGAGAGATTCATTGAAGCATATCCTTTAAGCTACGTGCTTAGAACATGCATGCCTTTGGAGGCCCCCTAGCATAGCCATTTTAAGGACGCCAAATTTTTATAGCTGGCCTCATTCCATAAGAATAGGTCACATATATATGACCATGAATGTAAAAAAAATTCTAGATTATTTATTTCCTTTGCTTGTTATCAAGAAAGTTCCGAAAAATATGGTGGCATTACTTTGTACATTGGAAAGCGTGGATAGTCGCAAGCTTTAGTGCACTACAACTAGCATCAATCCACATTCGCTCTTGCTCATGGTGCTCATGTTGTTTAGTTGAATGACCCAAGAGGTAAATAAGGTGAGTGGAATTTTTTTTCATTTTGTCTAATCATCTCCAACACACAAATTGATTTTCAAGGTTAATTAAATGTGAAGGTTCAAGGTTCAATCTGCTAACCATATCTCAATGTTTGTTTGATTAATTCAAGTTTAAACCTAATGTGAAAATTGAGTGGCAAACGAATATAAAAGTTGAATCATCAAATGATAGTCAAATGAAAAAAATTCAAAGTGACTATGAAAGTTGAATAAACAAAATGGGTAGGATGTTGTGTTTGGTGTAGGTGCTTCACATGATGTCCCATATAGCAAAATTTGAATCTAGCAAACTTGACTTGAAAACCACTCAACAACCACCTTCAAAATTGATTTTGATAATAGCACCAAAAAAATTTGTTACAATTTTGATGTGCAAGTACTTTGGCATGGTGAGTTTCATATGCACCTTAAATTTGCTTCTAATCTTAGGTGAAAATTTGTTGAAAATTTTGTGAGTTTCTTCACATCAACAATCTATATGTTGCATTTTCTTTTTTTCATTTTGAAACACATTGTTGACAATTTAAAATCAACATAAGGACTAAATTTTGTCATTTTTTTAATCAAAATTTGAAATACCTGGATCTATACAAATCACACATTTAAAAAAAAAAATAATCAATCACTAACTTCATGTTATCATATGAAAAGGCAAAGGAATTTGTTTGAAATATTTTTCTTAATTTCAACATATAAGCAAACCACCATGAGCATTATATCATCTCAAGCTAGCTCCATCAATTTGATAAAACAAGAGAAAGAGCAAGAGAGAATCAAATAGTTGTGTAATGTATGGGATCCAAAATGGTCAAAAAAGTTTGATGGGCTTCAATTTGATCCTCTTCTTGCCAAAGCTTTTTGCAGTTTGTGCAAAAAAATGAGAATACCAACTCTAACTTTGGCCACGGAAAGGGAGCGAAGAACATCAAAGTTCATGTTTTTTCATGAACACTTGAATTTTCAAGCACACAATAAAGTAATATGGGTGAGAAAAAAAGTCCATAAATATTGATAAAGTGGATCTACCATGGTAAAAAATATGCAAATGAATTTGTCCTCAATTTCTTGAATGCTAGATATCTAGGGGGTAAGAAAAGTCTTCCTTTCACCAAATATCATCCCATGTTGAAACTATTGAAATCTCGTGGAGTTCAAGGATTCCCAACAAAATCATATCATGATAGGTCTACATGTGTTGAAATGATTCAATGCAATGTAAAGTATGTGAAGAAGACCACTATGGAACACAAGAAAGCTAGCCTTTTTTGGGGGTTTGTGGAGGATGAATCTATTGACATATCTATGAACACCCATATGATTTGTTTACTTGTTATTCTTGGAGCATGGATGACTTGCATTCACATATTTTACCTTTGATTCCAACACCAAAAATCATCAAAATAACATTATTCTAAATTATTTTGAAATTTTTCAAAGAGTTGGGCTTGGACATTGACCAAATGTGTAGGGTTCAATTGAAACAAAAATAATATTACAACAATGAAACTGAAAGGCTTAACAACCAAACTAAAAGAAATGAATTCTTAACTAACCTCCATGGATTGTGTGACATAGACATCCCTTGGTAATAGTAGGAACATCAAAAAAATTGCCATGATGTCTTGAAATAGACTTTTTTGCTCCATAATTATTTATTTATTTATCTATTTATTTGCAAACAATTCAAAGAGACAAACATTGCTCAAAGACTTATAAAAAGATTATCATATGAGCTCCATCTATTTCTTTTGATTCAATTCAACAAGGTGGTTGTACCTACATGATAAATAAGAAACATACATACAACATACATTGTATGTATGTTCTCAATTTTTTTTATTGGCTATCATAATGATTGGTCCATGTGTTTTGTTATTAGTAGTTTCTCACCCAATGTTTTTTTTGTTTGCAAATTTTTTTTTGGGTTATGACTTTTACAAAAAAAAAATTGGATTTTTTTCAAAAAATTCACCCCAAAAACAAGGCTTTTGGATTAGGTTCACTAGATATAGAATGTTGCTAAACAATGACATGTTTTTTAAAAAATTAATGCTCTACTTGTCTTGTTGTTATTTAATGTTAAATCCTTTATGGGACACTAGCCAATGAAGCAACATTAGAAAATTGGAAAAAAAATCATTATTCCCACATTTTTGCAATTAGAGTTTTAATTTTATGGTTGAAGGTGGATAAAAATAAATAAGATAAATAGGTCAATCATTGAACACTTAGTGTATTAAATAAGTTAAAATCCATACACATCCTTCCATTTTTAGAGTTCATAGAGATTTTGTAATTGTAACCTTCAATCTAGGACATCCAACAAGACAAATAATACTCAAATTTGTCAAGAAATGAACAAGGTCCGCCCTTTGAAAATGAAAGTGGCTAAATGTTTAGATATCGACTTAATAAAATAAATTTTCAAGGTATGCCTTCTAGAGATGAAAAGGGCTAAGTGTTTAACTATCAACTTAATAAAACAATTAGTGTTTTGGAACTCATAATCTTTGGACATTGTTTTATTGTGTATGGAATTTAAAAAGATCTCATACAATTTTAGTTGGTGTATCCATAAGTTTTTTAATTGTTCAAAATGGACAAAAAATGAGAAAAATATATAGTTTGAAAATCAAGGGTTAAATGGTTTTTGCTCTTTGAGTTTATCATCTTCTTGTTTTTTTCTTGTTGCTTTTTTGTCTTTGGAGTTCAAAAAGCTTTTGTAAAACTTCAATTGGTGCAACCATGGTCAAGAAAATCTTTCAAAAAGAACAAGAAATGAGAAAAATATAATAAATGTCCAATTGTAGGATAATGATTGATGATGATGAGCGTGTTTATGCTAAGTAAACTTGGATGTGAGAAATATTTTGGTAGGGTCACATACCAGGCACTGCTAGAAATACTTTTGACCTTTGTTGGGCCATTTACCAGCCTTGAGAAACTATGCAAAAATGCTGGGCCAAAATCATTTTGTTGAGTCAAATTGACATGTTTTGACTGTTCTAGAAATACTTTTAACCTTTGTTGGGCCATTTACCAGCCTCCAGAAACTATGCAAAAATGTTGGGCCAAAACCATTTTGTTGAGTCAAATCGACATGTTTTGACTGTTCTTCTTCCAATTCGTGGCTTCACATACTCAGCACCCGTGGAATAGCTGTAAGGCCATTGTAAAGAAGGAGATGAGCATTCAGAAGATCCTAAACATAAGTAGATGACAAGTCAACAAGGAAAGAGAGGCCTTGGGGAGGCACCTCACACCAAAAGACCTTTTACTCTTGTAAGAAGCCTCTTGTGAACGTAAGGTACCTCATTTTTTGAGGTCATTATTCACAAATATAAGGTGCCCTACAAATACACTAAGAAATTTCTCCAAGAGTTTTCTGGATAAGTGAGTACCTTGTAAAAATGAAGACAAAATGAGATTTTAGGGAATACACAATATGAGAATACAATGCATGTGTAACATTGTATGGGAAAACACAATTTTAAGGAATACACGTTTTCTTTCACACATAATATTTAGGTTTTTCTTTTTTTTGGTGGAAATTTTTTGTCACTTGGAGACCAAAAAAAAAATGGGGGCTTAAAATAAATCTTACACATGGTTTTTTTTTTGGGGAGAAAAATGACCAAAAGTTGCCATATTTCAAGGGGAAAAAGTTTGAAATTGTTAGATTTAGACTATGGATTCTAGGCTCTAGCATGTCACCAAAATATAGCATGGTTCAAAAAATAATTTTACTTCCATGTTTGATCTATAGCCAAATTTGGCTAAGGCCTCTTGTCAATGGTCATCAGTCAACCAACTGCACAAAAAAATAATAAAAAAAGCCCCTAATCATATTGTGAACTAAAAGTGGTAACCAACATTTTTTCCTAATTTTGCACAAAACGTGAGGGAGAGAGAATTTCTCTATTGCATTTGAGAAAAGAAATTGCCATAATTAAAGATATTTTGTTAAGATTTCGCCATTTTTGCGCTGCAGTTTTTTTTTGTTGTTGTTTTGGAGCAGCTTTTCTCACCACATTTCAAAACAGTTTTTCTAGAAAAAAGAGTTGTTAATTAAAAACTGGGAAATTGAAAGAGAAAAAAACACTGCTTATGAATTAGAGCTTGTAATTTATTTCGGGTTTAACCATATTTCAGTGTTTATTTCTAATTAAGTATTCTAAAACTTTTCTAATTCGTAGGAATTTGGGCGATAACCATCTGGTGCGATCGCCAAAGACCATTTCAAGTTTCTGTACATTCGTTTCGCTGAGATTTGGGACTAGGTAGTGTCTGTCCATCCAACATATCATCCACTAGAAACCCTAGAAAGCAGCAGAACATTATATAGAATCACTTTGGACGCCTTGTGAAGTCTTTCGCATTTCGCTGTTGCGGCGCATTCGGCTGCTCTTTACTGGTTGCGGCCATCATGTCGCACAGGAAGTTTGAGCATCCGCGGCATGGATCGCTGGGCTTCCTGCCCCGCAAACGTTGCAAGCGCCACAGAGGAAAAGGTATGCTGATTTCTTTTCCGCGGATTTAGAAAAATTGGTAGTCCGTCGCAGCAGTTTTTTGTTGTGTTTTCCCCCCCCTTGACCTTTTGGTTCTTAGTGCAGATCTTCATCTGGCTTGATAGATGGTTTTTTGTAGGGATATCTTTCTTGCTAGCGTGAGAGGTTCGTGTGTGTAGAGGTAATAAGGCTCCTATTCTGAGCGTTATTATTATAATGCGGATGGATACCCGTCTTCATTTTTTTTCCCCCCCATCTGATGCTGTAACCTTTAGTCGATGTTTGGTCTAGGTTTTATTTGTTTTCTCCGGTAATAGCTACTTTAGTGATATATAGATTTATTTTTTCCGCAGTAGATTCGAAGTTGAAGCTGTAACTTATGGTTGGCTCTGTTGCAGTGAAATCTTTCCCTGCCGATGACCACAAGAAGCCATGCAGTCTTACTGCATTTTTGGGTTACAAGGCCGGCATGACCCACATTGTTAGGGAGGTGGAGAAGCCTGGGTCCAGTATGTCATCTAAACGCTAAACTTTTGCATCACCTTGTTGTAAAGGCTTCATTTTTTATCTCAGTATGTTGCTGTAAGATAGCTTGTCAGTTTTGGATCTGAAAGAGGGTTGGTAAAATTGTCCATTGATATTCCTATGTGCACTGCTACAGAACTGCATAAGAAGGAGACATGTGAGGCAGTGACTCTGATTGAGACGCCGCCTATGATCGTTGTGGGTCTGGTTGGTTACATTAAGACCCCCCGTGGCCTTCGCTCTCTAAACACTATCTGGGCACAGCACCTTAGTGATGAACTCAAGAGGCGCTTCTACAAAAACTGGTACAAGAGCAAGAAAAAGGCTTTCTCCAAATATACTAAGAAGTATGAGTCTGAAGAAGGTAAGAAAGACCTCGAGTCTGATCTGGAGAGGATGAAGAAGTATGCAAGTGTTGTCCGCGTGCTTGCTCACACTCAGGTAAGAGTCTTGGAATTCTTTGACCCTAGCTTTGCATTTCTGGTTCTCTGTTATGTATCTAACATGGCAACTGTGCATTTTGAACTAGGATGGAATTGTATGAAACTTTTTTGCTGCAGAACTCATAGCTGTCATTGAATCCAATGCATTTATACCAGGTGCGAAAGTTGAAGGGAATCAAGCAAAAGAAGGCACATCTTATGGAGATTCAGATCAATGGTGGCACCATTGCTGAGAAGGTTGATTATGGCTACAAGTTTTTCGAGAAGGCTATTCCAGTTGATGCTGTCTTCCAAAAGGATGAGATGATTGATGTAATTGGAGTTACAAGGGGCCATGGTTATGAGGGTGTTGTGACCAGATGGGGTGTGACCCGTCTTCCCCGCAAAACTCATAGAGGTCTGCGGAAGGTTGCCTGTATCGGGGCTTGGCATCCAGCCCGTGTGTCCTACACTGTAGCAAGGGCAGGACAAAATGGATACCATCATCGCACAGAGATGAACAAGAAGGTCTACAAGATTGGAAAGGTAGGCCAGGAGTCCTTTAAGGCCATGACAGAGTTTGATAGGACAGACAAGGATATCACTCCTATGGGTGGGTTTGCTCACTATGGTATTGTCAAAGATGATTACATCATGCTCAAGGGCTGTGTCATGGGTCCAAAGAAGCGAGTGATCACCCTTCGGCAATCCCTCTACAAGCAGACATCCCGCAGTGCACTGGAGGAGATCAAGCTGAAGTTCGTTGACACATCTTCCAAATTTGGACATGGTCGCTTCCAGACTTCCCTGGAGAAGGCCAAGATTTATGGTAAAGTGAAGGCTTGAATTTTTGGTGGTTTTGGGGCTTAAGGTTGGAAGGCAGGTTAGGATGTCTTTTGCAAGGATGACTGGGTGAAACAGGGTCTGCTTTCACATGCAGCCTTTTTTGGGCCACTGGCAAGTGCCACTTGGATGTATGTGAAGCAAAAGGTTTTGCTTCATGCTACTGCACCACTGCTATGCCCCGTTTCCCTGGAGAAGCCTTGTTATGTGACATAGTCTTACTGAATACAGCTACATATTGGCCTTGTCTACAAATGTATGAGTGATATTGTGGTCAATTGCTCAATTCTTTGTTTGTGGCATTGTGCTTATGTGAGGTGCATCTGTTTTTTGATTGTGACAAAAGCTGTCAATGAAGTTTCACTTTAGCGAAAGTGTAGTGTTGAGTATTTGATCCCCAAAGATAGGTCTGTCATCAGGTTCAAATTTGCACTTGATAGCGTAGTACATGGGATGTAGTGGCCTCTGGAAAATTCCAACCTTGTGGTATGGAGGCAGCCGGCGAATTAACTGCTGTAAGGCCATCTTTGAAGAATGTAAAGCAAACTTTTCAGGCATGCTGCAATGGTTGAATTCTCTCAATTTTTCAGTAAACACATTTTCAGTATGTGTAGAACATTTTCAGTTTTGGTATAAGACCGGTACAGTCCAAATGTAACCAAAATTAGGTAGTATAAAGGGAACCCACTGGCATTGTGCTACTTTGGAACTAAGGTCTGATGAGAACAAAGAAGTAAACAACCCATACAATCAGACAAACCGAAACATCACAAACTTTGTCTGCAGAGCTTCAACTGGAAAAGAAGTTGCAAGAGAAGAATCCACAAAACTACAAAAATCATACACAACAAAAAGTGGCACACAGGTCTTGAAGCAACTGGTGAAGAAAATGCAGCTAATCTCAAATGCTTTCACATTCATCACCATTCAAGCCAGATATGCTTCAATGAGTAGACTATCCGAAAAACATCATATGTATCATATGGAAAGTGGAAATAGCAGTGGGTCAAGGAAACTAAGTATACTGATAATGTGGCTCCAGCTTGCCATCTAAGTCGTTGTAGTATAGTGGTAAGTATTCCCGCCTGTCACGCGGGTGACCCGGGTTCGATCCCCGGCAGCGGCGGAAAGTTTTTTTATTTTTCTTTCCATCTGTATCCTTTTTTGTTAGAAATCCTAAGAGAATTAAAAACGCCTTTTGCTGAGACTTTAGCTCAACATAACCAAAACATAATGATCAATTAATAACCAGCCTAATTACCTAGGTTGATCCCCGCACTCCATCCTCAATGCCTACCCGACAATAGTGAATAGGTACTTTTGTATGTTGTCATGGTAATGAACAAAATTCCACAACTTTTCAGATCCCACCTCATATCATTGATCGTTGATGGACATTGTGAACTTCAATTGTTTGCACTATGACAACTGCAATGGTTATCACATCCATGATGACAAAAATGCTTGCATCCATAATGACTGCAATGGTTGCACCCTCAAAATCATCACCATTCAACCCTGATATGCTTCTATTATGAGTGGTGAGATCATCATCATCAAGCTCAAAAGTGTGGGTTTATTGTTATCTGATGATCTGATAACATAACTGTTACAAGGGTGTGCTTGCAGGCTGGCCAATGCAGATTTTATAGACACAACCCATTGATGGAAATGCTGGTGTTTATATGCTCCTAAGGCTCATGTAAGCTTAGTGAAATTTGATGAGGTACACATGCACACACTTGGCTAAAGACAAAAGGATTGAGCAAAAATTTGGGTTCTTGAACTTGATTAAGTTGAAGCTTCTTTTGCACTCTTCAAGCTTGCAACAAAATCAGCAAGCTCGACAATTGCAGTTTCATCACCATCCTTGGTCGCCACCAATACCTTATGTGCAATGTTGATGAAAAGACCTATCATGCCAGAAACCTTGACAAATTCAGAAATAAAGAAAATCACAAGCTTTTTGTCCCGAAACAATAGCAATAAAACTAGTGAACCCCTTTCAGATCTTCACACTGAAGATCATCAGAAATTGCATATGATTGGTTGTTTTCATTGGCAAGTACTTTGTAAGCACATTTTCTGAAAGTATTTTGACAATTGGGTTTTTGGGGACAAGGTGAGCTACCATTTTCAATCACTCCCGGAATCATATTGATCTTGTTCTCCAACTCAGCTGGGTTCTTGATACCCTCCGGGAATCTGCTAAGTGTCAAAGATTGAGAAAAGTTTAGATGGGAACAAGACGAAGTGGTTGATTATAGCTTCCTGTCAGACCCTGTGTATAAGGGGAAATATCAGCTCATTGGTTAGGGAAAATGCATACAAAACAACAAGGTAAAGAGAGCAAGCTGCAGACCTGACATCAACAACCATGTTGCCCAAGTCAGTAATTACAGGTCCATCTTTTCTCAAAGCATTCCGAATCTCAGGCACTGCACCCCTTGACACCATGAGATTAGTTTGCCAACTGAGAAAACAGTACTATAACAACACTACTTGTTGGCATGAGAACAGGGGTCTTCAAGTTTCAAGGACTCCATAAACTCTCATTTCATCCAGCAGTTAGCATGGGAACCTGTGATGGAAAGATCCATGGGATCCAACAGGTTTCAACTCTGCAGGACCCAGTAACAAGAGAAGTACCAAATATTGCAATGATAAAAGATCAAGGGATGTGTTGTTACCTCCCCCAAGGCCAACAAGTGCCCGGAGCACAGGAGACAGAGCAAATGGTAGAACCTCAACCTGTTCCCCAAGCAAAAATCACAACCATGTTCAGAGAATGTAATAATGAGGTGCCAAAGAACAGAATACACCAAACTTGAAGACAAAATAGAGAGTACAATGCCATTCCTTACCGGGACTGGGAATGTTAGACCCAGCTCTGGAACCACTTTGGTTTGGTCAATGAGAATAACACATTGTTTTGCAATTGAGTCCACCACCTACACACACGCTCTCCCATCAAGTCATTTGCCTCCAGTTCCTAAGGTCACACTTTTCAGTAAATCATCAACTGGCTGCAATTTGATCAAGCATGCAATGCAAAATTTCAAGATAGAACAACCCAAGTAAGGCTCTCCTGATATGTGGTTGATAGCTACCTTCTCCATGGTGTGTGCAGCTCCTCCACCCTGAGAGAGCAACAGTAGTCAGTGCAAAGTCCTCTAGCAGGTGACTTGAGATGGTGTTTGGGACATAACTACACAAGCTTTGCAATGAGAGGTGAGCAACGAGATGAAATTGGGGTGACCTTAATAAGGTTCATAGATGCATCCACTTCATCAGCACCATCAAATGCCACATCAATGTGATTGACATCATTCAGGTCAACCTGTCACAGAAAAACCATCTTCCCCAAACATGAAATTTAGAATGTGACTGCAGCAAGCAGAAGCTTACCCCAGATATAACTGAGATGATCTTAGTCCAAAGCCCATCTGCTAAGACCTGGGTGAAATTTCTAATCAACCGAATTCCCTCTTCTCTCAGAACATTTGCATTGAAATGTAGAAACCTAGGAATAGACACATAAAGGAAAAAGACACACTTACAGTCTTAACACCAAACTGTCTTGCAAGAACTCGGGATTGGTAACTTGTTGCTACCCCAACCACATCCTTAACCTGCTTCAACCATCACCCACAGAAATCACGAATTCTCTTTGCAAAATATTCTTTCAATTGGAAAAGATTTTTAAAGCCCAAGAAACTGCACAATCTTGATCAAGAACCCAAAATGATAGTCAAGAAAATTGCACAATGAGTTACTTGTCCTTTCAACTCAATAGAAAAGCTATGCTTCATCATGTGTGCAATTCCCAAATTCGTTGCTTGATTGAAGCTTCAATGAGAGAGAGGCTTGGAGAAGAAAGAGTTCATGTTAGACCAACCTTGTTCTGAGAGATGAGCTTGCCAAGCTCCTCAATGGCCATGGAGGCAGTACTACCAGTGCCAAGCCCCACGATCATTCCAGACTTCACCAGCTCCACAGCCTTTCGTGCAACTGCTCTCTTCAGATTGTCTTGAGTGCTGGCATCCAACTCTGCTTGCAACATGTGGTTTGTCTCAAGAATCAATCCAGTACCTCAGACAGTTGGTTAAAGCTAATGACCAACTTTGAATCATCCGTGGGGGTCCAATCTTCAATCCCTCAGATTCTAGATGTTAACCTAAAACACCCAGCTACAATGGTGAGAAGTGGAAAACTCTGTCCATTTCTCTAGAAGACTTTTTCTTTCTTTCAAAGGACTATACTAGTGTAAAGAAAAGAGCAACAAACCAGGAGCAGGGGCAGTGGCTGCTAGAGCTCCGAGAGTTAAATTCTTCCTTCCTGGCGCTGTTGCAGCAGCCGCCGCATGAAGTGAAATCTTCAAACCCCCGAGCTGCTGATCCCACTTCTGCAAGCTGATCAGGTTGAGATGCTTTCTTGCTCCAAGTCTTGCCAGACCTTGGAAGCTCATCTGGCTAGAGCCCACAATCCCTGTTGATGCAACGGCATGCTCGAGCAGTCCTGCTGGTGCCATCTCTGCAAAAAGCTCTGGACAGAGTCCCAGGACAACAGCACACTTCTAGCAACACAGAAATTCAGCAAAAAGAACCAAAAGAATGCATCAAAAACACATACCCAAGAGCAAAAACTGACGATTTTCAGGCCAGAAGAAGAATACGCACCAGAGAAAACAGGGATTTAAGGGCAAACTTCACTGAATCCTGAGCTGGGTGCGCGACAATTTTGCAAGGAACCGACGGTTGGACTTTGGCAGGACATTGTAAACATGCGCTTTTTGGAAGCACCGCACTCAGCTGCTGACACAATCAGTCTTGGAAATGTGACCTCCTTTGATGCAGATTCTCGAGTGGAATGATTAGCTCTTAACCTAGATTCTGGGATGGAACGTCGTCTTGATGGCTAGGAGTGTTAAGCTAGGTGTAATGGAATCCTTGCTACCCACCAAAAGATGGAAAGCACCACACTCAGCTGCAAACACAATCAGTCTTCAAAATGGGACCTAATTTGATGCAGATTCTCAAGTGAAATGCTTAGCTCTTACCCTATTCTGGGATGGAACGTCTCGCTGGCTAGGAAATCTAGGCTAGGTGACTCATGTAGTCATGAAATGGAATCCTTGCTAGGCACCCAAGGTGGAAGATCTTTAAGCACAAACAACAATCTGGAGTCTAGAGCATGCCACACATGTGTCCTGTAGGACCACCCAAGTTTGGAACTGAAGGAATCATTGCTCTCTTTGTTTTTTCACTTCCATTTTTTGAAGAAATGGAAGGGCACATGCTACCCCCATGACCTTTAGCAAATAGAAAGAAAGAAAACCACAAAGAGATTTTGTAAGAACCTTGTATATAAAAATAATAATTAATTTTTTGAGCTGATTTGGCCACTAATTTGCTTTGCTTTATAGTCAAGCCCCAAAGAAAGCCAAAAAAATTTAATCCAAAATTGTAATAATATTTTTGTTTTTCTGCTTTTTCACACTGTAAGGTGTACACTTATATGGTGTAGTATTGTGATATAATGTTTTGTGGCATACTACAGGCACTTGGGTGCTGAATAACTATCTTATTTTTCAAAATTCACTTCAACAGTAAAAAATAATGATAGATGAAATTTCAGCAATAAATATAGGCAACTTCTTTCACAGTTTTCTGGACCTTGGACCTTGCACCGCTATTATAATGAGACTTTTTTTGAAATTTTATACTGTGTCCTCTTTGCAAAAATAAGACCAAATTATACAATACAGACATGTTGTCAATTATTGAATACTTGCTCTACAAGTGTACTGGCCTAAAGCAAGAGGCTACCAGATTTCCACAAATCTTTATATTTTGCTGTCCCTTATAATCTTCTTAAATTTCAGCATTTCAAACAGAAAATTTCTAGAAAATTCATATGCATAAGTTGCATCTGCTGGAGGAGATGATGGTCACCAATCTAGAGAAATTGTAGCATGGAAAGAAGTTGCACACATAGCAGAATTAGTTGTTTGTGCAAAAGTGAAGTTCACAGGGTTTAGGGATCAGAGCAACATTGAGCAGAGACTCTGTGCTACTCATCTACATTCCGCAAGCTACACTGGCATTTCCATTGAGTACAAAAGAGGTGAGAACTGATTAAGTCTTTAGACCTCAAAAGAAAACTGAAGCAGAATCTGCACCTCTTTGAGTTGCTTGTGATGAAACAGAAGCCAAAACACTCCAGATCTTTGTGAAAAAGTTTGCCCACTGGCCATCATCCCTGCAGATAACAATGTACAACTTCTGCTCATGAAGCAGGCACCCTAGTTATGTAGTCAGATATGACTTGTGCGCTTTCATATGCACCTTCAACACAGCGACCTAATGCCACCCCGGCAACATAATTGCCCCCCAGAAACACACCCTCCAGTCCTGATTCTTCAAGGCCCTTTTTGGCATCTTCTAGCAGCTCCAGATGCCCAATTGTGAACTGGGGTATGGCACGGGGCCATACATGAACACCAACTACTTGAGGAGGAGGAGCATCTGGCTTCACCAACATGGTGCGTACATCCCTGTCAACAATACGCACAATTTCTTCTTCCTTCTGCAAGCCCACACAGAAAACCCATCAGCAATTGCCTAAAGAGGGCAAAGATTACAACTGACATATTTGCTACAAGTTAGATGCATTCTTCAAGATCAAGGCAAAGTACAGTGAACATACCATGGTGACAATTGAAGGAAATTGGGCACCTCCTATGTAGTTCAATAACAGCACTCGCTTCTCAGGAGCCCTGCCTGGGAAAAGAGATGAGCTATAGATGGTTCCTGCAATGCCAGCATGCCCACAAACACACATCCATAAAAGTGGAAGATGAATATGCCAATGCTGCTCTCTTAAGGTAGGACTGACTGTTTTTGTATGTCAGAAGCTGCTCAGGAATGCAGCCATACCCAAAGTCTGGACACCTTGACTCCGAGGGTGCAGTTGACCAAAGCCTTTGAGCTCGCCCCCAACCAGGCGGTCCTCTCGAATTGCTGACAGTGGGAATGAAATTGTCACAGCTGCCACTGGGGGGTAGTAAAATTTTGATAGCGCATCTGCTGCCCCTTGCTATTTCACACAAGAAACAGATGAAATGAGAAATCAAACAGTGGACTGCAAACCTCAAAACATTTTCAAACAGTAACAAGAAATGTCCTACCACAGACACAAAACTGTTCTATCAGCACAGCAGAAATATTAAAGTTCAGATGTGTACAGAGAGAGGCCGCAGTATGTCGCCTGCAACATAGGAAGGCACAGTGAGGACTAGCGCTTTGGTGCCTACTGTAATGGTTCCTTCAGGTGTCTCATATGTCAGAGTGTATCCACCTCCACCAGCCTTCTGAATTGCTGTCAACTTCCAGTTGACCCTCACTTTATCTCCCAAGCTGCTCATGAGATGTGAAAAACCCTGAGCAAGTTCCATACACATGGACACACAGAATCTAACCATTATCTAGGATCTCACCAACTAACCTCTCAAGTGTGTAACACCTTCCAAAATGGTTAGCATTGATCTCTACTTAAAATTTTAAAATCAAATGCTACCAAGGCCAAGAGTCGAGAGTGTACTTTGCTGCAATAGCTTTGGGAAGAGTGATCAGTCCCTTTTGGAAAGACCCAACAGTCTGGCCCTTAGGTTTTGGCAGTCTTCTGTGGAACCCATGATCATTACACATCAGTATCAGGATGGAAACCTTGAGCTTTCACAGAAAAAGCACACATCAGTTCCCTAATGTCTATAAGGAATACAGCAGTTGAGAAGTTGGGCAGTTGAATGTGACTGCAATTTCAGCTGGTACCAGAAACTTACAGATCTCGTGGTGGTGGAGGATTCTTCTTCCTTTCCTGGAGAAGTTTGATTGTGCCCCCAATGATGCTGCCACCAATGTCCTCCAATCGCCAGACCTTGCCAAATGCAGCTTTCATACTTAGCTTTGCAGGGTCCCCAGCATACACCCCTGCAGATGAACAATCAGATTGATCGTTCCTCCAAATGCACGGTCAGAGAACAAGTCAAATCATATGATAACTTGTGCACCCCTGGTGGACTTTACACAGTACTAGTTGTTCCGTTACCCAATTCAAGTTCCATCCATCTTCAAATCACAATAAGAACTTGACAACAGAAAAGAAAAGAGGTCTGTGTTGTACCTGAACAGAAGGGCTCAATGAGGCGCTCAAAAACCTCATCACCCAAATTTCGTCGAACAAACTCCTCAACAGATTCTTCACGCCCCTGCACTTAACTCACAAAGATTAGCCCAAATACTGCTGAAAGAATCCCAGAACATTTACTTTACTAAAATCACATACACAGGGCCAAGCAAAGGAAGAGCATTGCACATTACTCTCCAGACTACAACCCTGTACACCATCAAATAATGGAAGAGCCCAATGGGAAAATAAAAAATTGAATGCTTACAGGAGCAGGAGCCTTAAACCCCATGGCACCAAACCCTGCCCGGAGCTTCCCAACAATACTCAGAAGGTCAAAGAATGGCAAATCAGCTGGCCCTGCAAACAAAGACATATCAAGCTTTGCAAGTCAGAGGGTGCATTCTGATTGAGTACCACAAAGAAATGATGGAGCTAAGGCACAGCAGAATAATTACCTGCAGGGACAGGTCGCAGCCTGCCTCCCCACAGCACAAATCGTGGTGCATCAGGGTCTCCTAACACCAGCTCTTCCTTCAGCCCACTGTCCACCTGCCACAATTATAGGTCAATTTGAAAACTTGAAGGAAGGATACAACAAAGAGAGAAACTGAAACAACAGAAAGAAGTGGTGAAAAGCTCTTACCACCATAGATAGCATGGAGTCATTAGGTTGAAAGCTATTGGGACCTTCCTCCCAGAGATAGCCATTCCCCTCTACAGTCGTGATGTTGCCTCCGACTCTTTCTCTTGCTTCCGTGACCAGCACATTGCTCACTGCGACACCATGCCTGCACAACAATAACTCAAATTTCCCAAATTCTTCACCGTGAAATCGGAGCCAACTTCTGGTCCATCGTCCACATAAGCGATTGCAAAAGACTCACAACAACACTAATTATCTGATGACGATCTCGATTCCAAAACCTTGAGAAGAGCATGTACTACAGCACATTGTCGACAAAAGCCAAGAAGAAACCCCAAGTGCTCGATTTCTATGTTCTTCAAGTAATCAAGTACCTAGTGGCTAAAGCTTGCGCCGTGCAAAGACCCGAGATCCCGCCCCCGACGACGACACAGTCATATTGTTCTTTAGGCCCGGTGGTTTCAACAGCTGCAGGCGGTGCAACAGCCGCTTGTTTCGCGAACACAGAAACGGAAACAGAACTGCCACGCCCTCTTCTTCTAGCATGCTGTTTTTTCAATCTCTGACCTCCTCTCTGCAATAACAGTAGCGATGTGTGCACACTCTGCAGCTGTTGTGGTTGTTGCACAGCCCTGCTGCCTCCTGTTGTTGTTGTTGTTGTTGCTGCTATTCTTGTGCATACCTTTAAAGGGCTTGTCAGATAAGCTTCAGAGACGGACACAGACGGAAGGCCGCAGGATGAGCTGCGTACCGCTACCGTCATCCTGTCCATGCCTGCTGCAATAGGACCAAATCTGCTTCAAAGATGGATCAAGCGCGATGGCCGCAACAACGCAACACATGCAAGGAAACACAAAGAAACGCAGTTGCTTTAGTGAAGGGGAAGAAGCAGGAAGACAACAAAAGCAGAGATTTCATTGGGATGGATAACGTCCATTCAGGGCAGGGTTTTCCTTTTTCTTTTTTTTTTCTTTTTCCAAAATTTGTGATATAGGGTAAGACGGCCGGTGAGCGAACACTTAAGCGTTCAGGGCAGGCCGGATCCAAGGGGAGGGCCCCTTTGCTTCTGGTGTCCAAACAACATTTGAATGCCTCCTCTTTGCGCACCTGATGCACTTAAAAATCGTCACAAACAGATTTGAAATGAGAAAGGTTAAGTTACAACCCAAAGTAGAGGGGCTCAAAACTCAAAAAAACAAACCACAGAACATTACAAAGCTGATTTCTGAACACCCAAAAAATTCTTTTTATGTTGCTCTGTTGCTATTAGAGTTCAAGATGATTTGTAGAACTGAAGGTGGCGCTCCTATAGCATTTTAAATCGTTTAAAATGAACAAAAAATGAGAAAGTTAAAAGTTTTGAAAGTAGGAGGGGTCCAAAGAGAAGAAAAAAAGAGAAAAAAATTGTGTTTCATAAGTTGGATGATTTCTAAAGCTTGGGGTAGCGCTCCAATAACATTTTAAATCACTCAAAATGAAGCACAAATGATGAAGATCTAAAGAAGTGTTTGGTGATAGAGTAATGATCGGTGATGGGCAATTCTACCCTAGCCATACTGGCGAATCAGTGATCACCCACAAGAGGGTTTAGCCATATTTGGCTACAACTCAGAGAGGACATAGAAAATGTATTGTCTATGGCGATTTCAGAGGGGGGGGGAAGGGGAATTCCTCTGGCAACTTTTTTTTCACAAAAATCCTTTGTACAAGTAGCATTGGATTATTTTTTTGGGTGTCCAAGTGGAGAAAATTCACCCCCAAAAAAAAACACAGACATACACAATTTAGGGGCTTCATTTTCATTTTAATATATTAAATAAGATCAGTCTCACTCTTAAGGAGTAGACACAAGCACAACACTCTCCCTCTAATGCCTCATGATCTACACATGTTTAGGTTCATGATAATGGTTGGTTGTGCTTTACAAGGGTTAAAGCTCAACAAGTAAGGTACATTCCCAAATTGGCTAGACTTGGCTTCAATCTAATCCTAGGCCACTTATTTTGGGATTGTCACATCTTACGCCTTTATCTTACACATAAAACACTTTGAGAAATTAGTTAGTGTATTTGAAAACCACTTTGTATCCATGAATATCCTCTCATCAAAAAGAATAGGGATTTTATGTTTCTCCATAAGAACTCTCATTCTTAAGGAGTAAGTGTAAAAACTAAGAACTCTCCCCTTCACCTTGTGATTTATGATGGGTTGTGCCCATCGATCGATGGGGGACATTCTCCAAATGTGGCGTTGGAGTTGAGTATCATCTCGTGCTAGTCCCATAGAGAATGCCTCGATCTTAGGGCTTTACTTTATGTTTGACCCCATTGGTCAAACAAAGAGTTTGTCAAGAGTGTTAGCTTAATTATTTGATTAAATCATAATTAGTTTAATGTTAAGTTGGGTTAGCATAGTTAACTATGTTTTAGTGTAAAGTTGATTCAAATGTGAATATGATTTGAGTTATTTGGTGTTTGGGATAAAATTTCAAGTGTGTGGGGTTCTCAAATAAATTTTGATGATTTGAGATTTCAAAATATAATGTGTTTTAATGCAAGGTTTTTTGGTGCATGGCTTATATGTGGTGTTTTCATTCTATGTTTTGGGTTTGGATTTTTACTTGTTATAGGTGAATCTTATTTTGAATCATCAAAGCACCATCTTTAGTTTGTTCATGCAAAATCATATGTGTTCTTATTGAATTGATTTTTTTTTTTGGGGTTATGTGTTTTGCATAGGATAGTTTGTGACAAGTGTTGTGAAGGTTTTATTTTGGAACTTTGAATGTTTTAGATTAAGCTTAAGATTAGGAGGTCCAAAAGGTCCAATCCAAACCTCCGTTTTTATTTTTCATTTTTATTTTATTTTTTCAAACTTAGAAATTAAATTCTAATGACTAGGAAAAACATTGTAAAATTTTCTAGACAAGTTGGTGTTTATGGCCGAACAAGTCATCATGTCACTTCACATCACAACATGAAGTGAAACATGTGACATGAGAAAAAAAAATTTGTGATGTGGGACACAACATGAAATGTAATGTCAATGACATCACACGATATTTCAACCTATTTGGAAACAAGTTTTTGGAAGGATTCCTTTATAGACATCGGAAGGTATGACATTAATTCTTGCCAAGTTGTTAATGAATCAACATTTATGTTTGCGAATCCACATATTTCTAATCCACAAATGGTAAAGTGTCACCCCATCAACACCTTTAGAATGCCATGTCTTTTGAATTTTTGTTGTGATTCCAAATGAAAATTATAAAAGCATGAATGTGTATTGCATGAAAAAATTCATTCCCACTTTGTGTTATATGGGTCACTATTATAATTCTTGGTTTTTCAAACTGGAAATTCTGGTCAAAAAAACCAAATTTGGACAAGGGTCAAAAAGACCAATATCATCTTGGACAAGTCAATTTTAACATGTCCAATGTGATTAGGGTGGTATTTTTTGCTAGCAAAGCAAAGACCAATTGACTGGTCATTTTGACTAATGAATAGTGGACCATTTGACTAGTCAAATTATTTAAATATTTTTTTTCAAAATTATTATCAAAAAATAAAAAAAGGCCAATAGGTAGGTAGGTCATAAAAATGCAGATAAGTACCACCTACCTCACCTACTTCACCTAAACCTAGTATAACTTATTTAAGTTAGCTTAGCCTACCTACCTTAACCCCCTAAACATGTACATAGGTTGTAATTATTAAGAATTGAAGTCTTGACCTCCCTAATGATAAACCAACTTTTTAACCAATGGACTACACCATCAAAAGGTGTTCAACATTTGTCAAAAAATTTATTTCACATTTTATTTCAACACATCACTACAAGACTATGAGGTACATAGGTAGGTGGGTAGGTAGGTTGTAGTAGGTGGTTAGTAGATGGGTGGGTGAGTGGGTGGGTGGTTAAATAGGTTGTAGTAGGTAATTAATTAGTATGTGGGTGGGTGAGTAAATAGGCAAGTAGGTATGTAATAATTAATAGGTAGGTGGGTAGGTAGGTAGGTAGGTTGTAGTAGGTTAGGTGGGTGGGTAGGTAGGTTCGTTGTAGTAGGTGAGTGGGTGGGTAGGCAAGTAGGTAGGTAGGTGGGTGAACGGATGGGTGGATGGTTGGGTGGGTGGCTAGGTAGGTAAGTAGGTTGTAGTAGGCGAGTGGGTGGGTAAGCAGGTAGGTAGGTTGTAGTAGGTAGGTAGGTAGGTAGGTGGGTGGATGGGTGGATGGTTGGGTGGGTGGCTAGGTAGGTAAGTAGGTTGTAGTAGGCGAGTGGGTGGGTAAGCAGGTAGGTAGGTTGTAGTAGGTAAGTAGGTGGGTGGGTGGGTGGCTAGGTAGGTAAGTAGGTTGTAGTAGGCGAGTGGGTGGGTAAGCAGGTAGGTAGGTTGTAGTTGTAGGTAGGTAGGTAGGTGGGTGGGTGGATGGGTGGATGGTTGGGTGGGTGCCTAGGTAGGTAGGTAGGTTGTAATAGGTGAGTGGGTGGGTGGGTAAATAGGTAGGTAAGTAAGTAGGTGGGTGGGTGGGTAGGTAAGTAAGTAGGTAGGTGGGTGGGTGTGTGGGTAAGTAGGTAGGTAGGTATGTTGTAATAGGTTAATGGGTGGGTAGGTATGTATGTATGTAGTAATAACATTGGCCATTTTGATTGAATGTCCTATTTGACTAAAACTCCAATAGTCATTTCGACTAAAAGTGTCATGTGTTTCTTTCCAACTTGATTAAATATTCCATTTGATTAAGTGTCATTGGCCATTTTGACCAAGGTTCTCAAATTTTTGTCCAATTTGATTATATGTCCAAGTTAACAAATAATCAAATAGGTCATTTCAAACGTGTTGATTAGTCAAAATGTACACATGTCATTCAAGCCCCTAGCCTCTGGTCAAAATGTACATGTTCATTAATCAAAAAAGATTAATCAATCAACTTGAATTGTTTGAAAAACCAAGAATTCTAGTAGTGGGGGCTACACCTATATTTCATTCTTTTTGTTGGAACATTGTTTATAAACCATTACAGGGTAAGGAATGTGGGGAAGTGTGTGGCTTGCCCAACAATTTAATAAGGTGTACAACTTATGGATCATTCCCCACATTTATGCATATTATAATGCAAGATCCTTGGGGTGGAGGTTACATGCTTTCATTTGTTTATATAATTAATGTTAAAGGTTATAATGGGTTTAATTAATGGCCAAAAGGTGACAAGGCAACTATCTAATTTGTTCCTACATTGTAGCTCCAATTGACCTCATAGGCCTAATTTCCAACAAATGTGACTATGTGATTGAAGAAATACATTGTAAATCAATTTTGGTGTTATTGCAGATGTTCTAGATTTGATCATCAGTTACCGTTTGTGATGGTGAAATCAAATTGATGGTCAATAAACCACATTTGTTGTGTTCACAATGTGCACAAGTTGTGTTGGCCTTATGAAATTAATGTTAGGTTAAATGCACATATTCAATATCTTTGATCATTAGTTGTCCCATTATTTGTTTGTGATGGTGAAATCAAGTTGATGGTTGATAAACCACATTTGTTACGTTCACAATGTGCATAAGTTGTGTTGGCCTTATGAAAGTAAGGTTAAGTTAAGCACACATGTTCAACATTTCAATTTAAGGTTAAGGTTTGGTTACCCAAACTTAAAGTTAAAGTTCACCATGGAGGTGACACATGATATCAATATAAGGGATACTTTGAAAGGTATTAATGGGTTTAAAAGGTGGTAAATGATGTTCAAACCACCCACACCACCATCATTCACAATTAGGGGGAGATTTTTTAGACTCGTTGATAAGTTCACCTCCAAGTTTGGTCATTATATAATACACCATTGTTGTGGACATGGATGACATGTATGGAGCCACCAAGGGGCCCCATTAGTATTTGGGGGCAATTAACATCATTAAACTAGATAATTTTATTTGGGGGCAATTTGATAATTGGTGTGATATGCAACAAATGCATAATCCCTAATGTTGCATATCATTTACATGTTTATTTATTCACATCTTTCATGGCATGGAAGAATTTGTTCCCACATCTGGAAAATTTGCCTATGGATGATTACAACGAATTCATGCATGCCCATGAAATTCATATTGAAGAATGGTGATTTTACTAGTCCCCCAACTATGTGTCTATTATTAAAATATTACAATCCCAACACCGACTTTTGGTTTAGATGCGATTGCAACAACTTCTAATAGCAGTTTGGCCATTGGGGGTGAAAATGCCACTGGTAGTGGGGTCGTGGGAAATGAGGTAGCCATTGCGAGAAGTGGTACTAATCCTTCCAATCATATTCAAGGTTCATTGTCGACATTTAACCCGGTTGTGGAATTATTCCAATAATTGTCAATGAATTATGAAATGGTTCAAAAGGAAAAACTACAAAGTTTACAAAAGTTATAACGTAAGCCATATGAAGGCTTATGAAAGACCCATGCACGAATGCTTAGGTTGATAACAATGATACAAGGCATTATGGAAGCCTAGGCAATTCAATTTTGGTATGAAATTTTTAACAAAGAGCTTCAACATTAAATGCCATGTTACTTCATCCCACACAACCCTTGATGAGTGTGTCCCAATTGTTAAAATGCATCGATGTGAACATGGTGGGGAAATGGGTGGTGATGTTGAAGTTTAATGAGGACAACCAAAGGAATTCCCTAACACCATTGATTCAATAGTCACAAGGCCAAGCAAATAAGGTTGTGTCACAAAAGGGTACAAGAACCAAACAAGAACCATGTGGTTGAGTCCTCATCATATTCCATGGAACAAGGAAGAAAAAACAAATGTTCAAGGTGTGGTGGCCTACATCAAAAGTGTAATTGTTCCACTCCACTTTAAGCCATGACCACTTCCAACCTTGTTTCCATTATAATATATATGGGCATGATGCAAAGCATTGTTTCACATTGCACCCAAAGTTGGAATAGGGTTAATCACAAACCACCAATGCCAGTTAAAACCAAGGTTCTAAAAAAGGCCACAAAGGGATACGTGTGGTCAACAAAAGGTCAACCAACAAAGGGTCGTCCACCAAGTCAACTCCAAGCAATCCAACACCATGGAGGACATATTTGCATAATTGAAAGCCTTAATTATGAACATGGTGGTCTAGGTGTGCCAACATGAACCAACACCCACAAGTGCATCAATTGGCCATTTTGTCCAAATAATGGGCTTCAAATTTTCATGTACTTCAATCAATTAGCTTTTTTCAATTTTTGACCTATGAATTTTCTTTTGGGGCCATTTTTTTCCTAAACCTTGACTTCCATACTACCTTTTGACCAAGTTACTTTATTAACCTAGCTATCAAATTGACCTAACTACCTTACCTACAAATTAACAACTAACACCCCCTCCTACTTACCTACCCTCTATCTTTTCATTGGATCAACTTTTACCCTTTATGTAAAATCCTTTATTTCTTTTTAGCTAAAATTTTATTCTTGGCAAAATCTATATTTTTTCATGGCTAAACCTCTACCTCTTAGTAAAACTAATATCTTTTTTTAGCTAAACTTCCATCTTTCGGCCAAACTTATTTAGTTTTTAGCTAAATATTTACTTCTTGGCCAACTAATATTCTTTATTGGTTAAACTTCTACCTTTTGCCAAAACCTCTACCTCTTGGCAAAAGAAATATCTTTTTTCAATTAAACTTTTACATGTTGTAAAAATTTATTTACTTGTTAGTTAAACCACAACCTTTCAACAATACTTACATTTGCTTGGTTAAACCCTTATCTCTTAACAATATTAATATATTTTACTGGTTAAACTTTCACCTCTTGACAATACATTTCTACTCTTTTGCTAAGCCTTTACTTCTTAGCCAAACCAATATCTTTTCTTGCCTAAACTTTTACCTTTGGCCAAAACCATCTATACTTTTTGGCTAAATGTTTATCTTTTGGTTAAATTTTTACATGTTGTGAAAACCTATTTTCTTATTCATTAAACCACTACCTCTCAACAAAACCTTTACCGAACACAAAAACATGTTTTTTATGAATTGTACTATTCAATTATAATGGGAGAAACGACTAGAAAATGGCATAAATGACTTTAAAACAATTATAAAAATGAATATAGTTGAATGAGACTAATCATAAAAGACATGTTTAGACATTGTGACCTTTTCTTAACTAAACCCTTATCTCTCAACAAATTTAATATCTTTTCTTAACTTATTTTTCTCCTCTTGGGTAAACATTCATTTTTTAGCGAAACCTCTTTACTTTTTGGCTAAATCTTTAACTTTTAACCAAACCATTTTAATTTATTTTTTGCCTAAATTAAAACTAATTTTCACCAAAACCTCATTACTTATTGGCTAAACCATTACTTTTTGACAACAAATTTACCTATTTTTATTTAAGCCCCTATTTTTTGATAAAAAAAAATTCTCATCTAAACTTCCACCTTTTAATAAAACTTTTATATTTTCTAATTAAACCTCTACCTTTTGGCAAAACCAATATATTTTGTTAGCTAAATTTTTATGTTTTGGAAACCTTTTTACTTATTAGCTAAACAATTAATTACCTTTCGACAAAATCTTGACCTTTTCTTAACTAAACCTCTATCTTTCAACAAAATTGATATATATATTTGGCTAAAACCCTATCTTATGATTAAAAAAAAAGTTTTATTAGTTAAATTATACCTATTCACCTATATATTTAAAATGTGATATGTCATCCCCACATACCTACATGTCCACCCATCTATTCACCTACCTATTTGCCTTTACACCTTCCTACCTATTGGCCTTTAGGTAGGTACATACAAAAACCCACCTACATGGCTAGACCTACCTGCCTAATTAGCATTCCAATGCACTCTACACTAGCTTAAAACAATGGGGAAAAAAATGAAAATATTGTATGGAATTTGGATTTGTTCACTCAAACAAAAGTATAAGGGCACAATTAAACTATATATCAATACCCATATAAGGGTATTGCATATATGCATTGGTTTGAAACATTATGTTTTATGGTTTTGTGAAGGTACTACACACATTTTTGAAAAACCAACCCAAATGAAATACCTCCATTACGATATTGTGTTAAGTGATCAGAAAATATCTTCCACTTTGATGGGTTTATTACAAACCCACTATAGATGTCCAAGGAATATGGAATTATGCCTCTTTTTTTACACATTTAATGCATGTTGTACTTAGGTTCGCAAAAGTGTAGGCTTAGATTTAACAATTGACCCTCCCCCCACAAATGTCGCGTATTCATTGAAGCCCCCTTAAAAGCAATCTATTCAATACCCACATTCAGAAAACAAAACAATCAATATATATGTAGGTAAAGGAAATATAATAATAATAATAATAATGAAATTTATTTCATTATTTTTTTTGTCCAATGAATAGTTGACACATGTCATTACCTAGGCTATGTAATTTAAATAGGTAGGCCACCTAGCCTAGGTTGGGTAAATGACACATGGGTTGCATGTATGACAACTTGAACCCCTCACATCTTTGAAAAAGATTCAAGTCTTCAACCCTTGCACCACCGGTCAACATAAATGACAAAGATTGTCATCCATTGATTATGAATGGTTTTTTTCATTACCTATTGAAATTATTTGGTGTCAATATGTTATTATTAATTAAAATAAAAATTAAAAAAATGTATTATTAGATAAAATTTTAAGGATTACAAATAATTTAAAACTTAATCACTACATGTTTTAATTTGTTGGAAGGTGACATCCATCATAAGGATGAATTCCCTAATAATGATATCAATGTATTCATGGATAGACAAGATGCCATTCATCAAGGAATCAACAATGGATTTTATGCCATTGTGGGGCACATTGTCAAAGTTACATGCATTGACCAGTCACTATATCCATTAGGCTTCACACATTCTACCATCGCCAAGCCCACAATTATTCATGGATTCAAGAACTAGGCCACTCAAATTAAAGCCATTAGACATTAAGTTCATCCAATGGAATAACCCTATGGAAAACATATCCATTTTGGAGTTGTTTAGGGGCATATGTTCAAGGTTAGTCGCAAAACTATAACTTGGCATCAAGGTAAAATGGTATCATTCTATAAAGATATCCATATTTGTTTTTTCTTACCATTTGGTTTGAAAAATGCCTCTATAAATTTCCAAAAATTGATGGATCGAGTGTCAACAGGTGTTAGTTTTGCCAAGTGTTACATTGATGACATCATCACCTTTAATTTGATTCCAAGGGATCACGTGCATCATTTGCAAAAAGTGTTTCAAAAACTTAAGGGACATAACTTTAAACTTCATCCATGCAAATGTCATTTTTTTCACACTCGTGTGTAATACTTGGGTTGCATGATTTATCCAAGTGAATTTGGGGTTTACACTTGGCTAAAGTTGAGGCCATTTCACAACTTCCCTAACCAATAGATGTTAGCCAATTATGAGCATTTTTAGGCTTGTGTAATTGTTATCAAAATTTTGTTAAAAGATTTAACAACCTTGTCAAACTTTTGACCCAATTAACAAGGAATGACCAAAAGTGCATATGGGGTGAAGAACATGAAAGGTTTATTTTAACTTTCATTTTGCAATGACCCATACAAGGAAGACCTTTCTAATTACATATTAATTGGAACATTTTAGGGTTGGGAGGAATGCTTACCCAATTTGATGATAATATTTGAGAGTTTATGAGGGCATATGCCGAAGGGTCCAACAACAAGATGAAGGCCAAGTATTATTCATATGTAGGGGAATGCCTTGATGTTGTTTCAACAAATTTTCATTAGTGTTATCTTTATGGTTTATATTTTGTTAAGGGGGTAGGATTAGTACATGATTTTGGATGAACAAGGCATTTAGGATAGGGATTGATCAAGGATCTTTGTTAGTTTGAATTTTGAATTCTTGTTGGTTTTGATCATGGTGATGTGATTTGGGATTATTCAAAAGGAGAAAGTTCTAGAAAACGAAAGGAGATTTTTAGAGATAAAAGTGAAAGGAGTTGTAGGGACTTGTAGTAGAAAACCATAGATTCTGTTTTAATATACCACATAATTTAATTATTATTTTGGGATTTTTTTTTCAACAAAACATGGGATTTTGCTGTAATTTTGATTCATGTTTACAATAATACAAAGAAGTGTAGACTTCTATAGTGAATTTAATGTTCATATTGTTGTGTGAATTATTTTAATATGAAAATATGATGAAATGAAATGTAATCTTGTTTTTGGAGTTTTTTTTAATAATGTATTTTAAAGTACAGATTCTAGTTATATGAAATAACCATGAATATGGTGTTTTAATGAATGGAAATGTTAAGAATGTTGAAAAATAAGGCAAGAATAATGAATGTATGCATGTGAAATGTAAATATGTTGTTACAATAGCGTGAAATATTTTGTAGGAATTAAATTTCACATCTAACATATTCTTAATAGGAATATTACTTTGACATAGTTCATAGCGCTACTAGGGTTAATTGGGATGTTGATGGATTAAATTGGAACCCAAGCTCCAATGAAAAGGACACCACTATATCTCATTGCACATGGTGACATGGATTTGGAGGCAATTCCAAGTTGGCATGCTTTTAATATGTATGTACATTATTGGGATGTTTTGAGGATGCACTACATACTGGGTGAATGCAAGATTGAATGTTTCAATATTGGCAAAAATGATTTGTTTCATAAATCCATACATGATTATTTAAAATGATTCAAATGGACATGGTTGTTTTTTTATAAAATTTTGTTATTTTAATATTTGAATAATACATGTTCAAGTAGCTATAAACCTTTTCAAATTTATGTGAGAACTGGTATTTAATGTAGTTCAAGTCATTTTAAAATTTGGAAGTCTTAAAAGGAAAACCCACAAAGTCTAGATGAATAATGACCCATGTAAAGTTTTTCAAAATATATGTTTGGGACAAATAAATTGAAAAAAATAAAATAAATTGCAACTCATATGGACTTATGAAGAGATGGTCAAATTTTAACCATTCAAAAGTCCCTAACTATCAAACAGTTAAATAAATAAAAAATTCCTCATATGAATCTATCATCTTGTATTACATCATATATTGAACACCAATAATAAGTTTGGAATGTGAGTCAATATAAGTTTTTTCATTTTGTGATGGTTTTAGTTAGATGATTAATCCATATTTTTCAATTTCAAAAGTCTATTACTACTAACAAATGAGTTTTTTTATCAATAAATAACCACACAATTTTTTTCATAATGAAGCTATTAGTCTAGATTCAAGTCCCAGTTAAAAAATCTACGGATATATTATCACCATAAGCATTTGAATAAAGGGTACCTGGGAAAAAAACACCATATTGTCACAATAATGAGACACTCAATTTTGCATTCACCTTAATAACATGGGTAATGAAAGTTCCCATGATGTAGACATTGAGTTAGAAGGTGATGGTGGTAAACATTAAATTATGCAATTTTTAAACAAAATTTCCTACCACAAAATTTGCCCTTCAATATCTAGGTTTGAAATATTATAAAAAGAAATACAATTTTGATACATTTCTAATTGTAACATTAATCTTATTGTTCACATACACAATTATATGATCAAAATATAACAAAATTCTTACTATTATTTGTTATTTAAACGAAATGAACATACATCGATTTTTTGAAAAATCAAAATAAAACCCAAAATAATATTTCACATATGAGTTCCTCTTCTTTTTTCCCTCTATCTTTGAAATTTGATCTATAATAATAATCCTTTTCCTTTCCAATACTCCCTATGAACATCTTCATGGAAGAATATTCATTCAAGTTTTCTTTCCAAAAACATAATTCAAAATTCTTTTATGTCCTAATCAATTCAGAATGGCAATACAAGTCTTAATTGGCCCTTAAATTAGTTTTAAATGACAATGCAAATTTTAATGGATGGTGGCTTGAACATACATGAAGATTCACCTAAATTAGCTAAATGAATTTTGCAAATGGTGAAGTAAGGTTTATGAGAATATGGGTTGTAAAAAAACCATATTAAATATTAAAATCTAGAACTACCATGGTTAGTTATGGGGTATAGGTTTAATCGACATAACTTTCTTGCATATTTATTTTTCACCATATTTCATACTATTTGGCCATGAGCTTGAAATACCAACTTCAATTTGACAAGATCTTATGGTTATAGTGAATTTGGATGATCCAAAGATGTGGTTTCAAACATGTGAGCAATGAATAGCCTTGTTTTGATGGGTAATGCCAAAGGTTATGGAGAATTTGACAATTGCTCAACATTGGGATACATTGCATTATGTCACTAGTTGGGGAGGTGGTTATTGACCTTGAGTCTATAAATTCAAGGTAGGAGATTATGTGTACTTGTCATAAACAACACTAACTATGTTGGATGTGATCATGGGATATGTCATTTTAATAGGTGCAAAAGGTTTTATTTTTCAAAATGATGTTGTTGAAGGGTTTAGATGGTTAAACATGCAAGGACCATGTGCATAATTGGGCACCATGTCATCTTCCCAATGTGCATGGTCAAATTGACCTATATTTAATGGTGGTTTTCATTGGCTTATGATATGTTACATAGAGCACATGATCATAGAGAACATGAAAATGTGTCGGAATAGAACTTAGAGAACGGCGAGAACAAGGACGGTTTGTTCTGGGCACGTACGTAGCGCTGCGAATTCCATTGGCTGAGAACGCATCGGGAACGTGGCCTTCATCTTTAGGGCGAGAGAAGCAGCGCGCGCAGGGCCCCTTGTTCTTCCTCTTCAAGCTTTTTCCGCCACTCTGCTCGTGTTTTACAGAGTTTTCTCCGAGAGATTCTGTGTTCTGTCGTTGCATTCACAGGTTTGTGACTCAACTCTAGTTGGTAGAAATTGGAACAGAGCAAAAGGAGTGAGGAGGACGAGGACGAGCAATGGGTCAAGGACAGTCGGGTGGGTTGCCGAATAAGCAAGGAGGTACAGGGGATCGGAAAGGCGATGCCAACAATAAGAAGGAGAAGAAGTATGAGCCTGCGGCACCGCCGATCCGGGTCGGGAAGAAGCAGCGGAAGCAGAAGGGACCAGAAGCGGCCGCTCGCTTGCCCGTGGTTACACCTGCCACCAAGTGCAAGCTTAGGCTTCTGAAGCTGGATCGCGTGAAGGATTACCTGCTGATGGAGGAGGAGTTTGTGGCT
>Ga0116231_10000089_pt1 | contig 105967 bp, 80 predicted proteins | sample S1TSphgellanicum_2_FD_89695 | JGI IMG/M metagenome (GOLD analysis project Ga0116231, IMG submission 89695) | Host-associated microbial communities from peat moss isolated from Minnesota, USA - S1T2_Fd - Sphagnum magellanicum MG | ecosystem: Host-associated > Plants > Peat moss > Unclassified...
GGGTGGGGTGTTTAATCAAACTATTTAATGCAAAATTTCACTAAATTATGTTGGTTTTATTTTTACAAGGAAACAAAGGTAAAATATATTTCTACATCATTAAAATAATAATAATATTTGTCATTTTTTTCAAAGTTGTGTAGTTGATCATTTCTATTAGTGTATGATTCATGTTGTGAAACAAATATGTTATTGGAAATTAAATGATTATATTGATTGCTTAATTTTTTTCTCATGGCCAATTTTTGCCATTTTAAAAGGGCAACTACATCAATAAAAAAAAAATTGTCTAAAAAAAAATCAAATTTTGTCAAATTTAAAATATATTTTGTCAAATTTTTACAACAAATTATGGTAAGTATCCATAATATTGAAGGATTTAAACTAGTTTCTAACTCCACAACTTATAATCTATAACCAAATGTGGCTAAATCTTCTTATGGATGATTGCCATTTTACCAACATTGTAAAAATAAATAAAATTTTTATACCTAATCATATTGGGGAAAATAAGAACTTGCGATTCTTAAAAAAATGGATTATTTAACATAACAAAAATAACATTGTTAAAGACTCAATGAATGCATATTTGAATTCACATTGAATTTACAAGATTGCATAAATCAATTTAAACAAAAAAAGATGTGTAGATTTATTCATGTGACATGTTAATTTAAGTTATTTTAAACCTTTTATATTTAATATTTATAAATTATAATAAAATATTTCAATACATTATTGAAAAAGTTTCAATATCATGTTTTCATTTGTAAAATTTGAATACATTTTGAAAAAGAAAACAATATCTTGAAGTTTGAATTTCCTAAAGAATTCCATGCCAAACATAATAAACTTTAAAAAATTTCTTCTTCGTTAATAAAGTTTTAAAGTGTTTAGTGGTTAAAACCTTGGTGTGCCTTAATGAAGTCTTGGGGTTCAAACCTTGATGATTGTGTGCATCAATGTATCATGTATAAATGCAATATACAAACATGTACATAAAACCCTCTAGATGCAATCATGGTAAAATAGAAAAAAAAGAATAAAGGTTGAACTTGTAATCCCTATTTTTCTCACTAGAAATGGAGTTAAAAGTAGGCATTAATAGTTGGATATGTTAGATACAATTATATAAGTCTTTAGTATACATATATGCCCAAGGGGGACACTAGTAAAAAAAAGTAGAAAAATAGGTGGGTAAAAACATAAGGTGCAATATATTGATTATTGGTAAAAATTATAAGTTAATTAGTTAAAAAACAGGGTACATTTTATTCAAATAATCAATTTAATTATAATATAGGGTATGTAATAATCTGAAATAAAGGATTATAATTAATATGGGGTGGCTTTAATATGTATATATTAAATACTTAAATAATAATATGGTGATAAAAATAGGTTGGACAATTATCTAATAACCCCCCTAAAAATGGTCATTTGACACACGTGGATCCCAAACTTTACAAGTTAAGTGTCCCTCATAGGCATATATGGCTAGTAGTTTGTGAAGAAAAATGTTAATGAATATTATTATTTGTGTTACTTTGACTTTACTTGACATTTTCCCTTTGAGAACCTATTTTGTAAACAAGTAGATGAAAGTAAGTCTATAACATACAAAACTTAAAAAGAAAATATATGGGGCCCATCATATACATATGGTACACACTATTATAACCTTAGATTGTTGATGGAATTGTTGGTTTAAGAATCAAGTACATTTGAAATGAAAAATAATGCCTCCATTCACATTTTTTTTGACTACTTTCTAGAACGTAATCATGGAAGATGAATACACTTTGGGATATTGATTACATAGTAGAATGCCCCACATAGATTTTTTTTGGAAATTTTGAGCTTTGTGTTTTAAATGAATAGTAAACTTTGATAGTAGATAAAGTAGATTACAAAGTTCACAAGTAGTGAACAAACTTACATTGATATCAATTAAAATTACTTCAATCACTCTTTAATGGCCATGCCTACCAAATTTCTTTTGACTAGTCCAACACATTTTTCCATTGATCTACCAAACATTCTAACTTCGCATGACAATTTTATGCTTTCACACTCGCTAATGTCTCCTCCCACATGCACTCTTCATGGTTTCCATTCCACACAAATCCATGTAAAAACCCTATCTCTTGGAACTTGCAAGTCTTCCACACCTATGCCCCCAATCTAATATGATTTTTTGTTGCACATGGAACATCATAAGTAAGAGATTTATGTTTAAAGGTTTCTACCACAAATGCGCATTTGGGGGAGGGACATAAAACATCAATTTCCTACTTGGCATCTATTCACCATAGGTAAGTTGAACTAAATGTTGTATTTGTATTTTATTTGACATTAGCTAACACATGTTCAAGTAAATTCAAGAAGTTGTTTGAGTCATGAAATGGGTTTCATACCCTTCAACCAAAAGTGCACAAATTAAAAGCTTGAGAGTTTTTTAAAGTTTCAAAACTACAATGTAAACCCTATAAGCACATTTGTGAATGTTCAAAAAACCCAATTCAAATAACAATTTCAAAGTGAATAGCCGCATTTGTAAGGCTTAAGGTAGAAAATTCATGACTTTTGAACATTATAAACACCTATGATTGCATTTGGGTTTCTATTGTGACTTGTAAATATTTTGTACATGTGCAACACCCTAAACCAATACTAATGGTCAAGATCATTATAATGTTGTTTTTGGTATCTCATTAAAAAACCACTTCAACAAACTTTAATACATTACAAGATGTAAGTAACTAATGAAAATGTGTTTGCCTTATTAGGTGTTTGGTGGGTTTGAGCCAATTTTGTTTCAAATATGCATATGACAATTGCAAAGTTAGTGTATGCCATATTTTTACCTAATTAGGTGTGTTCTACATATTGTAAATATTGTGATTTGCATAGGGTAACAATTTGAACTAAACTTCCATGTTGATTGTTTGAAACATTGAACATTTGTGTAGGAATTATTAATGTAATATGGGGAAAGGTCACAAGTGCATCACAAATGTGTGATTGTGGGGTTTTCAAATTTAATCCATTAAACAAAAGATGGTGATGAACCTTGATAAACACTTCTAAACCTAATGTGTTTTTAAAATTATTTTAGAGTTTAATCTTTCACTTACTCATGTCACTTTTGTTTGCAATTTAAAATTTACATGAAGGGTGTATATTCTACTACCATATTTTCACCATCCTTGTCCATATGTTGATTTGTTGATGTATTTTGCATGGTCATTTATTGCTATTAAGATTGACAACAAGAAATGTTTTGCCATGTTAGGTGGTATACTTACAAAATGATACATGTGATCATAAGGTTATAATATATTTTACACTATCAAGTATTGGGTGTTGTCGCATTACATTTCAAAGCTATGTACCTATAACATTGGAATCAAATTTGAATTGTATTTAACTCATGTTACAATTTTTCAAGCAATAATACAATCATAATGTGTTAAATATTGTAGTGTTAATATGTTCTTATGGTTTCATATAGATTGGAATGGGTAGCCAAAGGAACAAATGTAAAAATGCAACTAAAAAAGAAACACAACAGTTGTTAAAACAAACACAAGTCATTATCCTAGAAAAAACAAAGGCAAGGTAAAATCCCATCCCTTTGTTTCATGTGTATGAAGGCAATTTTAATCAATATTTCATTATGTGTAACCACTAGGATACACATACTATGAATTATGCTTCGTGATGGTTTATATCTTTCACAATTGTTGAATCACTTTAGTAATTGGTGTATAGTATAGTTGTTAATTGAAAAAAAACATTGCTATTGACAAGCCTCCATACCACCAAGGTCAATGGACCAACAAAATGATTTGCAATCATTCCCAACCTATCCATTTGATGCACCCACTTCATGTAACCATAGACCTTGTAGATGGAAAACATGTTCAACAATTACCAAAAAATTGGTCAATGAACTTATTAGGGATGAACATGGATTTCACAAAGATGAGATGAAGGACACCCTACATAAATTCTTTGAACATGACAAACTTCGAGATCTCTTTCTATGATTTATGCAAAACACAAAACAAATAGAGAAGTCATTGAGGGTCTTCAATAGTGTCAAGCTAGCCTATGGCCATATGGCTACCAATAGGAGTAGTGTTAATTTAATGTATCAAAATGTTATTTTGTCTATTGTTGTGTCCAGCAAAAATGGTGCATCCCAAAGTTTCATATCTAAAACTATAGGTGCCAACAAGTATTCTTTGAAGAAAACCATAATATAGATAATTCATGTGGATCAAATTAAGGAGAGCATATGGGGAAGGCTTCCTCAAAAAAGGCAATTAATATTTTGGACTTGAAGTTTGGTTACCATCAATTGCCATAAAAGGAAGACAAGGTCAAGACGATATTTTGGGGATTAGTCCTCATGGGAACGATTGTTTGTAAAATGGAAGCTTTTGTCATTTGGTTTAACAGACACCTTTGCAAAATTTCAAAGGGTCATGGACGGAATGTTAATGAATCTTGGTTTTTTCAAGTGCTACATCAATGACATCATTGTTTTTAGCCTAAACCTAAGGGATCACATGCATCAATTGCAATAAATGTTTGGAACACTTAAGGAACATAACTATAAGTTTCATTTAGGTAAATGTTGGTTCTTTCAAACTCAAGTGGAATATTTGGGTCATATATAGATATGATTTATCTAGGTGGATTAGAGGTTCATAAACTAAGGTTGAAACCATTTCACAAGTTTTCCAACCTACAAAATGTCAATCAATTATGGACTTTTTTAGGTTTGTGTAATTAGTACCAGAGGTTTGTGAAAGGATTTAATAGCATAGGTAAGCCTTTAACATGGTTGACATATATTGACTAAGAATTCATTTGGGTTGAGACATAGGAATAGGCTTTTCAAAAATTGAAGGCTTGACTTTCATTCATTCCTATTTGAAGGTGACCCATCTAAGGATAATTGTTTCAATTACACACTAATTAGAGCAATTTAGGGTTGGGGGTTGTGTTTACCCAACTTGATGATGATGGTCAAGAATTTTGAACCCATAAATTTTCCACAACCCCCAACCCTAAATTTTATTATTCTTGAACAATTATCAAGCACTCCCCCTTATATAAGTTGTACTTGGCTTTTGTCTTATTGTTGGACCAATTGACATATGCCACCATGTCCAGCATGTTCACAAAAAGTTGGGCCATTTTGGGGTCCAATGGACTTACAATTTGTTCCAAACATACTATTGGTGGTGAGGATGCAATTGTAAATTCAACAATTTCTTTTTTGGTGTATGTTGTGTGATCAAGCTCGGGCACTTTTCAATGCACCTACACCTCACTTACATCATTTACTAATTATGGGGCTTAAATATTAATGGATTTTGGATTTTGATGGCTACTTGAATTCAACACCTTGACATAACTGATGTGTTTTGGTTATGATCAAACATTTATTTAGGTACTAGTTGGAGTTGGTGCAATTGCTTGATTATAACAATGAACGAGCATCATACGCATTTTTGGATAGGGTACATAGTATATTTGGGGTTCTAGCCAAAATTATAATTGAATAATGTATGTAATTTTATGGGGAATTTCAAGATTTATGTGAATCATCACTTATTACTTATTGCATTATTTCACAAGGCCATCTTGAAGCAAACATGTTAGTTGAATGGATGGTGCAAATGATCAAATGGGGTTTGCGAAAGTATCAAAACTTCAAAAAGTTCATACTCAAAATTAGGATCAACAACTACCATGGTTAGTTGTGGGGTATATGTTTAATCAAGAAGCTCTTCTTGCATCTTCATTTCCATATTTTCTATTTTTTGGTCATGAGCACAAGTTATCAGCTTCAATATGACAAGATGTGATGGCCATCACCAATTTGGATTCAATCCAAATGGCTTTAAGTATGTGAACAATGAACAAATTTGTAATTTTGATGTGTAATGCACATGGCTATGAAGAATTTGGCAATTTTTTTGCATCAAGATACATTTTGATATGCCACTATTCAAGGAAGTGAATATCGACTTCAAACCTATAGATTCGAACTATTAAGAGATTATGTGTACTTATAGTAAATAACACCAACTACTATAGTGTGACTATAGGACGTGTTATTTTGTGAGTAAAAATGGTTTTACCTTTTAATGTGTTATTGGAAAGTTGAAATGGACAAACATGGAAGGATAATGTGCGTAATTTCACGCTATGTAATATTCCCCATGTGGATGGCTAAATTGACCCATCTTTTGCAATTGTTCCTACTGGACTTCATTGTATGTTGTGTGGGCAATCTACTAGGGCTACCATTGTGTTGGTGTGTGATTGATGTTCAAAAGGTTAGCATATGGGATGCCTTAGACCACATTTGGAGAAAGAATCAGTCAAAAAATGGTTTTGCCTTCAATGCACTTAAATAGATTAAAGTTCCTTACATCACATGGTAGGACTAGCTTAAATATTTATTTCATGGCAATTTACATTTGGTTGAAGAATTGAAGATTTATAGTTAAACAATTAATGGTGGGGCTCCCACTTACACCTACCCTATTAGTCATTTTTCCTTGGACCCAAATTTTTCTTTAATGATTGATTTTCAATAAGGCATTTCCTATAATATTATTTGGTTTAAAGGGACTTTTTGTCACGGATGTTAATGTCATGGGTTCATTCATTTAAATATTCATCGATGACTTGTAATAAACTTGTATTTAACTTTGAATTTAGTTTTAGTTCATTTTTAATTAGCTTCTAATTAAGTTTTAATTCACTTCTACTTGACTCATAATTCACTTTTATTTAAATCTTGATTCACTTCTAATTAACTTTTAATTCAATTATAATTAGTTTACTTCTAGTTAACTCTCAGTTCATTTCTAGTCAGTTCATTTTTAGTTAATTCATAATTCATTTTTAGTTCACTTTTAGTCAATTCACTCATAGTTAACTCATAGTTCATTTTTAGTTCACTTTTAATTCATTTTTAGTTAAGTCCTAGTTCATTTCTAGTTAAAATTTTGTTTACTATTAGTTAAATCCTAGTTCACTTTTAATTAAATCTTAATTCACTATTAGTTATGTCTTAATTCATTTTTAATTAACTCGTAGTTCACTTCTAATTAACCCTAAGTTCACTTTCATTAACTTTTAGTTAACTCTTATTTCATTTTTAATTAAGTCTAAGTTCACTTTTAATTAAGTTTTAGTTCTTTCTCAATTGAGTCTAATCCACTCATAGTTCACACATGGGTGTGCATTGGCACACATGGGTGAACATGGGCCACATGTAAATTAGAAGCTTTTTGAAAATTTTCCTAAAGCTAGGTGGTCAAGGGGCATAAATAGAATTAGAATTCCCCATTACTTTTAGCTTGTTCAACATTAGTTTTGAGTACATTTTCTGTTTCTTTTTTGCAATAAAATTTTATTAGATTTTTGTTTGTACTTTTCATGTTTTTGTTTTTGTTTTTTTTACTTCATGATCTGGATTTGGAACTAGGCCTACCCTTGTTTTTATTTTGGTTAAAATTCTTGTAATCTTCGTTGTTTTTGTGATCATGACACTTTTGCTTTAAATAGGGGGGTAGTTTGAGTATGGTGTACCATTTAAGGTTTTATTTATTATGTGTTGTATTTGTGATGGCAACAATAGTTGTAGTTTGTTAATTTGGTAGTGCATGACACTTCATATCATATAAAAAAACCTTCCATTAATGTTCCTACTATTTATTATTGTTGTTGGTTGGTTCAATATACTACAAAAAAATTTGACTTTTTAGAAGGTCTAATTCTAGTAAAATGTCCACATTTACCAAAGGGGACGATTGTTTTGACTAAAAGCCTAAGACATGAAAACATGAATTATTTTTAACTAAAACATTTAACTAAAATGATTTTTTGACCATGCAACAAACTAAACATTTAATCAAAAAGGCCAAAGGTCCATCAAGAATACCAAACTTAGTCAAATTGACCATCCTCAATGGCCATTGTGATTTACAATTAATCAAATTGGCCATTCTAATTTGACATTTAATCAAATCAACCATACTAATGTGGTTACTTAACCTACAAGTTTATTTGCCTAAGGTACTTACCAAATGTAAGTTCATAGTTAATAAGCCTTAAATTAGACATATTACACCTAATAGGTACTAGAGTAAGCACATGTAGGTATTTAAATTTAGTACATTAATTATTTGATATTTAATAATTGATAATTAATATTCAATAATTTATGATTAATATTTTATATAATTTGTTAGTCACTAAATAAATGTTAATTAATAACCAATAACTAATTTATCCATCAAGTTGTTAATTGATTAATTTTTATTATCAATTTATCTTATTTTTGGCTAGTACTTGATAATAATTTATAATAATTAATAGTAGTTGATATATAATTGTTAATCATTATTGATAAATGAAATTATTTTAATATTTTTAAGTTAATAATAATTCATTATATTAATTGATAATTAGTAATTAGTAATTAATAATCAATAATCAATATTAAATAACCAATAATCAGTAATTAATAGTAGATAATCAATTATCAATAATTAGTAATATATAATTAGTAATCAATAATTGATAATTAATTAATTTGATTAAATAATCAATAACCAATTATTAAACATCAATAATTAATACTAAATTATTATTATTTAATGCTTAATATTCAATACTTCATAAAAAAATTTCAATATCAACCATTTGTATTCAATAATTGTTAATTAATAGTAAATAATAATAATTAATTAATTATTAATATGAAATAATCAATTATTAATCATTAATATTATTTTTATATTTATTTATAATTGATGGTAAATAATCAATAATTGCTATTTGTTTCTATAATTGTTTATTAATTAAGTTAATAACATGTAGTAGCCTATTAGGCGTAGGTACTTGCATGTTATCTAGGTAGATACTTGGTACATAGTATAACCTCTTACTTAGATAAATAATACAAAAATATTAAAATTCATTGATGAATGTTACAATATGTACATCAAAACAAAAAATTCAATCAAGTTTATTACAATATGATGACAAAAGTTTTCAACTTTTGAAATGGTAGTCCAATGGTAAGGACTTGATTCCCCAAAGGGAAGGTGAGGAGTTGAAGTCCTCACACATACAACATTGGCTACCTAGGCTACCTTGGTTTTACATGGCTTAGATAGTTAATCTAAACTGCCTAAGCAAGTAGGTTTAAAGTTGACATCCTAACCTAGACTACTTAATTTAGGGGCCTACGTTAAATAACATAGGTAGCTAAGTTTATGATTAATAGGTAAATGAATATGATTACAATTATTACATAATATATATCTTATAATATAACATATAACTTAATATAAAATATCATTATTTAAAAATTAAATCATATGTAGTTGTTGTCAAAGTATTGTTGACTAATAAAAAAGACCACCAAAAAGATATAGTCAAAATGGTCGAATCCAAAATGACTTGTTCAAGATGGCACCTTGGCCAAATTGGATAGCCACCATTTGGGATTCTTTGTGACCAATTTTCCCAATCCAAAAAGCCTTGTTCTTTTACAGTGATAACTTGGTGGCCTTTTTCAAATTAACAAGTTTTGATTTTACCTTAATAACATCAATTGATGTGTTACGGGTATTGCAAAGGGGAGCTTCGGAAAGACCAAATGTGCTTAAAACTTGGCATTGCAAAAAGGTGTTAATCTATCTATATAGATGAGATAACATGTCTAGGAAAAAAAAACTTCCAACTAACAGATGGCAAAAGACTGCACTGCATAATTTGTTTAGCAGTGATAATTTAGATCTTGTCAATCTGCCATCAAATGTGGTAACCTGGCCTTTTACCCACAACAACAAAAATGTTCATCCCAACCACCTTTTCAATTTGTCAATGCAACATGTTAAAAGATGATGGGAATTTGCTCATCTTCTCAAAGAGATTGTCTTGTAGCATATGGGGGTTCCACAATTAAGGTATGGAAAAATATATAGTCTAATGTCAAGACCTCCCCCAAATTATATAATAAGAGATATGAAGTAATTATAAGTAACTTCCCAGCTTATACATGCCTTAATTTCCTATTGACAATGGCTAGGTTGTTGGGGGAAATGAGGAACTCGAGTTCTTTGTAAATACATATATCACATTTTGCAACATGTGATGTTTTCCTTGGATGTTATAACAAACCATTCATCATCCTACGTGGCATTGGAATGAAGTTCACATTTTGCTATCTTGTGCAATGACCATAAAATAGGCCCATATTTTCTTATGGATACTTCATGATATTACACAATATTTTATGGATGTTATACAATATTTAGATAGGTTATGAATACTACTTTAATAAATAAATGATTTTTTAATAACTGGTTAATAATGGCTAACTACTTGGTGCTGAATTTTCAAAATCTACTGACCTACCTAGATGAAATTTTGGTTATCATTTAGTAGGTTATCAATCCTCAAGGACTAAACATTTTTATGATTAAAAAAAACAGGAATTTTTTTTTTAATCTTAATTTTTTTTAAACCTTATAACAGGTGTATAACTGGTAGTTATAAACCAGGTATTTGAAAACCTACCAATGGTTATTACCAAAAAATATTGATAAGCTAAAAACCTACTGAGTGGTCAACATTGGTCTATATTGGCTCACTAGGGTTTTAGGGTTCCAATTTTAATTCCATTTCTGAAAATCAGATATGGGTTTTAGTCCAGTTTTGAGTAACCCAGATTCGAACCAGCAGTTAATTGCCAGTTAACCTTTGGTTAGCCCTCAATTCTAGTCCATGGTTCATGCAAGAAGAGCAACACATGAAATATGATGCATATCCATGGTTCATCTTCCATGGTAAAATATATCCTCAGCGTGAGTGATCATGTGCATCCAGGAGCAGAAATCTGGTGATTCATGCGTATGCAGTTCAGTCCTTGAAACCATATCATCAATGTGATCATTTTCCTAGATCACAGCATTTACTCAAATTCTATAGGGCAGCATCGCAGAGATCCTGGTTTGGTGCAACTTGGAACCTGAAACAGAAAGCACAGTAGAATACATTCAAGAAATCCTGTTATCAGGTTCTCAGTCTGACACCCATGAAGTCAGTGTGTAGGTGGCCGGGTTGCATCGCTGTTGCCATTTGGTGATCCAGCTCACTGGAACTCCGGCAAGCCAAGCTTCACCACAAAAGTGACAAGGGTCCCCTTCCCAATACCTTCACTCTCCACCCAAATATGACCATCCATCAAATTCACAAACCTGCACCACATTGCCAAAGTGAACCGAAACTCAAGACAAATCGTTCAAGTGTCAATCATTTTAAAGTAAGAAATCGTTGAAGCACTTCAGATCATACCTCTTGCAAATTGCTAAACTGAGGCCTGTGCCACTGTAGTTTCTGGTGGTAGTTGAATCAGCTTGCAAAAACTTGTTGAAAGCTTTGGAATATCTTGTGGGTTGAGACCCACACCTGTATCCTGCACCTGATCACATCACGGCAACATCATCATGCAATTCTTCACTAAGGAGAGCATCAATGATCTCTTCAGAAAGTATAGCCTTCATGAAGAGAAGAGAAAAGATTTGGACAAAATTTATGCAGGTTGAATAAGAGATGCAGAGAGACAACGGGACCCCAGAAAGAATGAACAAGAAACAAGGGGTACCTAAACTCTGATATAGCAATGCTGCTCTCCTTGCACAGGATAGAATTCTGGCATCAATGGATCCATCAGGTATTCTGCTCTCTTTAAAGAAACCTTGATTGAGATGCTGCCTTCTTTCGCGAACTTGACAGCATTGCCTACTACATTTAGAGCCATCTGCATTAACCGCTTGTCATCACCAATGACAAAACCTGGAAGATCTTGTGCTAAGCTTGACAGAACTTGCAGCTTCTTCAGTGAAGCTATTGGTTTCACGAAATTCCTTACCTGCAGCAACACACATGCCGAGCAGCAGCATTAACCAACCAGATGTGAAAGATCAAATTCAGAAAAGAAAAAGAAGGCAAAATGATCACGATGCATCTCTGCCATAAGAGTCCAGAGAGTCCATCCCCAATGCAGTGACAGTTAGGTACTGAAAAGCAGAGATTTGCTTTGGCTGCATCACAAGAAGATGTTGATCTTTTACACCTATGAAAATCTGCAGGAGCTTGAAAGTGTTCGTTTCAAGCTCCAAACTGCCATCTTCCAAGCGTGAAAGATCCAATACGTCATTGATCAAAGTGTCCAAGAGATTGCTACTCTTCAGAATGGTATCTTCAGAATGCGTTGTTCCAGCGTCAGTTCTGTTTCCTGCAAGAGAGATGACAGTGCGATGATGGTGTGCATTGGTGTCCACATCTTGTGATTCATGACAGCCAAGAAATCATTCCATGCACAAATTGCTGTCTCCACTTCCCTCTTTGCCATATCCAGTTGCACATTCTGCTCCATCAGAAGATCTCGAGCTTGCATCAATTCCTCCAGAATTGCAGCATGCAGAAGTGCCACTGCTACCTTCAACACAAAAAGGAAAAAAGAAAGAAACACAGCAGCAGCTCCAATTCAGGTCTCTCTCTCTCTCTCAGATAAGAAAGAAAGACAGAATTCTCATTGCAGCAAGCAAGCAAGCAGGCAGGTAACTCCAGAAGCACCACATTCATGGTTCCTGACCTCTAAGATTGTGAAGAACTTGGGTGAAGAATTGGATGAAAGACAGACAGAGGACAATGTCTGAGGAGAGACGATGGGGAAGATTATGGTTCATTAGGGCTTACCTAATCAGCTACAACCTCAATGAGCTCAAGCTCATAGACATGCCATCTTTGAGCGCTATCAGATGGCAACATGAGAACGATGAGTGCAAATGGCTGCTTGTTGGAATCTGGCCAATCTGCATGATGGAAATTCGTCAAGTGAAGGAGAGGAACCCTAACAGCAACGACATCTCCGATGGCATACTTGCCTTGTCATGGGCGTATGACAGGGCTGTTGGGGGAGATGACACCGGAGTGATTGCTGCTGAATACTTGCTTGATGGTGATGTGATGAATGGGAACAGTGACAGGACCAGCAGCAGTGTCTAGGGTTTGTCGCAGCGTATGTGAGAGTTGAAGCTCTTGTCCATTCGTGCTGGGCATCCAAAGATTGCATTCTTCAAGCGAGTCTTGCCTAACTCGACGAGCGTGGTCTTGAGTATCGTGTTCTTGTCGAGTGTGCTACGAATCTCGTGTGTCGGCATGCGTACATGTCGTCCCGTTTCCTCTTGTTTGCGAATCAAACCCATTTCCCGATCAAGCTCCGCTGCTTTGTTCTTCAGGAAAAGCTCTCTAGTCTTCACGCTCAAGAGGTCAGGAATGATATGTACCAGCATGAGCGACGTGGCACACGAAACCACACCAGTGAAGATCTTCGCTACTGTCAGCACCACAGCCACAACTCGCGTGTGTGCACTGAAGGTCCATAGATTGATCAAATGGGTGGCACCGCACAGCACGATGAACGCACCGAACTGCACCAATACCCATCTGTAAGGGAAAATCGACGACTTCTTCACGAAGTAAATGAGCTCCACCGGAATCGAGAAATACGTGAGCGCGATGAAGAAGTCGGAGATGTACTGGTATCGCATCAGTAGATCATCTGCGGGCCATTGCGGCTCCACACAATTGCAGGACTCCATCTCATCTGCATTCCAATCCCTACTCTTCAATCCTCCACAAACACCACCGCAATTCCTCCTCTTCCTCTGTCACGCATCTGCTGCTATAGCCAAAACCTCCAAAGACAAATTCTTCCCACAGAATCTGGCCACCCTCGCTGCCATCCTCGTCAATTCGGTGCGTGCGACAAGGAGCCAAAGCCCGAAAACGACGCAGCGTTCGCACAAAGAATCTGAAAGACTAACCTAGCGAAAGGGAGAGAGAGAAAGAAGGGATAACGGATAGAGATTTGTCCCGCGATGGCACCGCACGCGGCATGCCGGGAGAATTAGGGTTTGGCGCTCGCGAGCGAGAGAGCAAACCCTAATCCAGAAGATTGCGAAGGATTTTTCGTTTGCGATTCGTTTGGGGGTTCTTTTTGGTGCGTTTAGTTTTAACCCTCTTTTTCATGTTGCTGTTGTGGCATGCTTCGCTATCGGCTTTCTCCGACTCATTTCTTTCTTTTCTTTCCGTGTGGAACTCTCTTCTGTCAAGCCGCTAGCAGAGAAGAGTCTGCTGCTGGCCAAAGAAGTCACAGTTTGTGGTTTTAGGTTGAACCTCCAATGTAGAAGAGTTGCGTGAGTTTGAGTAGAAGAGGCAGATTACCTTCTTTGACTGATGGACGACCTCTTTTCTGTATCTGTACCAGTGATGTATTATTATGGTAGACTGAAAGCGGAGGAGGAGGAGATCATCTTCGGCAAGCTCTTCCCTGACCTGATGACAAGCTCCAAGAGATAGGGTTTCTTCTTCTTCTTCTTCTTCTTCTGCTCGACTTCTTCTTATTTGGTTTTGTTTAGCCAGCCGCATTTTTCCAGAGCATTGAAAACATACACACAGAGTTTGAAGAAAGACTCCAAAACCCTAGGTACTGCAAACGTGGGAAGGAAGGGTTTCCTTGTTTTCTTCAGAATTGGGTAGCCAGCCATAACATTGCATTTCCAAGAGCGCAAGAGAAGGCGGAGTTGGAGGAAGATGCCTCGAGGACGTGATGATCGGGTTTATGAGAGAGGAAGTGATAGAAGTGGGGAGAGACGACGAGACTGGGACAGGGATAGAAGCGGACACGAGAGGAGCAGGGAAAGAGGAGGAGGAGGCAGGGACAGAGACAGAACACGAGAAGTGAGTAGAGAACAGGATGGAGGCAGGGACAGAGACAGAACACAAGATGCAAGTAGAGAACAGGATGGAGGCAAGGACAGAGACAGAAAACGAGATGTGAGTAGAGAACAGGATGCTGCTGGAAGAGGACGACATAATAGACGAGATCGAGACAGTAGATATCAAGGAGGAGCTTCAGCTATCTCACCTGTGCATTCACAACATCTGAGATCACAGTCACCGCCAAGAAAAACTCATCGGGGTCATGAATCACCAAGCCAGGAAGATTCCAGATTGCCTCACTCAAGCCATCATGACCTCACCAAGAGCACTGCTGCTGCTGCTGCTTCAGCTCCACCACCGAATGAGGTGTCTGGTGAAATCTATCTCTTTTTTTGCCTCTGGAATTCACATCACCAGCACCACCTGCTGCTTTCATGATTGGTTCTTCCTCCTCTGGATTGAAGAATCACATGTTGCTTTGAAATTCTGGCTGTTTTGTGATTGATTGTTGGCATTGCATCATGCATGCACTTGTCATTGGAACTTGTTCAAGTTCATGTTGGGAGCTGCCACTGCCCTTGGATTCTTTCTGTCGTGATATGAAATTCTTCTGTTCTGCAGTGTACTTTCTGTCTAGGGTTTGTTTCCAGGTTTTGTGATTTCAGCAACCTTAGTGCTAGATTTCAAACTGCACGCTCAATTGGAAGAAGAAGCTTTGATTTGTTGTGGGTTCAGAATCTCAGAAGCTTTTTATCCCCTCTGTCTTTGGAAGTACACAAAATGTATATCTTGAGGAATGGGAAGGACTGCTGTATGTATATGTTTGGTGTTGTGTGGTGGTGAAGGAGGAACTGCACATTTTTCTGATTGTTTTGTGGGTTGTTTACCATGTGCAGCAGATGAGATATGGAGCAAGCACTGAGGAAAGGTGTGCACAAAACATGTGTGGAAAATGCTTCCAAATGCCATACAGCAAACTGTTCTTCATTTTCGGGATGAACGGTTTTGATCTAGTACAGATGTTATAGGATCTATAGCTTGATGTTTTCTCTGGAAACTTTGTGTTTGGCATTTAGGGGGGAGTGCTGGGTGTGCTGCCACAATTTGCAGGGCGGACGTATCTCATCTGAAAGATTCGTTGGCAATCATGCAAGATGCAGAAGCTGCGCTTGCAGCAAAAGAGATAGAAAAGGTAAGAAAAATTGGTACCGCAGAAAGTTCTTGTGTGATTTCATGGGTTGTGTTCCTGGTAGGCTGTAAACTGATGTTTTGCCATTAAGGTCCCTTGTTGTTTGGGCAGGAATATCATCATTTGTTTGTGTTCGATGTGATGATGATTTCTGTTCCTGGTGCAATCAAATTCAAGTATGGAGAGTTCTTGATACTTGTGAGGGACAGAGAGCCTCCTCAGTACTCATAGGGACAGGGAGCTTCCTCGGTACTCATAGGGATAGAGAGCTCCTCGGTACTCATAGGGACATAGAGCTCCTTGGTACTCATGGGATATAGTGCTGTGATGCTTTTAGTGACAATATAGAGCATATGTTGTGGTTTATATGGATGGATGGAATTGCACCACGGCCAGTGTTGTGTAGCATTTGACACATGAGATGATGTTCGGACCAGGAAAAGCCTTCATTTGAGTATTCTGGAAAGTTGGCAGCAGAGACGAACAAAGTGAAAGGTGAGGGCCTGTCTTCTTGCTCCAAATTCTTTGCTTGCAAGACTTCAAAGAAAAGATGACATACTTTGGTCAAGAAGTTTACAGTTGTGTGCTGTTTTAGAAACTTCTAGAAAGGCATTCATCTTCTTTAAGTGTGATTCTTAACTTGTATAATATGGCATGAGGAGCTTTGGTATGAGAAGTGCAAGTATACTATGTTACTTATGAGTGTAATAATTATTGGTACCAAGAGGTCTTATTTTGGTGATTGGGTGTGGCAGGTGTAACACTGCAATTTACAGAGCCTCCAGAAGCGCGGAAGCCATCAATTAGGTGGAGATTGTATGTCTTCAAGGATGGTGAAGCATTGAATGGTGGGCCCTGATTACTAATTACTGTGTCTGGCCTCAATTCCTAGAGTTTGTGATGTTCTGGTGTTCACTTCTTGTTGACTTCTCTATTGAACTTATGCATCTGGGGCTTGTCTCTGAGGAGAGGTAGTCCTGATACCCAAGTCATCATCAGCTTCTGGATCCAATGTTCATAGAGCACAGATTTTGCTGAGGGCCAGATCTACCTTAGTATCAAATCTTGTATTCTTCATCATTCAATCTAGAAAGACTTCTATAATGACAAAAGGTGTTACCTGTTTTGTAGACCCATTGTACATACATCGGCAGACCTGTTACTTGTTTGGCCGGGAGCGAAGAGTAGCGGATATCCCCACTGACCATCCCTCCTGTAGCAAGCAACATGCAGTCATTCAGTACAGGTAATTGAACTCCACCCATCAGCAGTCTGAGCACCTCTCCTCTCAAGTGCCTAGATTTTTTCCAATGAAAGCATTTTTCACAAATAGAAAACCTAATGTCATCTTTGTTGAAAAATGTGAGACTTGTCATGTGATGCGTAACAGTTTGTTCTCTTGTGCATTAGGGTAATTGTGAAGTGATAGCAGCCAATGGACATGCAGGTGATTGGATATTTTTTTGTCCAACCCATTCTTATGACCCTCAAGGCAGGGGAAATATGATAGATTTTGTGTTGTTTTGACATATTGCAATGAGATTAATGATGTTCGAATTCCATCTGCATTATTGCATGTTTTGGTTGTTAGTTCTGCACAAAGCATGTTAGTTTGTTGCCCAGTTGTTGTGGAACTTTTGGATTGAGTCCCACATGGTGCCTACATCAGATTCAAGACATTTTGGACCATTCTTGGGGGTGGTATGCACAAGGCAAGGATGTTACGAACTAGTTTTTCCCTGCTTGATAACCAAAGTATGAAGTTTTGTTCAGAAATGAAGTATTGAAGGTCCCTGAACATGCATGTGACTGTCACTGTCATTCAAACCCATCCTCAATTCTGTCGTATGATCTTGGTTTCTCTTTTCTTTGGGGTGCAGTTTCCTCTTTTTCATGCTTACTGATTTGTTGCTAGTTTTTTGGTCAGATCTGCAACATCCATTATGTTAGTATTGGGTCACTTCTCAGTCCTTTTCAGGTTGACTAAAATCATGAGTATTGAGAAATTCTCAGTGCTTCAATACACCACTAGGCTATGCAAGATGTTACCTGCTATATCCAACCCAGCTATAGTAGGGGTCACCATGTCAACTGTCCACTCAAAACCATGTGGTTACGTGGCACTCAAGCATTGAGGGATAGGCAACTGTATTGCCCTATTACAGCAGTTAGAAAAAGTCTTCCCAGCTCCAAAAGGAGGCAAGGCTCATAAGTGTCCAAAAAAGGGTGAAGAAAGGGCCAAGTGATTGTGCAAAGTTGGGCAGCTACCCTTCTTTTTTTTGGTTCAGAAATATTGAAATGGATGTCTTGGTATGGGTACAGATTAACTGAGAAGGAGGAACCGGATGGTATGATAGCCAGCAAAGTAAGGTAAGTAAACAGCAGAGAAGCATGCAAGTAAGCTTCAGGTTGCTTTTATATCATGTCTTTTAAGAAGAATACCAATATTTGAAGATTGTTGTAGGATGTTGTCAAATATTCTTACAAGAGGTGGGATGTGTTACTTGTCACCCACATTTTCTACTATGTACTGTGTAAAACAAACAAGGGAGACCAAGAAGAGACTAATTGAGTGTAATATGATGGCAGACCTTATATCATGGACCTGGGAAGCACCAATGGTACATTCTTGAATGTAAGTTCCTGTTACTATTGCAAGCCATAAGTCTTGCTGTTGCAATTAAGGACAATCTTAGCAATTGTGTTGCATGTTTGCATGATGATACTGCACCACTGGTTGACAATGGGTGTGAGTGACGTGTGATGCAGGGTAAACGTATTGACCCCCAACGATACTATGAACTTCTTGAGACAGATACTATCAAGTTTGGGAACAGTAGGTATGTATTCTCATGTCCTTGTTGGTCAAAGATTAACACATTGATTTAACACTTTCTAGACAGCATTGGCTTGTTAGATGAGTCAGCTTCACTGCTGTGTCCTTTTCATAGTCATTTGTTTTGGGAATTGACTAGGCCAATGTATGCAAATGAAAGAGTATGGAGTAATGGGTTTCTTATCTGGAACCTGTGGTCTTCTCTCAAAGGAGGAGCTCATTGTGCATTTATTCCCTTTGCTTTAAGGTTGTTGTCTGATAGCTTATTGTTATCAATTTCCTATACTAAGCCAGGTATACCAAGAGACTGATTAGTGAAGGGCTGAGTCACCTACATAAGGATAGCTTAACCCGTGACCCTTATCTCTGTTGTTGTCACTCTTAATGTTGTAATGTCACTGGATTACAATGACAGCTTATCTCTGTGATTTATTTGGCTGCTGATGCAGTGGGTGTGTACAATGTTTTGCAGCCGTGAATATGTGTTGTTGCATGAACATTCAACTGGATAACTCAACCATGCACTTGTGGTGGCAAGTTGGGTGTGTACCCAAGACTCATGGTCTGGATGTAGCACTTTGAGGCAAGTGGGGTTTGACCAAACAAGTTGACTGAGATTCACTATGTGGATGGGCCATGAATTCAGTCTACTTGAGAAGCAAAAGATGACACTTGCAGATTGTGACAAAGGAGATAAGTCAAAAAGGTCTTATGCAAGTATTCATCTATTCTTTTGGATAGTATTTGGGTTGTTAAAAATGGTATGCTGATCTTCAAAGGCTTATAGAGGCTCACATTGTCCTTTGGACTTCAGTATTGGGGATGTTCTTGATGTTTCCAGACATTCATCAAGATTTCTTGCATTGGCAAGCCTACTTTGTATCTGGCTTGGGAATTACAGATCTTTGGTTTTCCCACCTATGGTGCAGACTGCTTTATGTTGCATATTGGTATTGCAGTCCATCTACTACATATGTATGCAAAGGGTTTAAATTAGATTGCTTTTATTTCCTATGACACCTCATTATGCTATTTCTTTTCATGCTTCTGGTGCATTATTTTTTGCTCAATCGAAATAACAGTTGATGTTCTTGATGGGTATTTTGCTTCAAGGAGAACCAGGTTTTATGGTAAAATAAGCTAATTCAAGATTACTCAATCTTGGGGTGGGTATAATGTTAGTAGGTTTTAAGTTTTGTTTTCTATCTTGTCCCATGTTCCATCTTTTGTTTTTGTGAGTTCTTAGTCTATCTTATTAGTTTGCATGTTGGAGAGACTATGGAATGATGTTGAGTTCATATTTGGCTCCACATTTGAGGAATGTTCACCAGGTGTTACTACAAATTGGGAGTGCCATAACATGTAGCTGCAGCAGAAGAATCCACAATGGAAGGTGCATCAGTGTTTTGGCATGTCTTTCCAGATTCCATGTAAATACAATTTGTCTGGATATCTTGAGAAGATTTCTTTTCACCTAGTTTGGCCTGTATGGATGGCCTCAAGTGTGAACCCATCACCAAACTTGTTTCTCCTTCCAAAACCAATTTTTGTAATAGAGTTGAATTTTCAGTGACAAAAATTGCTCAAAATTCAATGTCTTCCACAGCTTATTAAGCCTAAATGTTATGAAATTGCTTCCATAATATCTTTTACTAGTTGATGGCTTTCCCACAATACCAAGAACTTGTGTTTTTTTTTTCAATTTTGTGATGTCACATTGGTGATCAACCATAAGGATATTAGTCACATTTGGCTATAGACCAGCTATGAAAGTAGAAATTTATTAAAATCCTTTTATATCTTGGCTATTGGACAATGTGTAGAAACATGGTGATTGTTTAGATATTGAGTCAGGTCGAATTGATCTTTAGTTTTAATTTTGGATAATGCCATGCATGACTTGGACCCACATCAGCTAAGATGTGAGCAGACTGACAGCTGCTGTGAGAAGGGACCATGTCATGCTCCCCTCTACTTGCTGAGGTGTAGGGTCTAGGGTAGTATGCGCTGCCTGAAAAATTTTAAAAATTATCTTTGAATCCATGTTATTTTAATGGTCTACCTTTGGAAATTTTAAAACTTTTCACGAGCAGCCCAAAAGTGAAGGATTTTAAGAGCTGTACATAATAGTGTATGCATATGTTACGTTTTGGCAAGTTTCACACAATGCACTGTTGCTAGCTCCTTAATATTACTGTGCATATGTGTGCAATAATGAATTGTTTTGAAAACTATCAGCCCAACTTTCAAAGGGTTAAAATTACATAATATAGAATTCACACACCTAAACCCTCACAATTTCAAATCCAAAACCTTATGATGTAATTGAATTTAGAAGTATTCCATATTGAAAGTATCATTGAAGACACTCACATAAAAAATTTGTGAGATAATTGTCTCTTTTAGGTTCACGGTGTGAGATGCTCAAACATGTGATCATATCTTGTATAATCTTGTGACCAACATAAGGTGCTGTATAGATCAAATGTTTGGAAATGAAATTTTGTTCATGAAATATAGCCTATGATCATGTCTTATCTAACTTGTTTAGAGTAAACAAATCTTATGCATGAACTTTTAATGTTTTACATGGAAATGCAATGCTTCAAAAGTTTAATTTTATGAATATAAGAACAATAATGCTTACATTAATGTTTTATTAGATTGGGCAAACAAAAAGTGTATGTATCGTTCAATGCGAAAATGACATGCAGGATTCGTAAACGGCAACTCCTACGTGTGAGATTTGATCATAAGCACATAAAGGCCTTCACTTGCCTAATTAGAACACCCATCAATAACAAATTGTAACGTTCAAGAAAAACTCCAATTCCTAAATGTAGAGGCACGAGTCATTTACTAATGTTCAAGTCCTATTAGTAACACTATTGGGCACAGATCTTTGTCATGGGCAAATAGTTTCACAATTTTTTTGGTAATTTTTAACAATCTCCATTTCAGTTCTTGTGTTTCATTGTTTTAAGGAGTACTTTGCTTTCTGTTATTATAAAAAGGAAATGTCTAATATCACTGTCAGCCAATTTTGCTTCCCATGAGAAAGTAGCTTGGTGTTGTCATAAAGCATATTGTTTTAATCTTCAAAAAAACCTCTAAAAGAAAGCAAAATCCTTCAAGATATTATTATAACTCTGCAACTAATCTCAAGTTTCAGCACAAGCCAAAATATCGTCTTGCAAAAATCCTGATATAAAAATATACCTATTATTATTACCTAGGGGTCCAAAGCCCTTAAGCTGCTGTACTCAATAATGAATCTAAACACAATATCCTTGCCTACCAAGGCAAGGCCAACAAAGAAACCCTGAAGTTTCTTTCTGTTGCTTACAAACATTATGAATATGCGCGCAATCCCTGGACTAAAAAGCAAGGTCATTGCATCGCGAAGTCTGAATTTTTGTAGTCTATCTAGAGGGCTCTTTGTAAGCAGAATCTGTCCTCCATACAGGCAAGGCGTTTTGGAAAATGAAACAGCAGTGTTTCTGAAATAGAGCTTAATATGGGAAATAAATTTGTGAGCTTTTGTCAGAAGGTACAGTTATGTTTGAAAGTTAATATTTCTAAACTATCCTAATTGCATACAAGAAACTTATGTGTCTAGGATTGCATCTTGAAACTCGATATGTCATTTGGTGTTGAATTGGCGGGTTGTGCAGCATTTGCTATTGAGAGTTTCAAGGAAACTCTTAATCTCACCTCTTGGACTGGAGACCCTTGTGTGTACACTTCTTACAATTGGATTACATGCAGTGACAACACCGAGTCTCCTAGGATCACCACTGTGTATGTGAAAAGTTTCCCCTTTCTTTTTGATGTGAGGTTTTATATAATAGTTCTTTCAATTCAAGAATATATATGTAGTCATACCATTTCATTAGTTGCCTTCAAATGATAACCTTGATACTTATATAACTTACAATGAGAAAAGACATAAACACCATCTTGGTGATGCATCAACCAGTGAAATTTGTCTGCTTCTTGCTGACCCCTTGCTATTGAACAATGGTTGATTTTTTAGTTTTAAATTTTTTTGGTAGAAAAACTAATTTTGATATTCTAGAGATACATGATATACCAGAATGTTCATTCACATTGTCAAATTATAGAGAAGTTAAACGATAATTTTGTTATAAATGCTGTATAATATGTTCATCACCTTTTAGAAAATTTAGATGGTAATTGTAATTTTTTTCCATTGAGACCTTGGAGGGCATCCCCAATAGTGGAAGTCAGCCAATCATTTGTACATGATGAGTTTTATCAAAGTTAATGTTTACAAAATAAGTGGCGTGAGTGGGAACTATTTCTCGACACCATCTGTAATCAGCCTCTTGTTCAAAGATTGCCTCTGAAGGGTAGCTTTTTTAGTGTGTTAGATAATACTATATACAGTAATTCACAAATAGTTCATTAATTTGGATCTGAATTGTTGACAGGAAGCTCTCCGATTATGATTTGACGGGGAATATACCAGAGGTTCTAAATAACCTGACAATGCTCACTACTTTGTAAGGGGCTCAACTTACTTCCTTATTTATTGTTTTTTATGGCAATGTTTGTTGCTACCTAATAGTTTAGTGAAATGACATAGTTTGTTAACAGATGTCAATAGATGTAACCTTGTAGAAGTCCACATTGCTAAAGCACAAACTCCACTGTATCAATATACAATAGAAACAGAAAAAAAAAAGGTGACATTTATAATTTACTAGGAATTTTGGATGGGGTTGACTCCTCACAACCTCATGTGAAAACTAAATGTCCATGTTACAACTATTAATGTGATATGGACATTTAGTAACCTCTTTGAAAGCCCATTGAAGTAACCATAAGATGCCAAAGCCCAAGAAACCTTAGTGCAAGCAATATCCCCAATCATTAACAACATGGTATGTGGTGTTTCAAGATGGCTAGATAACAATTCCTTTGGGGGCACCATCCCTGATCTGAGTGCTTTGACAAATCTTCAATCATTGTGAGTAAATTTGCCTTTGAACTTTCAACCCATCGCATTTTTCTATTTTGTTTTATTTGTTTTAAAGTTTATCATTTAGGGTATGCATCACATAGCCTTCCTTGTCTTATTTGTAATTCAATAAATCTTTGCAATAGACATTGTACATTATGTGAGGTAGATTAAGGTGGATACACCAAACAACATCAAAAGTCCACAAAGTAAAAAACCCACAGTCAGGTAAAAACTATATTGATCAGTTACAAACCAATAGGGTAACCATAGATGTTGCATAATTTAAGGAAAATGTCAAAAGTCATGACAACTCCGACTAGCATTAAATTTTATTTTTCTTTGATTTCTTGAAATAGCAAGGTGAATAGATGCATGAACATTGGTCATCAAACATATAAATTATACTTCCTTTACTTCTGTATATGTAGGGTGTTGTTTTATTTGTTATGAATAATATATTTTTTCTGCTACATTTTGATATGGATTTTTCCAAAACTCATTAGTTTACCTTCAACTATGCAGACGATTGCAAAATAATCAAATTTCTGGTCCAATTCCCGCATGGCTTGGAAGCTTAAATTCCTTGCAAGAATTGTAAGTATATGTACTAACCTTCCTACAAACCTTAAATAATTATTTGGATGGTTTTTTGACTGGTATCTTCATAGCATTTAATATCTGTTTCATGTGTGCACTTGTATTTGACTTATGAACTTGGAATATGTTTTAAGTTGTACATGGGCAATGATAAATTTCTCATGTTAACAGAGATTTATCAAACAACAATTTGTCCGGATCCATACCATTGACCCTTCTAGAGAAAGGTGTGGCCTTCCAGTAAGTTACCTTTTCCTTAGCTATCATACCCATATGTAAAAGTAAAAGTAATCCTTATTCTCAAGTTGTGATGTGCATTGAAGGTATATGAATGACAAATACTTGTTTACTGTTATAGTTTTACAAATTGACCACAGTATAGCAACTTCACATCTATGACAAATTTTGGTATATTTTGGAGTTTTCATATGTAAAAACCATAATGTACATGTATTTTCAAGTTTAGCATAGACTACACTTGTCCTTTTAGTGAGAAAAGATGAATTGGAAATTTGTCCTTGAGACTTGACCCATTTCATCAAACACATCCAAATTTAATTGGATGTGTTTGGTGGTTTATGATGCTATATTAAACAAATGTTTCTATTTTAGCAAATCAAATTGACAACACTATACATCCATATAATTGCATGACAAATATGTGAAGATTTTCATGCAATGTTTTTGGAATTTAGTGGTTCTTGATTTGAAATTATTTTTTAGTAATTAACACATTTTCTAGTGGGATGTTATGTGAAAAATCAGGGCTTCTGGAAATCCATATTTATATTGCATTGGGACTATGGAAAATTGTTTACAATCTTCAACATCATCACCAACTAGCCTACCGGCAAGTAGTAGAAATAATGTGCATGGCAAGAATAATCTACCTGTCATTATTGGAGCTATAATGGGGGGTTTGTCAGTGGTCATCTCAATTGCTCTAGTACTGCTCTATTTGGCCTGTTACTCAAGAAAAGTTTCTTCTCAAGGGAAGCTTGAAACGGCAACAATAGCCACACCATCAAGAGAAGGTATGGTTTTTCTTTCCATGTTCCCAATTTTAGTAGATAGCAAGATGTTGTCATTTCTTGTAACAATTTGTGAGGAATTTGAACTAGTTTATGAAATTAATGACTTTCCACCATTTTTTTCTTTTAACTTTCTCAATTTATATACAGAATGACGAGTAATTTAAACCATTTGAAAAAGATAGTATTTTTAAAACAGGTTTTGCAGGTAATAGAGATGTAGTGGATTGGGCATCAGCCCAGGTGTTGTTATTGTGGTTTTGATGGCACTTGCCACAGAGAATTCAGAAGTTACAATGGATATTTGACTAAATCCTCTTGAAATGAAGGGCATGAAACAACTTTGAAACATAGTTTCACTCTTTTTGCATGACCACTTCAAGATTTAAGACAAGTCAACATCACATCTAGGTAGATGTGATGCTGAGTTCATGCGCAATGAAATGCAAGTGTGCCAAATCCAAGTAGTTAATGTATGATGGTTTGAAAAGTTGTAAGAAACTAATGTTTTGTTCTATATATCATGGGTAGGTTTGCTTAGACACCGAGAATTGGAATACCATGGTGGGCCACAAGTTGTACGAGAATACTCTTTAGAAGAGGTGACAGCTATGACAAATAATTTTGAGAAGCTCCTTGGAAAAGGTGGTTTTGGTCTTGTGCATTATGGAAGACAACCTAATGGATTAGAGGTGGCAGTTAAGAGGTTGTCTAGCACTTCACATCAAGGGGCAGTAGAGTTTTTCAATGAGGTACAATGCATGCAGTTCACCAAACACTTTTGATGTTTCAAAACTTTTTCAAACTGCAATTCAATATAATATTGTTGAACAACTAATTCTCTTAAATCTGTAGCAATTATTAATGAAATATTCTTAAACATGAGAATTGCACAAATTTTCAGTGCAATCTTTGATCAGCTACTTTTTGTATGTAGTTGTTATTGAAATTACATTTTAATGTGGCATTTTTAAAAAAAGCTTTAAGCCATAGAATGTAATTTTATTATTTTGTAGGTTGAAATTTTATCTACAGTGCACCATAAGAATTTGGTGTCTTTAATTGGGTATTGCCAACAAGACAAGGAGCGAATTTTGATCTATGAGTATATGCCAAATGGAACTTTACGTGAAAGTCTTTATGGTAAGATTCATGAATCTAACCAATTTTGGTTACCGAAGTGTGGAAAATACATTATACTAAATTGATGTTCATGTTCTAAGTGCTACAAATTTGAAGTGTTTGAACAATTCTTTTTTTGTTGGCATCAATCCATGTTTTTTTCAGTGTGTCAAATGGTTTTTCATATTTCAGGTACTGAAAGGGCATTGAAAAATCCACTCAATTGGAAAACTCGACTTAACATTGCTCTTAATGCTGCCCAAGGTTGAGAAAATCTTAACCTCTACTATTGAAGCTTGTTTTACTTTTGAATCACATGAGTTCGTAATTGTTAAAAGCTTTTTGATTTGGAAGCAACTTTCAAAATGTATCTTTTATGATCCTATATCTTTGAACCCGAATACATCTAAATTAATGTTTGATCTCCAATGTTATTTATGTCATTTGACCATGTGTTCACTGCAGGACTAGAATACTTACACAAAAGTTGCAAGCATCCCATCATCCATCGAGATGTAAAGAGCAGCAATATCCTTCTTTCAACAGATATGGTTGCTAAAGTGGCTGATTTTGGACTTTCAAAAATTACAATGGAAGAGGGTGTCTCTCACATCTCCACATTGGTTAAAGGCACATTCGGTTATCTTGACCCTGAGTATGTATCATCATTTTCCATTGACAGCTCTTCTTTTAATAGATGATTCAAACTAAGCACACAACTTAATTCCTTATGGCCTAGAGCTAAGTCAAGAATGTATCTTGTTTTTTTGTGGTCTTTTTGTCTAATTGTCTCATTGTCTTTCAGCAGCTGGAAGAGTTCTATGAAAATCAAATGTCTTGAATTGTTAGGGTATCCACACCAAATTCTAGTTTTTGTTGGACATGACCATGATTGCTACTGATCAAGTTGGTTCTAACCAGATACTATGCGAAACAACAATTAACGGACAAAAGTGACGTCTTCAGCTTTGGAGTGGTATTATTGGAATTCATTTGTGGGCGCCAGCCTATTGATACATCATTCCACCATGAGAATCAATGGAACATAGGCATATGGGTAAGGTTGTCTTCACCTACAAGATCTTATTTCATGAGATTTAACCCTCCCAAAATCACAATGATTTGGTTCTGGGTACTAATTTTCGTTGTTAGAAAGTCCATTTTCTTTTAATCATTTATAAGTAAGCAATGAAAATCACTTATTTTGTACCAAAATTTCATTCAACGAAGTTTTTTAAGACTTGGTATTGACACTCTTGTTTTCAGACCAACAAGTTTTCAAATATTTTTAATAGTTGAAAACTAGAATAAATATTAGAGTTACCATATCCTCCATGTGCTACTTTAACCCTATTTGATGTAACAAAATGGATCATCTCAATTCTTTCTATCTTGTTAGAGTTAAATAATGAAGTCCTTTTGCAGGTGAGGCCATTCCTACAATCAAGGATTCTCCAGCCTATAGTTGATCCGGCATTGGGCAACAATTATAATGTTGAGAGCATGTGGAAGGTAGCAGAAACAGCAATGCCGAGCATTGAACCATACAGTGCAGATAGACCGACCATGACAGAAGTGGTGCGTGACATTAGGGAGGCCATTGAAATGGAAAATGGGCAATTGTATGATACCTCATCAAACAAATCAAATTCATACTCCCAGCAACCTATTGCAACAGTGTTGAGAACAAATCACCATAGCACATATCCTAGCAAATGTGTCTAGCAAAGAGTTTGACAACTCACAAAATTGCACTTTCTTTAATTCTAGCTTTCCGTATGCAAGATAGAAGGGTGTAAGTTACAATGAAGATGGAAATTATTTGGTGCAGTTAATTCAAAACTGTGTGATTTCATTTCAGAGTCAAATGACAAATATGTTGTTAATGAAATTAATTGTCTAGCTTCTATTATGGGTCCCATGAACCATTTGCTTCAACATGTTTGTCACTATATTTGAGCCTATCATACATAGTAAATGCCTGTTGAACCCATTTTAGGTTGATCATTTTTTTATGTGCTTGTGAGTTGAGCAAAAGAATTTGTTTTTTAGGACATAGGTTGAGGAAGGTAGGCATCTTCAGTGTCTTGTAAATCCGCAAAAGGTTTGATTTTTAAATTTTTCTTACTGCAAAATACAAAAAACTGTTAAGAAAAATAGGAGAGGAGGCCTTAGATTCATGGCAAGTACAATGACAAGTGGATGAAGAAATGGATAATTTGTATTTGGGTGCAAATGAGATACAATGAACCAATGAGATTACTTTAGGAAAAGACTGCATTTTTTTGCCTAAAAATAAATTTTTTATACAAATAAATTTTAGAACAATTTCTTTTACAATTTGTTATAATAAATGCTTATAGGTGTCCCAGTACATGATAAATTTCTTTAAATCATTTTTGAATAAATATGAATTTTGAAAATATGTTGATTCCTCATAAATTTTGTGTGTGTGTGTTTTTTTTAAATAATAACGATTTTAAATGATAATCAAAAATTCATATTTTACATTTTTGTGTTTTTTTTATAATAAATTATAACTTTTCTTAACACATAATGTAAACTATACCTCACTTATATGTGGTAAAGGACTTTCAAAGTTCTAAAATTCTAGATCAATTTTGAGAAGTTCTTTGAATTTATAAAGTTTAAGAATTCCACATATTTTAAGGTATGAATTCTTTTTGAATCTGGTTAATAGGTCTTTATTCTCTTAGTTCTTTTCTCATCAAAATGAATATATGAATCCTTTTGATAGTCCTTTGCAAAATTGCAATGGACTTCCTCTAACACAATAAGTGTTCACTTTCAAAGGCCCTAAATCAAAACTTGGACTTAAAATTTTATTAAATGGATTTTTGGTTGAATTCCTTGACATTGATGTGAATGAAAAAGCAACAACTTGCCATGATTTCCATGATTTTAAATGGTAAAACATAAATATTTTTCTAATTTTGACTATTTTTCTTTGTGGTTTGACACCTTTTTTAGCTCATTGGATTGTGACTACACCCATTTTACATGACATAAGTTTTTAATAAGGACTAAGTTTTACATTATGAACTTCAATATGCATATGATGTATGTATTAGTTATGCATAACTTGCAAAATTAAATGATACGTGGACTTCCAAAGTGAAACATATGGATTGTCCTCTTTAACAACAAGTTTCATAAGTGGACTTCAAAATGATCCGATGATTGATATTATAATTATTAGGGACTTCATTTTAGTTTTAAATACATCCTTAATATCAAGTATTGAATTTAAGGATTTTGTAGCACGTCACTTGTAGATTAATCTTAATGGGTGTTTTGTTCTTTTCTATTAGTGTTAAAAATCAAGGGTTTTTTCAAAAGTCCATATCATTATAGAAAATGACCCATTTTATGTGAGTTTTGTGCACATTTGTACAAAAAATTTATCTTTAAAAGGGCATAAACATATACATGAAAAAAATTACTCGTAATTGATGGATTGTTGATATTAAACTACTTAATCCTTCTAGGGTTCCAAAAACATATAAAGGAATATGGACTTCAATGATGTTTTCATGGGCCATTTTGTAAGTCACAATAACTTGCATTCACCAAATGTTGCAAGTTGCCTACCTAGTCTTGATTCCATGAAAATAACACACAAGGCACTTGGGAGTAGAAAATTTCAATTTTGTGTCATCACTTGTTATTGGCAAATGTTTACACCTAGGTAAATATTATTAATGTCAATGGTTTTTGCGAAGAATGCCACTTGTAGAATTGCTTACAAATGTTAACCCAATAAATCCTACTTTGAACAATGAATCACAAGGTGAGTTTTCTAATTGTTGATTGCAAATGGAAGTGTCCATTTTATGGCTTGATGGTAAATAGGAGCATGAGGATTATAATGCAAGGTGGGGGCTTGGAACTTGCATCCAAACTTTTGTAAACATAAGAAGTTAGGAAAAAAAATTATGTTGAATTTCCAACAAGGTTAGTATTTAACATGCTTGTTGGTTTTTGTGACATGATTTTACAACAAGAGGACACAATTTCAAGTGAAGGGAAAAGGTAAAAACAAAGTTGAACCCAACAATTAGAGTTATTGTCAAGTATCCAATTGGATATGCTAAGTCACAATTTCAATACATTTGAACCCACTTCTAGGAACATCTACATACCCACACTTGTTGACAATATAAGCTTCAAAACATGCACCAAACATGTTTTGCTAGATGTTGGTGATGCCAACAACATTCACATGTGCAGTTTTTTTTTTTGCTTGGGCTAGGTAATAACTAAACCATATATAACACAATTCAAAAACTTCCCAAAAACAACCCAATTACAAGCAAAACAAATTGTTTGTACACCACACATAGTATTATGCACAACATATAGAAAACTTGCTTGTATTGTACACTATTATATATACAAGAGACTAAAAACTAAAAACTTCGTGAAACTAAAACCCAATGTAGTTATGGAACAAGTACAAATTTGTGGCAGACAAAAAATTTCCTTGTATTCTACATTATAATATACATAAGAAACTAAAAATTAAAAACCTTATAAAACTAAAACCCAATATAGTTATGGAACACTTACATATCTATGGTGTGTTGTGGTGTGTTGAAGTACAAACAAAAACCTTTAAAAGGACTTTAACAACTCAAGAAATAAACTTCAAACAAATGAACAAATGGAAAAAAAATTGCAAATAGGGCTCAAATCAAAAGCTTCAAATGTCACAAAACTTGCAAATTGTAAACAAGACAAGACAAAATGTTATCTAAAAAAGTGTTTCAAGAACAAAACCAAATAACATTATATAACAACCCATGATAACTCATCACCTTCATAATAGGTGTGCTAAGGTGTACAAGATTAGGGTTTAGATTTAGGTTAAATTTGTATCAAATATAGGGCTATAATGGATTAGGGTTTACATTTATATAGGTTCATCTGTCACATAATTAAAATGATAGTCAAAGACCACACATATTATTATATAATCACAAATGACAAAGTAAAGATCTATTGTGTTCAAAAGATGAAAAAATGGGCTTAGAAGAACTCCCCGCTTAAAAAATATTTGAAATGATCATATTGAAGATTGCAAAAAAAAAAACCCCAACAAAAAAAAGCTTTCATTATTGTACAAATAAACCATTCTTTTATAGATTTACAAGCATGTCCAATCTAACCATGCTGAAAGAGGTGAGATATACTCAAATAAACATGACTCAAAAAATTGTTATTATCACTATTGTACACATGTGCATATTGAAGTAAAATGTCACCTAAATCGTAAACCCAACCCATAATGACTTGGCAAGGTTTTGATTTGTTGACTTCAGTCATTCATATAATTACACTTGTGCATTCTTGGCTATTTGAAACAAGGTTCATGCAAACTTTGATTCAAACGAATTCCCAAGATAGAAAGATTGAACCTTATAATATGTATATACATTGTTGATCTAGCCAAACAAGAAAAGCCTCAATTAGATTATACACCTATATTTGCTACTTAAGCGTCTATTCCTTTTGAGTGAAGTATGCAGCACAAATAATGAAAAGTGAACTACTATTGTACATAGTCATGTACATGTAAAATAATCTAGATATTGTTTTGATACCTTTATCACAATGAAGGTGACTCCCCAAGCTCAGTAGATCTAATCAAGTCATCCATATCCTTACGTGGCAATTGTGAAATTTGATTGGCTTATCAAACATGGCTTTGAAATAGAATCATTGTGGTTATATGTCTATTCTTCATGACTCGCCACATTAACCCCCAAAAAGTAAATAATCTGCAACTAAATCATAAAAATGAACTAGCATTGTTATTGAATATTTATTGAATACAAAAAGCTTCAAACACCATTTCATATGTTAAGTATGATTTTTAATTATTAGCCCAATGCATTTACAATGTGCTCAACTCAGCCTAGGAGTATTCAATTATGTCAATAGCCATAATCGCTAATTGAACATTCTTTGCACAACCTAACTATGGGGGAAATACAAAAACATTTTAAGGAAGTTGGTGGGCACCTCCAAGGCAATGTTGCAATAACCATATACAAATGTTAGACCAAAAGGGTTGTTAACAGAACCTTGAGTTTATATAGCAACATGGCCTCCATCACCTAGTATTTTCTATAAGACCCAAAAAGAAAATAATCATCATTAAGTTGTCACTACATTGATTTAGTAACTTCGATAGATACCCTAATCAACTTGGGTGATCAATTATGAATATTGTTTATTGGAAGCATGAAATACAACAAAGAACTTATGTAAAGCCAAAATGAAATGTAATTTATGATTCCAAAACATAGCCATTCATCAATGTGCATTTCAAATTCACAAGCTGACGTTCACAATTAAGCAAAAAAATAAAATTAAAAATCCCTCCTTCCATAAAAGCAAATTTTGTGAAGGTTTGGCCAAATGCCATTGTTAAACAATGATGATAAAAAGAGTTTGGTAGCCAATGGCAAACACATCCAAACAAAGTGCAACATTAGGGCAAGTAATTCATTTGCACTTGAGCCCATGTGGTGTCTGCAAAGATACATTGTTGAAGACCATTATGATATGCAGTTGGTGCCTTGTGAAGTTCCTCCCCATTTTCACCTATTATAAAGCCACAATGAATTTTTTTCAAATAGAGCTTATTTTGCAAGACCTTACATTTTGGAATTCAAGGTTAAATACTTGCAATGTAAAAGCTTACAAGATGTTTAAATTGGCCTAATGCCCATGTTCAAAAGATTTTCATCTTGTCAATATGACTATAAACTATATCCTACTTCTATGCACCCTCTAAGTTAATAGTGCACATCAAGCGTGATGGAATAAAACACAATAGTGGATTCCTATGACATACAAGAAGGAACATGGATCAAGAAATGGCATTTTATATAACAATTGAAGTTTGTGTGGCCTGGGAAGTTTGTGCGAAGAACAATTTTTTTGATTTGATGTGTTTAGAAGGTCCAACACCAACCTAGCCCCCCCAAGTCATCATTAATTGTAGACCTCAAACAAACAACAACTTTCTATGAACCAAGTACACATGAGTGTAAATGTTTCTTAAGTCTTGTAACAACATTTCACTTGGGCACAATCTTTTATTAAACTGACCTTTTCAACTATGTACCATTCACAAGGAAAACAAGGTATCCCCATCTCAATCAAAGAACAATCAATTTGATCTAGTTATAAAAGGCTAACTACATGCAAATACCATGACCAATAATGTGAAATATCCCTTTCCCCAACCAATCAATACATGTGACATCATGTTGTTTTCTTATCCAAAAAAATGTTATAGTTATAATTTAGTAATAAAGGAAATGTGCAACATAAAGTGTTCTTAGCAAAGCATGTGTGCCACTTTTGCCATAGGTCAAACACCGCATGTACTTGAAACCCATGCATGAATAAAACTATTTTGGATTTCTACAAATAGAAAAAATTTCTTGAAAATAAAACAAGAGATAGAGAAAAACAAAGAAGGTTTCTTCAACTACATATCCACACTTCCGTCACCACCTAGTCTCCACCTCCACTATTTCCACAAACCATCACCATCGCCATCATTGCACTAACTATTGCAACAAGAGTAGAGGAGCTAAGAGGAAGAAAAACCCACCATTGTCATTGTCATCTAAGCCCTAAAATAAAATTAGTTAAAAGTGTTCACAATGTAAACACTCCCAACAAAAATTGTTGTAAAAAGATCCATTCAAGTGTGAAACTAGATAACTTAAGGTAAGTTTTTAATATTTCCCTAATGTAACAATCCATGTCCCATGTGGGGGGCAAGGCCCAATAAACTAGGTTTTTTGTTTGTACAAATGGAAGAATCAAATAGGCCAACATGAAACAATACATCATCCACTTTATTAGTTGTTTTCATAACTTTTGTCCTTATGATGTGTATTTTAGTTCATTGAAGCAAACTACGGAGTGCACACATGTCGCAACCCTACTTGAAGGAGTATGAGGATGAAACTCACACTCCCGAAATTGGGACTTGGGAGTCCTTCGGGACTCCCAAAACTTCAGAGTTCGATTGCAGGGGTCAAAACACCTTGCATTGGGGTGTCCTTTATATCATTAAAAAGATATTGAAGTGTAGATGTAGAAAATGACCTCACATGGGCCATTTGGACATCTAGAACACAAGTTATGGCAAAAAGAAGGGCCGGAAGTCAAATTGGCAGTTTGACTCCCGACCATTGAAAGTCGGGAATCAACTCGACCCCAGTGCGTGCAGGTCAAGTGCGATACACCGTTGGAAAGCTCTCAAGGAAAGATACAAGTTTGCTTTAGACCTCATCCCAATCGAAGGTCGGAGCAAAGACTTATGACCTCACAAAATCCTGGGAGTTCAAACTGGGACAATTTCGGGACTCCTCCTTGGGAGTCCTGGGACAAAAAGCCATTCAGATGTGGGTGCCTGGAGGGGCATAAAGTATACTATATGGGGGAAGGTGGTGGCTTCCCCCGAGTCCGGGCCATGGTGAGTCTTGTGAATCCAGAGTTGCCCGTGGCTTGTCTTAGCATCAAGGGTGCTCCAGGAAATGAACTAACCAACTTGTTGGTTAATTTTATGCAAGTTCGAGTAAGTGAATAAAGCTTGTTACTCTTTATAGTCCCATCCCGGAGCTTCAGCATGCCCCTCTACCCCTTCTAGTGCTAAGAGCTGGGAGCGTGCCCCAAGTTTTTCACAATTTTGCTGTTGAGTAACTTAGACCTTACTTGGGTCCAACTAAAAACTTAGGAGTGCGTCAACACATTCATATTAATTGAATGCCACGAGGATAGTAAATTATTTTGTGTTTGATATTAATTCTAAAGTTTTTTATGTTGTCACTTGCATTGAAGATTGGTCATATATTATTCATTGCAATGGATGGTTGGAAGTCATGAAAAAATCATCATTATTTAAACTTATAATTTGCATAAAAGCATGGTTAGGTGATTCATTTTTGATAATTTGAAGCTCTACATCTTACAATAGCAAAAATTCTTATGATTAAAATAATTATCAAACTATAATTATTATAATTATTATTTTTTAATCAAAAATTAATTATAGACCACGTTCTATATATCATTAAACATGTAATTGGTTCAAAAATTGATGTGAATGTTTGAATACTTCAATGTGAAATGGACTACAAATGATAAATTATGAAAAAAAATCATGGAAATTTTTTTTAAATCATATTTTTTGGATTGGGAAAGTTAATGCATCTTATTTTTATATTCCTTATTTGATGATGGTCTAATTTTTTTAAATTTTTTTGATATTAAGGTACATTCAAGCTAATAAAAAAAAAATGGTACATCCTCAGTGACTACTTATTTTTAGAACGTTTAAAGAATATTTCATTTGCAAATTGAAAAAAATATTATATGACTCAAAAAAATGTTACACTATGTAAAGATGTGCCTAAAAGATTTCCTAAAACAAATTTTATTTTCAAATCATTTAAGAATCCATTAAACAAGGTTACAATGTTTTTGAATGTTTCATTATCATTAGATTCATTCCAAATCATTCCACATGTTTTCATATTATATTTGACTCACTATTATGTGAACACATTAAAAAAGGTTTTGCCTCTTGAGCTTTGGTTGCCACCACCCCAACTAATCAATAGAAGTGACATTAACATGAAAGAATGAACCATCATCCTAAACTAGGTAAAAACATAATCCTTCAAGGATGAAAGTAAAGATCAATGTTGTCAAATCCTTGATTTTGAAAGGAACCTTTGATTCTAATTTTTAGTCTTTCTTTGGTTTGATAGACCTTTTGATGTGGTTTTGGAAACAATTTTTTGGATTTTTGGATTTTATAGATTTCTTAAGAAATTGGAGCTCAGTTCAATTTAAGACCAAGTTTAGTTTCATACACATTGCACCCAACTAAAACTAATAACTTGCTCAAATGAATACTCGTGCTTGTGAAGTGAGATATCAGTGTAAGAGAAAATTGAAAACAAAACATAGTCAAGAAAAAGACATCTTGACAACCAATACAATAATGCAACATGCTCATTTTTTTCTCCTTTTTTAGGGAGGGGGGAAGGTAGGTGAGGGCGAGGGGCTGAATTTGTTGCTTCACTTTTGGGGAGAGGGGGACCATGGGCAATTCAGTGAGGGTGAAATCAATTAGTTGACAACTCCTTAAATACTAGGTCATTCATTAAAATAGAACTAAAAACCATGTTCAATTTTTTCATCTCAAAATGTCATGATATAATCTCTTTCTTCCTTTTGTTTTGTGATGTAACATGCACCCAACACCATCACAATTTGCCTCATAATTTCTGTTCCAAGTTGAATTGTCACTAGCTAAAAAACAAGGTTCAATAGTTTCAATTTTTTTACAAAATTTTCACTTGTGTGCCTTGAAAACTTGGATTTGGGTTGAAAGGGACATAAAGGTTGGGCACATGCACAATTTAAAGGGGCAAGTGGGGGGCTTTGGCAACAACTTGGCATTTTGCCCACCACTAACACCCTTGGGCATGGAGGTAAAGTCTCATGACAACAACTAACAACCTAGGTTGCAACAACACCCTTGGTAATTATTTTTTTTTAAAAGGGTAAAATTAAATCACTATAAAATTTTACCATAGTAAAAAATTACCAATTGTCTAGGAAAATATTTGAAACTCTTCATAGTCTAAAAACTCATTTTTTTTAACAACACTTGGAATTCTATCAACACTTCTTACATTGGTATGTATTTGATATTTAAATCATTTTCATCAAATTTTGGATTTCGTTTCTTTGATTTATAATTTTTATTTATTTATATATATTATGGTTTTTTTGAAGTGATTTTTTGTTTTAACTTTCTTGAATTTGTCTTTGTATGATGTAAAATGTAATATATAAGTGTAATATAAAAATTATGTATTAGGATTAGGGTTTTTAATCATTTTTTGGATTTATTCCTTTGATTTATAACCTTTATGTATGTATATATATTATGGTTGATTTTTAAGTGATTTTTTATTTCAGCTTTCTTGATTTTGCCTTTGTATGTATTGAATATTTTTTTTATCGATTTTTATTTTTGTTTTGCATATGATTTTCTTTTGTGGAATCATGGATGATGGAAGGCCACATATGTGGACTCGTTTCATAATGGAAAATGAGATGACAACTATTGTAGCTCCTCCATTGTTGGAAGGATTTTTATCATCCATTGTTGTTACACCTACATTGCTACAATACCAATTGTCAAACAATATCATAAGAAAAAAAAGACAATGGATGATGAAACAAATGTTGGAGGGAGATGGAGTGATATTGCTCTTGTTAACATCCTTGACTTATATGAAGAGGAGTGGAGGCGTCTTCAAATCTTGTTCATCATTCAAACATTGGACACACATTTGCACCGAACACCATTGTCAATTGCCAAATGAATGTCATCGAAAAGAAAAACAAATCAAGAAGATGGAAAGTGAATACCGACATTAAAAAACTTTGCCAGAAGAACAAACTAAAGGTAGTGGATCAACATGGTCATGCTTTACATGGATGACAACTATTATGGAAGGTTCTGCCAAAGGAGATTATGCACCTGGAGGGGTTGATCAAGGCACTACAGAAATTATTGAAGAGGATGAACATGAAGTTCCAAACATTCAAACATTCACACCTACGCCTTCAAATGATGAGGAGGTAAAAGATGTGCCACTTCCTGAAACTTTTGTTAATACATTGGAGGAAGGTACAAATACTTCTCCTCTTACCCCAAAAGGTGCTTCTTGCAAATTGCCCTGGGTTTCTGGCAAAGTAGCATCTCACAAATGAGCATTGATTACAAATGCCAATTACTTGGTGGAAGCCATGAACAAATTTGTAGAAGGTTCTATTAATGTTGAGAAACACAAACTAGAATCTAGGGAAATAATGACAATTTTATTTATAGAATCCAATGAGAAATTGGCAATCAAGCAAATGGAATTTGAGTTTGGGAGTTGAAAGCTTGAGTTAGAATCTCGTGCACAAGCTTAAGCAACTCAATTGGTAAATAAATATATATGTTTTACTTTTTACTGCCAAAATGCTTGGAGACATTTTACATGCTTCTACATGATTCAAATCTTTGTCACTATGTGATTTTGTGTAAAGAGGCAATACATTAGAAAAAAAAAATTTCTTTCATTTGGTCATCGAAGACTAAAGTTGAATAATTTTTTATCTTTTTATTTTTTTTCAATTTTACAAATTGCATTAATTACTAAAGCTCCTTATGCACTTGTGGTCCAAATTTCAGAGCAATTGAATAAAATCTCAAATTTGATGCACCTACATTACCAAAGTGGGGTTTTCCAAGGTTTTTTGAATTTTTTTATCTAGAACATTTTCATCTAGAAACAAAGTTGAATAACTTTTTTGTTTTTGATTTTTTTTTAGTTTTGCAAATTGAATTAGTTAATAGAACTCCTTATGCATTTGTGGTTCAAAATTCAAAATAATTGAATAAAATTTCAAATTTGACACATCTATATATCCAAAGTGGGTTCCTTGTAAGATGTTTTGCATTTTTTCATCTAAAAATATAATTGAATTTTTTTCAATTTTGCAAATTGTAAGATCTAGGAGGCCTCCTAATGGACTTGTGTTCCAAATTTCACACCAGTATAATAAAATCTTAAATCTGATGCACCTATATTTCCAAAGTGTTCATGAAGAACATCAAATGGGGTTGGCACAGACAATCATCCAATTTGTGAAAAATGCAACACACATTGCTTCTTCGCATTGTGAGGTGATTCAACCTTCATGAAGAAAAGGCATTTGCCCCCTTGCACAACAAAGTGGATCTTCTTGAGGATCTTTTGGGGGCGTTGGTAATCCCATTAATTGGCAATAATTATGAAGGACACAACAAGCCACCAAGAGTTTGGGAGTTCAATCAACATGTGTGTTGATGGATTGCAAGATCCTCCACCTGCTTTTAAGAATCCCAAAAGCATTCTTAATGTTAACTCTACCAACATTCATTTGTTGGTCGAACATGATCTTATGCAAATTTCCATCAATTGGTTTGAAATGAAGCAAAAGGTTATATTGACTTGCATAACCTACATCTCCAAGTAAATAAGGTTTTATCTTTAACCACCACAATTGGCTCTTTTAAAATGGATTGTGTTCGAAGTTGGTGATAAATAGATGACACCTTAAATTGGCCCCCATCTGTTGTTTCGCCAATAACCAAGCAAAGAAATTCCAAAATAATTTGTCCATGTCACAAATTGCTTGCAAAATAACTAAATTACAACTTTTTCATCTACAATGATAATCTATAGGTATTGTAGTAACCCGTTTATCCAACTTTTGAGGAAGCGAAATATGGAACCCATCAATATTGCCACATGTATGAAAAAATCCATCCATGATCCTAAGTAAGCGTGGACCATAAGGTATAAAAATATATCAACTTAGCAACTCATCCCTAGAAATTAAAACTTTGACAATAATATCAACATACTTACACACTGTAAAAGCTCCAACATTGGATCTATTAGCAATGATGTTTGCACTAACCCCATATGCAAGTTGATATAACACCAACCCAATAGCTTTTCTAAGCTTGAATGGTGCTCAAACAAACATAGTAGCCCTAGATTTGACAAAAGGTTCTAATTCTCTAACCAAATACATAAATGTTTCGTAAGTCATATGGTATGTGAATAAATATTGTGTCCCTCATTTCCATATTGGTGTGCCAAACAACTCCTTTTGTCAAATCCCAATTTGTAGATTGTCTAGGCTCTTTTCACAAATTCCTATATGACCTAGTCTTTAGGTGAGAAAAAAAATTGATATTGCATGAAAGATGAATGATACTTCAAACTCTAACAATAAATTCCTCACTTGAACCATTCTCTTCCTCTTGTGACAATTAGCTTTCAAAATCACAACATGATCAAAAAGAAAAAAGTTAATAATATAATGCCAATAGTTATTCAATTCATTGAAAATACTAACTTAAAAATTCAAATGAGAATAATGAAAATTCCTTACAAGCTCTACACTCACAAAACCAGAGAGCACAAACTATTAAAAGCTCAAGAAATCAAAGAACTCAAAACACTTAAACCCAAACAACAAATAGAACCCTAAGTTTAAATGTTGGTTAAACCCTAATATTATAAAAAAGAGTTTTAATATTTACCTTTCCAAAGTACAAAAACTCAGTATTTACCTCTGCCTAAATTGGCAGCTGCTTAAACTGTTAACATGTGCTCAAAAAAGGATGTGCCACGTTTGCCCTTTTCTGAAGTTTTGGGGGCAAAGTGGGGGCTGAGATGTGCATGTGCCCGGGCCAAGAAGCTCAATTCAGGTTTGGGTTTCAATTCCAACAATTTTACAACATGGATCCAAATCCATTTTACACGAGATTCTGAAACCTTCAGTCAGGATACCCCTAAACCTAACCTAAAACCTGAACCTGCCGACACAGAGAGACCAATGTTGGACTGGTACCTATTTGATTTTATTGATAAACATCAGTCTCAGTTTTTTTTTGAGAAAGAACTCAATTAAAAGAACCGCCAGTTCCAATTATCTCCTACCCTCAAAGAACTGACAGTTTTCAGTGATCCTGTTTCTGATAACTGCCCAACAATGATAAAAGACTTTGCAACAAAGGAGGCATACATACCTGCTACACCTTCTCAACCATTTCAGGCTGTTTTTGTTCCTACAGTACTCCCTCCACAAGAAAGAACTCTTGTTACAACGGGTTTTACTCCTGATGCTTTCAGCGCTGAATCAGTCTGCATGCCCATTGCTGCAACTGCTAACCTATAACCACAGTCAAAAGCAAGCTGCCTGTTTTCCTTCCAGAGTTTTCTTGTCAAGCTACTAGCTGTTTTATTTCAAGAAACCATGAGCAAACAAATGTTAAGCATGAGGAATAGTATACTCAATGCACCTTTGAGCTCAAACCTTTGAATTACTGTCAACTCACCCACTGTTTCTGATCCACCCGTGTGCAGCACAGGTTTCAAGCACACCAGCTCTGCTACTCATGTTGATCTCTTCCCTTCCCAAATTATGATAACACACTTGGTTTTCAGGTGGTAGTTGAAGTTGACATAAAGAGCATGTCATCAAGCTAGTCACACTAGCTAGGTCTTGTATGCTAGTTCTTGTAGTAAAACACCTAGACATCAGAACTGGCACTCCACAAATGGTCACAGTAGAAGTTATATCCTACAAGTACTCCGAATTTCAGAAATTCAGCATTGCACATATATATACAGTTCAGATTGACATCAAGAAAAAACTCAAAAAGTGTGGAAACCTGCACATCTGCTGCTGCTACAGCTCCTAAGAATATACAAGCTCCTCAATCAAGATGCAAATAACAGCTTCCTATGTCTACTGCACAAATGTCCTCAAATTCTTACAGCTATTTATCTCTCAGAGTGGTGACATTAACTCTACAATGGAGGTGTACAGATTTCTTTAAAAAGGGGCATCCTCTCATCAAGCGCCCAACAGAAGCTTCCAGCAATCAAACCTGGATGAGGAGTCAAGTGCTTTTTTTTCCTTTCATGGAAAGCTGGTCATTGCCAAACCTCTCAAAAAAGTTTTATTGTACAAGCACCACAAAGTCAACGTGAAATCAGCCACACCTGTGCCAACCCACCTTCATGACAATCACCCCAACAAAAACCACCGCTAAAGGTTAGAAAAGGCAAAAGAACACACTTCAGATCATTGAAGTGCAAACAGGACAGAGAAAAGATGCATCTGCTGATGAGAATCACTGCTTGTCTGTTTGCAAATCTCATTTACAGGTTTTCACACTGGAGATGACTGGTTCTACATGTCATCCCACCCCCTCATACTTGTGCTGCCTATTGAGTGACATCACCACACCTAGAGGGGTTTTAACCGATCTGCCAGATGGCCATGAGCCTAAGCATATTGTTGTTGGTTTGATTCTCTGTAATGCACCAGATGCATAGCGAAGCTCCATGAACCACATGAACTGTTTGGATACAATACTTGGGCTCGCAAGGAAAGCTAATTATTACATTGACTTTGCTTGCACTTCCAAGAGGTCCGTCTTGAAGAACAAAGAAATTGAATGACAGAAACCAAAAGCTGAGAATGTAAAGAAACATAAGCGGCTTTGATAAGAGACAGACCCAGTGCCTTCCACAAGAAACAGGACCCTGTCACTAGTGCTTGAACCGCTGTGCCAACTTCTCAGCCTCCCCTTTGCAATTATCAGCAAGTCTTTTTGAGCCTTCTACCACACTAGTTGATGTTGCAGCTACAGTTGCTTGAACATTATGAGCTTTTTCACCCATGGCAGCTTGAACATCTTGCACTCTTTCCCCAACAGCTGCTTGCACGTCTAGTGTACTCTTACCCAGAGCTTCCTTGAAATGCTGTGCTCCCTCACCTGCACTGGACATGGCATTATGCTGCAGCTGCTGTGCCTTCCTTCCAAGCTCCTCGAGAAACATCGCCACCTTGTGAAACAGACCAGAAAAGACACCTGTAGTGGTCTGCCATGACCTGATTATTGCATCATTGACTTGAGATTTGAAATCCTCCCCAATGGCATCTTGCTGTGGCACCTGCTGAAGTAGGTTTTCAAGCTCCATTTTGATGTCTTTAATTTGCCCTGGGTTGTAATCTGTGTCAAGGTCAGTGTCCACTTCCAAACCTTGATTCTCCCAGCGCTTCCTAGCTTCCTCCAGGATTTGACCTTGTGCTTGTGCCTGTTTGGCCTCATCCTCTGCCCATGACCTGCCCCCCATGGTAATGATGAGAATTTCCACAGATGACCTCACATCCACCAAAACAGGGAAAATTCACTCTTCTCCATGTTAGGACATTTAGCCACAAACTACAGAACTAGACATACCCAAGAATAACCAAACTGCCACTTCCAACTTATAAAATCTGAATCTTGAATGCACAATAGGGGCAATTGCAGGATGTCAAAGAAAATTTGAAATTTTTTCAAACAAACAGACCTGACAAGTATGACAGCTCTTCTCTCCACTTCAAGTTCAAGCTTATAGCTGGATATTGACTTAAGCTCTTCCTCCCTCTCAACACGCAGCTTTTCCAGTCTCTCTTTCTCAGCAGCAACTTCAACCCGTAGGTTTGAAAACATCTGGAGTTGTTCATCAACCTGCTGTCTTAACTCGTTCAAGAGCTCCTTTTCAGAGTCTAAAGTTGCCCTGTCCTTCAAAACTGAGTATCTTTCCTCATCCCTTTCAGCCCTTGCTTGCTGCAACTCAGCCTTGACTTCCTCAATAATTTTCTCTGCCTGCACCCTCTTTTCTTTTTCTGCTCTAAGCTCTTCATGGAAATGGTCATTAATATTGCTTTGTGCACGGATTTCCATGGCAATATCAGCAGCAACAGCCTTTTCTGCCATTGCCTCAGCTTCAAGCCTGGCTAATTCCTCAGATACACTCTCTGCAGCCTCGCCAGAAGCAAGAGCTATAGCAGCTTGACCTTTTGTTGTAGGCTTCTCAGGTTGGAACCTTCTCGTGAATCCTGTTAAGAAACAGGAAATGAGATCAGAAGTAGATTTCAATGCTAGGGTTCAGATATTGCCCATGCATCGATGCAGACAAAATTGTTAAATCAGTCCTCGTAGAAGCACAGACAACTGAGAACTCTGTCTCTCATCACTTTTGGCACCACAGACGGTACATAGAAAAATGATTAGCCATTGCTAAGAATGATCTAATTATCCATCCACAGAATTGCAATTTCCGGAGTGTACACTCTGAAAATGAATGATCCTGTCTGCAGAAACTTCTGTACAAATTGCACTGCCCTATTTTCTCCTGACATGTTTGCATGGGAACAAGGACACATAAAGTGGATCATACCAAAGGCTGAGGCTATGATAGAAGGCCCTTCAGCAGTTAGATCAGCCATCAATGCTGGCCATGCATCCTTATGGATTTGGTCAACATCAACAAAACCAGATACTTTTTGAAGAGCCTGCAAATTAAGCCTTCTTGGTCAGGACATGTAATGTCAAGAAACAAAATACAAAAGTGTCTCAAGAACTTTCCGTAATACAGTTTAGTCTCATGACCTGAAGTTTTGCTATGCCTTATTATGGACACCTAATTTGGCAAGAACTAGTTTTCACAATTATGGTTATCATTATAGTGCACCATCTTGTCTTTCCACTCACAGATTATGCACCAACTTTCATATACCTCCTTATCGACACCTGAGAGTTCATGCCTGTCAAGGGCCAATTTCCAGCTCACAAGATCTTGTCTTGAAAGGGGCCTGCAGCCAATATGGTGAAGGAAACCAATGAGTAAGCCCATTCTTTCAGCAAACAAACTACTGCACTGCTCTGCATACAAATAAATACTTTCTGGATCCCCGATTGTAGTAATCGAGATGTGACAATACACAATCCATGGCCATGATAGTGATAAGCTGACAAATTTTGGACATTCTGTTAGCTCATATTCAGCAAATCACAATACCTGTCAGGTTCAAAGAACACCCGAGAATCCTTGCCAATTTTTTCCACATCATTTTTGGAAAGATTACTCCATATCAATCCTGCTTCTGCTAGGCCTGTCATCAAAAGGCCCTCCAACACAACAGTAAGCAATTTGCCAAATGGCTTCCACAAATATATAAGCTTGGCCACTGAGGATTTACTTCATTGTGACATTTTAAACTCCCAAAATTCCAACAATCAACAGACACTTTGTAGAAGCTCCAGCCACATCACCCATGCAAAGGAACATGACAAGAGTTCACAGGAGAATTCAATTTTCACACTGTAAACAAGGATGAGAGTTTGACCTTGGATGAAGGCAAAATCTTGGTCTTCAGCAGAAATATCATCAAATGCAAGCTGTGTCACATTCTCAATGTACATAGCTGGAAGGACTTTGTGAGCAGTGCTTCTGTACATCACAACAGTAGCCATCATCAACAAATATATCCTGGAAGTTGCTGCTGCCAGCAACACCTTACCTACAAGTATTGTATCGCTAAATATCTTGTAAGAACATTCATGAGAATTCATAAACACCAAATCATAAACTTTACATGACTCCTCATCAAGACCACTATTGTCAAGGTGAGCATATTGACTAAAAGTCTCACCTCCAAGGTTCATCAATCATCTTTCTTCATAAAATGGGTTCATGAAATAGCATGGTGTTGCCAGTAATATACTACACATCATTATTACCTTGCTAATCTGCAACTTGAGGCAATCAACCAACGTGCATACTCCCGCCTTGTACATATGTCACTTGCCTCAATCTCTGGGTCCATCACCTGCAAAGTGGTCAATTCTTATGAAGAGAGGAAATTTTTTCCACATACCTGGAAGATGACCCTTGTAGTCAGGGATTGTAAGGGTGCAGACAAGCAAAACGCACCTTCAGTGTTTGCAGTGCTTCTAAGGCATGTTGTTGCATCTGGTCAACCACAGCAGGAACCACAACCTTCCCTGGTCTTGATTGCAGAGCTGAAATAGCAGATAATGGGGCAGGAATGTAAAGAGAGGTGGACTGCCAAAGATCAGCACCACTGAAAGGTTGATCAACCTTGCTGCTCCAGCCTTCTGTATCATCTTTAGATTCATCAGCTGGAGTATCAACACCACTGTTTGCATCCTCATTCAGATCAAGCTGTGAGTCATCCAGTACATTTATGTCTACTTCAGGTTTACTGGAAGTAGCAGGGTCATTGAGCACCTGCTGCCAGTGGCCTGTAGTCAAAACTCCCTCACCTATGTTCACTTCTTCCAACTGGTCTTGTTCTTCACCCCCAGCTTGTGAGTCAATCACAGTGGATGGAGAAATGCCCAACCCTTTCTTAAAGTCGGTAAGCTGACCATTGACAAAACCCTTCTCCAGGTTTGGGTCCTGTTCAACAGAGGCGGGGGCAGGTACTCTGGACACAGCACCAACCTCAAATGATGGAGAAGAGACAGGGTTCTGAGACAAGAGACCAGGCTTCTCTGGGGCTTTTGCTGTAGGTTCAGCAGCAGCAGATGGTCTTTCTGCTTCTGTCTCAATGTCTTGAGAACTCAGCATGATATCTGCTTTGTCACTGGAAGGGCTTTTGTTTGGATTCTGCTCTTGATATAGGTCATCAGATGCAGCATTGGAAGGCACTCCTTTGTCAGCATCAGAACTCAAGACTGGACCCTCCTTGCTAGAAATAGAAACCTGCCCTAGGCCAGATTCAGTCTCCGATGCAGGAACAGTCTCTATATCAGAATCCAGTAACTCTCCCTCTTTGTGCAAATCTCGTATGGAATCTCTTTCTAGAGTTTCACCACTAGTGTCCTTGTTGCTGGAAGTGTCCAATGACTCTGATTCTGAAGTAGTTGAAGCTTGCTGTTGTTGCATAGGTGCCATATCTAATTGTCTCTTTCCACCTTTTTCAACACACCGGAAGCTATCAGAATCACTCACAGCAAAACTTGTGCAAATGTCTCCCCAAAAACTATTGCAATTGAAGGCAGAGCATGACCAATGGAAAGATTGTACGAAGCAAAGATAACATCATTTCAAACTCTCCAATTGGAGTAATATGTAGAAGAAAAGTGATCTGCAATGAGAAGCCACAGAAACAATTCATCTAGAATGCAAGGTTCAGGATATTGGACTCACCGTATCTTGAATATGCAGAATAAGCTGCAAAAGAGAAGCCAACTGCTAGTACAAAGCCAGCCCCTACTTGTAACAAACCTGTAGAACTTGCAGCACCTGTTATGAGAATCTGATAACATCTGATGAAGCAAGTGCACAAAACACTTTTGCAACAAATATCAACCTGCACTTGAAGCTGATCCTGACAGAGATGTCTTGCGTTGGACCATATTGAAGAACTTCACAACTTCATAGGCAAATGTTTCAACATGTCACCTAGTTGTAACACCTAAATTTTTGCAGCTTTGAGATAGCAGACCGTCACATCTCCACATCAACCTATTCTGTCTGTCATTCTGAAGCTCCAAAAAAAAGGCTGTAGCAGCAATAGTGGTCCTACATATGTTGGATGCACCCATCTTCAAATTACAGATACTGACTGTACTGAGAAAGTTCCAGAAACTCTCTTTTGATTAACAATGCTTGTCACAGACAGTCATTGCATGTCCATTGCTAACTATTCAATGCACACATCATTCCACCTGTCACTGTCACTGTCTCCCTAACTATCTCCCTGTCACTGGAAAACAAAAAAGCATGAATCTTTTCTGTTACTTACCGTCCTTAGTTGCAACTGTCTCATCAGACCAATCTTTGAAACTACATGAACTATTCATATAACAGTCTGAATCTTGTAATTTCAGATGCATTGACTTTAGCTACCAGGCCACCAAAATACCATCCCCATTCACCTGTCTCTATGTCATTCAGAAGAAGGAGAGCTGGAATAGCAACATAAGGAAAGCATCCATAGTAACTAGGAAAACTTGTAAAGCATCTCCAAACTACATCATATCGGGGTTATCTTGAAAAGAACAAACCTGCTTTCCATGACCCCTCAGAGTCAGTATCCGCAGGTGGCCATCCAGCATACCGGTCTGGAGAATGAGAAGCAGGGGGAACAGGAGCAGGAGAGTCAGGAGTTGACCATGATGGATTTGTTGTAACCTCCTTGTGATGCTTCTCATCCTGCACCATTGTTTCGCTTTCCTCTTGTGCATTGCAATGGATGGAGGGGCGCAAGGGGGCTCCAAAATTGCTGTGGAATGCTGGTAATGTGCTAGAAGGTGATCGGTGGAGCCCTAGATATAATGGTTTATGTGACAAGCACAATGAAGTTGGAAGGGATCTCATTGTAAATGCCATTGCTGCAAGACTATCCTCCGTCCTCTTCCAAGTAATGTATTAACAAAGGAGAATGTGTAAAGCTGCTGTACAGGTTCAGGAGGACTATTAACAGAGCATGGAAACTTGTCCAGTGAAACTGGTAGAATCTGTAATTAGTTCCTTGGCAAATTACTTTATTGTGCCAAAGCCTTGGCTGCTTACTTCTTTTGTGCACAAAGCATGAAGGAAAAGCCCATTGACCTGCTGTTCCTGTCACTACTGAATTGTGCTGGAGGCTCGAAGCTTCAATGAAGAGTCATTAATTCCATACTTGCAAAGATGTCTGTGCAATCTGAACTCTACAGCCAGCTCAAATGGCTGAGAACTTTTGAACCCCACAGCATGTGGCAGAGTTGTCTACTACAAAGTTGTCACCAAGCAAGCACTCACCATCAAAGGTTACAGAGCATCCCATAGATCTGCCCAGAATTTCTTCAGACCAATGCTGTCGCGTTACAGAACCTTGTGACTTCAGTCTGAAGACAAAAGCTCCAGCTCAAGCTAGGGGCAGAGAAAATAAGGGAACTCAACTGCAACACAAAGCCCTAATTTTAGTAAACAACCTCCCAACAAGCAAGTCAAATTTTGGCAAAAAAAAAATCTCAAAAGTAGCAACTTCCAAAACAATACCAAAAAGAGTAACAGCAACAATTGGACTGCAACAAGAAACCTCCCAGGACTCACGACATTAATGCACATTAATACAAGAAAAAACAGGAAAATCTCTAAAATGTACAGTACTCCCAAAGCAAAAGCCGCCTATTTGAAAAGACCACCACGATCAACACTACTACCAGAAGAGAAACAATCTCCAACGGACCACGAAACCTTCAAAACAACATGAATTTCGAGAATTGACGCTAACTGCTGCAAAAACGACCATAAAGTGAATCCAAAGCTTAACAACAATAAAAGCCACCACAAGACAAGCACCACAAAACGTGCGATAGCAGCATCCTTAATAACACCAAAGGCACTCCTACTGCAACAAGGGTATCGAAACTAAGCCCCAAACGATCACCAAAGTAATAAGACAACTGAAGCAGCAAACATCACCACGAACTACAGCAGATCGGATTCTCGCAGACATCCTCAAATCTGACGACAACTAGCAGAAAATAATCTTCGAACAAGACCTAAATGCATTTAAAACCACAGCACGGGCATCTTTACCAAAAAAAAGAAAAACGGGAAAAAATCCGGGAAAAAGAAATCCCGAATCATCAAGCGGTGAGAAGAACCTCGACGACGACGACGACGACATCCGAAGACAGGAGAAAGGGAGAGAGCCAGTGTCCGAGAGAATGCAGCTCACAGCATCACAAACGCCAAAAAAACCACCGAAAGAACGGCCTCCTGAATTGCGACAGGCTCGAAGATCCACGAAAACACGATGCAGGCTACAATTACAGCATGTAGTGTTTCGATCTGCAACGACGCGGGGTTCACGAATATGGTGCTCCAGACGACAAGCAAGCGAAGAAACCAGAGAGATGGAAGAGCAGACGGCAAAGGAACGTACTGCAATCGAGGTCTCCAAAACCCAGGTCCCTAAATGACGTGGCCACCTCTTGCCAGTCACTGACCTGAAATGTCACGTACCTGACACGTGTCTCTTTTTGCTGGCTTGCTCTCCGTTGGTTTTTCACATGTGGTGTAACTTTTTCCATTCCTCTTCTTTCTTTCTTTTTCTTTTCTTTTCTTTTCTTTTTCTTGGGTGCAAACAAGAAAACTAAAAACTCCAGAACAATAGGGTAGATTAGCCGGTGATCGAACATTTAAACGCTCAAGGCAGGCCGGATCCAAGGGGAGGGCTCCGTTGTTTCTGGTGTCTAAACAAAACTTGAACCCCTCCTCTAACACACTAACAATCATCAATAACAGATTAAAAACCAAAAAGTTACAGCCCTCCAAAGTAAAGGGTGTCAAGAACTCAAACACGCAATAATTCTATTGTATTGTATGTTGTTCTGTTGCTATTAGAGTTCAAAGATGATTTGTAAAACTTCAGGTGATGCTCTTATAGTACTTTTAAATCATCAATAACAGATTAAAAACCAAAAAAGTTACAGCCCTCCAAAGTAAAGGGTGTCAAGAACTCAAAAAAACACAAACCACTGAACATTACCAAAGTCGGTTCCCAAACACCCAATAATTCTATTGTATGTTGTTCTGTTGCTATTAGAGTTCAAAGATGATTTGTGAAACTTCAGGTGATGCTGTTATAGTACTTTTAAATCATTTAAAATGAAAAAAAAATAATAAAGTTGTGAGGTTTGAAAGTAAGAGGGTTCAGAGAGAAGGAAAAAAAAAAACCAAAATGCATTTTATAAGTTGGAAAACTTTTTTTTCTTGTTATTTTTTCATTACTTCTTTTCCTTTCCATTTCAAAGGTGATTTCTGAAGCTTGATGTAGCACTCTCATAACATTTTAAATCACTCAAAATGTCCGACGACTCCTTGCCCTCGAGTGGCTACATAAAGGGCCATGGTTGTCCAAAAATCTTTTTCACCGCTTCCCTCCCTGCACACCGAGATAGCATCTTTGCAATCCATCCTTGGCACCAAGAAGTCTCATTATTGTTTTTGTGAATTCTTATGGTTTCTATGAAGTTAATTGGTGATTTTCAAAACACCGAAAAAACATTTGGAGCAAGTCTTTAGGCTCCATAAAGCAAGCATGGGGCCTGAGGCTTCACCCTATACACTTTTTCCCCAAATGATCCAAAAATATTAGAGAGAGAGAGAGAGAACCAAGGATAAGTAGAAAAGAAATATTTCCATGGGAACGTGGGAACATATAAAATTGAGGGAGCTCCCCAGGATAACGACCTAGGGAAGGCAACTAGTCTGGATAGTGTTTTTTTTTTCATATTTTCGATGAAGCACATTTTAGCAAATATTAAACCATAAAATGATTTAACTTAGCCAAAGGTGCATATGAACAAAATATGAACCTAGAAACATTTACCCATACTTCTATATTGTTGGCTACCTACTGAACCTGATGTAGAATCTGGCAAATCTTTGTAAGAATATTTTTGGCAAATTTTGTGATAAGAAACCCCATAAAAGACTTTTTTCTCAAAATTTTGTAAGAAAATTCACAAGCTAGTGAAAATTCACAAAGGATCGAGAACACTGGGTAGATAGTTGATACAACGCCACGCCAATAGTACCTGCCACTTGGATGAGTTAAAACCAGGTTGTGTTTATGCTCCAACAAGTGGCAGCCAAAAACCCCAAATCCTGACCAAAGGTATTAGAGTTATCCGTAAAGTAACCCTGTCTTCACCCTGTCTTTGGGCCTTCTTTCACCCCCCTCCCCATCCTCTCATTCAGTGGTATCCGCAAAGTACAGACATGTTATTAAATCTGAGTATGAAATGCTGAAACTCAGCATTTAATGCAGGAGGTCCAAGACTAATTATAGTAGTTGTACAGTTAGGAGAAGTGAAAATATATGTAGCGGCGGTGGAGGCGCTCAGGAAAAAGGAAACACAGGATGAAACTCAGTTTACCTCTAAAATTGATGGTTTTATTGATGGTTTTCTGAGTTTCATTCCCCATTGAATGCTAATGTACTTTTTTGCAGGTTTTCAAAAAATTTCACCCTGTGTATGACCAAACTCAAGGTTTTGGTGCTATGTTTTTCTTACTTTACGGATAACTCTAGTGTTTAAATTATTTCAAATTACGTGGAACATGAAAGAAATATTGTTCTAACTAATGTAACAAGAAGGCCCCCTTTACACTATGGTGAGGCTTGTGATCTTGGAAATCCTAAAAGCTTTCAAAACTCATTCAAAGGTAATTTCATGAAAATTCAATAATCATTTAAGTATGGGCCCAAAGTTTCAAGTACAATGTAAAGTGAAAATAGGCTTTGTTGAAATATCTTAACATTAAAAGGGAACCAAAATGGGTTAACTTTTTCATTTCATGTAAACATTGTCTTTTAACTTGAAAATTTAGATAACATTTTTTTACTATTGGTTTTGGGTTTATATATATGTTATAATAATAATAATTATTATTATTATTATTATTATTTTCATCACTTTTTTTTTTTTTTTTGTGGTTGTGCATTTTTCATTTTCTTCGTCTTAGTAAGTATGATCATCATGGATGAGAGAAAAAAAGGATTATTCTTATTGTTTTGGCCATGTATTGGTGATTTACACATGTTGAATATGCAAGCATTAGTTCTTAATGGAGAATGGGAGAATGCCATAATTTTGAACATTTATTTTGATACTATGAGTTGGAGAGATTATAGCATGTGCTCTTATGAGGGACAAATTGGTTTTACCAATAAATTTTTATTGGGTCTTTTTTCAAAAAAATGTTCAAAAAAGAATGTGTGTATGACAATGACCTACATTTTGCTCTGTGTGAGAAATCAAATCCATATTTACAATAGTAGAATACACATATGAAAGAGAGAATTTTTGTTGAACGTAGATTTGCCATATCATTACAAAGATTCAGGACTAGAAATATGTTATGTAATATTGGAGAAATATATGGGGTGGGTGAATTTTCAATATCAATCATTGTGAGAAAATTTTGCAGATTGGTGTGAATTCATTTGTAACATTCATTTGTTCAATTTTCAAATGAAAGCCAATTTAGGGCTTTGGCAAATGAATTTGAAGCATTTCATGGAATTCCTCAAGTTATAGTTGTAATTGATGGGTTGCATATTCCAATATTTGCTCCAATAATTGGTGGGGAAGATTATTATTGTTGAAAAAAATTCATTGAATTTTGTTGCAAGGTATTGTTGACACAAAATGTGTATTTTGGGATTATGAATTTGGACGAGCATGAAGCATCCATGATTGGACTCTTTTCAAACTCACAAAGTTGGGAAATATTGAATAAAAAAGAAGTAATTGCATATAAATTGATTAGGGATTGTGCATATATGGTGTGACCTTAGGTGTGTTGCACATTCAAAGGATGTGTGGATGGATTGGAACCATACAAAGTTCATTGGAATTTTATCAAAAGTTTAATTTGAATGTGTGTTTAATGAATTTTTGCAATTTTGAAGGGTAGATGGTGAATCATCATGTACAAGGCAAATGTACCATTTGTGACACATGGTTGATATTGTATCCACATGTATTGTGTTGCATAATATTTGCACAATTGGGAAAGATGGACTCAATAGAAAGTGGATATAAGAAATTAAAATAGAATTCCAAAAGCAAGTAAACAAAGGAGCATCAAGGGAATAGCAAGACTTGCTAGGTGAAAGGACAACCATAGTTCAAATTAGGGCCACAATTCGCCATGGAGAAAATGTGAAAGAAGAACATTGTGATAGAAAAATTAAAACTTTTTTTCATTAAAGAGGATGAGAAAGATCAAGATATATTACATGAGGCCACAAGGACGCATGAAACCATAGTCAAGTTACTATGGCATTGCAAAATTTAAAAAAATCTAACATTCAAGTTGTGAAAATGAAGAGTGATACTGATTCTATGAATGAACAATTAAATTTTTTGTATTACTACAAACATATGTGCATCCATGTTTTATAATAAAGTTATGGTTACTTGAAAACTTGCAATTAGATTTGTTGGATTGTTCACCATTTCCTTTTCTAAAAATTAAATTTGTCTTGAAATTATTTTTTCTTCTAATGTTTTGATGATGCAATTTGAATTATGATTGCATCATCCAACTTTTGGTGTGATTTTGGACTCCCTTGATCTTGTTCTTCTTTCATGGCACTTTTCAACACATGATTCATCTCATTAACATGAATACCATTTCACAAAATTTCCATTTGGTCAAAATAAACAAATTCATGTCTATCATTCCCAAAAATTCCATTTGACCTATATTATCATTTTTTAATTCCATAAGAAGGGTTTTGTATTTCTTCTTGCAAGATAACATGTGTGAATAAAACCTTAAATGGTTTAAACCATGTGCATTTGAAATTTAAGCCAAGAATTCATACTTACCCCATAAACCCCCAAATTTTTTTTAATGCATCCTACAATTAAACAAAATGCATATACATGGTTTACAAAGAACTAAATATTAATTTATAAACACTACAAGAAAACAAGGTTTTTTTTATTGGGAAAATTGGTCAAAAGGTACCCCAAATGGCCCATGTTCAACTTGATGAGGGTGCCATCTTGGATAAGTCGTTTTTGACATGGCCATTTTGACTAAATCTTTTTGGTGGTCTTTTTAGTTAGTTTTTTTTACTATATTTTTTATTAGTCAACACTATTTTGACAACAACTATATATGATTTAATTTTTAAATAATAATTGTATTATATATAATTATAATCATATTTATTTACTCATTTATTAAATCTATTAATTAATCAATTTAGATACCTACATTACCTAATAATTCATGTACAAAATAAAATAAAATAAATTGCTTACTTACCCTATTTAGCCTAAGCCCTCACGCTAAGTGGCCAACCCTAGACCTACCTGCTTACGTGCCTTAAGTTGGCTATCTAATCCACATAAAACCAAGGTAGCCTAAATAGCTAGTGTTGTATGTGTGAGGATTTGAACTCTTCACCTTCACTTTGAAGAATCAAATTTTTACCATTGAATTACCACTTTAAAAGTTGAAAACTTTTGTGATCATACTGTAATAAATTTGATTGAATTTTTTGTTTTAATGTACATATTGTAGCATTCATTAACAAACTTCAATATTTTTGTATTATTTATCTAAGTAGGAGATTATAACATGTACCAAGTATCTACTTAGATAACATGCAAGTACCAATGCTTAATAGGTTATTACATGTTATTAACTCAATTAAAAAATAATTAACAAAAATTGATTATTTACTATCAATTATAAATAAATAAAAAATATCAATGTTTAATAACTTATTATTTCTTACGAATTAATAAATATTAAATATTAGTTAATGATTATTTATTAATAATTAATAATAATTCAATGTAAATGGCTAATTATTGAATATTTTTTATGAAGCATTAAATATCAAATATTAATAATTCACTATTAATTACTATAAATTACTATCAAATATTAGCCAAAAAATTAGATAAAATTGATAAGTTGATAATAATAATTAATCAATCAACAACTTAATGGATAAATTAGTTATTGGTTATTAATTGACATTTATTTGGTGACTAATTAATTACATAAATTATTAATCATGAATTATTAATTATCAAATATCAATTATTAAATATCAGCTAATTAATGTACTAAATTTAAATACCTACATTGTCTAAAGGTAGCATGTAGGTAGCTTATTAAATTTTATAAGTACCTGTTAAGTGCAATATGCTTAACCTAGGCCTACCAGTTATGAATTTAGGTTTGGCATGTACTTTAAATAAAATAAACTTGTAGGTTAAGTAGTCAAATTAGTATGGTTGATTTGATTAAGTGTCAAATCAAAATGGCCAATTTGATTAATTGTAAATCACAATGGCCATTGAATATGATCAATTTGATTAAGCCTTGATCATTTTGATGGATCTCTAGTTTTTTTTACATATGTCTAGTTTGTCACATGGTTAAAAAGGTCACTTAATCAAATGTTTCAATCAAAAGTAACTTGTGTTTTCATGCCCCAAGCCTTCAATCAAAATGACCATCCCCTTTGGTCAATATGAACATTTTAATCAAGTTGCACCTTTTGAAAGCTCACATTTTTTTGTATTGAAACAACCCACTAAAAACCAAATATTTTAACAAATAAATGATACAAGTTTGTTACAATTAAAAAAGGATAATTGATGCATTTATTTTTAATTTGAAACAAAAAGATTCTTAGTATAACTCACACTTCTTCCCCCCCATAAGGTGTTGGGTTTGAACCTAGTGAAAATCAAAGAAATGTGAAGTGCAAGTGGAGGAAGGGAATATGGCAAAGGCTGAGTCTGAATCCAAATTATTTTGCTTTAGAACATACATTGTTTTCTAGCTAATTTTGCAATTTTTTCTTCAATAATGAGCACCATGTGGCATGTTCCAATAGGTGTTTTTTGGGGTTTTGGCTTGGCATAATTTATATATATATTTCTTTTTTTTGTATTAAACTTTTTTGTGTAAATTAAATTAATAGCCATTGCCCACTATTTTCCAAAAATGAAATTGGATTGGAAATTAAGTAACATTAAAATTAAAAATATATATATAGTCAAAGTGTAAAATTTACTAAGTTTTTAAAAATGTTGTGATTTATCAACTAACCACAATTTATTTTTATTTTACAAATATGTTTAAAGAATGTGTGATCCATGTAAAAAATATGCACTTACCCATGTATGAATGCAATCACACTAATAGGAGCCATGAAAAGTGTAACCAATGTTTTTTCTAAGTTTTTTCATTTTTAATGGACTGACATAACCATATTATACTATGATTATTTAATCTTTACATACTAATAGTATATTATATATATATAATGCCAAAACATGGCATCTATCACTAAAGCTATATGATTACACATGGCAAAAACAACTAGAAATGACATAAATGATTAACTTGATAAAAAAGGACTAGTCATGAATGCTATGTTTTGGCATAGTGATTTTTGGCCATCATAATTATGGATTTCTACTCCATCATTCTATAACCAATCATAGTTTGTCACATCATCTTGGTAAACATTCCCACTACTTTTAAAACAATCAAAAGCATTTTTTCCTATTTTGATCACAATGGTAAGGTTGGCTCCTATTATCTTATTTTCACCCATATAAATTAAAATATACATAAAATAACCAAACTAAAATACTTTGATGTTTCATCAATAAAAATGGGTAAAAGCATGACAAAATAAAAAAAGGTTATATTAAACTAAAATTCAGTTTTTAAAATGAAATTTAGTTATATTGACATTTAAAAAAAATTCAAATCTTTTAAATTTCCACTATGAAATTATTGTTCCCTCCATTGAGTTTATGGTAAGTTGAATACAAAATATGAAAAAAATAGTATAATAAAAGTAGGTAACAAATATGTTTGAAATTGGTCCTATTCAATATGGTGTTCAAACACATTTTTACATTTAGAAATGTAGTGAAATATATATAAGACATATATCATCATATATTCAAAGGAATAATAAAATAAATATCATATTTTTTCTTTGTTAAAACATACTTGAAATAAAAGTTCATACTACACATTTTATTATTATTGTTACTTGCCTTTAGAGAAACCTAATCAAATTTTATCAAAAAAATGTGGGGTGAAAACATGGTCAAAGGAGGCACCTAAGGGGGTTGACATTATTTCAAACTATATATTTTTATTTCTGAAAAATCACAAGGGGAATACAATAATTTGGATTGTTAATTTTTGTGGATTAAACTCCATTACTTGCAAAGTTGCAATGCTCAAATTTTGGTGCAAATCAAAAGTCCTTTTGCATGTTTAAAGCATCCAAACCTTTGAAGTGGACAATTTTGTTTTCAAAATGTTTTTTTTCAATACCAAATGTGCATCTTTTTTCTTCAAAATTGGATCTTAACATTGAGGACTAAAAGAACAAAAAGAATTGAAATTTGTGAAATTTGCTTTTATAACAAATTTGAATGCATTTGGTTCAAATGGGTTTTTGGCCTTCAAAATTAATGAATTTTGAGGATGTGACCTTAACAAAAGTTATTCATTTTTATTTGATAAAAAACATGCATGCATAGTATACATAATGTAGGATCAATCAAAAATATTTTTATGTAACAAACAATGGTAAACTAGGTATGAAAAATAGAAAAATTTAGGATTATAATCTAGCACATGAATGCCATATGTCACATGTAATCTTCAAAAAAAAGACTTTTACCTTGGTGCCCATTGTTCCTTTGACTACGTTCACAACTTTTGAAACTTGAAAATTAATGAACATTAGTGAAAAAATATCTTAATTTGTATTATTAAATTAAAAACATTAAATTTACAACAATTTGTGATTTGCTACAATTTTATACTTACTTTCATCATCCATTTAGGGTCCCAAGGTAATCCAATTGTTTATTTTAGCTTGCATACACCCCAAGATATCAAAGTGACCACCAAATTTTCATTGTGAAAACATTAAAGACATATTTTGAACCACTATATCAAAGGATTATATACATATATATATTTTGATGGAAATATTTCATATTCAATTGTTCATTGAGGTTGTGTTTAACCATTATTTAACTTGGGTTCTGTGTTGATGTGCAATATCAATGACAATCAACTATTTTTTCTTCTCTTCTTATGTTCCACATGGTTTCCAATAATTCATCATTATATATGTTAATATCAAATTTAATTTAAATTAATATAAACATCATGGACATGAAAAGTCAGATGTTAATTTGTTTTTTCATGTCCATGTTGGTGCGTAGGGAAAAATGAGTGAGGTACTTATGAGGATAAGACATAGTTATTAAGAAAGAGGTTGAATATTTAAGTGTAGAAATGAGGTAGGTATGAATTGTCTTTGGAATTGTGTAAGGATGACCATACAAAGAATTATGCAAAGTCAATTGTCCAATGGGACTGTGTGTGTGAATCATGAGCTGTGCAAGAAGTTCTCATACACAAAGTGAAAAATCATCAAAAGTGTTTTTCTTGATTGAGACAAGAAAATTTTGATAGATTATCAAATGCAGATTCAATACTTTTATATTTGTATAACTCAATGAGTTTGTTGAACATTGCAAAAGTTTGCTTCTAAATGACTTAGCAAATGGAGTGATAATATCTGTAAATGAAAGTGTGGGCATTGAAGTTCAAAATATAAGGACCACCTTGTAATCCCCTTTTCTCCACACAATGCCAAAACATATGTTTCTCTCAACTGTTGAAGCAAAAATCATTTTTCCACAATAGATTGTTATGGTCTACCAATTACAGTTTTGGCAGAAAAACTGTGCTTGTGTGATCTGTCTTTTGCTTCTGAAACAGATTGGCTTCTCGTTGCACTAACCCATCTAGTTAGAATGGTGACATTTGTCCAAAGTCACAACCATGAGTGCCAATGACTCAGGCTGATGGCTCAATGCTGATTTACACCACATCTGGAATGATTGAAAGAAACAGGAATCTTCCTCTATGAAAACTATGCATAAAAACTTCCCCTTCATACAGCTCAAATCAATCCAGAATGATTGGGTGTAAATCAAGCATCTACTTCTCCCTGATGAACAAGAGTGGTGTAAAAAAAGGTTACAACAGGCCCCTGAAATTATATGTTTGACACAGAGCTTGCATACTACCTCAATGAGGATGACATGCAGAGCAAATCTTGATTTTCCAGGCTAGGCTATCCATATGCAGATAGCCAACAACTGTACAAAAAACAGTTTCTTTACTAAAGAATGAAATATGCGCTTCAGCAGATAAACATCAAACGAGCACTGCAACATATCCTAAATACCCAGGACTTGGTAAAGACTTGTGATCTAAGCTTGTCATCACTCCATGACTCCCCCTTCATTCTCATTTGCAAAAAGAACACAGCATTCATATGAAGCATCAGTTGAGCATTCAAAATGTCAAATCACCAATTTGAGAGCAGACATGGCTCATTTTGAAATTTCTAGGTCAGACAAACCTGTGGATGCAGCTTCGTCACCACCATTGGATCCCTCTTCTTCTTCAATATCTTGCTCTTCATCTTCAAGGTCTTCTTCCTCTTCATTTTCATCCATAAAACCCAGCACTCCCACCCCTGCACTGCCATTTGAGAGCACCTCCTGCACAGCTTCAATTCCTGACTCAGAGATGAAGTTGCTATTCAGGTTTAGAGACTTGAACCCTACCTTGTTTGCCACTGCTTGTGCTGCTGCAAGGGCTCCAATTCTAGTTATCTTGTTCTCACTCAGATCAAGCTCTTCTAGATTCTCATGTTCCTCCAACAGTGCTTTGCTTACTGTGACCGTGCCTTTGTCTCTCAGTTCATTCTCAGATAAGTTCAAAATCTTCAGCTGCTGCAGAGACCGAATGTAAGCTGCAAGAGCAGGAGCAATTGCTGCTGTGATATCATTTCCACTAAGTTCAAGAATGTGTAGTTGCAATGCACCATCTGCAAGGGCTTTGATTATAGCAAGAGCTCCCTCATCTGTTAGGCCCAAATAACTTAGGGAAACCTCCACAAGATTTGTATGCAATTTTAGTGTTCGGGCTAGAGCCAGGCCTGGTTCAGGTCCAAACATGTTGTCCCTAAGATCAATTCTTGTCAAACTTTTGCTGCTTCGAAGAGCTTCAGCTAGGGCAACTCCACCGTCGGTTCCCACCCTTGTTGAAGAGAATTGGAAGTCTTCGAGATTAGGAGCCTGTCGGACAATGTGTGAGAGCTCTATTGCTCCTGAGTCACCACTCATGTTGTTGTGGAAGTGAAGTACCCTAAGGTTTTCTGCAGAGGGAAGAAGCTCCCGGATTGCATGTGCCGCTTCTTCAGAGATCCCATTGTTCATGAAGTATAATGCCTTCAGAGAGCTTTGTGACTTCAGGAGCGCAGAAAATGCCCGCACACCTTTCTCACCTAATGCATTGTCTGACAAGTTCAATGACTGGAGGTTGCTCCCTTCAAGTGCAGAAGAAAAAATCTCCATTACTTGCAGTGCATCCGCTTCTGGCTGACCAGCAACAATGTCAGAGAGGTTTACATTGACAAAATTCTCTTTCTTGGCTTCCAAGGCATGAGCAGCCACTTCTGCTGCCTTGATACCAAAACTCCAATTGCTCAAACAAATGTCAGTAAATATACTTTCAGCATACAATAGAGGTGCAAAAAGCTCCTCCGCCTTCTCCTTGGAGAGAAAGGCACGTGTCCCACCCGATATATCAAACACTCCTTTTGTTTCCGCTATATCCTCCTTCTTCCCCTCTGAAATTGCAGCCACCTCCTGGTTCTGCTTCTGTTCAGGTTCCAATTCCTTCATCTTGGGCACATGTTCTGCAAGTAAGATAGGGTAAAGTAAGGAATGATGTTAGGGTTGCTATTCGAAGAGACTCTCAAGAGCAAGCATTGAATAGACACAAACAAAGGTCGGGCAAAAAACTAACTACACCGACAGCAAACAATCACAACTCCTTGTAACAGAAAAGCTTAGAACCAAGCCCTAAAACAGACGCAGCAACGATCACAACACTCTGTAATAGAAGCTTAGAATCAAACCCTAAAACAGAAGCTGTGACATCCTCCACATGTATGTATCGTCTCATGCACCATAACCACAAAGACAACAACTACAGAACGAGTTGGAGAACGAACAAAACTTCGAGGAAGGCAAGGCAATCTGACCTTCAACAACATCCGACACAACCGAGGGTTTCTTGGACCGGAGAGTCTGGAGCATGAGATGGCTGGCATGTTTGGCGTAGAACTGCACAATGCCAGTGCCGATGCCTTCGACTCCATTATCCGCTTCCTTCTGAGCGGCCACGAACGCCGCCTCCTCGATTTTCTTCGCGTGCTTACCGGCTTCCGAGGCTTCAATACGGCCATACTTTTGCGAGAAGAAAGACACCGACGCCAGGTTCGTGGCCATGCGTTCCACCAGTGCCGCCCTTGTAACGTCGCTGGGCGGCCATAGCCGCCATTTCACCGCATCGCCAAGCTCGACCGCCATGCTTCCCACTGTGAACAACCGCTGCCGTTCCTTCCCTGTATCAGCTCTGGGGCATACGCGACTTCGTCCGTTTATTAAGAACGTCCCGGATCCCACCCACAAACCAAGAGTCGGTTTTAGGGTTTGGAGCTTGCTGTAGGGTTTACAGGAGAGAGAGAGAGGATCACTGCCTGAAATTGCAGAACCCTAAACCCTAAAACACATGACTTTTGAAATTCAAACAACAAGTGTCGGTTATGGGTTTGAATCATTTATCCGCTGCAGAAAGTTTGATCAACCCCTTCACTTTTAGACCTTATATATTGCTTGTTTTATTATGGTTTTTTTGCAATTTGTCTAGAGCTATGGATGCACCCAATCTAGTAGTCTCTACAATTTGTCTTCACACTTCAAAGACAACAAAAATCATTGTAATGGATCAAGAAAACTCTCATTCATTATATGTTCGGTGGTAGGCCTAACTATCTTTAGTCAAGTTCTAAAGTTTTTGAACCAACCTTAAGATTTCAAGTTTTGTTGGAATCACAATTTGAACCTAAACCATATAACCAACTTCTTTTCAAATCTGAATTAGAATTGCAACCGAGGGTGCTTCCCCATTTTAAGCAAGTTTAAGTTCTCTAGATACATAAATAAAACTTAAAAACAAGTATAAGCTTGGCTTTTCAATTAAAACAAGTTTATTATGTTTTGATTGGTTATATGTAATCAATCAACATTGCATAATCTTTGTCTTGAATTGTGTGTACTTGATGAACAAAACTAATAAAATAACACACAATTTTATTTTTTGGTTAAAAGTGTATAATGAAGATAGAACTATAGATTCAATTTAAAACTAGACGGGATTTAAAGCTTTTGTGAACATGATTGAAATTGAAGAAAGAGTAAACCCTGTATATATACATAAACAAAGATGAAAATCCATCCACAAAAAGTACAAGGTATGTCGAAGCAAATGTAAACACATGAAAAGAAAATTAAGATCATCAAAACAATAGTAATGAAGGTATGTTGAAGCAAATGTAAACACATGAAAAGAAAACCAAGATCATCAAAACAATAGTAATGAAGGTATGTTGAAGCAAATGTAAACACATGAAAAGAAAACCAAGATCATCAAAACAATAATAATGAAGGTATGTCGAAGCGAATGTAAACACATGAAAAAAAACCAAGATCATCAAAACAATAGTAATGAAGTGGAAGGCATAATGCTAAAAGACATCCTTTGTCACAAATCAGCTAGTGGTGGAGGTGCACTAACTCGTATGTGTGGAAAAGATGAAAAATTGTGACTAAGTGTGTCAGCCCATTGAAGAATCGCAATGATTTGTGCATGATGTAAGGTTATCCACACATTGAAATTGAAGGTTTTTGAAATTCAAAAGAAATTGATCTCAAGGCTGAACAATAAATTCAATAAAATATTAAAAAAATAAAATTAGAACTTGGGTCAAAACTTCCTTTTGAAGCAAGAAGGGGATATTGAGACTCATATAAAAATGGTAAAAGGCTGGTAAGGTACTTGCACTACCAGACCAACACTGGTACTTAGTACTTACTTACATGTTGCATGCAGAAGAAGTGCAAATTGATTGCAAGGGAGTTTTGTTTTTGAACAACAATTTCAGGCTTTTAACACATCATTCTCAGAGTGCACAAACCCTAACAATTGTGTATGTAATTTCAACCTTGCTACTCCTCCTCCTCCTCCTCCTCCTTCTAAGGTTCTAAATTCTAACTAACAGACAGGGTTCTGGCACATTAGTTGTGCCTTTTGTTTAGGGTTTTGTTTTAGGTCTTTGAAGAAATAACACTTACAGCAGACGGTAGCTTTAAGATCAAGGATTGTGTGCTTACCCTCCTCCTTTGGCTAAATGAATTGGGCATCGGTTCGTTTTCTCTGTAAAGAAAAGAAGCTGTTTTGAGTCCTGATGATCTTTGGAGGTTTTGCTGCTGCCGTTTTGAGAAGACCCAAAATTTCTGTTGTTGGGTAGAGTTTTTGTTTCCTTCTTTGAGAATTGGTTCATTGCTTTTTTGATCATGTCTGTAGAAGCTAGCAATTCTATCCCCATTTTTGGTTTTGTCATCTGAAGAAAATTGTTTTCTTGGGGTGTTTCTGCAGAAGGATTTGACTCTTCTACGTTCTTCGGCTGTGTTTTAAAACAACTTTCTTACCTGAATTTGGCAAGTCAAGTGGGGAAGGAACTCAAAGGCAAAGGAAAAAGTACAACATGAATTGCGAGGTTTTCTATCTCAAGGAGCTTGTGAGGGATCTCTTCTTTCCGTCTTCTCTTGATTCACCTAGTTGTCTTTGGCAATTTAGGGTTTTCCTTGTGGTTGGTGCTCATAATTTTCATTCTGTTCAAGGTTGTCGTTTGCTGGTGCTCATAATTTGTTGTGTTTTACGTTTTTGTTCATAAGAATAATGATATTTTCACCTCACAAGTGGATTTTGTAGCACTAACTTCAAACCCTAATAAGACACATAAGAGACCTCTCTGGTATTACATAACCCCTGTTACAACTTGAAAGTAAATCTTGTATCAACACCCATAGCCTGTAAAGATCTGGAGTGTTTCAACTTATGTATTGTTCAGGATTGGCAAATTTGGAGATCCCCCCAATCTAGGGAATTCCATCAATTTTGATAAATCTATGCATGACATAGGCTAATAGCACATAAGGGTCAAAAGTCTGAGAAATTTTTGAATGGATACAAATGCAGGAAGTGGAGCACTACCAAATTCGGGAGGTCTTAAGATGTAAGCAGTTTGCAATCATGTTGATTTGGATTTAGGAAAGGGTTTCAACAAAAGATAGATTATGATTTGTTGTGGCAAATTTGCACAATCCAGAAATGCATGGTTTTCCTTACCAATTTTCTGTGATGCTGAAACCATGCTGAAAATCAGGAGTACATAAGTCAGACATTTTGTACATCCCATAGGGTTAAATGGAAAAAAAAGAAGCAAACAGCAATTGAAAGGTTTACTTGATAGGGCATCAGCCCTGAGTGCTTGTTAGCTATGACTCATTGCCACATAGCAATTGATCGGGTGTTTGATTCAAACTTTTAGTCATGCTATGTGCTACTACCCATATGATAGCCAAGCCCAATATATGTTGAATGTCCTCATTGGGTAAAGCAAAGTGCCAGAATCTAGGGCCTTCTGTGTCCTTGATAGAAGATTGTGCAGTCATTCTGCAAAGTATCTGATGAGATTTCAGTTGTGTGATTCCACTGTGGCAGGCATTTTGCACACCATCATGTTTAATCGGGCACTGGGGTTGGTTCGGCCGCGTGAAGTGGATTCAGAACTTTTTGAAATCACTTATGTATGTTGCTTTCTTTCTTCACACAGTATTTGTAAGAAGTCCGGAGAGTTGTTCAGTGTGTTGACTATTCCAGATAGGACAGAGATGGTGAAATTGAGAATTGGGTCCATGGGAAAAAGAACTTATTATAGCTCTGTTATGGTGAGCAGGTGCAGTGTGGAGACGCAGCCACAGAGAAGAAAATTGAAGAAAAAATCGACCTTTTTCTTGCATGGGTGGAAAAACATCCCAATAAAAAATCACAGGTTTGCTCCCACAGAGTCATAGATTTTCTCCTGTTGGTCATCTGGAGGGTTATGACCCTTATTCATTCTTGTTGTTTGTTTGTTTTGGTTTTTGCTGGACCTGACACAAAAAGTTTTCCTTCAAAGTGTAATTTGTGTTGTTTTCTCTGCAATCTCATAGATATGTGTCAGGGGCAAAAGGTATCTGAGTCCTTGCCAATTGGATTAACTGGAGATACTGGGCGTAGGTGTGCCTATCGTTTTATGAGACCAGGAATAAGCAAATGGCATGGTTTAGTAGCAAAGTGGAGAGATTGTATTGGGAGCAATGGTGTATTCAGCTTCAAGTAATCCCACCTGCTCCTCTCCGAGCAAAGCCCTTTTATGACCGTGCCCACTATGGAGATGCTCCAGGTATCAGCTCTAGGTTTTAACAATCTCTTATTCCTTGAATGTCTGAACAACAAAAGCATTTGTGCTGCTATGTGAAGTGATAAGATGCAAATTTTTATTTTGTATGTTATTTTTCTTGCACCAATCAAGGCCCTGTAAACTGTCACTCTATAGCCTCTCAGATGCCCCAGAGTTTCAACTAGTTTCACTAGTTGTGGATCGAGTGTCAAATTGTGATTGGTAATAATTGAGACATGGCTTTTTGTCTGTAAAATTTGCAGAAACAATGATGGATGAGAGGCAAAAGCGGCATGCAGCACTGGAATTGGCACTACGGAATGTGATCATGCAAGTGTTGCAAATTGTGAATGAAAAAAAGGATCACATTCCACCTGTTGTTCACTCAGATGTTGTGATTTCATTCCCTTTCGAAATTGCCATTCCCAGGTACCTAGTACCTACCTACTGGCCTCTATTGGGTTGTCAAATCTAATACAGGGTTGCCTAGAAAGCTTGATGGTGGGTGTTTTTAATCTCCTGCTGCTGAACTAATGACTTGCATTTGTATCTGCTCTGGGAACATTGTAGGGGTTACTGAATGTGCTCTGTTGCTGTTTTGTGCAGTTCTTCTGATTCATCATTTGGAATGGATATGTTTAAGCGCATGCTGCAAACTGGACCCCCTACCATGCTCAGCTAATTAATTTTATACATGAAGTTTCCAGTTGCACCCCTGATATATTTTCACCTTTGCCAGGTATGTTTCATGCCACGATGACTTTCTTTCTCTCCATGATTTTCCAATATTGTTGAAATTGGGCCCTTTGACATTGGCTATAGTTTACCTACATCACTGCTATTTTCTAACATTTTGCAAGTGAGGCTCGAAAGTTATGAATGGCAATCCTTGTTGTGTTAGTTTTGGTTCTCCCCTGGGAACTGACAAAACACTTAACCTTCAAAGTCTTGAGTTTTCTCCACGAAGTCATATATATGGCAGAACTCAGTAAATGTGTGTTTACTTTTTTGTGTTTTTATAGGTAGTTTGGCATTTAGAGATTTCGAAAAGATTTCAGTGTAGGCTTGTATACCATCTGACAATTTTTTGTTTTCTTTGTTGCTTGCAATTTTGGCAGGGACAAATGTATGGTCCATCATTCCGTGTACATTGGGTTGAAGCTCTGTTGGATATTAGTTTTCCTAGTCAGGTTTCCTACCAGTTTCCATAAGGCTGTTCATGGGCCACTGTGAATAAAAGTATAAAATTCAGGAACCTTGATCTGAACTCTTGGAAAAAAAATCAAGTTCAATGTAAAGCAACTAACAAAACCTTTTGTTGCACCTTGTGTAATGCTGTTTTGTGTTCCAACTTTTGAGACTCAGGTACATATCACTTTCCAACTCAGAAGAGTGATGGATATGCTGTAAACTCATGGTCTCATGTGTTTCAGAACAGGATTATCTCGTCAAATGCTCATGCTGCTGCACCTTAGTATGTGTATATCTAGGATTTGCACTGTATACCCTTTGCCCAGTTCAGAGTTTTGCTGAAGCTGATTTTACAAATTGCCAATTTTTGGAATTCCTTGGACCCACTGTTGGTCAATGTAGAAAAATGCCAGGAACTGTTGCAAACTAAAATGTGCTAACAATGCTGTTTTTACATTGAAGGTGCTAACAATTTGTTTCAGATTGAAAAACTTACATTTTACATCTAGGAAAAGGATTGAATGATTTTGAAGAATGTACTTTAGGGATGGGAGGGTCCTACTTGCTACCCTTGTTATCATAAAGCATATGTATATATTTCTTAGGAAAATTCTACTAAAAGAGGGAAAAGAGAGGACCCATTTGGTGTGCCATCAGATACCCAAGAAACTGAAGAAGTCAAGGGGATCATGGAAAGACATTGATATGGCTCTTTCAGTGTGTATGTGAAAGGCCTTGTGGAGGAAGCAAGAGAAGAAAAGACACAAGACCTAGAAACATAGTACAGCCAGAAGGACAGTACAGAAGTACTATTACTGTTTATCCTTTATGCCAAGAAAGGAGGGGCCACTGGACCCAAAGGAAAGGTTTATTTTGATGAGGTACACAAACTTACAATTTCTTTTAATGGATTGTGTCATTCCTTCTGATGCTTTTCACCAAATGCAAGTACCCAGTGACAGAAACAGGCTGTTGTTGTTGATGCTGGGTGGGTGGGTGAGTCTCCCAACAATTAGTGCTGAATGCTTCTGGTTGGGAATGAATGTTAGGGCTAGACAAGTTGGATTTTCCCAAATCAAAACAGGGTGTCGGTTTTTGACAAGCTTTTCCACATTGTCTCCTTTTTGAATTGAACCAGGAGGACCCACAGATGTAAAATCATTCCAATAGCCTTGGTGCTGATCAGGAGATCATGAGCAGTTGACCAGTCTAAATCTTTTTGGTGGGTGCCTTGCTGAGCTTTTTGTTTCAGATTAGTTTCATAGTCATGTATCAATTGACCAGTCTAGATGTATTTGGTGGGTGCCTTGCTGAGCTTTTGTTTCCTTGAGATTGGTTTTATATTCACCAATCTGTTATTGAAGAAGAAAACAATCCATGAATCTTGTGCTGATGCTGAAAGAAAAAAAGTAGGAGCACTTTGAGTCTTTCTCTCTCTCTCTCTCTCTCTCTCTCTCTGTGGTTTGGCTTCATATATGGAACAGAGAGAAAAAATAACTTTAAAATAATATAATTGATATAATGAGTACAGATAGATGAGATCTAAAATTCTCTACAATCCTACAATTTTGTGCCATTGCCACCGACATTGCTGACCTTAGCTTTTGATTATTATGGTTGATGGCGGCATGTGTTGCTTGTTCGACTTTTTTGGTTAGTGCTTGGAGATGAACCCACGCCAGCTCAACACAATCCTATTGCGTTCTACATGCTGTTGGCTCCAGTCATCTTCAGAGTTTTGGATTGGGAGGGGCTTGGATTTTAGATTCATTTCTAGAAGTTGGTGTGTGCTCTGGTTTGCCTCCTCCAAATGGTACAGAATAAAGTGTAGGGTAACACACCCTGCGCATGCGGGGGGCTTCACAGGTTTCAGCACCGAAGTGTAGGGTAAGGTATTTTTTGTGAGGGGCTTCATAGATTTGAGCCCCAAAGTGTATGGTATGGCAACCCAGTGAGGGCCTTCATAGGTTTGAGCCCTTGTGAATGAGGATGGTAGCCGCTATGAACAGGGGTGACGATTTATGAGGCCCCGAGCATCATTGTGTCCTTACACTTTGTAAAGAATAAATATTTGAAAAAGACAATTGTTATTGGTGGGATGTAAATATTATGCAATTATACTGGTAGGCTCATTGCTTGCTCATACGAGGGTTTGTTGTGTGCAACACAAATCGCACACATGCCCTTTCAATTTGAGCCCACTCCTTTTGTTACCATACATATGATTAGCCATGTTAATCCAACACAAATGCATATTTGTGTTTAAAAAAATTCACCCCCAAAACACACCCACCAAAAAAAACTAAAAAATTAAATCCATGATGTGCAACAAAATCACAAAAAATAAATTATTTCATTGTAGCAGAAAAAAGATTATTTGCAAGTGCATCAAATTTCAGAGTTTTACACAAACCAATATGATAATAGCTCTTTCATAGGAAGCCAAATTGTTTAGAACCTCGGTTCACACCAAGGGGGAATCAAACTAATCTAAAACCCTATTCTTAACATAAAAACTTGAACTTTCTTTGAGTTTGAACTTTTGATGAATCTGCTCACCATACTACTAACCATTTAAAACACAATATTAATCCTGCAATAATCTTTGGTGACATCAAGATAATTAATATTTAATACTGCACAAAACTCATAATAAATTTCACGGAAAGCCAAGAGTTCATTGAAACCTTTATGTAAAACTAGTTGTGGCTTTCTAGTGGAGTTTACACTAAGGTCAACATTTTCATAACAAGCCTCCATAACAAATCTTTCTTTCTTGATGCTTTCATTACAACTTGGACAAGAACGACCATAATGTCAAAACATAAAACTTTTATACCTACTATCCAAATCTTTAAGTTTGTTTATTTTCACATTAGGTTGTGCAATGTTAAGTGACATATCCTATCTTAAAACATATTCACACTAATGACCATTCATTGTCCTTTGAGATGTCTATACTATGCCGTAGGACCAACCTGAATTGCAAATAATGGATTTTTGGGGGTGAAAATCAACCCTTCTTGACCTAAACACAATAGTCTTATAGATCCAATGATCCGTAGCAAACCACAAGCAAAAAGTGCTTTGGCTTCATTTGAACAAACTGGTACATTCTGATTGATCCAAAGTTATGGCGGTGATTTATGGTACTATTTAGGTTCTTGGGCAAAATGAATGGCAATGGTTGGTGTCCTCTTGGGGATAACTCTTGTTTTTGGTAACCCCATAGAACCACTTTGGTGATGATTATTGAAGTCGAGATAATAGGAAGTTGGGTTGTTTAACACATCAATAATACATGGAATGCATAAATTTTTGCAATTTAACTTAAGCAATTCAATGAAGAAAGTATGTTGTCACACTTCATTTATTCATATATAATGATGTGATTTCAAATACAAAGATTTTCCATGAACTAGTCCTATTTTTTTTTTCCAATAAAAAAAAGAGGATCCTTCTCTATTCCTAGTTACCTACTGGAAAGTTTATCATTAAGATCTGGTGAACTTGGGCAATTTGTTTCATGAAAAATCCTTCAAATAAATTGAAATCATACTTTTTAGGTCAAAAATTGGCAAAAATTCTCTGGTAAAAAAATCACTGGCAAGACCAACAGAGGAAAAAAAGAGAAAAGTTTGCTTGAGTTTTGAACATAAGAACCTAGAACTAAAATACCTGCTTTGTATTTCCTCTAGCACTTGTTCCCAAAAGTGATAGACATGTTTGAGCAAACTACATGACTTTCTCATGCCAAGTTATTCCAACATCAAGCGAACATGCAACACATTATTCTCAAAGCTCAACACAACTAGACTGCATGTAACATATAATATATCTTTAGAAGTAGGGCCCTCAATGAGCCCAAGGGTTCCCCACTCCAATGCTACTATATACGGTAAGGCTTGTTGTTAACTTTAAAGGGCACAGCCGATCTCATGCACATTGGGTTGCTAGAAAAGCCTTTAATCTCTTGCACCCATGTGGTTCTTCTTCATAAGAATATCTGAGTGTAACAAATTGCTAACAAACCTCTAAAGATAGATAGTCGGTGTTCAGCTCATCAGTTTCCATTTGTTAATCCTTGATGAGTAACACTAGTTGACAATGGAGGTGTGGAGGTTGGGAATCTGCAGCTGACATTCAATTTAGTTGTCATTTTTTCTTATAACCAGGCTGGCAAGGAACCAGACTCTGGCTGAACGGGATCCAGCAAGACCCATTACAACAATGACCCATTACAACAATGATTTCTTCATTCATCTGCTGAAGCACCGAAGAGAGCATGTGCTCAACAACCCATTTGTCAGTCCAATACACAAAACATATGCATGCACACACACACACACACACACACACACACACTCTCTCTCTCTCTCTTTCTCTCCCTCTTTGCTGCCCCAGGTGTAACCTGGAACCTTAATACAGCCTTGCAGCCGTGGAATATGTGACCCAGCACCCACCAATGCACCATTCATTCCAAACCTGTTATGAGTCAGTTGCGGAATGAGTCAGTTGCCCGATGAACAATAACTGAGTTACCATGTACTACCTTGGTGACCTATCCCGTAAAGGGTTTAGGGTTTAACTTCCACCTCACACGACCAATGTAAGTGGGCAAGTAGTACCAGTGATATGTAGGTAGGTAAATGTAAGAGGTTATTAGTTATTAGGAGTGTTGGCTGGTCATTGAGTTTTGACTTGGTTATCAGCTCGGTTATTAGGTAAGTTATTAATAACCTATCAATTGGCTATTTGATGACCTACCCTTAAGCATGACCAACGGTTATTACATGCATGTAAATCAGTAGGTGAAATACTTGGTGGGTACTAGGTAATGAGATGCACATGAATCCGATGGGGTCAAAGGGAACCAGCACCTAGCAGTGCATCATAAAGGATGGATGATAAATGGTTAAGAAACAATTTTCTGCTGAGGGCCTAAACCCACTAGGTAACTATGGTGGTTAGCTCAGATGCAGTTTTCACTACCTACCTGCTAACAACCAGCTAGCAGGTTGTTAGTAGATAGTAGAGCTCATACATATGCATAAGCCATTTTACCCACCCTGTAATCACCTACTTTCCAACCTATCTACTTATATACCTGACCAACTTAGCATAAATTGGGTTAACAAGGTGAAACCAGATGTTAACTCAGTTGAGGTTCATCCCCGGTTGATGGGTTGCAATGAGAGAGGAAATGAAAAAGTGTTTTCTGTCCACATAACATCCATCTTGATGGTGCCTTGGTGGGTGCTGGATCACTTGTCAGAGCTGGTAACTAATAAGGATCAAATGGTAGCATAGATATTTCAACCACTTCATTTTTCTTTTGTGACTAGGTAGGTACTCAAAGCATTCACTTCACTCAGTTCTGTTTCACTCAAGAACTAGCTGCAGACAAATCATAAATAATTCCTCTCAAGTCTTGGCTGTTTTCCCCATCCATGCCATTTATGGGAAGAAATCACAACATATCATGGGTTTTAAAACAACAAGAATTCTCACCATGCATCATCATTCACAAACAACTTTAATTATTCATCCATGCAAAATAGGTTCAAAAACAAAAAAAAACAAAATTCTCACCATCATCACTTACAAACAACTTTAATTATTCATCCACACAAAATGGTTCAAAAAAAAGAAAGAATTCTCACCATCATCATTTGGCAACTTTAGTGATTCATCCATTTAATAGCCCCTCCCCTCCCCCACCCCATCCCACCCCACCTCACCTCACCTCACCTCACCTCACCTCACCTCACCTCACCCTCCCCTCCTCCACCCTAATTTCTAACTTCATTCATATGTATTGCCAATGACTGGATAAGGTCAATGAATAAGGTATATATACCTTGGGCAGGTGCATTGTGGAATAATAATAAGTGGGAGCTGAAATAAGAGAGCTAGGTACTTGTGTCAGTGCATTATGTAATGTCCATATGTAAAACCCATCATCCAAAATATGACAACCCATTAGGTACCAACCATTGGAATTGCATTAATATCCAAAATATACATTTGATAGGGGATATATAGGATATATACAAAGGATGAGATTCTAAGCAGAAAATGAGGGAAAAGAAGATAGAATGGTGTCCATGCAATATGTGGCTACTTCAACACACTAAAAGCAAAATGCATGGGAGAGTTGTTTTTGGGGGGTTGGGGTGTTGAATCGGTGTTTTTGTTATGAATTTTTTATAATGTAGCCAAAATGGCAATCATCCATAGGAAGACTTCGTAAAATCTGGCCATAAACCAGATGTGAGGTCCAAATAGTGTCGGCTGGTTATCAAGCTGGTTAGTAATAATAGCTTAACAAAGCTGGTCTTTTAATATATATAACCGCTTGGTATTGAATTTTCAAAAGTCTAATAACTTACCTGGATGACGCAATTATCATTCAGCTAGGGTATCAATCTTTATACATTAATGATTTTCTTTAAAAACAGAAAAAATTAATAATTTTCATTTTTATTTTTTTAAAACCATGTATCTGGCTATTAACTGACAGGATAACCTAGCCTTGTGCATAATCAATAGTTATTACCTTTTTTTTTAATAGCCTACTTGGCACCCAATTTTTTCATATTAATATCGATAACCTGTGTGGTCTCAAAATTTAATTAAAAAAACCCTACCCAGTGGTTAGTACAAAAAGAAATAATTGGCCGACCCTGGTCCAAATTTTTAATCATCATTCTATGTTCCGGGCTAATTACTGAAACCAATCTTAATATTCAATTTATTTTTGCAATATTGATTTCTAATTTTGCTTTTTGACAAAATTTCACTAGTGAAACAAATGCTGGTTGGGGTTTTAGGGTTTGAGGTGGTGTCTCATGACCTCTCTCTCTCTGCAATTGAGTTTGGCTCCTCTCTTCTTCTCCACATCAAGTTTTGTTGGGCTCTCATAAATGTTTTGAACTTTGAATCGATTATGAGTACTTAGTATTGGGTGATGTTGCTACTTGCTATGTCCTACCATCATGCATCTACCACTGTTTTACGGCCTGGTGCAAGTATCATATGGGGCAAAGTAGAAGTACACACTGGAATGACGAGGCATGGTGTGTGATTTTATTTTTCGAACGAAAGTATATGGACTTTTGGATTCTAAGAGCAGGATGTCCCACCGGTAGTCAGCTTGATGATGGGCATTGTAAGCTCTCTCATCTTGGAAAGTAATCCATATTATCTTGCCATGAGCGAATAATATTGGCTTCCTTTTTCGTGGCATGCAATTTACTAAGGTCTTGAGAGGGCCCTAAGTACTAAGGGCTCTTGAGAGTCGCCCTGTACTAACTTACTGTCGCTTCAATGCCCTAATAGCATGAGATGATTCTCAATCTTCTTGCTTTTCTTTTAAGCTGCACCTATTGTTGAGGTCTATAACATGTGACCATAATAACAGCAGATTTTTGTTCATTGTTCAATGGAGAAAGCTCGGCAATTTAAAGCCTGGAGTAATAACTAACATTATTTGGGGTTAGTTATTTAGCATTGGGTTCAATTTTGTAGGATGCAATCTTTTTTTTATCGGCAATACTTTGCCAAAAAAAGAAATGAAAAACTCAAAATTCAAAAAAGTAGTGATTTTGGAGGTTTAGGGTAAAAGTGTAGTCAAAAATTTAGAAAGATGACTAAATTTGTGTACTTCATATATGGTTAATAGTCATATTTGGCTAAATCTTCCTAGGGATGATGACCACTTTTACTACATCTTCCTATGGATGATTGCCAATTTGGCTAAAAGAAAAGATTCCTAAAATGTCACTCATAGGATGTGCATTATAACTTGGAAGTCTGGAATTGATCAGGAAGTCACAAATGATTTGGAAACCTGATAGCCATAGCTGGATATTCGGTACACACATTATAATTCCAATAGTGATTTCAAATTTTAGTCATTGACATAGTTATTAACATATCAATACATTCTTTAGAGGCTATAAATTGGAGTTCAGCTGTACACATATTGTCCTTGAGAGGTACCGACATTTCTTGAGTGTGAGTGCAATTTGATCTGAAAAAAATTGTCATCATCTATCTGTCGAAGATGAGTGGGGATGGTTGTTGGTCTTGTCACTTGTGGTCCCATTGATGTCTACTTCAAATCTCATACATGGCAGAAAAGTAGGCTCTCATTGCAAGAACATGCCCACCTATGTATGTACTATCAGAATATTGATATTCTAAAGGATATGCACCATGATCTCAAGACTCAAAAGTACTTACCTACTGTCTAAATATCCTTGGGGGAAAAGTGCAAGATGGGAGTATGTATGTTTTCAATGCACATCTTGGCAGTAGTTTCTGCTGCCTAATTTCTCAATTCTCACACTCTAGTATTCCCTGAAAAAGAAATTAGTTCCAAACAAAATTCACCGATCCAGCCAAAAGACGGTCTCAAAATTTACCGAATAGATGGATCGTGCTGTCAAATCTTCAATTCTCGAAATTCACCAACCCTGAAAAAAGACATCCTCACAATTTACCAATTAAATGCATCATGCCATCAAATCTTCAATTCTCAAAATTCACCAACCCCGCAACAAGCCATCCTCACGATTTACCAATTAGATGCATCATGTTGTCAAATCTTCAATTCTCTCATCTTCAAAGACTTTTTCATGGTACGAAAAAGGTCACATTCCTCTTCCTAAATTGAGTTCACACATTACACCCCTACATTCCACAGACCCACTCCTGTTAGGAATAAGATAAAAACCAAGTAGCATGTACCCATTGCTCTTGACCCCACCCAAAAAAAAAGGAAAATCCCAGGCAAATAGAGTGTAAAGTACCAAAAGGATGTACTATCTGAAATCCTGTTGAAACTGTGGTAGTACCCCAATGTGTGTATTATATATATGTGTGTGTGTGTGTGTGTGTGGACAAGAGAAAACAACATACATACTTACCCACATATCAAAACACACTTTCGGTCTCATGCAGCTAGGCTCTGTCAAGTTGGCAATAATAATAATAATAAATTCTAGAATTAACTTACCAGCTGCAAGTAGGCTAAAAGAACAAATATAGATAACAAAACTCCAGTTGGCAATAATTTAAAATCTAGTACTAACTGCACAAGTAGAGAACAGACATAGCAAACAAAAACTCTAGGTGGCAAACAATCAAAATCTTGAATCAACTGCAGTGGTAGAACAGACATAGAAAACAAAGAAACTCTACCTGGCAACAATTAAAAATCTGGAATTAGCTGCAGTAAGTAGAACAGAGTCCAGACTCCAGACATGTTGAAAACAAAATTCTAGTTGGCAAATAATTAAAAATCTAGAATTAACAGTAGTAGTAGTAGCAGTAGAACAGACACTAAGAAAACAAAGGGATGTGTCAACACTGTGGCCTTCCCATTTACATTAAGAAGTATGTTAAGGCAAAAGAAGAATTATGAAAACTCAAGTATTTCACCATACAAAAATATAGTCTTCAAAATATCCTCTAAAAGAAACCAAAATCCTTCAAGATATTATAACTCTATAATAGCTAATCTCAAGTTTCAACACAAGCCAAAAAATGTCATCTTTCAAAAAACCTCATACAAAAAAATAGACCTATTATTATTATTACCTAGTAGGGGCCAAAATCCCTTAAGCTACTATATACTCTATAATGAATCTAAACACAATATCCTTGCCTTGGTAGGCAAGGCCAACAACAAAAACTCTAGCATTTTGTTAGGATATATATAAATATATATATATATGGATCATACAGCGTTTCAAATTTCAGTATCAAAAACTCCAAAAAAATTAGACCTGCTTGTACTCAATTTCAATGTCAGAGTAGCACCTCTAGTTACCAAATTACTTGGTTTTTGTGTGGTAATAACTAGTGTTGTCCATTTCTTGATTCAATGACCACTTCACACTAGGCTATGGTAGTGGAGACTAGAGACAAACAAAGAGATGTGTGAATTTACTGCAGTAGTACACACACACACACACGCACGCACACACACATACACACAAAAGTTTATTAAACAAAACTTTAGCAGCTTGTACAACAAACAAAATTTACAATACAAAATGGATAATAATATAATGTACAATCTAACTGGGTAGCAGCCTTTTTTTTTTAGTGGCAAGACTTTGCCAAAAAGCTAAATGAAATGAATAAAAATTCAAAAAGAAAGTAATTATTATGGAGGTTTTCAATCATCAGAATTGATTTTTAAAAAAAAGTAAAAATCGCCAGATTTCTTACACTTGGTTTTCAGTGTATAGCCAGAATATAGTTCAGGATGATTAAAGATTTATATTTCATGATATCTGGTGTTTATAGCCAGATTTGGTTAAATCTTCTTAGGGATGATTGCCATTTTTTCTACAGCTTCCTATGGACAATAGTCAATTTGGCTACAAACACAAAAAAACACTGCTAGGTAGCCAATATAATACAGGTGTACAATACAGTACAATACAATACAATAAAATACAATACAGGTAAATTATGAATACAAGAATTAATACTACGTAGAGAGACAAAGAAGAATTTGAGATGGGTAAATTCTTCCAATATTCCCATCCCTAAAAAGTAAGTACATACAGTAACTCATCACTGGCACAGGCACGCGGCTGCTGCACACTGTCCGTCTGCCTGCCTGCTTGCCTGTCTGTTCCAACTGGTCAGGCAAACTGCCAATCCTCCTGCCTGTTACATCTTCCAACTGGTCAGGCAAACTGCCAATCCTCCTGCCTGTTACATCTTCCAACTGGTCAAGCAAACTGCCAACAATCCTGCCTGCTGCACTGCAATCTCCCCCACCATCTTCCTACCTTCCCTTGTTGTCCACTTGCTAGCTAGCCAGCCAGCCAGCCAGCCAGCCTCTTGCTCTCTGCATGTACAGCTTTGCTTGCTCTCGATCAGCCCAGCTTCTTCTCCTTCCTATCGACTCACCAGCTCTCCAAGGCTTTTGTACATGATCTAGCTAGCAGCCTTGGCTTGGTGAAGAACTTGTACTCTTCAGCTCTAGATCAGCTCAAGCTGCTCCTGCACTGCTTTAGACTGATCATCAGTAGCAACCTTCACATTCGCTGCAGCTGCTGCAACCCATTCTCTGAACCAGTTGCTACTTGATCTATCTTGAGCTCAGTAGCAGCTGCTGATTGATCAATCAAAAAAAGCATCAACTTGGCTGCAAGGTAATAACTACTATTCCATGATCCGCTCAAATCAACTGCTTATGGGTGTGTTTAAGCAACATTGCTAGCAGCTGAGCAGCTTTTGTACACATCTCTGGTAGAATAATATATGAGTATTTGTGATTTGTTCTGAGATTTGTTTGAGGTTGTAATTTGTTGGAGGTTCATTACAGCGGCTAGGCTAGCATGAATGAGTGAGTAAGTACTAGCTCGGAGGTTTTTATGTGAGCGATGATCTAGTAGTGAGAAGCTAGCTAGATTGTAGGTTTTTTCTTTTCTTCTTTTGAGCTAGGTTTTGAACCACTGTTTGAAGCTTTGAGGTTTTATGAGAGCCTTTTTGAGGTTTGAGTGCATCTGAGTTCATGAGCTCTACTGCATGAGGTGGGTAACAGCTGCTGAGCTCTTTGAGCTTTTCATTGTGTAGAGAGTTAATGTAAGTTTCTTCCGGCTTCTTCTTCTCGGTTGTAATATTATGTTTGAGCTTTGATCACCTGGAGCCTGCTGGAAGAGCTGTACTAGTATTCTTTTGCAGTGTCATGAATGCCCAAGCTTTAGTGTATATTGAGCTTTGGAAGCGTACTGCAGGAGACGTTTGTGGAGGCGCGAGATCACTGACTCTTGGACTACCATCGATCACAAGCTAGCTAGCTAGCTAGCTGCGGATCATACCATCCGGGGTGAGTGTTTTTTTGTTTCCCTGTCTAGAATTGCTAGTGCAGTCTCTTGTGAAGCTCATGTTGTGATCATATTCTTCTGGATGCTGACCACCGAGTTCCTGAATGCATCAGAGCAGCCGGTGGAACACCAGCTCTAAATAAATGCAGCTAGCTAGTTTGTTTCAGCTGGTACTAAAGCAGCTCGATGCTGCCGGCATGCATCAACCAGCTTTGGGCATCAGTACTTCTTAGCATTCACGTGTAGCTAGGTGCGCGGTTATATCCCCATTCCCTGCATTGCGAAATGTGACAAGTCCCGAGGAAAACAGATCAAGCATATATACATTGATGCAATAGTAGGGCGGCAGGGATTCAAGCCAGTTATAGCTAGGTTCCCTCTCGAGTGCAGCAGCAGCAGCTATGGGGTGGTTTCAAATCCCATAGCTGCTGCTGCTGCAGAAAGCTCAAGAGCTGTTATAGTGAACCCAGAGCCTGCTGCATGTTCATGTGGGGACACACATGAATCTCCGGTTTTCGCCTGTCACAAAAGCACATGATGCATGTGCACATCTTCCAGAAAGGGAAGAGGACCAGCTAGCTTTGTTGGAAGCTTACACTCGTTCGGTCAATCAGGCAGATCATATGGACCAGATCGTGCAGCCTCAAGATTGTTCGTGTCTAGCTCACATGAGCTAACAGTAGGATTACAAAACAAGACCAGATCTCTGGACTGAATGCACTGGAATGAGTGCATTCAGGATCCCTTCATTCAGTTGCAAGAGAATATGCATGTACTAGTTTTTATCTTGAGCTCTGAACTTGTGCCTCCTGATCAGCACAGCTGGGGCACAGGTCTGCTCGAGGCTTTGTTTTCTTACTTACCAGCTGCTCCAAGCTGGGTGCTTGCTCAAGGAGTGTTTTTTTTTCTTCAGTTACCAGCTGGTGCAAGGGTGCTTGCTGTTCGGTAGATTACAGATCAAGCTTGCAGAGAATCTAGACCTTGCAAATGTTTGGGGAAAAAAATTGTGGATTATTGGAATCCTGCGTGGGCGCTTTCCAGGCCTAGAGCTCGCCAAATACTGCACAGTATCTTTTGGGCCTGCGTGCAAGCTAGTGGGTGAAAGCATGGTAAAGTATACAGAGAAAGTAGTCTAACGTGAAAAAAAATTTGGGGTTTTTGGCTAACATATTGCACCAAAAATCAACTCATTGAAGCTCAATGAATAGCTATAAAAATCTGGTGGAGAATTCACATGTACATATTGTAGTTGCATGAGTGTAAGCGCAGCTCCACTGGTGCTCAGTATGTGGCTGTGCAAGAGAAAATTGAGTGAAGAAAAGTCAAAACATGCCAGTTTGGCTCAGCAAAATGGTTTTGGCCCAGCATTTTTGCACAGGATGCTGAGGCTGGTAAAAGGCACAGCAAAGCCCAACACCTGCTGTTGATTGGCTAGATAGTTTGATTGGTCGGTTTGGTTGCTATTACTAGTCTCCCACCTATTTGCAGTCCCAGTTTTAGTTTTATTGATAGGGTTGGGAAAAAGGTAAATAACTGAACTTTAGGACAGTTTTTGGGATGGTGGACATGGAAATGTGATGTCGAAAACTGTGTTTGTTATGGATGACAGGAGGTGGACATCATGGCTACTGCTATTAGGTCCTTCAACAGATTGGTGCTATGTCTTGCAAGCATCCTTTTCATATTTACCCAGCAATCAAGTGCCAAAACACTTGATGTCGGTGGCGCATTGGGATGGACTGATTTCGATACTGCCATATCTGCTGCACCCAATTATGATATATGGTCTTCTGAACACACCATCAACGTTGGTGATGTCTTAGGTCAGTACTTGAGCTTTTATCCAATCTGAGCTACTACCAGACCAATTGCAAGAGCTTGAAACAAGCATGAAGCAGAATATTATGTTCATGGTTCCTCAATGCTTCACTATTGGCATCTATCGGTCTTCTATATCCCACATCCAAGTTTAGTTATTTACCTTTTTCCCTCAAGTCATCTGGAATAACTCAGCAATGTCATGAGCCAAGAAGGCTAGTATTATAGAGAGTATTTTTTTTTCCACTCATCACTCGTAAGCTTGTCAAGCTCATCTCTCAGTTTTTCTTTTTCCTTGCAAGATTGATCTCAGACTGGATGACTTTTGTTGCACTGTTTGCAGTTTTCTCATTTCCAGCAGGCTACCAGAATGTCTACTTGATGTCAAGCAAATCAGCTCACGAAAGCTGTGACTTCTCACAAGCCACTGAACTTGATGCGGGAAATGCTGGCACCTATGCTGTAAGTAATTTCATGTCATTTGCAATCCAACAGTCAATGCAGCTATTGTTCAAAATGTGTGTGATTTTTTCAATTATTGCATGACCAGCTTCTTAGTACCCACAAGCAAGTTCAGGTACTTTAGGAGTGGATTGATTCATGATCACAGACTTTCTGATTCCCATAAACAAATGAAGTGCTGGAAGTTCATGAGAGTTTTTTGTGGGGGTGAATCATGTGTTGCAGTGGAGGGCAACCAAAAAGGGAACTTACTATTTCTCCTGCAACAAATTTGTTGAGGGTCTAGGAACACACTGTGAAGCTGGTCAGAAATTGGAAATCACAGTGACTGCAGGATCAACACAGGGCAGCAGCAGCAGCAGCAGTCTTACAGCAGCAGAGATCAAGCCTGTGAGTTACTTGGAGCAGAGATTCTCTCGGTACATGTTCGAAAGCCTTGCTCTAGCACCCGCAGTTGCTCCTGTTTCCTCTCCAGTTCCTGTCCCTGTGGGAGCCCCAGTACCTTCTGTTGCAGGACCAGTGTTGGCTCCTACCCCAAGCCCAACGCTTTTACCAATAGCCAGCCCACCAGCACCCCCTTCTGCACCAACCACTGCACCTGCAAGTGCTCCTGGAAAGGTACTACCCATCTTTCTTTTCAAAGTCCATGATTGAGCCAAAAAGAAATTCCTTTTGTTTTTTTGCTTTTGTTGATGAAAATTTGCATCATATTTCAAACTTCAGAATTTTTTTTGATGAGACCCAATGTTGTATTTTGGCCTGGACAGGGTGCTGGAGACAAGGTGAGTGCAGGAGACAAGGTGAGTGCACAGGCATTAGCTGGAGTCCTGACAGCTACATTGGCTCTTGTGGCCCTTTGGTTGTAAAACACCAAAAGACCAACCAAATCACACACACCCAAGTTGCTGTTGCTGTTGCTGTTGCTGTTACCATGTGCACACATTGTCCAGATGGTCATCATTCCAACAAGCCTAAATCCAAGGAGTGATTTCAAGAGAGGTTTATGCCAATGGGCGTTTTTGTTTCAGTCCACAGGCAGGTTTAAATTTTTTTATGCTCTTATTATGTACTACATAGGTGTAGTTGATTGTTGTTGTTTTTCTTTTTTTTTCTGTATCCGTATTCTTACTTCTTCCAGCATAGATTACCCACATCTAATTTGCCATAAAAAATGCACATGTGAAGGCCATTTGCTTCATGTGATTGCTGGTTTAGAAATATGATAGCTGTAGCTTCTTCTTCTTCTTCTTCTTCTTTCATTCATTTGTTATGTGTTCTGTTCTGTCTGTATACGTGACAATCAGTAGTAGACTCGGAGCTGTAGTTTTCTCTCTAATTTTGGTCTCACCAAACTTGAATAAGGCATTATAGTCTTCTCTCAAGTTCCATAGATTTGCTTCACAAACTCAGCATCTCCCCCAAGGATTTTTTACTAGAGACTTGTGTCCATCAATCCAGCTGTTGAACATGACAGTATTGCAAGAATGCTGGGTGAATAATTTTTGTGCTCAAATAAAGTTTTTGCCAATTTGACACGACATGAATTTTACAAGGAGAATGAAATTACTTAACAGATCCTAAACCCTGAATCTGCCATCATTCTGTCAAAGCCAAGTTTACTCTTGTGTGCAACTAGATCTGGAATTTTTTTTTGTATAATTTTACCTAGTTGTGCTTCTTGTGTTTGGTTTTGCATTTCATAGTGTATAAATATTGTGAGGAGTTTTATTTGCCCTTCTCAACCACAAGGTTTCTTATGAGTGCTGTATTTTCTTGATAAGAAGTTGGCTTGACAACATAAATTAGTTAATGAAATATGACTTTCCATTGTGAGTGGATTTTTCTTAAGTTTTAAAAAATGAGGTTTATCCCCATATATGATGGGTTTAAAGGTCTACGATGAGAGCATATATATATATATATATATCTAGACATGTTACACTTTGCTCCCATGATTGCCTTATGATGGCACTCGTTAAGTGATTGTCACTCTCTATACACTATGTCCATTTTGGAAGCTTACCAAAATCATATGAGTTTAGAGCCTTTGGGATTTTTGTTACCCTAAAACTTTGAACCTTGATTTGTTGCTTGAAGGGTGTCTTTGATCCAAAACATGCCTCATCAATAACCTAGTCAAAAGTCACTTTGTCCACAAGATTTTCAGATCAAATACGGGTGGGTGTTAAATTTTCAATAACTCTTACTTCCATCGAGTTAAATGTAGGGTATTAGGAGATGACAAACATCCAACATTTGTATGAAGCAAGCTATAGGAAAAACTAATATTCACACAACACTAGTCAAAACCAAAAGGCGGCCTTGATTTGTCCTTAACACAATATATCATATCTGAAGACCTTGAATCAGATGTCATTTCAAGTACAAGACAATGGAAAGCCTTTTTTTGGAACATTACGGAATTGCAATTCTCAATTTCAACTTCAAATTAACTACAACAAGCAATTGTTTCAACCTAGAAAAAAGGTCACAGCTAATTGGAATCCAAAACTATTGTGAATCAAAGTAATCATCCTCACTATATATGCTTTGTATATTTGTATCTGTGCTTTCTAGTTGTGTTTTTGTCTCTTGTACCTAGAATACAAGTACCAGTATATGTTGTTGCAGTAAAGTGTATGTTCTGATTTCTTCAATGCACCATGATTGTGCTCACTGTAGATTTAATTTTTTCTCAAGATTCCGACAAATAATACTACCAATTGAATGTTGATTCCAGTAAGTCCAAGTATTGAGCTCAATATCTTATAGTTGGATAGGAGGCTAATATGGTCGTTCATATCATTTTCTATACCATGTTACATACCAGCCAACAAAATGTACATACATGTGCCGATCACTAGTTTACACCATTGTTGTACACACACATGTAATTTTCGTGACCATCAATTTTAGGACGTTGAAGCCATAACTTTGAAAAGTTCATAATTATCGCTTGAGATATTAACAACAACCAACTATAAATATATTCATATTGCCATAAGTTGCAAACTCAATTGGGAACTCTTTTTTTGGTGTAGGTTTTACTTCAAATGTATGTAAAATGTTGGTTTACCAAATCATTTGATTACAACTTGCTTGTAACATATAGATATGCGCCAAAACTTGGTGAATACATAATCCATTTATGGGTCCATGTTTGTAACTTAAGTAAGTAATTAATACCCAACTTCTAATCATGTTCATTAATGATGAAGGGTGAAAGTGCACTAAGAAGGTCCAAATGACATATAACAAACTAATGTGTTTACTTTGCATTTAGGACTATTGTCCTTTTTGGGGTCCTTTTTGTCAAAAAAAACATGTTTTCGTAAAGAGGAATTTTCAAATGAAATGTTTTGAAACTTTTTATATATTGATTTATAGTTGCTCCAATATGTCATATGTTTTTTTACTGTCAAATTTGGAAAAATGTGAATTTTAAAAAGTGCATAAATTTTGTTAGATTTTGTGTTTCATCTTGAAAATTTGTTATAATTTCAAATCATACCAAAACATGTTAACACTTTTAAGTTTAATTTTTTTATGTTATAAGCTACAAGTTTTCTTTAAACAACATATACATTACATCACATTTACATGTCAAAAAAAACTCATGAACTTTTTGTAAACTTTAATTTTTTATAAACACATCAAAAAAATATGAAAATTTGAGTTCTTTTTAGATGTCTCTAATAGTACCTTATCAATATAAAAAAGTTGAAGATGAAATAAATTGTATTATGAAAATTAAGGAGCCCTTTACAAAAGTAGTGTCATGGAATGAAGTTGTCAAACATCTTTTATTCAAACCAAACTTTGATATTGGAATTTTGTTTGATTCATTTTAGATTTTATAATGTCCATATTATTCAATAAGCACAACTTTCCATGATTCACATGCCATTAAAGTGGCACCACATAGACAAATGTAACAAGAATTACAAAAAAGTTAACATTTTAACATCAATTTTGGCTCATTTCAGCTCATTGCACCAAAGAAGGAATCATTTTTTACTTAAAAAATCATTTATAACAAAATACATAGTAAACTAAAATCTTGATGGTCATCTTTTGATTATTTTAAACACAAGAAAAAAATTAAAATTTGCATGACAATGTTTTGAAATTCAAAATTCATTTTGAGTCAAAATTAATCTTGATTCAATAGTTTGATAAAATGAATTGAATAATATCAATTTATATAGAATAAATCATTTACATTTTTTTAATGGCCATAGGGATTCTCATGTTTATCATTCATGAAACATCATCACACAAAATAATAATAATAATACTATTGCAATGCCTATGTATTAAAGTTCCTCCTTTTTCATATGCTAGTGATTATTTCCTGTAAAAAAAAATTTATTACAAATATATTGTTACAAAAATATAAAAAAACACATTTTTTGAATGAAATTTCATGCAAAAAATTCTAATTTCTAAATGGTCCTAGATTTAATTGATGTATATCAATATCATTTACCATAAAAAAAATTCATCCAAAAATTTCATTCACAACCTTAGTTTTGAAATATATACTATGCCAAAATGTGATTTTCATGATTGCAAAAGTATGAATATAGTCTAGTCAAAGTTGTCGTTTATGTCATTTTTGTGGTCACTTATGTCAAAATGAAATAAACAATGGGTCCTATTCAACTACTTAGTCATATGAGGGTAATCATGAAAGTCATGTTTTGGAATAGTGATATATGCAACTTTTAAACTCTTTGACAAATATTATTTTGTCACAAATATGTTTCATACATTCAAGTTCTTTAATGTTTGTTGATTTTTTTTTAAAAATTGCCTAGATTAAGTTTAAAACTAATCAAATATATTTAAAACAAACAAAAATAATCCAATATCTAATGTCCATATATTACAAAAAAATTAATTGTAAGAAAATTATACTTGTGATTACAATTTTTGGGAGGCTTTATTGTGCTTTCACCTTGAAATATCAATTTATTTAAAGAAAAGAAAAAACAAACAAATACCTTGCAAAAGGCAAACACAAGTGAAGGGAATCTTATCAAGCCTTTGACTTGAACCTTGTTATAGCAACAAACTTTAAAGGAATATGTTCCCAAACCCTTGAATGCACAATTATCTTTTTAAAAAAGAAGAAAACCCTTAAATATTTGCATACATATAACACAATACCTTGTGGAAATGCACAATAACCCCAACCCTAGGGCCATATGTCTAAGTATAGGGTTGTTGCTTTTTATTTTCACTAAAAATGAACCCTAACTATAGGGGCATATGTTAATCATAAGACATTATTAGACCAAAATGGTGGCATGATAATACACCACATGTCCTAAGGAAATTAAGCAAATGGGGGGCCCAACAACACAAGGAAATGAACAAACTTCAACAAGCTTAATCATTATCAACCTTTTTTTTGGCGAATTGGCATAGACTTTCTAGTTGGGTTGGGGAGGTGTAATGTTGTCAATAGGTGTTTACAATCATATTTTGCCATGAATGTGACTAGATGAAAGTCAAGGTTACCAAACCACACCCACAATATCAACTTATGTTACTAGGATGATGTGTGTTATAATGAGCCCAATTGTTCTTGTAACCTTAATTATCATTGCCATTGATGGCTCCTCAAAGTCCCCTCTAGAACCATTTTGCATTCAATTTGAAACCTCTGTCACTAACCTTTGAATCCTAGACTACAAAATTTGAAGTTGGGGATCACTAGACGTTGAACCATTGTTAAACCTTCAATGATGTTTTAGTTGCCTTTTCTTTGTGCCCACAAATTATGCTATACTTACCTTTTGCATTGTGGATTTGGACACATTTTAGTTGTTTGACCAGCTTTGAAACCATGGAAAAAGGAGATTGTTTGGCATGGTGGAGGTTATAATTTTTGATGGAATGGCATTCACATGGCTCAAAGTATGTGTACCTTTTTTTATGTGCTAGGAACTTTGAACTTTCAAACTATTATTTAGGATTTTTTATTACAATTTGTAAGCTTCCCAAACCCAATTCATTTTTTTTCAAGTCATATTGGAACTTTCAAAAGTCATTATTCTTTCTACATTTTCCTTGTGGTTTCATTGATTCGAAGTTGTTTCATCAAGTTCACATTCAAAAAAATTCTTGTCAATTTCATGTTGATCATCATTGTGTTTCACAAAATTATAACTAGAATACATTGATTTTTTTGTTCATGTTGCTGACCATGGTGAATCAAGATTCAAACTTCATTTTTTGTTTTTTTGGAAAATTTTCCATTTGTAAGTGCCTTTAAGGTCTACCACATTGTCATCATTAATCTTTTAATACTTCAATCTTGAAATTCTAGTTAACCTATTTCCTTGTGTTTAATTCTACCATGTTTCCAAGGTATGATACGTTTTCTACTGGTTCAAAGTTGCTTCTTAGAGGAGCATGGCCTCCTTCCCTTAGTTATGTAAATTGTCATCTCATGATCAAAAATGCACAAGATGATTTACAAACCCCTCATTCCCTATTTGGTGTGCCTAAAATCCTTTCCAAAACACCTCCTTCCAACTTTGACTTGCATGTCTAATCCATTTCAAATCCATAGACCTTGAACAAATCATGTCATATTCACAATTTGACCTACCTTATAATGTTGAGTTGTCTAATTCATTGTCTAACCCACCTTTGAAGAAGGAGAAGGATGAGAAGAAGCTTGGAAAGTCTTTTGACAACACATGATGTTTTAGATTAAGTTGGTAGCAAGGAGAATTCACAATAAAACAACCAATTTCAAAATTTGTGATTGGTGTTTAATGTTTCATATTATAAAGTCGTAATTTAAGTTGATGTTGAAATTTTTGGATTTACTTATGCCACAACACTCATAATGTATCATTGGAACATGTGAATAAATTTTTTTAAAAATCTAAATGAATAAAATATATCATTTAAAAAAAAATGTAACCATTAATTATATTTTTAAAAATGACTTGTAAAATGTCTTGAAAATATTTGAAACTGAATTTTTTGGCAAAGTTTTAACATAAACCTTAACATAATTATTATTTTTAAAGGTTATTTCAAGAATTAAAGGTTATTTCAAGAATATTCCACATCAAACAATCATTTTTAAGTAATCAAATGCGCGGGTACTAGTCAATTTATTATGAACTTACCCAACAAGGTGGCCATGGCTTTAGGATTTAGTGTCAAATGGTGCATTTAATATTCATAATGTGAGGTGTAGGGTCTATTATTTGATTGAAAAAAATAAGATTATTGGTTGCAAGTGGGACACTTAAAATAAGCACCAAGGTCATAAAATTGATCATTGCAATTTAGGGTTTGCTTGAGCTTGGGGTGAAGAAAGATGGGGGAATACATGTTGCAACGGACAGTGCACACTTGAGAAACATGAAGTTGTATGTTTAAAGGGGTCCTAAGTTAGTTCTAATCCAAGTGATGCAACTTGTAAGTGTTCACGGAATCAAAAAGTTCAAATGAAAACCTTGTTTCATGGTCTTGCACATGGTCGGCCCATGTTGTTGTATGATTTTATGTATGCACTATTTGTTAGCCGAAGAGTCCCAAACAATCTTCCATGCATTAATGTGATACAACCAAATGGATTATATCTTAATTCATGTACTTTGTAGTTCATAAAACTCTCTTATGAAAAGGTTACAACCATTGATAACAAGTCTTAGATTTGTATGCATGTGTATGTGGTTGATTGTTGGATTAAAATACTTATTTTGGTCCATGTTGACATGGTGTTGACGGATCAAGTTCTAACATGTCATTGAAATGATTTATGAATGCATTGTTAAAAGGTCAGGGCTAACCAAGGAGAATATGTCCAAGAAGCTTTTGTGCTTCAAAGCAAATGGGGTGAATGCGTTTTAGGGTGGAAGAATAGGAATTACCAAACAAATCAAGGATGTTTGGACACCCTTTTCTATGGGTGTTCATAAGATTAACTTAGTAGTCCAATCATTGGTGGATTTGATTTTCATTGCACAAATTGAGATATTCATGATGAACATAGGCCAGAAGACCTTATTCACACCATTCATCAACTTATCAAATTTCTGCTACTATGAACATTTACTAGGCTATGGTCTAATAGGTGTACATGTATGGTTATTTTAGTCATTCATCAAAACGACATTTGAAGTTTCAAAATTGACTCAAATTTTTAAAGTCAAGGGGAATAAATTATGAAAAATGTGAAAGCAAGATGGATGTCCATATTGGAACCTCTCAAAAGAATCTTAATAAATATCATTCTTTGCTTATGGTGATGCAAGTTTACTATAATTTAGTCCAAGTTGCAAAGGTGGAGCTTATTAGCCCATTTGTTAAAATTTCAAGGCCTAAGACATAGGAAATATTATTCATGTGATTCTTCAATATCATTGTAGAATCATATATATGTATAAAAAACATGTTCATAGTAACCATTAAAACAAATAATATTTATAAGTTCAATGTATTAAAACTTATTTTATGACTATCTTCCAAATTGCTACAAGGATTTTGGGTTATCTACTTTACCATACTTACACCATTTTCATTTTCATAGCTCAATGGTAGATACTTAATTCATTTGCAATGACCAATTCACTTACAAAGGTTTCTTTTTCATTTTCATTCAAGTTCAATGGTAGATTAAGCCTAGTTCATTTGTAATGGTTTCTTTGAGTTGTTTGTTGTATGGAAGAACCAAAAAATACAATAGACCTTTCAAATGTTTATGAAATGGCATAACCAAAATGTTCAATGGTTTTGTAGATTTTCCCTTGGATTGTTTGTTCAATGGTTAAGGAAGAAAACTTGAATGGTTCAACATAGTATTATGAAAGAAAATTAGATATTTTAAATAGAATTTTTTCAAAAGATTCCAAAAAGACTATTGATTAAAGGGGCATTGTTGGCTTCGAATGCTAGAACTCAAGAATATTGTTTCTATTTGCCAATGCAAAATATTATTTATGGTGCACAATAGAGTTCTTTTTAAATATTCTTTGGAAGTAAAGATGGAACTTATATAAGTTGTATGAACTTAACCCCTTTCATTTCCTTTTTATTTTCTGATGCAAGTTCTAACCATGGATGCTTCTATAATTTAATAAGTGGTAGACTTTTGAGGTTGTTGAAGGATTAATTAATGAATTAGATGTTCAATTTCTCGAGCAATTACTTTTTAATACCACGGGATTATTTATTCAAAATATTTTTTGCGTGCAACTAGATAGATGACATTTCCTTGAAAATTGGATGTCCTTGAAAGATTTTATTGCACATTATTTCCATGTGGACAATCCAAGGATGGGAAATGTACTCCAATGGTTTTTTCCATTCTTTTAGTGTGGGATTTGGATGCTCAATAAGGTCTTTTCAAGTTGACAATGAAGTGAAATGTTATTCGAGTCATGGCTATAGTTATGGCCCTTGTAGCTAACAATGTTAATTCATTCATTACTAATCCTTTCATGCATTTGTGGAATGTGATCCATGCACCATAATTGTTAAACCACTTTTGGACTACTTAAAGTTAGCATAAATTACCATGGTTCATGTTGTTGGTTTTGTTAAAAATAAACAATGTTTGAATTCAAATTTTTTTTTACCGAACAAAATGCATAACTACATGACCTTTCATTTGTAGGTTGTTATTGTTATGTATTCATAGAAGTTCTTTGTGTGCATGAAAATTTTCCATACCAAGTTGCTTATGACATGTGGTTATAAGATGTTCAAATTGTGCGTGGCCAAGGCCAATATGCCTGAATTTTGAAGGATGAAACTATGTTTATGCCTCTTGTTTTGATGATATGAATAGGGGTTTGAGGTGGGCAATGCTTGGAAAAGGACATTGTTGGTAGTAACTCCACTTCAACCATTACAAGGAATTTGCATATTGGTGATTAATAGTTGTTTAAATCATAAATGATTATTTTAATTGTAAATTCTTCTAGTTGTTTTGAACGTCACATAAAATTTTTGTTGTAAACAACATAACATGACATTTGATCAAAACAATAATTGCATCAAGGTGCAATTAACAAATGTTTGATGCAACTAACATCTAGCTAATGTGACATAGTCATTTATAACTAGTTTTTACAACTAAAATTTGCAATTGCATATGTTTACATGACATAATCATTTGTTGTTAAAATGTGGGGATGCCTAAGTTTTTTGACCACTAAAATATTGACACATGGCAAGTTCCAAGTTGAACAATTGGTACCATGTGACTTACCTAGGCTAGCCTAAACTAGGCCACCTAGTTTATTTAGCCTAGGGTTCCTAGGCTAAATGGCCTAACCAACCTAGCTTAGGTCAACTGTCACCTAGGTTAAAAACATGGGCTATGAAGCTTAAGTGGTTTTAACTAAACACCTTGGCCTAAAATAGGCACCTAAACTACCTAGCCTAAATTAAAGTAAGTAGGTTGTAATAATAAAGATTTGATCCCTTGACTTTCATATTGAAGGACAAAATGCTTACCATTACACTAAATTGTTTTTATGTAATATGAAATTGAATCACATGTTAATAAATTTTTTTATTAACCTACTTAAATGACTTATTCAACTTACCTTATGCTATATAAACTACCCAAGGGCTTGCCGAAGGGATGTTTAACTACCTAACTCAAATACCTGATGATTGCTTAAGTTACCTAAGTTTCTTATGAGCCTCTTTAGAGGCTACCTAGATTAACTAAGGTACCTATGGGTATACCTACGGATTGCCTAGGTTAACTAGGCTACCTAGGGACTTCCTAAGGGCTTCCAAAGGGTTGTTGAGATTAATTAGTTCGTACCTAGGTTACCTTAATGTTACTTAGGGCCTACTTAGAGTTCTTAGGGATTGCCTAGGCTACCTAAAACCTAGGACCGTATTTAAAGGCCACTTAAGTTATTTAAGGATTATTAATGGGTTGCCTAACCTACTTATGTTATTTATAAGGCTACTTTTATAAAGGGTTACCAAGGCTATTTAAAAGCTATGTATTTGGGGTGTTTAAATTACCTTAGGTACTTAACAACGTATTGTCATGGATAATAACCTATAATGGAAGTTTCAAAAAAAAATCTTGAAACATGTGCTTAAATGTCTTTTAAATTTCCAAAAATATCCATGAAAAATACATTTGGAAATTCTGAAAAGTTTTTAAAACGATCCTTGAGGGATGTTATGTTTGGATTTTTTTTTAATTCTAAAAAGATACATAAAAAAAATGCTTAAAGTTTTTAGAAAATTTAAAATTAAAAAATTATTAAAAAAATTTAGATGAATAATTGATAAAAAATGTAATTAAAAAAATTGGTGCAAGTTTTTAAAAGATGTGATTTGTGGAAGTTTTAAAAAGTTTATTTAGTAAAAACAAAAGGTTTAATTAGTAAAAAAATTTAGAAGGTTGATGATTTTTTAGAAGGTTCCATTGGATAGTATAAAAAGAAGTTTGGAGGTTACCTTCAATTTCATCTTGCAAGTTGTAACCTTTGTACTTTTATTTCATTTCATGTTCACTTTACGTCATGTTGTGTTCAAACGATAAAACCATCTAATTTTTGTTCATTGACAAATTCCTTATTTATCAAACCCTTTAGTATTTTTCCAAGTTATATCATGTCTTTTTTTTAACATAGATATAAAGGTTCCTCAAGGGTTGTTAGGCTACTTAGGGACTACCAAAGGGTTGGTATTAGGGTACTCAAGGATGTACCTAAAGGTTACCTAGGCTATTTAAAGGCTCCCTAGGTCACCTATGTTACATAGGGGATTACTTAAGGGTTGTTTAGACTAATTAAAATACCTAGGGGACTATTTGGGGGGTTGTTTAGTGTGATTGAAATATCATAGTACCTTTTTAGGTTTAGCATTTCATTGTCAAATAATTATTTTATTTTGAAATTTTGATTTCAACAATTTATGTTTTTTTGGAATTTAAAACAAAAACTTCATTTAAATTTAGAAATATCTAGGTGGTATTCATCACCAATGTTTTGGGCAAATGTTTTGTTTCACAACACAAGTTTTGATCCCAAATCCTCTCATGTAGGAAATATGGCATTAACCATTGGCATACCATCAAACATTGAAAAGTAGGGTTTATTTTTTCCATTTATTGTATACACAAAATCAAAAAAGGAAAAAAATTTAAAACCATGTAACAAAACAATGTAGTTTTTCATAGGGTTACATTATTAGGCCCATAAAAGGTGTTGGACAGAGCTTGTTAAGGGGTGTTTTGCGGCAAAGGAAATTTTTAAAAATAACTTAGGAATCTTATGAAAATTTGACTTTAGTAAACAATAATTTTAAAAAATTTCAACAAGAAAGGACCTTATTTAAAATTTTTTTAGCATTTTAAAAAATAATATATTTTTACCAAACTTGAAAAGGTACTATGGTACCTATGGACCTACCTAAGGAGTTACGTAGGGTACCTAGGGCTTACCTAGGGTTTACCTAGGTTATTTAATACTTAGGGGTGTACCTAGGGATTGTTTCATCTTAAGTTATGTGAGTTTACATGACATGTTACATGCACTACCGTGCCATTTGCACATGTACATTTCTAACTATGATAAATAATTGTAGTTCAAATTGAACAAGATGTCACATGTTGTCTAATCGCATGTGAACCACATTATTAATTGTAATAACAATTAAATTTTCATTTATATAATTGGACGTCGTTGATTGCAGATGATATAAAAACATTTTTCATTTTCATTTTCATCAAAATTAATAATAGTGGCAAGTCATAGTCACACTTATAGTTTAAAACTATTTTATAATTGAATATGTGACTATAAATCATTTTTATCACATGACTGTTTTTTTTAAAATTTAAAAAAATAAAATGATTGATTTGAACACAAGTTGTAAACACATGGGTTGAAATGGACATGATTCAGTAAACAATTCATATATATAGAGCATATTGCATTTTCATCACTTTAAACTTGCAATGCTTTCCTCAATTGCTCAAGAATACTTTGATTATACTTGCAACATCCATTGATTTTTTGACAACATCCATTTTTGGCTTTTCACCACATTTGTATGCAATAAGTCGACCTACACAACCATCTACCTAGAAATGAAAAAGAAAATAGCCAATCACCAACCAAGAAGCCCAATGTTACATCCTAGCAAGATTGCAATGGAAGACAAAATTATGAAACCCAATCTTGCAAAACAAATTTACTTAAATGGCTCAAAGAATGACCCAATGCAAAGAGAAACTCAATGGTGCAATCAAATAGAGCTTGAGAGAAAATGAATAAGATACTAATATTCAATAGGATCTGAGCTAGAAAATGAGGGCTTTCACAATCAAGTCAAGCAATGATGCAATGATTGACCAACTGAGAAGCCTAATTTTGCGACCAAATACATAGAGCTAAGCTTATCAAATAGCACAACAATTACCCAATTTCAGCCAGAGTGCACCAGCTCCCCCTAACATCATGCCCAGATGGATGGTATGTGACTAGGAAATTCTTTTTGTGTTGTATTCTCGTCTTAGAGCTAATCATGGTAGTTAGCTATGTAATAACCATTCACATTGCATCTCCCTACCTAGTAGGCACCAAGTGACTTACCTCGTATCTACATACATAGTAACCACTTACATCACCTATTGATTTACCTTCAATACTTACCCATTTACACAGAAGACCGAAGTAGAAGGGTTTACATGTTAGGTTACCTTGGTGACTCAATTGTGGTTATAAGAGACTTCCAATGGATGATGACCCAACACCTCCCAATGCACCATTTATCGAAAATCTTTTATGACTTGAGTTACCAATGTTCCACCTTGATAACTTATCCTATAAACCTTCTGACTTCACCTCACATTAGGTAGCAACTTATGTAAGTGACTAAGTATGATAGATAAGTAGGTAGGTAATGTAAGTGAGTAGGTAAGCCACATGGTGCCTAGTTTATATGTAAATAGATACATATGGATGGCTAGTACATTGATAACCATGATGGTTAGCTATGGATAGGGTAAATATCATATGTTATTAAGTATGTAATAATATAAGTGATTCCGATGTATGTAGGTAGGTAGTTAAGGCATTTGGTGGTTACTAGTTAGGTAGATCCAATCCCAATGGTTAATACATAACTAACAACCATGCTTAGCTATGGGACAGGAATACACCGCAAAAAGTGTGTCCACATTCCATCCCATCCATCATGTGCGGTCGGCTGATGTGTGCTGGTTCACTCTGGCCACATCATCCCCAAGAAGCTCAATCCTGGGGCCAAATGGGAGCTAAGCTTCTTCAGTGGAAGGGAGTGTACAATAGTACCCAATTCCCAAGCTGGAAAATGAGGGAAGCTCTCACAGCAACAAAATATGAGTCATGACCAACCAACAAGGCCCAATTGCTGTAAACCAGAGTTAGAAGAGCCCATAGAGAGGAAAGAGCTAGCTGGTCCACGAGCAAGCAGTAAATGCCCAAGTGTATGTACATAGTACATACAGCATTCCGAAGGTGCATTCACACCTAATGTTAAGTCCGTGTTAAGTGAAAATCTAGGTGGCATCTTACGTGGCACCCAATGTTAAATGGGTGATTATTTAGTATTAACTGAATGCTAACTTAACATAAAATCTTCATGGTAAATAGTTTTAGGTTCTAAAATTGACGACCTTGGTGTTAGGGGACTTAATACTAGAGTCCTTAACACCAAGTGTGAAATGCACCTTAAGTTCCAATAGTGTGAAAATTAGTTTGGACTTGTACATTGTATAGCAGATACAGTGGTCTTCATAAGACCCATTTACACTAAAGAAATATTGCTTCTCATTGGTGAAAGTTTATTGGATTTTTCCCCTCATTTAGCGGTTGTGGGTGGACATGTTGTTTGGTCAGCTGTAATGATTGACCCAAGTGATGGCATTCAAATAGTCTGATCCCAGCGAGTATTGTCCAATTTTGCATGTTTATGGGTGAGGCTTGGAAACAATTAACACTTCAAGTTGGATGTGATAAATACTGGCAAAGGCCCCAAATGGAAGGTAGGGGGGGGAGAGGTGTGAGTGGACCTAATTCAAGTACATAGTAGAGAACTTAGTACCCAATTCCTAAAAGCTTCAAAAAAGCAGTCAGGCTCTCTCACACTCAATGCCAGCTTCAAAAGATTGAAGACATGATCATTGTAGCTCCTTTATGTCTATATCTTAGTACAAGCTCTCATCTGGCTTAGGCTGTTGCTGTGCAATTCTGGATAATAAAGAAGATTCATGCAAAAGACTCTGCAAAAGCACAGAGAAAGAGAGCAAGAGAGAGAAAGAGAGAGAGAGCAAGTGTGTTTGTGTGTGTGTACTTTTTGTCCTTGATCAAGATTACACAAAATTGAATTAGTGACTTTAGACGGCCCTTAATTAATGCTAATCTAATGCTAATCTGATGCATTAATTTAGTTTAGTCAAGGGATTAGTTATGGCTGGCTGACACAAAGTGGGGATTCGTGAACACCTTGCCTCAGCTGATGATCATCCCCTGCTTCTGGGATGGGATGGTTTTCAAAAAGAACTGACAAACCTTTTGGGAGTTTGTTCCAAACCCTTTGAAACGGTGACATTCTTCTTCCCCTGCTCCCCCCCCTTGATGGATGGATCAGTAGAAGTAGTAGTAGTACTACTAGCTAGTTAGTGCAGCAGTAATTACTATATTAGGGTCTCTCTTTCCATCGGAAAATGTTAAATTTCCCTTTCCATTAGGCTACTCTGGAGTCTGCTTACCTTTTACACACAATCTGCTGTGATCACAACATCCTACCAGTGGCTGCTCCTCTGGAGTCTGCTCACCTTTTACACACAATGTGCTGTGATCACAACAACCTACCAGAAAGCCACTGACATAAGGCCTTGTTTCTTGCTGCAGCGACTCCCCCAGTTGCTGCTGCTCCTTTTTGCAGTGCAGAAAGGGGGAGAAAGAGAGAGAGAGAAACAGGGTGCAAGAAGAGGGGTCCGTGTGAACCAACAGCCATCAGCGAACCAACTATGAGGGATGAATGGTGGATTGGATTGGATTAGGTTTGGTTGGGTTGGTTTGGATTAGGTTGGGTTGGGTTTGGGTTGGTTTGGATTAGGTTGGGTTGGGTTTGGGTTGGTTTGGATTAGGTTTGGGTTATGTTGGGTTGGATTAGGTTTGGGTTGGATTGGGTTTGGTTTGGTGCGGGGTATTAAAAATAAATTCAACATCTTCAATGTTCATGTAGGAAGTGTACGTAAGTCTAATTCTGCGCTTTGGACTTCAGCTTTAGGACAGTACCAAAGCTGAGATTGGGTTTGAGATCAGCCTAATCTGATCTTTGGACTTGACAGAAATCTAACGAAATTATGGTACAAAACTGGAGTTTAGTACAAAACTAATGGAGTTGATTTCAACATTCTGCTGCTGGCGGTGGAACTGAGTTTTAAGTACCAAACTAATGGAGATGGTTCTTACATTCCGCTGCCAGTGCTGGCCATTAGCAACACTTGATCAATCAATCGAATGAAAGAGTCACAGAATTTTCTTTTGTGATGGTATTATTATTATATTTGGTATTTATGATATGGAAACTTTCCTGAGTAGTAGGATGTCTGATTTTTAGGCTTATTTACTCCCCCAAATTGCTTACCCATGTTGCTATGTTTGTTTCTAACTTCTCATGATCTTCCTTCACATTGCTTACTGTGCTCACTTTTCAACTTTGGGCATCATAATTTGTTCATAGAGTTGGTGCTCAGCTTCAGCATCTAGTGTTTTGTCTTTAAACATCTGGTTCTCGAGTTGAGTTTCACAGAATGCAAATGGTAGATGGTCACTATAAGAGAATGTGGCACAATTAGTATCACACCTTGATGTCAAATTGTAATTTTAATGCAATATATGTGATCACAATGAACATAGTATATTATACAATATTATAATAGATGAAACTACAAAGTTTATCTCACACACATGTCATGAGCCTTGTGACCTTTTTGAGTGAGAAAAACCACTTGTAGTCAATGTTTGATGCATTGCAGATTCTGCTCTCAGATACATCACAGTTCTGATCAACTTCAAAGAGTTGTGGTCTTTTGACATTAGAAAGAAAGGTGTGAAAGATTAATAAGGTAGTAGTAGTAGTAGTCAACCTTCCCTTCCACATCCGGGTGCATGCTTTGAACTGGACAAAACAAAGGTTGCAAATATTCCACATGTTGGGTTAAGTCAGATGGTGAAGATTTTTAGTGCAATTTTAATCACTACTGCTGAAATAGCGATTCACCCAATCTAAGATTTCGGGTAAACGATCAATTGTTAAGATGTTAAACCTCTCAAGAAGAATCTTGGAGTATTTAGATATTGCAAAACCAGTTCAAAGTTTGTGTCCAAAGGGATGAAAAGAGTTGTTGCCAAAAATTTCATCAATCTTGCGAGTAAATAATGTACCAAATGAAATGGGATAGGCTTTTGAATGGAGCATGTGGATCAAAGGAAATCGATAACATTAAGAAATGGATGTATGTATACATGGAAATGTAAGAGCACATCCACCCACATCCAGTATGTGGGTCTCTTCTAGTGTTGATCGCATCCAAGCAACTTGTTTCTCCATCCCAACCCATAAAACATTTAATCGTACATGAGTTAAATGTCACCCCCATTGGCTGATCATTGTGATCAATCAAAGTCAATAAATTTTCTTTAAGGAAAACAATGTATCCTATGTGCATTTACAGGTCCAAGCTCAAATTTAAAAGCTATTTACACCTTTAAAAACTTCATCCAATGTCTTGTAAAAAGTAATTGGGATGAAGTTTCATTCAACCCTCAACTTGTAAACCCTATTTTCATTACTGTTTACAAAGACATTAGGTACTCTTTCAAAGTTGAAGCTTGAATGCAAATATTAAACAACACAATAATAGGAAATTGACATGCCATACAACTAAACAACACATTTGATGGAAGCCATGTGAAATGAAATGAGGGACAAGGGACATTCACAAAAGATGTGTGCAATGGAAGTTTTAATCAATAAGCAAAAGTTAAAAGAGTAGGTTTTTCATGTTTTTTTGGAACAAAATACGGAAACACAAGTAATTTGTTATTAGATAGAACAAGGAACATGAGTGACATGTCTTTAATTACAGGCAGTACGAAACTAACTACCTACTTCTTTTTCCACGACTGCCCATTTATCAAAAGAAGATGTGTCTAGTACTGCCCAGACACACTTTTGGGTCCTGTTATGCATGTTTTGTGCCTGCCATGTACTACACTTACAACATTTTTGGAAAATATTTTAAAGTTCCATCCTTATTAGGCTATGTAAAATTACAGGTGTTGACATAGTTTGGTGCTAACTTTAACATTAATGGAAATAGGCCAAGCCTAAACCCTAGTCCTCTTCAAGTTTGTATTTGTGCCAAACTTCATCTCATGACCACTTTGGAAGTGAGTTCACTACTCCTTTATGCCATGCCAAATTCCCATGCAATAGAGTTATCTGTAAAGTCAGGCAATTAGTGGGTGAGAACGCCAGTTTCGGCATAATAGGGCATCAAATGCGTAATTGGGAATGAAATTTTTTTTTACAAAAGGAAATAACTGGTACCCAAACTAGTTTTTCGACCAGTTTTGGTGGTAAACTGAGTTTCATCCTGTGTTTCCTTTTTCCCAAGCGCCTGCACTGCCGCTACATATATTTTCAGGGCTCCTACCTGTACAACTAGTATAATTACTTTCAAACCTTGTGCATTAAATGCTGAGTTTCAGCATTTCATACCCAAAATTAATAAAATTTCCTTTCTTTGCAGATACCACTGAAAGAGGGGATAGGAGGGGATAGGGGGTGAAACAGAGGGTGACTAATAGCTAACCCAAATAGAGTAAGGGTTGCAAACCTTGGACCAAACCCAGACCTGATCTTATACTTGTTTTGTGCCAAATAGAGTACAATACCTATTACCTCGGGGCCTGAATCCCCGAAGCTACGATGTTCTATAATGAATCCAAACACAATATCCTTGCCTTGCGCCAATAAGGTCACCCAATAATTAGTCATCCAAAACTATTGGGTTCCTAAGAAGGGTTAAACCTCGAGAGAAGAGAAGATGGGGCACAAATTTGTCTACATCCACAAAGGGAAGTAATGTAAAATATTGTTAGTTTGGAAAAAGCACCGACTTTCTTTATCTTGTTCCCGATTTTTAAATTTTTGTGTGTGTGTTGATTGTTGAGATAGTTAACACTTGTACTAACTTAAATTTTCTTAGCGTACATGTAGGTACAATCATTCATAAGAATAGTGTTGCATTCAAGGTGAGCATTTTTAATTGTTGAAATGCCTTCCTTGCTTTCTTTTCTTTTTTTTCTTTATTCTAGTGATATTTAAGGAGTATCATTAAGGAAAATAGAAAAAAACATTATGCACCGGTTGTTACATGAGGTAAGGCCCTTGGGGGGAAGGCATTAGTAGAATTGAGGCCCTCTCAATTTTGTCTCACACGAGCCCCTTATTTTGGTAACACCATTCACTTAGGGCCTTACTTACCACGTAAAAAATTTGAAAAAATCTCTTAATGTATGCATAAGGTAGCTTATATCCATGAAAAGAATAGGGATATTACACTTACTCCTTTAAGAGTTGGGAGGGACTTATGCATATTCACTCCTAAGGCATAGGCATGAAAACCCTCCCCTCCTATATCTCATGATCTACATGTTTAGGCTCCGATAAGCTTCACCTCAGGTAAAGACCTTGGTTAGGGAACATTTTCAAAATGCGAGGGGAGCTTCCTAGGCCCCCTTTTTTTCTTGTTTTGGATCCACTTTCATGACTTTAGATAGCCTACTTGCATGATACATACCATTCCAATAATCAGCTACACCCTTATGAGTTGGGTATTGAATTTTCAAATTTTAATAACTAACTCAAATAATTAAAATTTCATCTAGTTAGGTTATCAATCCAAAAACCTTTTAAAAAATATTTATTCTAAGAAAATTGAAATTGATAATAATGGGTAATAATCAAATAAATAACTCTATAACCCACCCTACTACTTAGGCAATATAATTCATGGTTCACGAGGTGGGTATTTGGGAACTAACCCTAATGCATAATTTGTAATTATTATAAAAAACTAACCAAGTAAATTGATAACTTGGAATATTACTTTGATAATGAAATTGGTAACCAATGGGTTCACATTTTTTTTATTATATTGATACCCTACGCAATCCAAAAAAATTTAAATAAATAACCTACCCAACCGGTTATGGGGAAAAACAATAAGTAAGTAACCAACACTAGTTTAAACCCAAAAATTCTCCCGGATATTGACAAAACTCTTGAAAGCATTTGTTTTTTACATGAGTTAAAATGCACAATGCAAACAAAAAAAATTGGCAATGTTTGAAAACCATGTATTGACATGGGTTAAAATAAAAAATGCCAATTTTTTTTATAAAAAATGACATAATGAACATCAACCCTAAACCCTAACCCTAAAACCACCTAGTGAAATGGGATATATAACCCAAAATGTGAAAAACAAACCAAACCAAACAAAACCTTTGAAAACCATTTGGGAGGTTTATGGACATGATTGATTTTTTTGTGTATAACTCTATTTAAAGAAGAACCCAATTTTTTTAATTTAAAAAAGCAAACCTTTGAAGAAGGAAGGTTTATGCACATGGATTGCACACAAGTAAAATAAATCCAAAATTAAATTAGTAGCCAAAATTTGAATAAAACCAACAACCATCTCCAAAATTTACAATAGCAACAAATTAACCACAAGCGCCTCATGCATGCACTGACTACGGTCAGAAGTAACCCTGGCAAAAGGGTTTGGTTTTCACCCATCGTGTCAACAAAGTTTGATTCGAACTCATTCCCGTAATGATAATAATAATCGAAAGGGTGGCAAACCCGACGCCGTACGAAAAGAGAAGTAAATGACAATTGAAAGAGGGGTAAGCAAACCAGACGGACACCATTAGTAAAAGTGAAATAATGATAATCGAAAGGGTGTCGAACCCGACACACACCCTAGTAAAAGTGAAATAATGATAATTGAAAGGGTGTCCAACCGGACACACACCCTAGTAAAAGTGAAATAATGATAGTTGAAAGGGTGTTGAACCGGACACACACCCTAGTAAAAGTGAAATAATGATAGTCGAAAGGGTGTTGAACCCGACACAAACCATAGTAAAAAGTGAACTAATGACAATCGAAAGGGTGTTGAACCCGACACAAACCATAGTAAAAGTGAAATAATGATAATCGAAAGGGTGTTGAACCCGACACAAACCATAGTAAAAGTGAAATAATGATAATCGAAAGGGTGTCGAACCGGACACACACCATACTAGAAGTGAAGTAATGATAATCGAAAGGGTGTCGAACCGGACATACACACATCGTAGTAGTGAAAGTGAAGTAATGATAATCCAAAGGGTGTCGAACCGGACACACACACCGTAGTAGTGAAAGTGAAGTAATGATAATCGAAAGGATATCGAACCGGACACCACGGAAGTGAAAATGGAGTACCGATAATCAAAAGGGTGTCAAACGGGACACACCACCGTAGTGAGCGAGTACGAGGTGAGTTCGAACACACAAAAGCTGTGAGATGTAAGAACAAAAAGAAGGACCCAAGAGGTAAAGTAGTCCGCATCGATTTGGATTATTTTTATGAACTCCTTTAAAAAAAACAAGGGAGTGAGTTATACCACCGTGGTGGCCTTGTCATTTACATTAAAAAAAATATTTTAAAGTAAAACATTATAACAAAAGGTGTTCATGTACGCTAAGTGATTTCAATAGATTTTGAGTGAATTCATTGATTTTAATTAACGAGGACTACTTGAAAAATAATGAATTCACTGGTCTAATGAACGAAGACTAACGAATTGTGCTTAGATCTCAAAAACTAATGAATTCGCTGGTCTAGTGAACGAAGACTAACGAATTGTGCTTAGATTTCGAAAACTAATGAATTCACTGGTCTAGTGAACGAAGACTAACGAATTGTGCTTAGATTTTGTAATAGTGAAAAAAGAATTATGAAAACTCAAATATCTATTTCATCATGCAAAAATATAATCTTCAAAAAAAAATCCTTCTTAAAAAAACACCCAAAATCTTTGAGATATTATAACTCTATTATAACTAATCTCAAGTTTCAACACGAGCCAAAATACCCATCTTTCAGAAATCCTCATATAATAAAATTAGACCTATTATTATTATTATTATTATTATTAGTATCACCACCTAGTGGCCAAAATCCCTTAAGCTAGTGTACTCTATAATGAATCTAATTATATAATTATTATATAATTATTATATTAGATTCATTATAACAAGTACACTAGCTTATAATTATTTATTATATTGGCCTTGCTTGGTAGTAGGCAAGGCCAATAATAAATAAATAAATAACTGGGGACCATAGTATGAGGGGACAGTCCATGTGCAATGGTTTAAATATGACCCTTTAATTAACTAGGGTTATTTAAACTATAGCTAGCTGTCATGAAGGTGCATAACTGACAGTAGTAGTAGTAGTAGTAGTAGTAACCACCCTTGATGGATGTTTAAACTAGAGTAAAGTACCTGTAGGGTAGTGTATATATAATAATACAATAAAAATATTATTTTCCCTGAAAAAAATATTTTAAAATATTTAGAAAATATGATTTTATTTTTTAAAAATAAAAATAATTAAAAATAGTTATACATATAATTAATTAATTTTGGATTCAGAAAGAAATAATAATAATAATGAAAACAAGCAATGAAGGTTTTGCTTATTTTTATTATGAGGATTTTAAAAAGATGATATTTTGGGCCCATGATGAAAGCTTTGCTACCACTCATATGAGCCCGATCAAACGGAAATTTTTTTGTGCATGTAAAAGTAAATGAAAAAGGCTGCAAACCCCAGTCCCGTCCATGGCCTCAAGCAAACGACCTGAAAATTCTATCATGTTGTTGATGCGCCCTCGTGAGTACTTACTTCTTCAGCGGTTGTCGTCACCCCGCCCCCCCCTTGCTTCTGTCACGCCGCGCTTCCGAAACTCATCATGTTGTTGCGCACATGTATATTATACTCCTACAAGGGGCGCGCCTCAGTGTCAATGGATGGATGGATGGATGGATGGATGCATGGATTTCTTTTTCTCTTTTTTTATTTATTAGCTTTGCTTGATGATGAAATTTGAAAAGAAGAAAACGGGGAATGTTAAAGAAAGGAAGACCCTCCTATGTATGTCGGATTACAATAAAATGAGAAATTTTTTCAGGTCAAAAAATTAAACCCTAAAAAATTCACAAATTTTTTCAATCAACCCTACAAAAGGGTTGAATCTCTTCTTCAAAGTGAATGTTGCAAAAATGACACTAATAAAAACCCTAAACCCTAAACCCTATTATTATTATTATTACTATTATTAGGGTTTGGGGTTTAGGGTTAATAATAATAATAGTAGAAATAAGGAAGAGATGAAGATAACATCATTTGCCTTACACACAACTTACAAGTCTGTTCAAAGCTTGATTAATTTTATTTTTTTGTGATGGGACAATCAATGATACCCATCATAAATAAACAAATTAAATAATTTTTAAAAATTTGAACTTCAGGGTCCCCACAATTAATTAATTAATTAATTAATCAATTAATATGAGTAACAACTAGGTATACTCAACTAATACTCAAAGATGTAAATATCTTGCCTTTGGAAATTAATTAATTAATTAATCAATTAAAAAAAATAAAAATTGACAGACTGAAAGTCCTGAAAAGCCCTAGAGAAAGTCAGTTGCTCAATTGTGTTTCCTCAATTTTGTGCACACTATAAAAAAAATCTCCTCATTTTTTTTCCTCATTAAAAAAAAGTGGCCAAATAATTTTGACTCAAAAGAAATCATTTTACTCTAAAATAAAAATCAAGAATTTTTTTTTTTCAATAGTAGAGGTTTCTCTTTGTGTTTTTTTTTTTGGCACGATGGTTTTAATACAAAAGGGTTTAATTTTCTGAACCTGAAATTTTCTCGCTTTTAAAAATTTGCTGATAGGGTTATTAAAAAAAGTGTCAATAATATTTTGTTCTTGGCACATGATAAGTGTTAGCCTCGCCTTTTGCCAAAAATTAAAACCTATGTGTTTTACTTCTTCGCCACTACTGAAGGAAAATTTCAGGCTAATGCATTTTTATTTTCATTTTCCATTGCCCAAATTAAGTCGGGCAAGTCTGGATACATGTATTCAAACACCCAAAGAAAAAAAAACTAATTTGTTTGTGATTGTAAAGAAGTGGTAGGGATTTTTTTTAAAGTTTAGAAGACCAAAAGAAACAAGGGGTGTGTTACAATGTGGCCTTGCCATTTACATTAAAAGTATATATCTTAAGGCAAAAGAAGAATTATGGAAACTCAAAAATTTCACCATAGCAAAAAAATAATCTTCAAATAATCCCCTAAAAAAAAAAAAAAATCCTTCAAAATATTATAACTCTATAA